>FLOH01000314.1_pt1 | contig 118315 bp, 124 predicted proteins | sample 756751 | NCBI WGS metagenome assembly FLOH01 (sample SAMEA4026879, study PRJEB14308) | marine metagenome | biome: coastal water; material: water | depth 74 m
TCTTTTCCTTGCGCTCGCCCGATTGCTTGTCACGCCATTGTTCCGAAGTGGCGATGCTCATATTGGCGATTTTCTGCCCCGATTGCGTGAACCGGATCTCGGGATCGCGACCGAGATTACCGACAAGAATTACTTTGTTAACTGAGCCAGCCATTGTTTTCCCCACATATATAAATTTGACGGCACTATAACGGGTGACGAAACCCGAGTGGAGTCGTTTCCACCCCTATTGTTCGCGCGGTATCGGGAACGCCGATTCCTGAAACCCCTTGGCTTTGGCGATGAATTCCCTGGATACCTGAAGGATCGTATCGTCGGATTCTTCAAGTTTGACCAGCGCCGCGATACCGATTTCCAACAGCGCCATGCCATACACATACTGGCTTACGCCCTGATCCTGGAAGGCTATGAGGGCATCGGAAAGGACCAGATCGGCCTTTTCGAATTCCTGTTCCAGTTGTTCACTCATCGCAAATCTCCTCAATCTTCGCCAAATCCAAGTGCGCAGTCTCTCCACGCAAGCCTGCGAGTCAACATTGCCCGTTTCGGACATATAAGGATCAGAGCTATTTTTACATAATAACAATCTATGATTGCATTTTAATTTTACAAATTCCGGAAAATTCACGGTTTTAAGGAACATATTCACCCTGCCCTTCTTTACCGCCGGACGAATCCCATATATCCATCATCGGTTGAGCCACATCGACGGCAATCACTTCAGGGATCGAGATCAGGATCAAGATGGATACCATTCGCGTCAAGGGCGCCCGCGAACATAACCTGCAGAACGTCAATGTGGATATTCCAAGACACAGCCTGACGGTGATCACCGGTCTCAGCGGCTCCGGCAAGTCGTCATTGGCCTTCGACACCATTTATGCCGAGGGACAGCGCCGCTACGTCGAAAGCCTGTCATCCTATGCCCGTCAGTTCCTGGAACTGATGCAGAAACCCGATGTCGACACCATCGAAGGCCTGAGTCCGGCGATTTCCATCGAACAGAAGACGACGTCGCGCAATCCGCGTTCGACGGTCGGCACCGTCACCGAAATCTACGATTACATGCGCCTGCTGTTCGCCCGCGTCGGCACCCCCTATTCGCCGACCACCGGCCTGCCGATCGAAGCGCAGACCGTCAGCCAGATGGTTGACCGGGTCATGGCGATGCCGGAAGGCACCCGCCTGTATCTGCTGGCGCCGATCGTCCGCGGCCGCAAGGGCGAATACAAAAAGGAACTGCAGGACTTTGCCCGGCGCGGCTTTCAGCGGGTCCGCATCGACGGCGAGATGTACGATCTTGAGGACGCCCCCGACCTCGACAAGAAATTCAAGCACGACATCGAAATCGTCGTCGACCGTCTGGTCGTCAAGGAAGGCATTGCCAGCCGCCTCGCCGACAGCTTCGAGACGGCCTTGGGCCTCGCTGACGGCATCGCTTATGTGGATGACGCCGAAGCCAAGCCGGAAACCGCCAAAAAGAGCAAGAAAGGCGGCATCAAGGACCACGTGCCGGAAGGCCGCACGGTGTTTTCGGCCAAATTTGCCTGTCCGATTTCCGGCTTCACCATCGACGAAATCGAACCGCGGCTGTTTTCCTTCAACAATCCGTTCGGCGCCTGCCCGTCGTGCGACGGTCTGGGCACGGAAATGTTCTTTGATGCCGAGCTGGTCGTCCCTGACGATTCCAAGACCCTGAACCAGGGGGCGATTGCGCCGTGGGCCGGGTCGTCGTCGAAATACTACGCACAGACGCTGGAAAGCCTCGCCAAGCACTACAAATTCCGGCTCGACCAGAAATGGTCCGAGATGGACAAGAAACACCGCGATATCCTGCTGTTCGGGTCCGGTTCGCAAACCGTGCTGATGAAATACAAGGACGGCTCGAAAAGTTACGAGATCAACAAGCCGTTCGAAGGCGTGGTGCCGAACATGGAACGGCGTTGGCGCGAAACCGACAGCAACTGGGTGCGTGACGAGTTGCAACGCTATCAGACCATTGCGTCGTGCGAGACCTGCCTCGGCAAGCGTCTGAAGCCGGAAGCACTGGCCGTCAAGATCGACAAGCGCGATATCTCCGATGTCTGCGATCTGTCCATCGACGAGGCCGCCACATGGTTCCAGAGCCTCGACAAGAAGCTGACCAGGAAACAGATCGAAATCGCCCGGCGGATTCTTCGTGAAATCAATGACCGTCTGCATTTCCTGCAGAATGTCGGCCTTGAATATCTGTCGCTGTCGCGCTCGTCGGGCACGCTCAGCGGCGGCGAAAGCCAGCGCATCCGCCTCGCCTCGCAGATCGGCTCGGGCCTGACCGGGGTTCTGTATGTGCTGGACGAGCCGTCCATCGGCCTGCATCAGCGCGACAACGAACGGTTGCTTAAAACTCTGGTGCGGCTGCGCGACATCGGCAACACCGTGATTGTCGTCGAACACGACGAGGAAGCGATCCGCGCCGCCGACTACGTCGTCGACATGGGGCCGCGCGCCGGCATCCACGGCGGTCATGTCGTTGCCGCAGGATTACCGGCGGACATCCTCGCCTGCGAGGAAAGCCTGACCGGGCGCTATCTTTCCGGCAAGGAACAGATCCCCCTGCCGGCCTCGCGCCGCCCCGGCAAGAAGGGACAGAAGTTGACCCTGACCGGTGCCAGCTCGCACAACCTGCGCAGCGTCGACGTGTCGCTGCCGCTCGGCACCATGATCTGCGTCACCGGCGTTTCGGGCGGCGGCAAATCGTCGCTGATCATCGAAACGCTCTACAAGGCACTGGCCCGCAGACTGATGAATGCCCGCGAGATCCCCGGCCCGCACGATGAACTGAAGGGCCTCGAATTCCTCGACAAGGTGGTCGACATCGACCAGAGCCCGATCGGCCGCACGCCCAGGTCCAACCCGGCGACCTATACCGGGGCCTTTACGCCGATCCGCGACTGGTTCGCCAATCTGCCGGAATCCAAGACCCGCGGTTATGCGCCCGGTCGCTTCTCGTTCAACGTCAAGGGCGGGCGCTGCGAGGCCTGTCAGGGCGACGGCGTGATCAAGATCGAAATGCACTTCCTGCCCGATGTCTATGTCGAATGCGATGTCTGCAAGGGGGCGCGCTACAACCGCGAAACCCTGGAAATCAAATTCCGCGGCAAGTCGATTGCCGAAGTGCTCGACCAGACCGTCGACGAGGCCGCCGACTTCTTCAAGGCGGTGCCGTCGATCCGTGACAAGATGCTGACCCTGCAACGGGTCGGGCTTGGCTACATCCATCTCGGCCAGCAGGCGACGACGCTGTCCGGCGGCGAAGCGCAGCGGGTCAAGCTGGCCAAGGAACTGAGCCGACGCGCCACCGGCAAGACGGTCTACATTCTTGACGAGCCGACCACCGGGCTGCATTTCGACGATGTCCGCAAGCTGCTGGAAGTGCTCGACGCACTGGTCGAACAGGGCAATACGGTGATCGTCATCGAACACAATCTGGAAGTCATCAAGACCGCCGACTGGATCGTCGATCTCGGCCCCGAAGGCGGCATCAAGGGCGGCCAGATCGTCGCCCAGGGCACGCCCGAAGACGTCGCCAAGGTCAAGGCCAGCTATACAGGTCAGTATCTGGCCCCGTATCTCGCTTCCAAGCCGGCGAAGAAAAAAGCGTCATAAACGGCGCGTACCCAGATCAACGTGCCGTTTAACATTCAAATCCAATCGTCATCCCGGACGCGATGACCGTCCAAATCTCTGATTTGGCTACGGGCGACTGCGATCCGGGAACCATTTAGGGGCTTGCTGCGTTTTCGCTGATGGGTCCCGGGTCTCGGTGCGCAATGAGCGCCTCGCCCGGGATGACGATGAGGGCCGTATTTTTTCACCCCATGAACCGTTCCTTTTACCGGCCCCGGCGGCATGGAATACTGCCGCCGAATAATATTCCTGACGAAGAGGACGACCGATGCCGACGACCTATCCCCTGCCCCATGTCACCGTTGAATGGCTCAAAAATCGCGCCAAGACCTATTTGCCCGATTACATGGGCGTCGAGCCGGTCGAGGTTGCCGAAAACCGGCTCGTCACAAGACTGCAAATCCAGAAGCATCACACCGCGCCGAACGGTTATCTGCACGCCGCAACGGTGATTTCGCTGGCCGACACCACGTGCGGTTATGCGACGCTGGCGCACTTGCCCGAAGGGGCCAGGAATTTCACCACCATCGAGCTCAAGTCGAACCATCTCGGCACCGCCACCGAAGGCTGGATCCGGGCGACCGCGACAGCCCGCCATCTGGGCGGCATGACCCATGTCTGGGATGCCGAAGTGACTCGGGAATCCGACAATAAAGTCATCGCCCTCTTCCGCTGCACACAAATGATCCTTAAATAAGGTGTATGAGACCATACACAGCCATAGCGTTTTGCCTCGCCCTCGCCGCCTGCACCGCCCCTGAAATCGCCGACTGGCCGCCGCAGGCCCCGGACGTGCCTGAGCCGACGATCCAGCGCTATGTCGATATTTACGGCCGCGAGCCGGTCAAGCCGATGTACGGCCCCGAGGATATCGACGCGCTGATTCTGCTCTCGAGACAGGGCTACATCAGCCGCTCGCCCGATCCCGAATTAGACAGCCTGAAGCAGAAACTTGAAGACCTGCAGACGCAGGGCGACACCCCGCCCGAGGCCATCGGCCGCTCGCGAACCGAAATCAACGCGCTCAAAAAACGCATCGCCGAAACCGAAGACAGCCCGGCACGCCGCAGGATCATTCTGAAAAGCAAATACGGCGTTACGGAATAGCCGCAATCAGGCTTTGTTTTGATTGAAAAGTGTGCCGAACACTTCGCGGAACAGGCGACCGATCCGTTCGATATCGGATGAGCCCTGCGCCAGGCGGTCCTTCAGCGTATCGGTATTCTTGTCGGCCCGGATGTCCTTGGCGAGGTCCTGACCACGGTTGAGATTGACCAGCTTGGCACCGCCGGACAGGGTAACGGTATCGTAGACTTCCCGACCTTTCGGCACATAAGTGGTCGACGCCGTATCCGACTTTGAAGCCCGTTGCGCAGCCTGTTCGCTCAGTGCCGCTTGAGCGGCCTGACGCCTTGCCTGCCATTGCGACAGCCAATCCTTATGCGCCGTATTTTGTTGTGATACTTCAACCATTTGATGATTATACGCCTAATTCCGGCTCCGGCCTATGCAATTCATCACACCACTGGCCTGATGAGGGGTCCATCTCCCCTGGGAATGGATGGCGCGGAGCGCCGGGTGAGGGGCACCTACAGCCAGTCGGGATTGTCGTTGTTGGCGCCAAGGGCACACGGCGCCAGACGGACGGCGGTCGGCGTTTTCGACAGCTTGATCGGCGAGGCGACGATACGGATCGGCCCGAGAACATCATGCTGGACCGTCTGCACGACGCCGCGTTCGGCCAGTTCCGGCGCTTCCATGACCTGATCGACGGTGCGGATCGCACCGGCCGGCAGCCCTTCGGCATGCAGGATGGCCAGCCATGCATCGCGGGTTCTGGTTTTGAAGGCGGCTTCCATCACCTTGTACAGCTCAATCCGGTTTTCGACCCGGCCCGGGTTGGTGGCGAAACGCGGATCATCGGCCAGTTCGGCATGACCCAGGGCACGGGCCAGCTTGCGGAACTGCCGGTTGGCACCGATCGCCAGGGCAATCGGCTGATCGGCGGTTTCGAACGGCCGATACGGGCACACCGTCGGATGATCGTTGCCGAGACGTTTCGGCCGCTCGCCGGTCATCAGATAGGACGACGCCTGATTGGCCAGCAGCGTCGCCGCACCGTCCAGCAGCGAGATATCGACATCCTGCCCCTCGCCGGTGCGTTCACGGTGGAACAGCGCCGCCAGCACGCCCTGCGTCGCGAACTGGCCGGCGACGATATCGGTGATTGCGGCACCGACCTTCATCGGCGGCTGGTCTTCGTCACCGATGATCGACATCAGACCGCTTTCCGCCTGAATAACGAAATCATAACCGGCGCGTTCGGACATCTGCCCGGTACGCCCGTAGCCGGAAACCGAACAGACGATCAGGCCCGGATTGGACTTGCGCAGTTCGTCCGGTGCCAGACCGAATTTCTCCAGCGTGCCTTTGCGGAAATTCTCGACCAGCACGTCGGCTTCAAGGGCCAGCTTGCGCACCAGGGCCAGTCCGGCCTCGGTTTTCAGATCGGCAACGACACTGCGCTTGTTGCGCCCGGCAATCATGTAATAGGCACTTTCCCCTTTCTCGAAGGGCGGGCCGAAGAAGCGCACATCGTCGCCTTCCGGGCTTTCGATCTTGATCACGTCGGCACCGAGATCGCCCAGCACCATGGCGCACCACGGACCGGCCAGAACACGTGACAGATCGAGAACTTTAATGCCGTCGAGCGCGCCTTTGGGCGCGGGCTTGGTTGTCATGCAGGGATGCTCCACAGGAATAAATCAGGGGCGGAGTTTACCCCTTGATCTGACAAAGGCAACGGCACGACTGAGTATTGCCACGGAATCATCACCGCGCTAACCTCAGATAAATACCCATAAGAAAATTGCGGGGATACATGTCCGAGAACACGTCGCCAGCGCCGGCACCGGCGCCGCATGCCGAACGGCAACACCCTTTTCCGTTTGCCCATCGTATCAATACCGTCAGCACCACCGAGCCGTGGCTGTGGCTGGCGCGCGGCTGGTCGGATCTGCGCCGCAGCAAATACATCAGCCTGACCTACGGTCTGATCTTTGTCGTGATGGGCTATGCGGTGACCATCGGCGTCTATCAGCTCGGATACTACTACCTGATCTGGCCGCTCAGTGCCGGCTTTGTGCTGGTCGCCCCGGTCTTCGCCGTCGGCATCTATGAAATCAGCCGCCGCATCGAGACCGGCGAGCCGTTACGCTTTATCGACGCGCTGACGTCGTGGCGGCATGTCTATGGGCGCATTCTTGGTGCCGGGCTGGCGATGATGTTTTTCATGATCCTGTGGCTGCGCTCGGCGGCGCTGATCTACGTGATCAATTTCCCCTACGGCATGCTGACCATACAGAACCTGCTGAACCATTCGTTCTTTACCGCAGAGGGTCTGGCGTTTCTGTGCGTTGGCACCATCATCGGCGCCGTCTTCGCAACCTTCGCATTTCTGATCAGCGCCGTTTCGCTGCCGATGATGATGGGTGAACGGGCGGATTTTCTGCCCGCCATCCTGACCTCGATTTTCGCCGTGACGCGCAATCCGCGCGCCATGACGCTATGGGGAATCATTATCGTCGTCGTCACCGCCGTCGGCATGTTGACGGCGATGATCGGTCTCGTCATCACCCTGCCGCTGATCGGTCATGCCACCTGGCACGCATACCGGGCGCTGGTGAAGCCGCCGGAAGCTTGATAACGTCTGGGAGCTAGGCCGCGACACCCAGCACGTCGCGGGCAAAGGCCGGATAGGTATCGGCGACTTCGACCCCGACCGAGGAACGCAGCAAGGCCAGGCGTGCCGCTTCCGGTTCCGGCGTTATCGCCACATGGTCGGCGACATCAAACTCGAAGCCGGTGTTATCGCGCACTTCCTCGACGGTATGGCCGGGCGTCACGCTTTCAAGGCGGAAGCGTCCACGCGCGGAATCAAAGGCCATGATGCACAACTCGGTGACCAGATACTTCGGTCCGCCCGGGCGATGCACGTCAGGATCACTGACGCCCGGGGCCGATATGAAATCGACTTTGGGGACGAAAACGCGCCTGGAATGTTCGGGGCGGAACAGGATAACCTTGGGCACCGTGAAGTACATGTAGGCGGAACCGAACGAGCCCGGAAAACGCTTGTCGACTTTCGGATAGTCTCCGGTGCCGACAAGATTGAGGTTGGCCGAACCGTCGATCTGCACGCCGCCCAGAAAGAACACATCGATGCGGCCCTGACCGGCGGCGTCGAAGATTTCCCGGCCGCCGTCACAGAACGGATTGGTCGCCTTGCCGTGGATCAGCGAAACGCGCGGCGTGCCGCCCTTGATCTTGCGTGCCAGCAACGCCGCCGCACCGGGGATCGGCGATGCGGCACCAACGGCAACGTGTCGCACGTCATCGGTTTCCAGCAGCCGGGCAATCGCCGTGATCAGGAATTCGTCGCGTGAATAGGTCATTCTGCCGCTTCCCGCGCGCTGAACACTTCACGCTGCAGCCAGGCCTGAAAGCCTTCATCGGTGCGTGCTTCGCGGGCATAGGCCGTGAGGGCAGCGGTATCGGCGGAGTAATGTTCAACCAGCCCCAGCGGCTGGGCGCCTCTTTTCGCTTCGGCGAGTGCTGTCACATAAAAGCCCGGCAGCGTTCCCGCCGCACTGGCTTCGCTGGCCAAAAGGCTTTCGTCCTGAATTTTTTCGACCGTCACCAGCAGGGTTTTTGCCGCATGTGCAATCGTCGCCAGTTCGCGGCGGCGACCGATCCAGACGTTGCCGTCGCGATCGGCAAGCGGGCTGTGAATGATCGCGACATCGGGCTGGACCGCCGGGATCAGAACGATCCGGCCATTGCCTTTGCCGAGCGGATCATCAACGACTTTCCAGTCGTCGCGATGCTTAAGAATATCCGAGCCGATGATGCCGCCCAGCGGCATGAACGGCACACCCTTTTCGGTCGCCTGCAGGGCGGTATGAATGGCCGGGCAGGTGCTGTCGACGATCTCGATCGTGCCGGCTTCGACGGCGGCGGAAAAGCGTGGCGCCGGTCCGGTTTCACCCAGTGACACCGCGGCACATTCGATCTTTCTGACGCAACCGGCACCGATCAGCATGTCGGCGGCAAGGCCGTTGATCGGCACCGTCAGCACATGCAGGTTTTTGACCTGTCGGCGGATCATCGCGCGCACCAGCGCCATCGGTACAAAGCTGTATTCCGGCGGCAGCGCCAGCAGGGCACCATCCGGCACCAGGGCCGCCAGCGCATCGACATCGTTGAGATAATTTGTCATGCGGGAACTTTAAATAGACACAGCTAAGTTGGCACGAACAATATTATTAACACGAACAATTTTATCAAAGCGTCATCCTGAACTTGATTCAGGGTGACGGTTCATCGAAAATCAGCGCTTGTTGATCCATGCGACGATAATATCCGCCGCCTTTTCATCGATCCCCATATAGCCGTGATAACTGGCCCCCTGACATGGGTTCCCCTCCTCCACGCCGCCTTCCATGATGATCAGTTCCCTGCGGGCGGAACCCTTCAGATCATCGTAAATGCCCTGCGACCCTTCGGGGGGTGTCAGCTTGCAGCCATCATTCTTGTGGTGCATGACCAGCGCCGGCATTTTGATCGCCGCCAGATCGAATTCACGGACGTTACCATGAACGCTGGAGACACCGATCGAAGACGTCATAACGACACCATCGGCAGGACTGCCGGACGGGTTGGCGGCAGCGTTCCCTACCGACGTCGAGCCGCGGCTGGTGCCGACCAGCCACACCGGTTTGCCCGGAAAGCGCTCGCGCAAACTGGCCAGGGCCTTGCCGATATCGCTGGCATGCTCAGGCGTTGCCCGGTAGCCGGCGGTCAGCCCCTCCTTGTCCTGATGATCCGACGGTGCATCGAAAATCGCCGTGGCGATGCCGCCTTCGATAAACCGGTCGCGAATGCGGAGCAGAAAGTTTCCCTTCAAACCCTTGATCGCGCCATTGTCCTGGATCAGCACCTTGCCATGGCCACCCGGAAACAGCAGCGCTACGGCACGGACTTCCGCCGGATGATCGACCAGCATTCGCAGCGTAACGCCGGACCGCGGCGAGGTATCGATGACTTCTTCAGCCGATGCGCTGCCCGTCATCAGGACAAGCAAACACGACACGAACGCAAAACGCCGCGACACCGTATTCAGGCAGGACATGATAAAGGCTCTCCGAAAGGCTTCAGAGACTGATCCTAGTGGAAATTGCTGCCGCGAGATACAGGGATTTCAGTTATACAAAGTACCACAAAGCGTCATCCTGAACTTGATTCAGGGTAACGACAGGGTGCGCGTCTAAACCGATCAGACGTAAATCAGGACCCCGGCTTCACGGCCCGCCAGTAATCGGTGTTGATATTCATCAGCATGCCGTCCAGCCGTTGCTCCAGACAGCGGCGAACACTGAAGAAACGTCCCTGCCCGGTCCGGTACTGGCAATAACCGAGCACATCGGCGGCGCGGTGCATACCGCCACCGACCGATTCACGCGGGTTCTCACCGAACGTGTTTTGCCACAGGTTGTCGCGATCCGCCTTGGCCATGCGGCCATGCTCCGGCGTTTCGTTCAGCAGACGGTTGACGATCTTGACCGCCTCGAACTCGATGCCGTGCTGCTTGAAGACCCTGTCTGCAACCGGCAGCAGTGCGGCTTCGGCTTCGGCGACTTCGTTTTCACGGATCGGGTTTTCATCACCGGCCACCGGCATCGGCACCAGAATGCCGCCCTTGCCGATTTTCAGCGACAGCGGGCTGAGACCGCGCGCTGCCATGTCGTAGGTCGAGAATTCGATTTTCGCCGCCGTGTAGCCGCGCACCGATTTTACCTTGGCTGTCTGCAACGGCAGTTCGACGGTTTTGCCATCGGCGGTCCTGGTGATGATGCGAAACACCGACGTGTCATGCACCATGTAGATGTAGTCGCGGTCCGGCGTGTCGCGTTCCGACTGCAAGCAGAACGTCGGCAGTTCGGTCCGGCACGTTCCGGCACTGCATTGTAACGTCACAGGCGCATCGGAGGCGACAACGCCAAGCAGTTGCGGCGCCGCCTGTGCGGCTGATGCGGTAGCGACGGCAAGAGAACAGGCCAGTATCGTTTGAGAAATCTTCGGCATCATGACTCTCCTCATCAATACACTGTGGATGAAAGCAGTCGTCCGGTGTCACTTCCATCAGGAATACACTTGAACCATTTCATATCATACTTTGGGATGTATGTCAGAAACTTCAACGTGTGATGCCATTACTGTCGCACTATACATTTCTGCATAGTGCCGAAAGACCTGCGCATGACGCAAAGACCCGCAGGTCGGGATCATACCGTCACATCGATCAATCAGTAATATCTGGGAAATCTGAGGGTTACCGTCGTACCCTTGCCGGCCGTACTTTCTATGGCGAACTCACCCCCGTTGAGTTCCACCAGACTTCTGGCAATGGGCAGCCCCAAACCTGTTCCTTGCTCTTTTCGAGTCATTACATGTTCGGCCCGTTCAAACATTTCCAGCATCCGGGAAATTTCGGACGGCTCAATGCCGATACCGGAATCCCTGATTTGAATGATGACCGACTTGGGCGTTTCAATGTCGACCGATATTTCCACCCGACCATCAATTTCGGAATACTTAATCGCGTTGTTAATGAGGTTGAGAAAGATTTGTAAAAGCTGTCTGGAATCCACATGGATGTTCGGCACGCGTTTGTTCGGAACAAATATGATTTCGATGTTTTTTGCCGCAGCACTCATTCGGACAATATCGATGCAATTGTTCAGGACATGCGCAATGTCGGTTTCGCTGGCAATGACAGGCAGCTTTCCCACTTCTATCTGCGACAGGTCGAGGATGTCATTGATGATCGCCAGCAGATGCTTACCCGTAGACTGAATATCCTGGGCAAACTCCTGATTTTTGGGGTTCCCGAGCGGCCCGTAGATATTCAGTTTGAGCATTTCCGAAAAACCGAGGATCGCATTCAAAGGTGTGCGCAGTTCGTGACTCATCGAGGCAAGGAATTCCGTTTTCGTCCTTACCGCTTTCTCCGCCTTGTCGCGTTCACCCTTGAGGATTTGATCTGTCTTGACCATTGCCGAGATATCCCGCCCGGAGCCCCGATAGCCGAGGAAATTCCCCTTCGGATCGAAGAATGGTTTGCCGCTTATGCTGATGAATATTTTTTCGCCATTGTGGCTTTCATGGTAGAACCGGAAATCCTCAAACGGCTTTTTCTCTTCGAGCTGTTGCTCATGCTTTGCCAGTTCCGCCTCGGTAACACCAAGGGGTTTTGTTTCACGCCGGGTTTTACCGTAGAGGTCCTCCGGCAACAAACCGGAAACAATGGCGTTGTTTATCGAGAAAAAAGTGAACCGCAGGTCCTTGTCCTGTTCCCAGAACCAGTCTGCGGAAACGTTGGCGAAATCATGCAAGCGGGCTTCACTCTCGGTCAGCAGGCTCTTGTCGCACATCATCTCACGAAAGACCTGCCCCATTTTAAAGACACCAATGAGCATCAGGAGCGATATGGCCAGGGCGATGAATTCAGGCGTCAGGCTGATTCTCTCGGTAATGTTTCCAACCTGAATGTCGTAGAGCGTGGCCACTCTTCGCATGCCCATCAGAAACAATGCGACAGTAATGACTGACCATGCCAAACGGTTGTTGGGCATGCGAATTTGCGTGAGCGCAACAATCGCTGCTGTAAACTGTACAATAGTTGAAGTGAGGAGTATCAACTCCGGCACTTTATTGGCCTTCCAGTAAACTCTCCCGATTTGATAGCGTATACTATCGCTGGCTGATTACACGATTAATCGTTGTTTACCGAATTAAAGCCCCGACCGTAAATATCCCATCACAGAAATGGAACAATCCGGCCGGGGAATTGATACTCGACTAGTTACCGAGCAGGCCCTTCAGTTTCTTTCCGGCACTGTCCATCGTATCGGACGCGGCACCGCTGGTCCCTTCCAGCAGCTTCTTCGCCTGATCGCCGGCACCCTTTGCCAGGCCGTCCAGGTTAAGACCGGATACCGACGAGCCGATGCCGCTGGTCATCTTGCCGATAACCTGCTTGATGACGTCGGCTGGCGATGCGCCGCCCTTGTCCTTGCCGATATCGGTCATCGTGATCGTCGGCAATTTGCTGCCAAGCGATTTTCCGTCGAGGAAGGCTGCCGAAACGTTCACCTCGCCGCCGGTGATGGTGAGTTTGTTGATGATGATTTTCTTTTCCTTGCCGCCCGATGGCGCAGGCTGTGACGCACTGCCGCCGCCGGCACCGAATTTCTTGGCGTAGGCATCGACGTTCTTCTGGATGGCATCGACGTTGGAGCCATCGCCTGCCAGTTCATAGGTGATCTTGGGGCCGTCAATCAGCACCGAATTGATGATGATGGTATCGCCGCCGATGCTTGAGGTGTCGAGCTGCACGGCAATGGTGCCAAGCTCGAATGCGCTCGGCGTCTTGAAGCCGCTCGGGTTGCCGACCGTCAGTTTGTTGAGTGCCGCCTTGCCGCTGGCGACATCAAGATCGACGCTGTTCAAGGACACTTTGGCCTGTGTCGCGTCGGAGCCATAAGTCTCAATCGCGGTTTTGATGATCCCGCCCAGGTTTGAGTAGAGATAGAAGCCGCCGATAACCACAAGCACGAGGACGACGGCAATACCTATAAATATTTTTTTCATTGATTGTCTCTTTCGTGTTTCCTGTTTGCCGGGTTGCGGCAAATGTTGCGAAATCGGCGCCGACTGAAATCAAAGGATAGCCGATATTTTTGCAAATATTCAATCGGGCAAACGGTTTGCTATTTTTTAAAAGGCAACGGCCGCAGCAGCTTCTGCAGCTTCTTCTGCTGTCCACTGTCGTACCGGCGTCGGTGCGGCCACACGGGTCAGCGGCAAAAACGTGCCTTCGCCGGGGTTTTTCAAAGTGACCGTGCCCAACGGCGCAATAACATCAATCGCGCCAGTGAGGATCTGAAACCCGTAATGCGGACTGCCCGGTGCCATCCCGACCTGCAGTTCGCCGGCCAGCAGTCGCGTGCCACGAATACCGATTGTTGCAACCGGCGTGTTGATGGCAACCTGACGTGTATCGCTGTGGGCGATTTTTCCGGAAATAAACTCGAACACACCCTTGACGAATTTCAGAGACTGCTCGCCGCGCTCCGGTTCCCGGCCGGCCGGTACATAGACCAGCTCGTCAATGGCCATCTTGGCGTTTTCGCCCATCGTCAGGGACGACTGGTCGTTGAAGCGGATCAGCAGCCGGGCATTTTCCGATGTCGATACGAGATCTCCGGCATGCACAACCGAGCCGACTGTGAGGGCTGTCGCCTTGCCTGCACTCAGCGTGCTTGCAGCCCCGCGCATTTTCTCGACAAACCCGGCCTGCTCCAGAGCCGAGGCACCGACATTGAACAGAACCACAACGGCGATCATGAAAACCGCAGACAATTTTTGAATTTGCATTTGTAACTTTCGTTTATAATTGGGGGGCGAAATATGACTGAAAATTTGAACTCGCCAAGTCACACGGCATATTGGATCATTTAACTGCGCTTAATTTACAGACTGTGATCCCCTGATCGCCAACGCTTTCAATCCACTCAATATTTCCGAAAGCCGTGATTATTCCCGAAAGCCGTCATCCTGAACTTGATTCAGAATTCATAATACTCAGGTTCATTCTTCATTTTAAGGGCTGGACCCTGAATCTAGTACTGGGTGACGATGCTTGTAATGACCAGTCAGTCGTCGTCATCGAACATGTTCGGCAGGCCGACGGTGCCGCGTCTGTCGGTGTCTTCCAGGCGCGCACCGCGCAGATCGGCATCGGTAAAGATCGCATCGGTCAGCAGCGATCCTCTGAGGTCGGCATCGCGCAGATCGGCTTCGGTAAAATCGCATTTTGTGAAATCGACATTCTTGAGGTTGGCGCCGTTGAGCAGGGCACCGCGCAACTTGGCGTTGTCCATGTTGGATCGCCATTCGCCGCCGCCGGCACGGCTCGAAACCATGATATCGCTGAGATCGACAGAGACCAGATTGGCATTGCTCAGATTGGCGCGTGAGAACTTGGCGCCGCGCAGATCGGCACGGGCAAACACCGCGCCGCGCAGATCACAATAGGAAAAGTCCGACATCAGACATTCCGACTTGGAAAGGTCAACGCCTTTCATGTTGGCGAGCGAGAAATCGGCCGCAGACAGATTGACCCCGGACAGGTTCTGGTTCCGCAGGTCGCGTTTCGACATCACCGCCCGCTTGCCCTTCTTGCCGTTGCTTTTGACCCATGCGGCATGGTCGGAAATCACGTCCTTGAGCGAGATATCAACGGCTTCAAGGCTCTTGGCGATTTTGGCATCGGACAGATCAACCTTGGAAAAATCGACGTTGTCGAACATCGCGCCGATCAGGTCGGCCCCGGACAGATCGGCCCCGTCGAGGGTCGTGCCGCTGAATACGGCACCATGAAAAACCGCACCCGACAGGTTGGCATCGGTAAAGTCGGTGCCTTCCAGATTGCAGCCGGTCAGATTCGACAGCGACAGATTGGCGCGGACGAATTTTGCGTTCTTCAGATTGCAGTCGGTCAGGTCGGTTTGCACGATGACGCTGTCGGAAACCTTGGCACCGCTCATATTGGCACCGCGCACCTTGGCTTTTTCCATACCGGCGGTGGCTTCGTTCTTGTTCAACGGCGTCAGGTCACCGCGCTCGCCCGTTTGCAGCAACACGCCGTCGCGCATGTCGCAATCGATCAGGCTGGCCAGCGTCAGATTGGCGCCGGAAAGACAGGCACCGCGCAGGTCGGCCCGGTCAAGGTTGGCCCGCACCATCGTCGCGCCGCGCAGATCGCAGGCGAACAGGTTGGCTTCCTGCAAAACGATCCCTTCCATTTCACAATGGCACATCAGGGTGCCGACCATGTCGGCGCGGCTCAGGTTGCGGTCGCTGAGATCGAGATAGGAGAGATCCATCATGCCGAGTTTGGCGCGTTCGTTGCCGCGCACACTTTTCAGATACTGTTCGTGCTTATCCAGGATCTCGTCGAGCTCCTGTTGCGTCAGTTTCTGCCATTTGCTTTTTTCGATGTCGTCTTTAAGCGCCATGTGCAGTTCCAACTTTCAGGCCGGTATTACCGACCACCCGCCCGCAGCGCCCTCATGGCGCTGGTTATCTGTTACCGGCGATTATAATGACCGCGCCGGTTGCCGACAGTGTTTATGCTCACTCCTTTGCGTATATTCATTACGAACTCTTAAACAGCCATTAACCGGTTTATTCTTCCGCATGGTTTGTCCGATCCCACAATAAATATGCATGACGCCTGTTCCTGCGGTATATTGGTTTGCCCAAGCGCCATCACAGTCAGGTTACGCAATGCGTTCTGCCAGAATTCCGGATAACGAGGCCCAGCGGCTTGACCGCCTGCGTAGTTATCAAATTCTGGATACGCCGCCTGAAAAGGCTTTCGACCGCATCACCAGAATTGTCGCGGAAACCATCGGCGTGCCGATTGCGCTGGTATCGCTGATCGATCAGGATCGGCAGTGGTTTAAATCCAAATACGGGCTGAATGCTGACGAAACACCGCGCGATCTTGCATTCTGCGCTCATGCCATCCTCGGCAATGAGGTTTTTGTCGTCAAAGACGCTTTTGCCGACGAACGCTTCCACGATAATCCGCTTGTGACGCAGGCGCCCAACGTCAGATTTTATGCCGGTGCGCCGCTGATCACGTCGGAAGGCCTGAAGATCGGCACGCTTTGCGCCATCGATCATGTGCCACACGACCTGACAGTCGACCACTCGCTGTTGCTGGAAGACCTCGCGAGCCTGGTTATCGACGAGTTGGAATTACGCACGGCATTGCGAAATGCTGTTGAGGATATGGAACGCCAGAAGGATCTGAAGCTCGAAGCGCAGACGGCCTCGATCGTGAAATCACAGTTTCTGGCATCCATGAGCCACGAAATCAGAACGCCGCTCAACGCCATCATCGGCCTGACGGAACTGGTGTTGAAGACGGAAATGTCGGAGCACCAGCGCGCCCACCTCGACCGCGTAACGCTCGCCGGCAAAAATCTTCTCGGGCTTATCAACGACATTCTCGATTATTCGAAGATCGAGGCCGGAAAACTCGAGATCGAAAACATCGATTTCGATATCAACACGGTGATTTTGAATGTGGCGACGATCATTGGTCCGAAATCGGAAGAAAACAGAAACGAGCTTCTGATTTCCGTCTCGGACGAAATTCCCGGCACCCTTCTTGGCGACCCCCTCCGCCTCGGTCAGATTCTGATCAACATCATCGGCAATGCGGTCAAATTTACCCAAGACGGGGATATCGTCGTTAGCGTGGACACTGAAACCGACGATACCGGCAATGCATGGCTGTCGATTTCAGTACGGGATACGGGCATCGGCATTCCCGAGGATCGGCAAGCCACTCTCTTCGATGCATTCACGCAAGCCGACCAAAGCATAACACGAACGCACGGCGGCACCGGATTAGGCCTCAGCATTACCAACACCCTGATCAATGCGATGCACGGCAAGATACGACTGCAAAGTGCGCCGGGTGTAGGCAGCACGTTTTTCATCCACCTGCCGCTCGTTGCCGTGCCGGCACCTGAAAAACCACGCCGTGTCTGTAACGAGGCGATCCGGCTGCTTGTTGTTGACGACAATGGGGCGGCAAGGGGCTTGCTTGAAGAGACACTCGCGAAACTGCAATTCGACGTCGATACCGCAAGCACCGCCATCGATGTCACGGAACGGATGGCACAGGCGGCCGATGCGGGCCGCCCTTATGACGCCGTCATAATGGACCGGAAAATGCCCGATGCCGACGGTCTCGTCGCCTTCAGGAAAATTCGCGGATCGGCTCACGGCAAAGACGTGAAACTGATCCTTATGGATTCCATTTTTGCCATGGATGAAGTGATGGCGGAGTTTGAACCGCTCAGGATCGCGTCGTGGATTCAAAAACCGATCATCACGTCAATGCTGTTTGATTCGATAATGCAGGGCCTGGGCAAAGCCGAAGCCCCGATCCTGAGCCTGCACGGTGCCAAAGCTGTCAAACAGAGCTTCTCGTTCGCCGGCGTCAAACTTCTGCTCGTCGAAGACAACGAACTCAATCAGATCGTGGCACGCGGCATCCTTGAAGCTGCCGACTTTGAAGTCATCATTGCCGACAATGGAAAAATCGCCATCGACGTGCTCAAAGAATTTGGCGAGGATTATTTTTCGGCCGTGCTCATGGATATCCAGATGCCGGAAATGGACGGGTTAACAGCAACCATCCATATCCGTAAAAATCTGGGATTTGTGCGCGTACCCGTTCTGGCGATGACGGCGCATGTCCTCAGCGACGAGCGCAACGAATGCCTGGAAGCCGGGATGAACGCGCATGTGTCAAAGCCGATCGACGCCGCCGAGCTTCTGACCAAAATCGCCACAATGCTCGATCATCATCGCGATCTGCGACCTGCCTCTTGACGGCGCTTGCGTCACAAGCAATACAACACTTCAATTTGGAATGATCATGAGCACCAAGACAACACCCTTGCCCGTACACATCATCGGCGGCGGCCTCGCCGGCTCGGAAGCGGCCTGGCAGATTGCTTCGGCCGGGGTGCCGGTGGTGCTGCACGAAATGCGCCCGGTGCGCAAAACCGATGCCCACCAGACCGACGGACTGGCCGAACTGGTCTGCTCGAACTCGTTCCGCTCCGATGATTACGAGACCAATGCCGTCGGCCTTCTGCACGAGGAAATGCGCCGTACCGGCTCGCTGATCATCAGCACCGCCGATAAGCACCGGGTGCCGGCCGGTTCGGCTCTGGCGGTCGACCGCGACGGCTTTTCCGCCGAAGTCACGAAACAGCTCGAAACGCATCCGCTGATCAGCATCGATCGCGCCGAAGTTACCGGCCTGCCGCCCGAAGACTGGTCGAGCGTGATCATCGCCACCGGCCCCCTCACCTCGCCGGCGCTGACCGAAGCGATCCACACGCTGAGCGGAGAAGATCATCTGGCGTTCTTCGATGCCATTGCGCCGATTGTCTACAAGGAAAGCATCAACTTCGACATCGCCTGGTTTCAGTCGCGCTATGACAAACCGTCCCTCGGCGGCGACGGCAAGGACTACATCAACTGCCCGATGAACGCCGAGCAGTACGAGAATTTCATCGACGCCCTGATTGCCGGCGAAAAAACCCAGTTCAAGGAATGGGAAAAGGACACGCCCTATTTCGAAGGCTGTCTGCCGATCGAGGTGATGGCCGAGCGTGGTCGTCAGACCCTGTCGTTCGGGCCGATGAAGCCGGTCGGGCTGACCGATCCGAACCATCCCGACAGGCGCTGCCATGCCGTCGTGCAGCTGCGCCAGGACAACAAGCTCGGCACGCTGTTCAACATGGTCGGCTTCCAGACCAAGCTTGCCTACGGAGAACAGAAACGCATTTTCCAGATGATCCCGGGGCTTGAGAACGCCGAATTTGCGCGTCTCGGCGGCATCCACCGCAACACCTTCATCAATTCGCCGCGGCTGCTCGACGCCACGCTGCGCATGAAAAAGATGCCGCGACTGCGCTTCGCCGGACAGATCACCGGCTGCGAAGGCTATGTCGAAAGTGCTGCCGTCGGCATGATGGCCGGACGCTTTGCCGCCGCTGAACGGCTTGGCCGCGAACCCTCGCTGCCGCCAATGACGACCTCGATGGGGGCCATCCTCAATCACGTTACCGGTGGTGCCGAAGCCGATACCTTCCAGCCGATGAACGCCAACTTCGGCCTGTTCCCGCCACTGGAAACCGACGACTTGCCGAAAAAGCAGCGTCCGCGCGGCCGTGACCGCAAACTCAAACTGTCGGAGCGCGCGCTGCTCGACCATGCGGTGTGGCTCGGCGCCGATACCTCGCTGGCGGCTGAGTAACTCAAGACCCCGCACCTGTCCTCTTCCAAGGAAGAGGGCTTGCCGTCCTTTTCCTCTCCCTCGGGAGAGGGTGGGACCCGTGTGCATCAGCACATGGGAGGGTGAGGGGTAAAACCGCTTTCCGCTAAATTCCATTTTTGCCGCTCCTCCCCATCCCCACCCCTAGCACTGGTGGGTAGCGCTAAATGTCTGAAGTTGGCGGATAATAACCACGAGATGATGTGTGTTTTTCACTCTCCGGCGTGTCTAAAAGTTAAAATTTAGTGTATTATTAACCCAGAATCGATTCTGAGCAGCAAAATCTGGGAACTGCCTTTGAAACACCATGTTTTCAGACCTTTATCGACGAAGGAGGCAGTGTATCTGAGCCGTTACCGATGCGCATGAACACCCTTGCCCCGAAATGGTCAGGCTTCACGGATCGAAAGACCTTCGTTCCGGGGTTTTTGTGTGCCCTTTTGCTGGGCCTTTGTATTGCTGCTTTTGTCGCCGTGCCGCTGTCGGCGCAAACCCCGAACGAGGCCCTGTTCAGCGCTGTCGAGGTCAACGATATCACTGCCGTCGAAGCGGCCATCGCCGCCGGTGCCGATCTCGGCATGAAGAATGCCAAAGGCATGACTCCGGCCGATGTCGCTGTTGATCTCGGCCATTTCCGGATTGCCCATCTTTTGCTGTCAAAACGCACGACGAAACCCGGCGCAACACCGGCCCCGCGCGTCACCGACAACATCAAGCAGGCACTGATCAAGCCGAAAGCCCGCGTCAGCGGTCCCGCCACGCAGAAGGCACCGGACCCGCGGCTGTCCGATCTGATGCCGCCTAGAAAACCCGAAAATGCGGCGGCACCTTCGCCGGAAGCGCCGATGCCGACGACCGCCCCCGCTTCACCGGCGGCCCCGATACCGGCCGATCAGATGCCGGCCCCGGCAAAAGCCGCACCGCCGGAAATCCGGCCTGACGATCAACTCGCAAAATCGACGCCGACACCGATGCCGGCAAAAGCACCACAGCAAAGCGCCAGAGCCGAAGAACCGGGCTTCTTCGGCAATCTGTGGGATGGCGTCAAAAACGTTGTCACCATCGGCGGTCTGCTGGGCGGCGATCAAACCAAACTGAACGAGAAAGACCGGCGGCTGACTTCGAAGGAAGGAGAATCCCTGTCCAGTCCGGCCGACCGTTTTTCCAGCAAATCGGCCATCGACGAGACCGGCGCCGCCCCCAGCGACAGTGCCGCCGGACGCATGGTTGATCGCATGAAGGACATGGTCGGCTCCGACAAGACGGCGGAAAACGCCTTCGGCCTGCCGCAGGGTCCCGTCGTCCCGCCCCTGCCGATAGACTCCAAAGGCCTCACCGCGCCCCCCGGCATGGTTACCGTCGAAACGGCGGAACGCACCCCCGCGCTGGCACCGCCTTCGCTCGAAGCGCCCGGTCTGGCGGCTCCCGGTCTGGCGGCTCCCGGTCTGGCGGCTCCCGGTCTGGAAGTGCCGGGTCTGGCGGCACCGCAACTGCCCGCTGCAAAATCCAAATCCCCGGCCCCCGGCAGGACCCGGACGGCTTCACCGGCACCCGGCATCGAAGTCCCCGGATTGCCGGGTCTTGCCATTCCCGGTCTGCCGAATGGCCCGGCCCCGCCGGATCCGGAAGTCCCGGGTCTGCCGTCCGGCATGGACATACCCGGCCTTGCCGCGCCTTCGGGACAGGTGCCCAGCGGCGAAATCCCCGGCATCATTCCGCCGCCCTCGCTTGGCGATAACTCAATGCCGGCGATACCGCCGGGACTGGAAGCGCTGCCCGGTTCCCAACAGATGCGCCGCCCCGGCGGCCTGGTTGAACCCAAGGACCCGACAGCCCTGCCGCCGCCGATAACCGGCAGCATTCAGGATCAGATCAACCGCATCGACAAGATCCTCAACCGCTCGCCGGACCAGAACAGCGAACGGTATTTGACGCCGCGCGCCGTGGGGACTGGCGAACGCAACAGACAGCCCACTGCCACCGCACCGCTGACGGCACCGGAAAAGGCCCCGGTGCAGCGCGGCGCAAAACCCGACCCGATGCTGGAAATTCCCAAGGGTCTCGAAGGCAGGCAGGTTAGACCGGTGCCGCCACCTCCGGTCGAACAGGCTCGTGATCCGGCGGAGATTCTGCGCCGCGCCCGCGAAAGCGAAGCGGTCCTGAAGGAACGGGAAATCCACAACCAGAAGCCCGGCAAGAATGACGTCAATACGCCCAGGAAACTGGCCCCGTCCGGTCATCAGCTGCAGGCCCCGGACAAAGCCATCACGGCGCGTGAACAACCCTCCGACCGATTGCTGCAACGCTTGAGCGATCTCGGCAACAGCCGTGAAAACGATGAAGATATTCATGGCCTGCCGATTGTCCGCCCGTCCATCGACGGCAGACTGCCGCCGATCAGGGACGTTCTGGTTTCCGAAATCCCCGAAGACAAGAAAACCGATACCGACTTCAAGATCAGCAAACTGGCCCGCTTCTTCCGCGGCGATCAGGAAGAAGAAGCCGGCATGAAAGCCCCGAAACCGGTGATCAATCGCGAAGCCCTGCCGCGCGTCATCGACAACATGATGCCGGAAAACGATCCGGCCAGAAGCCGCATCGTCGACGACAAGCTGCTGGATCTGCAGGGGGTAGAAATACGCCCGCCCGAACCCGGCGCACAGCCCGGCGCGACGCCGACCCGCGATACGGAACTCAACAAGAATTTCGTCGACCGGCTGGCGACAATCCTGGGGCCGAGCAAAAAGCAGCTGCCCTTCAGCAACGATCAACCGGCCGAACCCGGCAAGATCGGACTCAAGGATCTGAATGTTCCGAAAGACCAGATGGTGAAACCGGCGCTGCCGGCGATCCCCGATCCCTGGACCATGACGGTTGAGAAAAAGAACGCCCAAGGCGAAAGCCAGACCCTTGGCGTGACCGCCATCAACCCTGTCGACGGTTCGGAAGTGCGCACCGAAAAAGGCGTCGTTTCGCAAATGGTCGGGCGTATCCGTAAACTGCTGAACGGCCCCAAGGACGAAGGCAAGGGCCCGAACGTCGAGGCGCTGGATGAAAACGACCGCCAGTCGGCAGCCGAAAAACTGTTGTCGGAAGCCCTGCGTGACGGGGCGCCGACGGCACTGCCAGACCAGAGCCAGTGGCCGGTCACCGAAGTGGAACCCATGAACGCGCCCGATGGCATCCCGCCGGCGCCGAGACCGGGCGTGCTGACCCGGACATCGCTTGAGGATGTCGTCCTCAGCATGGGGGAATCGGTAACCCTCGAGAACACATTGCCGCCGCAACAGGACGGCATCGATCCGCTGAATTCCTGCGTCAAGAAAAACCACGGCACCACGCTGTTCTGCGTCGAGCCGGTCGACTGGCCGCAGGAGCTGCGTCCGGCCTTCGTCGTGCCGACCATTCTGTACACCGGACCGATGGCCATCACGCGCTACGATCAGGGCAGCCCGACGCGGTTTCATTCGCTGTTTGATTCGGAAAAGTTCGAGCAGGTCATCGCCTACTATCAGGCCCGTTACGGTGAGCCGACGGAAATCTGGAAACGCTCCATCGCACCGCTGGCCAAACCGCGCATGGACAATCCGACCGTCACATGGCGCAGCCGCGACAAGCGCACCAATGTGATCTCGGTGCTCGAGATCCGCAAATTCGATGACAGTCGGGGCGGTTTTCCGGATATCTCGCGCGGCGCCGTGATGCTGTATCACTACAACGCACCGTCCATTTTCCCGCAGGTCTCGTCCCACGAACTGATGCGCCTGAGACGGTCTACGCGCTAGTCCCGAGACCTTAACGCCAAAAACACTGCTGTCATCGCAAACACACCGCCGTCATCCCAAACTTGATTTGGGATCCATAAAGTCCCGGCTCGATTTTGATGAGTAAATAAGGACCCTGAATCAAGTTCAGTGTGACGACGGTTTATTTTTTCAGTTTATGGCCGCCCGAGCACGGAGCGCCAAAGCACCGTCAGGTGCCGCTGCACGCCGGGCGGTCGCGCCTGATACCGTGCCGGATCGCCGCCCGATTTTTCCAGACCGCGCAGATAGACCGCCGCCAGTGACATCGGCAGCAGGGCCGGCAGTGCACTGCGCGGCAAGGTTCCGGATTTTGTCCGTGCGGCCTTAAGGTGATCCGCCGCGGCCCGCAGCAACGGCATGGTGATCGCCGAGACATCCGGATTTTGCGGCCACTGGTGCGGCATCGCCGGATCAAGGCCGGCCTTGCGGCAAAGATCCGCCGGCAGCGTCACCCGCCCGCTCGAGGCCATGAACGGGATCGCCCGGACCAGTCCGACCAGCGCTGTGGCAATTCCGGCGGATCGCAGCAAAGCATCATGTTCAGCCGGATCATGCCCAAGTATGTGCAGGGCCGCCGCCATCAGCGTCGATGAGGTCTGTGCGGCATAGTCTTCGATGGCCGACAGATCGGCCGGCGGAATCTCGTCGAGGTCGATTTCGCGAGCGTCGATCAGGGTCGTCATCGCCTGCGCCGGCAAACGGCCACGCTCGGCCAATACCGCCAGCGGTGCCGCCACCGCGTGTTTGGGCGGATTGCCGACGGCAATGCCGGGCATCGCATCGCGCCAGAATTGCAGACGCATTCGCCCGATCATCGGCTCGGAGACGGTTTCACGGATTTTCGACAGTTCAAGATTGAAGGCATACAGCGCGAACAGGTCTTCGCGCACCGCTTCATCGGCAAACAGCGTCGCCAGAAAGCGGTCGTTATCGAAATCCCTGACCTGCGTCGCGCAATAACTCAGTGCTGCCATTGTCGTCCCGTCATTGATCTTGTTCGATCTGACATTGGAATCTCTCCAATGACACCTTATATGAAGGTGAAGCGCCGGTTTAAAGGCCGGACACCACATTAAGCCCTATGCGTTGCGTCAACTTAGGCTGTGGTCTAACGTGCCGACAATGTCATTCGACATTGTTATTGGTTAAGTCATTGATCATTCGAGAGGGAGCATTATGGCTTTTGAACTTCCACCGTTACCCTATGCAAAGAACGCCCTTGAGCCGCACATGTCGGCCAATACGTTCGATTTCCACCACGGCAAACACCACAACGCCTATGTCGTCAATCTGAACGGCTTGCTCGACGGCAATCCCCTTGCCGGCAAGAGCCTTGAAGACATCATCAAGGCGACCGCAGGCGATGCCGCAAAAGCCGGGATCTTCAACAACGCAGCCCAGGTCTGGAACCACACGTTCTTCTGGAGCTCGATGAAACCTGCCGGCGGCGGCAAGCCGAGCGGCGCTCTGGCCGCCAAGATCGATGCCGATTTCGGCAGCTTCGACAAATTCAAGGACGCCTTCAAGGCAGCCGGTGCGACACAGTTCGGTTCCGGTTGGGCCTGGCTGGTGGTCGGTGCAGGCGGCAAGCTCGAAGTCGTCAAGACACCGAACGCCGAAACCCCGATGACCCAGGGCAAAACCCCGCTTTTGACCTGTGACGTCTGGGAACACGCTTATTATCTGGATTACCAGAACCGTCGCCCGGACTTCCTGGCGTCGTTCCTGGACAATCTTGCCAACTGGGACTTCGCTGCCGCCAATCTGGCCAAAGCCTGAGTCACCCGTTAGACGATCTGATCAAGGCGCGTCCCCAGGGACGCGCCTTTTTCTTTTGTGAAATCCCCCTCACCTGTCCTCTCCCCCACAAGTGGTGGCGAGGGACTCACGGACATAGGCACAGCTCAAATTATCCCTCTCCCCCTTCAAGGGGGAGAGGTTAGGTGAGGGGGTATTTTTCAGTCGACCGCAAGAACAGCAGCAGCAATCCGGCGTTCTTCGGCAACCAGCACATTGAAGGTGCGGCACGCGGCACCGCTGTCCATCCATTCCAGGACGATGCCGAATTCCTTGAGCGCCGCGCGCAGGCCCTTGGGAATACCGACAAACAGCGGACCACAGCCAACCAGCAGAATATCCACATCGGCTGCCGCATCGGTGACGGATTGCAGCGAGGGCATGGAAATATCGGTGATTGTGGCGGCGGGCCAGAGCTGCGTGCGCTCGGGGAAAACGATGATGCTGCCCTGATAAACCGCACCCGTGACCCTGAACCGCCCGTCACCGTATGACTGGATCAGCTGGCGGTCGGTCGGGACAACGGGGTTCATATCCACGGGCATGATTTTGCGGCTAGGCGCCTAGCGTGCGTCCGGGGCCGTCTCGGCGTCGCCCTCGTCGCCATCAAACAGATTGCGGCGTGCCTGGTCATCCAGACCGAAGTACAGCAACAGCGGCACCGCAACGCAGATCGACGAATAGGTGCCGACGACAATCCCCCAGATCATGGCGAAGCTGAAATCGTGGATCACTTCGCCGCCGAGGAAGAACAGCGCCAGCAGTGCCAGCACGGTCGTGAACGATGTGATGATGGTCCGTGACAGCGTCTGGTTGATGGCGGCGTTCAGCAACTCGTCGAGCGGCATGGTCTTGTATTTGCGCAGGTTCTCGCGCACCCGGTCGAACACCACCACGGTATCGTTGATCGAATACCCGGCAATGGTCAGCACCGCCGCCACTGTCGTCAGATTGAATTCAAGCCCGAGCATGGCAAAAATACCGATAGTCGCCGTGACATCGTGCAGCAGCGCAATCAACGCACCGACACCGAACTGCCATTCGAAGCGGAACCAGATGTAGACAAGGATCGCCATCATCGCCAGCGACACGGCCATAATCCCGTCTTCAAGCAATTCCTTGGAAACCTGCGGGCCGACAAATTCGGTCCGGCGGTAGGAAATCTTGTCACCAAGCCCGGCTTTTACCGCATCAACGGCATGCTGCTGCGCTTCTTCGCCGCCATCCTGACGCTGGATTCGGATCAGCACATCGCTCGGCTGGCCGAATTCCTGCAGCGAGAATTCGCCGAGATTGAGCGCCGACATCTGACTGCGCATCTTGCCGATATTTGCCGGACCATCCTGGGTGCGGACCTCGATCAGGATACCGCCCTTGAAATCGATGCCGAAATTGAGCCCGCGGGTCAGCACCATGGCAATCGAGGTGATGATCAAAAGCGCCGACAGCGCGAAGAAAATCTTGCGCTTGGAAATGAAGGCAATATTGACGTCGGCTGGTATCAGATTGAGTGTTTTCATGCTCTGTCCCTCACAACGGCAATACGGTCGGGCGCTTTTTGCGCAGCCAGCTGACGACGAACCAGCGGGTCAGCATGATCGCCGTGAACATCGAGGTAACAATCCCGATGGCCAGCGTCACGGCAAAGCCGCGCACCGCGCCGGAGCCGAAGGCATACAGCAAAATCGCCGCGATCAGTGTCGTCAGGTTGGAATCGATGATCGTCGTCATGGCCCGGTCATAACCGGCACCGATGGCGGAAATCGGTGTCCGACCGGCACGGGTTTCTTCGCGGATACGCTCGAAGATCAGCACGTTGGCATCGACCGCCATCCCGATGGTCAGCACGATTCCGGCAATCCCCGGCAGCGTCAGCGTCGCCTGCAGGATCGACAGTGCACCCAGTATCAGAACAATGTTCATTGCCAGCGCGATGTCGGCGTACAGGCCGAAGCGGCCATAAGCCACGGCCATGAACAGGATCACGGCGATCAGACCGACAACACTGGCGGTCTCGCCGGCAGTGATGGAATCCTGACCGAGGCCCGGGCCGACGGTGCGTTCTTCAAGGATCGTCAGCGGCGCCGGCAAGGCACCGGCACGCAGCAGCAGCGACAGATCATTGGATTCCTGAACAGAGAAATTACCTGAAATCTGACCAGAGCCACCAAGAATCGGTTCCTGAATAACCGGCGCCGAAATCACCTTGCCGTCCAGCACAATGGCGAACGGCCGTTTGACGTTTTCCGTCGTGACCTTGCCGAACTTGCGGGCACCGATCGTATCAAAGCGGAACGAAACCACCGGCTGACCGCTGCGGCTATCAAAACTGGGCTGGGCATCAACCAGGTTTTCACCACTGACGGCGATGCTTTTTTTGACCAGAATAAAGTTGGGACCATCGACCATCGGCAGCAGCAATGATCCCGGCGGAACGCGGCCGGCCATGGCTTCTTCGACGGAATTCTCGACATCGACCATCTGGAACGACAGCTTGGCGGTTTTGCCGATCAGGCGCTTGACCCGTTCCGGATCATCGATACCCGGCAGCTGCACGATCACCCGGTCGGTACCCTGACGCTGGATGGTCGGCTCGCGCACACCGGTTTCATCAATACGGCGGCGAATGATCTCGATCGACTGCTGCACCGCCGAGGAATTGCGCTGCACGATCTGCTGTTCGGTCATGGCAATGGTTATGCGTTCGCCGTCGATGCTGGTCTCGGCATCAGAATCGATTTTACGCAGCAGCTCGTAGGCTTTGTCGCGCTCGGCAGCATCGGGAATGGTGACGCCGATATTCTGCGTCTGCTTGCCGAGGGCCTTGTACTTGATCCTGGCGCCGCGCAGTTCTGCACGCGCCGTATCGATCAGGCTTTCAAGGTATTCGTCGATGACCTTCTGCACTTCGACTTCCAAAAGCAGATGTGATCCGCCCCTGAGGTCGAGACCCAGATTGACCTGCTTGCTGGGCAGCCAGCCCGGCAGCTTCTTGTCCAGATCTTCCGACAGCATGTTCGGCGCAGCAAAAGCAAAGCCGAGCACGCATATCAGTGCCACCAGCACCTTTTTCCATGTTGGAAAGTTGACCATCGAAAATACCCTGCCCTGAGTTCAGATCAGCTTTTGTCGGAACCCTTGGACGTCGTGTCGGCGTCACTTTTGGTGTCGCTGTCGACGGCGTTGTCGGCGGCGTTTTCGACGGCTTCATCGGCTTCCGGCTTGGCAGGTGCTGCCGGTGCAGCGGGTTTTGCGCCGCCACCGAACAGACTGGCCAGCAGGCCGCCCGATTTCTTTTGCGTGTCGTTGGCTGCCTTGCCGGCGACCGGGTCGGTGCGATTGACGACACCGGCGATGGTTGAGCGCTGGACCTTGACCTTGATGTCCTTGGCAATCTCGACCGTCAGTTCAATGTCGCTGTCGACCTTGGTAACCGTACCGATGATCCCGCCACCGGTGATCACTTTGTCACCGCGGCGAATGGCCTCAAGGGTTTCCTTGTGCTGTTTGATCTTCTTCTGCTGCGGGCGGATCAGCAGAAAGTAAAAGACGATGAAAATCAGGATCAATGGCAGGAATGCCTGGAAGGCCTCGCCACCGCCGGCGCCCCCAACAGCCTGTGCATATGCCGGTGAAATAAACATCAGATCATCTCCTCAGGATCAGGTGACCAGGGCCGTTTCGGCCAAAGTCGCTAAAAGTTGCCGGACTATACCGCTCAGGCGCAGAGTTGCAACCGCTTCCGGTCTGTTTCAGGGTGTGTTTCAAATTAACGAATCGTAATATTTTCAAACGCCATTGACGCCTAAAAGCCGCGCGTTTACTTTCCCGGCCCATGACCGATCAGGAAACCAAAGACCTGCTGAACCGCATCGCCGGCGCTCTTGAGCGTCTGGCCCCGGTACCGGCACCGCAACACTCCATCCATGATGCCGACGCCTTCGTCTGGCACGCCGGTAGCCGTGGCCTTGAGCCCGTCGCCAGCGTCAACCGGGTCGATATCGGCCTTTTGCAGGGTATTGACCGCCAGCAGGACCTGCTGATCGACAATACCCGGCGTTTTACCAATGGCTTTCCCGCCAACAACGCCCTGCTCTGGGGTGCCCGCGGCACCGGTAAATCCTCGCTGGTCAAGGCCGTGCACGCCAAAATCAATGCCGAAAAGCCGCACGCCCTGGCGCTGATCGAAATTCATCGCGAAGACATCCCGTCGCTGCCGGTTTTGCTGACAAAACTGCGTACCGAGGACCGCCGCTGCCTGATTTTCTGCGACGATCTGTCGTTTGACGGTCAGGACGAGGCCTACAAGTCCCTGAAAGCCGTGCTCGACGGCGGCGTCGAAGGCCGTCCCGAGAACGTTTTGTTCTACGCGACCTCGAACCGCCGCCACCTGATGCCGCGCGACATGATCGAAAACGAACGCTCCAGCGCCATCAGCCCGTCGGAAGCGACCGAGGAGAAGGTTTCCCTGTCGGATCGCTTCGGGCTGTGGCTCGGTTTCCACAATGTCGACCAGAACACCTATTTCAGGATCATCGAAGGATATGCCAAGCATTACGGGCTTGATGATCCGGGCATCGATCTGAAGGCAGAAGCCATCGAATGGTCGGTGACGCGCGGCTCGCGTTCGGGCCGGGTGGCGTGGCAGTACATTCAGGATCTGGCCGGTCGTCTCGGCAAGAAACTTTCTTAAGTCGTCGGGTCATCCGTTTGTCGCATCCTTCGAGACGGGCCATTCGGCCATCCTCAGGATGAGGCTAATAACTGCGATGAGACCTCATGCTGAGGAGCGAAGCGTCTCGAAGCACGAGGTCATCGAGGCTTCAGGAAAATCCGGACTGGCCTAAAACTCCTTCAGGAAGAACATCGATCCGCCAAGCATCAGGATCGCCGCAAAAATCGTGTTGATGACCCGGTGAAAGACATAGCGCTGCAGGCTTTCGCCCTGCCGGCGCTTGCTGGCGTCGCCGTTTTCCATCTGCCGGTTTTCCAGCTCAAGGGCATGCATTTTGACGACGTGCGTCGAGGCGCGTTCATGGGTATCGGCGGAATCCTCGAAAATCTCTGCGCGCATGGAAATCAGCAGTCCGGCCAGACCGACGAAACCGACGCCGAGCCAGCCATACCAGCGATGCCCGAAGACAATCGCCAGGGCCACGACAAAAGCCATGAAAATGAAAGCAAAGCGCGGTGAGCGCAGGGCCGACATGATGAACATGGCGCAATCCTAGCAGGATTTTTTAATGCGTGGATAAAATAATACTAAAAGTGTCATCCTGAAATCACACACCACGTCATCCTGAACTTGATTCAGGATCCATATATTCAACGCAAGATCGTGGCGGGTTTATGGACACCCAATCAAGTTCCGGGTGACGGATATTGTTTGTATGGTGAAGGGTCAGGTCCTCCTGAGATACTTCTCGGGGTCCTGCGGGCGGCGTCCCTTGCGGATTTCGAAATGCAGTTGCGGTCTCGACACGCTGCCGGTAGAGCCGACGGTGGCGATCTTCTGGCCGCGCTTGACGCGCTGTCCGCGCTCGACCAGCAGGTTGTCGTTATGCGCATAGGCGGTGACGTATCCGCCGTCATGCTTGATCAGAAGAAGATTCCCGAAGCCTCTGATTTCATTGCCTGCGTAGGCAACGACGCCGTTCTCGGCAGCGGTCACGGCCGCCCCTTTCGGGGCAATGATGTTGATCCCGTCATTCCGCAAACCGCCGTCCTTGGCACCGAAGTTGGACAGCAGCGGACCGCGCACCGGCCAGATGAATCCCTTGCCGGTTCTGGCGGCGGGTGGCGGTACCGGAACCGGTGGTTTGGCCGGCGGTGTCACGGCAATACGGGCGGTTGTCTCAGGCGCACTTTCGCTCGGTGCCGGGGTAGCGGCACTCTGGCTCGGTGGCTCTTTCGCTGCCGCCGCCGGTTGCGACGGGGCTTGCTGCGGTGCCAGCACTTCGGCGGTTATCGTCGGTGCGGACTTGCCGGAAGTTTTCGAGGCCACCGCCGTGGCCGGATTGTCGGGCGACGGAATCACCAGAATTTCGCCAAGGCGGATCGTGAACGGCGCATCGATGCCGTTCAGGCGCGCCAGTTCATAGACGCTGACGTCGTTGCCTTGCGCTATCGAATACAGGGTGTCGTTCTGTACCACCTGATGCTGCTTGCCGCGCGGCAGTTCGATCCGCTGCCCGACCAGCAGCAGATACGGCGGCTCCAGCCCGTTGGCGCGAATGATCGCCGGCACCGGCACCCGGTGGCGACGGGACAGCTCGTAGACAGTATCGCCGGGGCCGACCTTGACCGCGGAAGCGCCGACAAACGACGCATCACTGACGCCCGGTGCCCGGGTCACATTGCCGGTAGGCGAGGCCTGCACGGCGCGCGACGGCGGTGTATTGATGTCGCGGGGGGGTGCGGATGAAGGAAACTGGACATTGCCGCACCCGACAAGCCCGATGCCTGAGGCACCAAGGGCAATACAGAATAATGCGGTACGGTAGTTCACCCGGCTTCCTCATCACTGATCAGCGGCACGAAGCGTACCGGACCCAAATCTTCGGTTTCTATATCGTCAGCGGTTTTACGAATCCTTAACAGGTGCTGCGCGCGCTCTTCGAGACCGACCGGCACCACCATAATACCACCGACGTCCAGTTGATCCAGAAGCACGTGCGGCACGTCAATCGCCGCCGCCGTGACGATGATCCGTGAAAACGGCGCCTGCTGCGGCCAGCCCATCGAGCCGTCACCGCAACGGGTCACCACGTTATGAAAACCCAGTTCCTGAAAGCGCTTTTCGGTTTCAAGAAACAGCGGCTTGTGCCTCTCGATAGTGTAAACCCGGCGGCACAGGCGCGCCAGGATTGCCGTCTGATAGCCGGACCCGGTGCCTATTTCGAGAATCTTCACCCGGTCGTTCAGTTCCAGCGCCTGCGTCATCATGGCGACGACGGTCGGCTGCGAGATCGTCTGGTGCAGGCCGATCGGCAACGGCGAGTTTTCATAGGCGCGTTCGCGAAATGCCGGCGGCACGAAGAACTCGCGCGGCGTCTCGTAGATGACCTTGAGAACCGCCTCGTCGGTAATACCGTCCTGTATGAGGGCTGCGCGCAGGGTGTTCGCGTCAAGCCGTCCGGCCTTCATATCATGATGCCCTGCAGCTTGCGAAGCGTCTGTGTGTGCGTGAGGTCGAGCGCCAGCGGCGTCACCGAAATCGCCCCGCTGTTGACGGCCGCCAGATCGGAGCCTTTGAGGAAGCGTTCTTCGTCGCGCTGCGGGCCGATCCAGAAATAATCGTCGCCCCGGGGATCAACCCCCTTACTGAGGCTGCCACCGATCTTGCGGCGGCCCTGACGGCAGACTTCGATGCCGGTCACCCTGGCGGCGGAGACGTCGGGGAAGTTGACGTTGATGAAAATGCCCTTTGGCCAGCCGGCGGCGAACAGTTGCTTCAGGACTTTCGGCGTCCACGCCTTGGCGGTCGCCCATTTGACCTTGTGGCGATTGCCGTAATCCTGGCTCAGTGCGATCGACGGAATGCCCATCAAGGCCCCTTCCATGGCCGCGGCGACGGTGCCCGAATAGGTCACGTCCTCGCCCAGATTGCCGCCGCGATTGATACCCGACAGCACCAGATCCGGACGGCAGTCCTTCATGATGTGGGTAACGCCCAGCAACACCGCATCGGTTGGCGTACCGTCAACCGCATAGCGGCGTTCGGCTGCCTGGCGAATGCGCAGCGGCCGGCGCAGCGTCAGCGAATGGCTGGTCGCCGACTGTTCGGTTTCCGGCGCACAGATCCACAGTTCGCCGACCAGCGGGCGGATTGCATCTTCAAGCGCCTTCATCCCCGGGGCATTGATGCCGTCGTCGTTGGACAGCAGAACGCGTGCCTTTTTAAGGCTGAAACCTTTTTTAATCATTGGCTTTAAGGACCTTCATGCCACCCATGTACGGCTGCAGGGCTTCCGGAATGGCAATCGAACCGTCGGCCTGCTGGTAGTTTTCGAGGATCGCAATCAGCGTCCGGCCGACCGCCAGCCCGGAGCCGTTCAGGGTGTGCACGAACTGTGTGCCCTTCTCGCTCTTGACCCGGTAGCGTGCATTCATGCGCCGCGCCTGAAACTCGCCGCACACCGAACAGCTCGAGATTTCCCGGTAACGGTCCTGTGCCGGCAGCCAGACCTCAATGTCATAGGTCTTGCGCGCCCCGGCGCCCATGTCGCCGGTACACAGCACAATGGTGCGGAACGGCAGGCCCAGTTTCGTGAGAATATCCTCGGCGCACGATGTCATGCGCTCCAGTTCGTCCAGAGACTCTTCGGGCTTGGTGATCGAGACCATTTCGACCTTGGTGAACTGGTGCTGGCGGATCATGCCGCGGGTGTCCTTGCCGGCCGATCCGGCTTCGGAGCGGAAACACCACGTCATCGCCGTATAGCGTCTGGGCAGGGTTTCCTCGTCGATAATACTCTCGGCGACGATATTGGTCAGCGGCACTTCGGCGGTCGGGATCAGCCAGTAGCCTTCCGTTGTCCTGAACAGGTCTTCGCCGAACTTCGGCAACTGACCGGTGCCGTACATGGTCTTGTCGTTGACCATCGCCGGCGGATTGATTTCGGTATAGCCGAATTGTTGCGTATTGTGATCGAGCATGAACGCCGCCAGCGCGCGCTCCATGCGGGCGAGACCGCCGGACAGCAAAACGAACCGGGCACCGGCCAGCTTCGCCGCGGTCTCGAAATCCATCATGCCGAGGGCTTCACCCAGATCGACGTGATCCTTGACCGTAAAATCAAAGCTGCGTGGCGTGCCGACGCGGCGCACCTCGACGTTGTCGTCCTCGCCGCCGCCGTCCGGGACATCGTCCAGCGGCAGGTTCGGCAGACGGGACAGGGCATCGTTCAGTGCGTCTGAAGCCAGAGACGCCTCGATCTCGGTTGCCGCCTGTGCCTCTTTCGATTCGGAGACCTGAGCCATGATCGCCGAGGCATCCTCGCCCTTCGATTTCAGCGCACCGATCTGCTTCGACAGCGCATTGCGCTCGGTCTGCAGTTCCTGCGCGCGGGTCTGCGCATCGCGCCTTTTGGCGTCCAGTGCCAGCAAATCCGGGGCCTGCGGGCCGAGGCCGCGGCGCGCCATGCCCTTGTCAAAGGCGTCGGGGTTGTCTCTGATCCACTTGATATCAAACATCTGCGTGTCGGGTCCTTGATCGTGCGTTTGGCCGGGGCCGCTTTCAGCGTCAGCCCCATCTGCATGTCAGTTAACATGAAAATCCGAACGGGACACCCGTTTCGTTGAGTTCCCCCTGTTTCCCCCTCACCCTCCCACGTGCAAAGCACGCGGACCCCTCACTCTCCCCAGAGAGAGGGTTAAGCCGATTCCCTCTCCCAAGGGAGAGGGAGGCGCAAAGCGCCGGCTGAGGGGTCGCGGTGAAATTACTCGGGCTTGGCCGGCTCTGTATCGTCGCCGTCGCCGTCGTCGTCTTCACCTTCATCCAACTGCTTGGCGCGTTTCTTTTCCGAGAAACGTGCGGCGATGATCGAAACTTCGTAGAGGAAGATGATCGGCAGCGCCAAACCGATCTGGCTGATCGGATCGGGCGGTGTCAGAATGGCAGCGGCGATAAACGCGCAGACGATGGCATACTTGCGCTTGGCGGCCAGCCCCGCCGCATCGACGATACCGGCCCGGGCCATCAGGGTCAGGATCACCGGCAACTCGAAGCTGATACCGAAGGCAAAGATCAGGCGCATCACCAACGACAGGTATTCGTTGACCTTGGCTTCAAGCTGGATCGCCAACGTACCGTTGCCGCCCGCCGTCTCGAAGCTGATGAAGAATTTCCACGCAACCGGCAGCACATAGTAATAAACCAGCGCCCCGCCGGCGAAGAACAGGATCGGCGTGGCGATCAAAAACGGCAGGAAAGCTGATTTCTCATGCTTATACAGGCCGGGAGCGACAAACAGCCAGATCTGGCAGGCGATGAACGGAAAGCCGATGAACATCGCCGCAAAGAACGACACTTTGACGTAGGTAAAGAACGCTTCCTGCAACGCCGTATAGATCATCCGGCGGTCGCGACCGGCATCGTGCAGCACGTCGGCCAGCGGCTGAACCAGGAAAGAATATATGTGCGTCGAGAAGTAAAAGCAGATCAGAAACAACACCAGAAGCGCCAGCACCGACCACAGAAGCCGGGTGCGCAGTTCGATCAGGTGCGCCAGCAAGGGCATCTTTGATTCGTCGATGGAGTCGTCGTCTTTGGCCACGGATCAGTCCTCCCCGGCTTTTTTAGCCGGTTGCGAAGAACCTTCTGCCGGGGCGTCCGGTTTGGACGGCTTAGGCGGCTCCGGTGCATCGAACGTCATGGCTTCGTTGGCGTCGGGCAGATCGTCTTTTTCGACATCGGTTTTTTTGATGTCGTCGGAAAATCCCTGGGCGGCTGAGCTCAGGTCGCCCTCAACCTTGCCGATATCCTTGATATCGCGCGAAATATTGCCGTCCGGATCCATGGTTTTTTCAATGTCTTTGATGAAATCGCCATTGGCTTCGGCGGCGATCTCGCGGCGCATATCGTCGAGTTCGGTTTCCCGGACGATATCGTCAAGACCGCTCTGGAATTCGCGCGCCATGCCCTTGAGTTTCCGCAACGCTGCGGTCACGGTCTTGAGCACGCGCGGCAAATCCTTTGGCCCTACGACGATGAGGGCTACAATCGCTATCAGGAAAACTTCCTGCCAGCCGATATCGAACATGGCGGTCGACCTTGATCAAACAACGAAAGAAAAAGCCGGTAAGTTAATTAAGGCCGGCTCGCGGTTCAGCCACCTGAGGCTTTGTCCTTTTCGGAAGAACTTGCCTTAACGTCTTCCTTGGCTTCCGCATTGATGGCTTTTTTCTCGGTCGTATCGGTGTCATCGTTTGCAGCGTCGTCATCCTTCATGCCTTTTTTGAAGGATTTGAGACCCTTGCCGAAGTCACCCATCAGCGCCGAAATCTTGCCTTTGCCGCCAAAAAGCACCAGGACAACCGCGAGAACGATTAACCAATGCCAAATACTGAACGCACCCATATGAAACTATCCCATTAGCTGTCGCATCTTATTCAAAACACCGGGCGAGAGCGGTCCGGATGAACAGCGCGCAATTCAAAACGCGACAACGGCGCCATACAGCGCCGCACCCTCACAGGAGCCGCTAGATTTGCGGCTTGCACCCGAGATTGCAAGGCATTTTCGGTTTTTCGGCTACTAAAACCGTCATCCCGGTAACAAATAAAAACCGTCATCCTGAACTTGATTCAGGATCCATGGAATATCTGCACAGTCCCACGATTCCCGCGCAGCGCCGGGTGAGAGGACGGGATTAAAACTCGTCGTCGGGATCGAGCGGTTCCAGGGGTTCTTCACGGACACCGCTGAGCGCATCCTGCGGCAGCGGATCATCCTCGTTGCCGGTCTGCTCTTCGGCTTCGGGGGTGTTGTAGTCCCCAGCCGTTGCCCGGTAGGCATTGATCGCCGGCGAGGCATCAAGCAGCCCGGCCGCCTTCAGCTCGTCGACGCCCGGCAGATCGCGCAGCGATTCCAGCCCGAAGTGATCCAGGAAGGTGTCGGTGGTGCCCCACTGCAGCGGCCGGCCCGGCGTCTGGCGACGACCGCGCGGCTTGATCCAGGTTTCTTCCATGAGCACGTCGATGGTGCCCTTGGAAATGCTGACGCCGCGGATTTCCTCGATCTCGCCCCGCGTCACCGGCTGGTGATAGGCAATGATCGCCAGCGTCTCAATGGCGGCACGGCTGAGCTTGCGGGCCACTTCGACTTCCTTGTTGAGGAAATCGGTGAGATCGGGTGCGGTGCGGAACGCCCACGACGCACCGGCGCGCACCAGATTGACGCCGCGCAGCGCATACATCCGTGACAGTGCCTTCAAAAGCCCCTTGATATCGGCGTCTTCCGGCAGCCGGTTGGCCAGCATCCGCTCGGTCATCGGCTCGGCGGAGGCAAACAGCAGCGCTTCGGTGATCCGCATGTAGCGGTCCCAGGTCGCCGGGTCGAGCGTGCTTTCGCCGGTCTTGGTCTCGACCGCGTCGGATTCCGCCTCGGTACCGTCATCGGCATCGCGATCCTCGTCGCCGTCGAGCACATCGGCACCCGCCGTCAGCGCATCCGCATCGTCCCCCCCTTCAGGGGCCGCAGCTTCGGCTTCGGTGTCGTCGTCGTTGGCGTGATCAACCATTTCGCGTTCCATCTTGTTATTCCGGCTCTGACTGATCCGAAGTGTTTTCCCGACCCTGCAGGTAAATCGGCCCGAAGTTGGCACTCTGGCGCAGCAGCACCTTGCCTTCCTTGGCCATTTCCAGGCTGGCGACAAATGTCGAGGCGACCGCCGAGCGGGTCAGCAAAAGCCCCTTCAGGTTTTCCGGCAGGAATGACCACAGACTTTGCCAGTCCGGCGTCATGCCGACCAGCCGGCGCAGCCGCTGCAGGGCATCCTCGACGGTATAGATTTCAAACGCCTCGATCTGCATCGGCGCGTGGGCGTTCTTGCGGCGCTGCTGATCGGCATAGGCCTTGAGCAGGTCATACAGCGTCGCATCAAGAATTTCGACTTCGCGGGGCTTGAAGCGCTCGGGATTGCCGCGGCCGACGAAATCCTGACCGAGCCTCGGCCGCGCCATCAGTTCCTGACCGCTGTTCTGCATCGCCTGCAGCCGCATCAGCTGATACTGCAGGGCCGCCGCCATGGCTTCGCCGCTCGGTTCTTCCTCGGTCGACAGATCGGGCAGCAGCAGTCTGGATTTGAGGAACGCCAGCCACGCCGCCATCACCAGATAGTCGGCGGCCAGCTCCAGGTTGTGTTTGCGGGCTTCGGCAACGAACGCCAGATACTGATCGGCCAGCTCGAGGATCGAGATATGGATCAGATCGACCTTCTGGTCGCGGGCCAGTTGCAGCAAGACGTCGATCGGGCCTTCGAAACCCTGCAGATCGACGACGAACGGGTTCAGCCGCAGCGCAGAATCTTCGTCCCCGTCCTGCGACGGATCACCAAAGCCGTCGCCATGGCCCGGATCGAACTCGATAATTTCAGCCATAACCGTCGCGTCCTGTTCTCAGCCGATCCCGACAAGCGTCACGATGAAGTCCTGAATGTGGCTTGCAGGGATGATCACTAGCCACCGGAAAAGGTTCAGATCAAGCCCCATCATGCCACCGATCCACGGCAGGAAAAAGATCGCTCCGAGGACGATGAAGATCCCGTAGCGTTCGAGACGCACCAGATACTGCGCCATCGACCACGGCAGGATCCCGACGGCAACCCGGCCACCATCCAGTGGTGGTATCGGCAACATATTAAAGACAGCCAGCAAGATATTGATCCACATCATATTTCCGATATTCCTGGCAGTCCATTCGAGAGCATCGCCGGAGAGAAAGTCGATAAAATGGAACGAGATCGCCGCCAGCAGCGCGAGGATCAAATTCATTGCCGGACCGGCGGCGGCGACAAGAATCATGTCGCGGCGCGGATTATGCAGCCGTCGAAAGTCGACCGGTACCGGTTTTGCGAATCCGAACATCATCTTGCCGCCGCTCAGCAGCAGCATCAGCAGCGGGATCGCAACGGTCCCGTAGAGGTCGATATGCCTGAGCGGATTGAAGCTGACCCGGCCCAGTATACTGGCCGTCGGATCGCCGAGTTTCATCGCCACCCAGCCGTGCGCGGCCTCATGCAGGGTCACGGCAAACAGGACAGGCAGAGCCCAGACCGAGATGGTGAGGGCGATGTCATTCAGATGCAGGTCCATAGATTCCTCTGGAAGCCTGTGAAGTTCGTGGTCTAGCGCCAGTCGGCGATCATGCCGTCCAGATGGGCTTCATACGCGGCCACGTCAATTTCTTCAACGCCCGGCATCATGTCGCGTGCCGATTGGAAGCGCTGCCAGGCCATGTCGGACAGTTTTGGCAGCACTTCTGCAACGTCGATCATTTCTTCCAGCTCGCCGTTACAGTGCAACACCGCATCGCAGCCTGCATCAAGAGCCGCAACCGTGCTTTCGGCGGCACTGCCCTTGAGGGCCTTCATGTTGACGTCGTCGGAGACCAGAAACCGCTGAAAACCGATTTCGCCGCGGATGATCGTCTGGATCACGGTATCGGACAGGGTCGCCGGTCGCTCGGCATCGATAGCCGAATAGACGATATGCGCGGTCATCGCCCAGGGTGCCACGTTGAGCCGTCGGAACGGCAGGAAATCGGTGTCTCTGAGGGTTTCAAGATCGGTATCGACGCGGGGCAGCTGCAGATGACTGTCCGCCGATGCCCGGCCATGTCCCGGCAGATGCTTGATCACCGGGGCGACGCCGCCGGCCATCAGCCCGGCCATCACCGCCTCGCCAAGATCGGCGACGGTTTCCGGATCGGTGCCGAACGACCGGTCGCCGATGATGTCGTGCGCACCGGCCACCGATACATCGAGCAGCGGCAGGCAGTTGACATCGATCCCGAGCGCCCGCAGATCTTCGGCGATCAACCGTGCATTCAGGCTCGCCGCTTCGCGGGCCAGCGTCATATCGTGTTCGGCCATGCGGGCAAACAGCCGTTGCGGCGGCCGCTTTTTCCAGTGCGGCGGGGCCAGTCTCTGCACCCGGCCGCCTTCCTGATCGATCAGCACCGGCGCGTCGTCGCGATCGACAGAAGCCCTGAGTTCGCTGACCAGCGCCTTTACCTGATCCGGCGTTTCACAGTTTCTGGCAAACAGGATGAAGCCGAGCGGATTGGTCTGGCGAAAGAAGAAGGTCTCTTCGGCACTCAGGCTGGTACCGGCACAGCCGAAAATGGCTGCGCCCGGATGTTCGGGTTGAAGCGTAACCATCAGGAACCCGGCTTCACGACCAGACAACCGACTTTGCGCTGTTTCAGACGTTCACAAAGAGCTTTTGCCGTCGGTTCGTCGGCAAGGGGTCCGGCCCGCAGACGATAGAAAATGCCTTTGGTCGCGCCGAGGTCGACCTTCATCACCTGCAGGCGCAATTCACCCAGCAGATCGATCTGGCGTCGTCTCAGATTGTCCCATTCGCCTTTGACCGCATCTTCACTGCGTGCTGCGGCCAACTGAACACGGAAGGTATTGGCCAGATCGGAGGCCGGCGACTCCAGGGCCGGTGTTGCATTGACCGGGGCTTTGGCGACCGGTGCAGCTGCCGTTTTGACGGGGGCTGCGACAGGCGGTGCGGCAGTCTTCGTCGCGGCCGACGGAATTGGCGGCGGTGCCGGGGTCTGCATCGTCGACGGGGCTGCGGTGGCCGTACTTGAGCTGCTGCCGGGGGCCATCGGCGGCGGCGGCAGTTTGGCCACATCCTGAGCACTCGGAACCTTGGACAGCGGCTTCGCCGCCGGCATCGCTTCCGGTGTCAGCATACGTGGTGCCGAGGCATCGGCGCTGCCGCGCGGCGCCGTATTGGTCACCACTTCGGTGGTTTCCGGCACACTGCGCTTCAGAACCTGATCGACTTCCATCGGTTTTTCCGGTGACGGCAGCAAACGCTCGACCCGCGGCTGGGACGATGATCCGTCTACCACGCCATAGACCAGCCGGCCCTGATTGGGGACCTGCATGCCGCCCGGATTTTCCGGTCTTATCTTGATTGGTGCGGGGTCGGCCGCAATGACCGGCACGTCGCCCGGGGCGGTACCGAACATCGGCATGATCTTGTCACCGAAACCGATCCAGATTCCCCCCGCCAGCAGCGTCACGCCAACCAGCCCGCCGAGCACCTTGAGGGTGCTGCCGCCGGATTTCTTTGGGGCAATGTTTTCACCTTCCGGGGTTGGCTCATCGCCACCCAATTTCATGTCTGAATGCGCGGAAAGCGCCATACCTGAACTCCTTGAACATTTTAGGCGGCTGATCACAGCCGAACATCCGGCATCATTATGCCGTATATGCTAATAAATGGGTAACAGCGCGGCCGGTTCCGGTGCAAGACCCGGTTCGCCCGTTAACAGCCGGGCAATCCCGACATACCCTCAGGACGTGCGCGATTGCAGATCGAACAGGCGGCGGTGCTCGTCCAGCGCCAGCCGGTCGGTCATGTCGGCGATATAATCGCAAACCAGTTCCGCAGTCTCGCGAGACCCCGGTTTTCCGGCATTTATCCGCCATTCGGTCGGCAGGCATCCCGGTTCGTCGAGCAAAAGCTGGAACAGATCCTTGACCACACGGCGGGCTTTCGAGGTCATCCGGTTGAGCCGGTAATGACGGTACATATTCTCGTACAGGAACGATTTCAGGGCCTTGTCGTTGGCCCGCATTTCTTCGGAAAACTGCGCCACGGGGTGGTCGAGATGGCGAATTTCCGCCGCTGTACCCGGTCCGGCGGCATCGATTCGCTTCTGCGTTTCGGCCAGCAGATCCTGCACCATTTCACCGATCAGGCGGCGCACCGCCTCGTGAATCGTCCGCGACTGATCAAGGTCCGGATACTTGCTGCGGACCTCGCGAAACATCGGCCCGACCAGCGGCACGTCGCCCAGGTCTTCGATGCTGAACAGCCCGGCGCGCAGGCCGTCATCGATATCGTGGTTGTTGTAGGCAATGTCGTCGGCAATCGCCGCAACCTGGGCTTCGGCGCTGGCATAGGTCGCCAGTTCCAGATCCTGGGCGGCGCTGTAATCGAGAATCCCGCGCGGCAGGTCTTTTTGCGTGACCCCCTTCTTGATCAGCGGGCCGTTGTGTTTGACGACCCCTTCCAGGGTTTCCCAGGTCAGGTTGAGGCCGTCAAAATCGGCATAGCGCGCTTCCAGCTTGGTGACGACCCTGAGCGACTGCGCGTTGTGATCGAAACCGCCGAACGGCTGCATCATTTCCTTCAGGGCATCTTCACCGGCATGACCGAACGGCGGATGGCCAAGATCATGCGCCAGCGCCAGCGTCTCGCCGAGATCCTCGTTCAGGCCCAGACAGCGGCATACCGAACGGGCGATCTGCGACACCTCGAGCGAATGCGTCAGGCGGGTGCGGAACGAATCCCCCTCGTGATTGACGAACACCTGGGTCTTGTATTCGAGACGGCGGAACGCTGCGGAATGAATGATCCGGTCACGGTCGCGCTGAAAGGCGCCACGGGTCTTGCTTTCCGGCTCCGGAAACAACCGTCCTCGGCTGTCGTTGGCGCGACAGGCATAGGATTTGAGGGGCGGTCGATCCGTGGAGGCAGCGCTCATGTTTTTTGCTTCGTCCATGCGCCAAACTACCCGACCGTTTCGCCTCGGGCAACGCGTGATAGCAAAACACCGTCATTCTGAATCACCCCGTCCGTCATCCTGAACTTGATTCAGGATCCATACCGGCTAACCGGGACCGTGCCGGGGGCTTATGGACCCCCAATCAAGTTCAGGGTGTGATCGTCACCGACAGTGCCGCCTCGCGCACCGGGCGGACAGCACAATGTCGTCAGCGGATAGGCTTTGCAGCTAGTCGCGGGGCCATTTACCCCTGAACGGTTGTTTGATCGCGCGGGCGACCAGTTCCAGATGATCCTGACCATAGAACATATCGCCATCGACGAAGTATGTAGGCGAACCGAAAACCGAGCGCTGGATCGCTTCGGCAGTATTGGCATCATACACAGCCAGAACATCAGACGAGCGTGCCGCGTCCAGAAGCGGCACCGGATCGATGCCGACGTCCCGGCCCAGTCGGTCCAGTGTGGCGCGATCGGCAAGATCAGCATCATCACGCCAGTGCCCTTCCAGCAACCGATGAGCCAGTGCGTCAATATCAAGTCCCTGCAGCAACCCGGCGATCAGCATGCCGTTGGACAAGGCGATTTCATTGTCGTGATGCGTAGGCCAGGGAAGGATTTCGACCCCGCGCATTTCAGCCCAGCGTTCAATCTCGCGTCCGGAAAAATAGGTACGACGCTGCGGCGTGCGGCTGTTGTGAGGGCCGGGCCCCGTGGCAGCAACAACGGCGCGCAGGTCCATCGGCCGATGATTGATGCGCCGCCCCCCTTCCCTGGCGATATCCATCAAAAGCTTTGATCCGATATAGGCATAGGCAGAATGGGCAGAATAAAAATATTCGATTATTTTCAGTTTCAGTATCCTTGGTGGCGTCTGTTCAACAGGCATGCATTCAGGCGCCGGATTAGTGGGGCGGTCGATCCGTGGAGGCAGCGCTCATGTTTTTTGCTTCGTCCATGCGCCAAATTACCCGACCGTTTCGCCTCGGGCAATGCAAGACACCCCCTCACCTGTCCTCTCCCCCACTACGTAGGGGAGAGGAACTCTCGATTAAAGTCACAGTTCCCTTATCCCTCTGCCCCTCGAGGAGGAGAGGACAGGTGAGGGGGTGAGGAGGAAATGTCTTTCGCGTGCGATTGACACAGAAATCCGCTATACTACATATAAGCGAGACGTAAGGAGAAGCCGATGCCCGATGGCAGCCAGAATACCGATCAGGGTGTGATCGTCACCGACAGTGCCGCAGCGCGTATCGCCAAGCTGCGCAAAATTCAGGGCAATGACGCGCTGCGCCTGCGCATCACCGTCAACGGCGGCGGCTGTTCCGGCTTCCAGTATGCCTTTGATCTTGATGACAAAGTCACCGATGAAGACATCACCTTTGCGCACAACGGCGCCGAAGTGGTCACCGACGAGGTTTCGCTGGGCTTTCTCAATGGCTGCAAGGTCGAGTTCAAGGATGATCTTGGTGCCGCCTACTTCCACGTCGACAACCCCAATGCGACCTCGAGCTGCGGCTGCGGCACCTCGTTTTCCGTCTGATGCCCGTTAAATCCAGTTCATGACCGTCATCGCCACCTGGAACGTCAACTCCGTCAAGGCGCGGCTGCCGCGCGTGCTGGAATGGCTGGAAGCGTTCCAGCCGGACGTCGCCCTGCTGCAGGAACTGAAAACCGAAGACGCGGGCTTTCCCCGACTCGAGATCGAATCCGCCGGCTATCACGTCGAAACCGTCGGCCAGAAAACCTATAACGGCGTTGCCGTGCTGTCGAAACAGCCGATCAAGGTGATCCATACCCGGCTGCCCGGCGACGACAGTGACGAGCAGGCGCGTTATCTCGAAGCCGATACCTGCGGCTTTCGCGTCGCCTCGATCTATCTGCCGAACGGCAATCCGACGCGCGACGAGAACGGTCAGGACCACGAAAAATATCTCTACAAGCTGAAATGGATGGACCGCCTGATTGCGCATGGCCGCGACCTGCTGGATCTGGAAATTCCGGTCGTGCTCGGCGGCGACTACAACATCTGCCCGACCGATGTCGATGTCTATGACGCCAGGGCCTTCGCCGACGATGCGCTGTGCCGCCCGGAAAGCCGCAGGCGTTTCCGCACCCTCGTCAATCTCGGCTATACCGAAGCCTGGCGCACCCTGAACCCGGACCTGCACGCCTATTCCTATTGGGATTATCAGCGCGGGGCCTGGCAAAAGGACAACGGCCTGCGCATCGATCATCTGCTTTTGTCACCGGAAGCCGCCGACCGGCTCGGCGACGTCGGCATCGACAAGACGCCCAGGGCCAAGGAAAAAGCCTCCGACCACACACCGGTGTGGGGCAAGTTCACCGACATCTCTGCCGCCAGGGCCGCTTAATCCCCCTCACCCGGCGCTGCGCGCCACCCTCTCCCGAGGGAGAGGGAAAAGTGGGCATGCTTCGAGACGGGTGCATCCGGCCCCTCCTCAGCATGAGGACAGAATTTTGATGAATAATAGCCCCTCATCCTGAGGAGGCCTGAAAGGCCGTCTCGAAGGATGAAGTGACTCCCTACCGGTTGAGCTTGTCGCCGACCAGGCGGATGCCGTCGACGAGCGCCTTGCCGTTGGCGCCGCCGTCACCCTTCATGCGGTTCTGGATGACCAGTTTCATGGCGTCGATGTGGACTTTGATCGCCTTTACTTCGGCGTCGCCGAATTCATCCTGGCGTTCGATCAGCCGGCACAGTTCGTTGGCGATCACCGTCATCAGATCAAAACCGAAGCTGCCGCCCTGCCCTTTGATGTCATGGGCGACCTGAAACACCCGCTCGGCTTCGGATTTTCTGGCGCCGCTGGCGGCGGCCATACCCTTGTAGGCAGTCTCGATACGGACCAGATCTTCCTGAACCCAGTCGAGATAGTCATCGGCCATTTGTTCAATGACCCGCTCGGCACGCTCCAGCGTTGCCAGATCAACCGCACCCGGCCCACCTTCGCGGACCTTGTTTTTCAAGGTATTGGGCGGGTTGATGATTTCTAGCTTGTCATCGGCCATTGGGTAAATCGGTCCTCATCAGGATCAGGTGTACACCTTAGCTTAGCAATCTGTGGAAGGCGTTACAACATCGACAACAACTTACAAAAGACCAAGCGCCCGCAGCTCGTCGGCCATGCTGTCGGGCAGGTCCTCGGCGCCGGCCCCAAGATCGGTCAAATCCCTGGGCGCATCGGCCGGATCCATATAGCGCCAGCCCTGAAAGGCCCGGAACGGGCGGCGTTCCGTCTGAATATGCATCGGCTCGTAGACGATCGCGCAGGCTGGTTTGCCGGCATCATTGACGGTTTCCCTGAGATCGGTGATGCGCTGGCGGACCCGGATCATGCCCTTGATGACCCAGTAAATCGAGCCGCCATCCAGCACTTCGGCGGCGCGTTTTGGGAACGAGCGGGTTACATGGAGCAGTTCCGGCGTCTGTCCGGCCTGCTTTTTCAGCGCCAGCCGGCGCTGCTGCACCTCGGCCAGATGCGCCAGATCCTCGATGCCGACGGCCAGCTTGATCAGGTTGACGGTCACGCGCCGGCACCCTCACCGCGTTTTGCCAGCGCCACCCTGGAGGCCGGCACCCGGCCCAGGGCGTCGGAAATAAAGCGGCTGACGGCGAGCAGCTTTTGCATATCGACGCCGCTTTCGATGCCCAGACCGTCCAGCATGTAGACCACGTCTTCGGTGGCGACGTTGCCGCTGGCCCCCTTGGCATACGGACAGCCGCCAAGCCCGGCGACGGCGGTATCGATCACCGCGACGCCCATCTGCAGGGCCGCCAGAAGATTGGCCAGCGCCTGTCCGTAGGTGTCGTGGAAATGCGCGGCGAGGCGCGACGTCGGAATCGTCTTGCTGACTTCGGCGATCATCGCCTGGGCCTTAAGCGGCGTGCCGGTGCCGATGGTGTCGCCGAGCGAAACCTCGTAACAGCCCATGTCGTCAAGCGCCCGGGCAACGGTGGCGACGGCTGCCGGGGCGACCGCCCCCTCATACGGGCAGCCGAGCACGCACGAGATATAGCCGCGCACCCTGACCCCGTCCCGGAGGGCGGCAGCGGCGACCGGCTGGAAGCGGTCCAGACTTTCCGCAATCGAGCAGTTGATGTTTTTTTGCGAGAACGTTTCCGAAGCCGCGCCAAAGATGGCGATTTCCTCAACGTTGACAGCCTTTGCCGCTTCATAGCCCTTGATGTTCGGCACCAGCACCGGGTACGAGACACCGGGCTTGCGTCGGATCCGTTGCATCAGTTCGGCCGTGTCGGCCATCTGCGGCACCCACTTCGGCGACACGAAGGCACCGGCTTCGACCACCGGCAGGCCGGCATCGGCAAGCATCTCGACGAGCTTTATCTTTGTTTCAAGCGCAACCTGCTCGGGCTGGTTCTGCAGACCGTCACGCGGTCCGACGTCGACGATTTTGACGGATTTCGGCAGTTGCATCATTCGGCCTCGAAGACGACCAGCGCTGTGCCGTCATCAACCTGCTCACCGACGCGGCAGCGGACTTCAACCACTGTGCCGGCACCGGGGGCGGCGATGGTGTGTTCCATCTTCATCGCCTCGAGCACCAACAGCGGCTGGCCCTGTACCACTTTGGCGCCGGATTTGACATGCACGTGCGTCACCTTGCCCGGCATCGGTGCCGTCAGATCGCCGCTCGAGACGACCGCATCGTCGGCTTCGCTGGCCGGATCGATCAGTGTCAGAATGTGCCGCGCGCCGTCGATGAACAGGGTCAGCCGTTCGCCCAGCTTCGAGACGTCGGCGGGCATGCGCAGGCCGTCGATGATTGCAAACCCGTCATACAGCAGCTCGGCCCGGACTGTGTCTTCGCCGATACTCAGCACGTAGCCGCCATCGTTGTGCGCCTTTGCGGTGATCGCATGCGAGGCGTCATCGACGCTGTCGCAGAGCAGAACATCCTGATGACCGCGATCGATCAGCCGCCAGCCGTCGGTCCGGAACCACGGCGAAAACGGATCGGCCGAGCGTTCGGCGCGACGGCACGCGGCATGACCGCGCTCTCGGATCACATACAGCGCCGCCAGCGCCAGCGCCTGCCGACCGGTCGGCAACACGCGCCGCCAGCCGTCGGCCGGCGGCTTCATGCGGTCGAGCCAGCTGGTGTCGATCCTGGCCTTCTGGAATTTCTCGTGGCCGGCGATGCCGAGCAGGAAATCTCGGTTGGTCTCGATCCCGTCGATCTGCGTTGCCGCCAGCGCCCGGGTGAGTTTGCCCAGCGCTTCGGCGCGGTCGCGTCCATGCACGATGATCTTGGCGATCATCGGATCATAAAACACCGAGACCGTTGCCCCTTCGACGAAGCCGGTGTCGACACGGACCCCGTCCGCGTCCGGGAAGCGCAGATAGTGCACGGTGCCGGTCTGCGGAAGGTACCCCTTGTCCGGGTCTTCGGCATACAGCCGGGCTTCGAACGCATGGCCGTTGATCACCAGGTCTTCCTGCGCCAGCGGCAAGCGTTCGCCCGCGGCGACACGCAGCTGCCAGGCGACCAGATCCAGCCCGGTGATCGCTTCGGTGACAGGATGTTCGACCTGCAGGCGGGTGTTCATTTCGATAAAGTAGAAATCCTTGCCGGCGAGCAGGAACTCGACCGTGCCGGCACCGACGTAGCCGACGGCGCGGGCCGCGTTGACCGCCGCCTCGCCCATCTGTTTGCGCAGCGACGCCGTCATGCCCGGTGCCGGGGCTTCTTCGATGACTTTCTGGTGACGCCGCTGCAACGAGCAGTCGCGCTCGAACAGATGCACGTAGTTGCCGTGCGCATCGCCGAAAACCTGCACCTCGACATGCCTGGCTTTGTCGAGATATTTCTCGATCATCATTCTGGAATCGCCGAACGAGGCCTTGGCTTCGCGCATCGCGCCTTCGATGGCGTCGTCGAGTTTGGCCAATTCCCTGACCACCCGCATGCCCTTGCCGCCACCGCCGGCCGAGGCCTTGACCAGCACCGGAAAGCCGATCCGCATGGCGGCATCGGTGAGAGTTTTGTTATCCTGCTTTGCCCCGTGATAGCCCGGCACCAGCGGCACCCCGGCCTTTTCCATCAGCGCCTTCGAGGCACTTTTCGAGCCCATCGAGCGGATCGCATCGGCGGGCGGGCCGACAAAGATCATTCCGGCTTTGGCGACGGCTTCGGCGAAGTCGGCATTTTCCGACAAGAAGCCATAGCCCGGATGGATCGCATCGGCGCCGGTCTGCTTGGCTGCATCCAGCACGGCAGCAACATCAAGGTAGCTTTCGGACGCCGGCCCCGGCCCGATCCGGACCGCCCGGTCGGCCATCTTCACGTGGCGCGCATCACGGTCGGCATCGGAATAGACGGCAATCGTCCGGATCCCCATGTTACGTGCCGTCGACATCACGCGGCAGGCGATTTCACCCCGGTTGGCAATTAACAGGCGTCGGATGTGCACCACGTCAGTCCTTTACCCACTTGGCTTTGCGTTTTTCAAGGAAGGCGGAAAGGCCTTCCTGACCTTCTTCGGAGGCACGCAACCGGGCAATGTGACCGGCGGTATCGCGCACGACCTTTTCGTCCTGGGTCGCCGAACGGGTGATGTAGGAGATCAGATTCTTGACCTCAGACAACGCCTTCGGGCCACCCTTCAAAAGATTGCCGATCACTTCGTCCCGGCGTTCCTGCAACTGATCAGCGGCGACGACTTCGTGCACCAGACCGATCCGGTAGGCTTCGTCGGCCGAGAACCGTTCCGCCGTCATCATGTAGCGGGTCGCATGACGCTCGCCGATGGCATGCACGACGTAAGGTCCGATCACCGCAGGGATCAGGCCGAGCCGCACTTCCGACAGGCAGAACTGGGCGTCGCTAGCGGCAACCGCGATATCGCACGCCGCCACCAGACCGACACCGCCGCCATAGACATTGCCCTGCACCAGCGCAACGGTCGGCTGCCGCATCCGGTACAGCTGCGCCATCATCTTGCCGAGGTTCTTGGCATCTTCGAGATTGGCGGCGCGGTCGTTTTCCGCCATCCGCTTCATCCAGTTGAGATCGGCACCGGCGGAAAAGCTTTTGCCTTCCGCTGCCAGCACGACAACGCGAACCTTGGGATCGTTGTTCAGGCCCTGCAGTTCACGGCGCAGGCGTTCGATCAGCACGTCGTCGAAGGCGTTATGCACTTCTGGTCGTCGCAGCGTAATTGTCGCCACGCCGCGCCCGGAGATTTCCGTGATCAAAGGTGACTTGGTTGATTTTTTAGCCATCTCGTCCCTCGCCTCGAAGCGTTACATCCGGAACACGCCGAACGTCGTTTTCTCGATCGGCGCGTTGAAAGCGGCCGACAATCCCAGACCCAGAACCGTGCGGGTATCGGCGGGATCGATGATCCCGTCATCCCACAGCCGGGCGCTGGCATAATACGGATGCCCCTGATGCTCGTACTGCCCGAGGATCGGCGCCTTGAAGGCATCGATATCCTTCTTCGCCCACTTCTTGCCCTGCGCCTTCATGCCGTCTTCACGAACCGTCGCCAGAACATTCGCCGCCTGCTCGCCGCCCATCACGGAAATCCGCGAATTCGGCCACATCCAGAGAAAACGCGGCGAATAGGCGCGACCGCACATGGAATAGTTGCCGGCGCCGAAACTGCCGCCGATGACGACCGTGAATTTCGGCACTCTGGCACAGGCGACCGCCGTCACCATCTTGGCGCCGTCCTTGGCGATACCGCCCTGTTCGTATTTCTTGCCGACCATGAAACCGGCGATGTTCTGCAGGAACACCAGCGGGATGCGCCGCTGGGCACACAACTCGATGAAGTGCGCGCCCTTCTGCGCACTTTCGGAAAACAGAATGCCGTTGTTGGCGACGATGCCGACCGGATAGCCGTGAATGCGGGCAAAGCCTGTGACCAGCGTTTCACCGTACAGTTTCTTGAATTCATCAAATTCGGAACCGTCAACGATGCGGGCAATGATTTCCCGGACATCGAACGGTTTTCTCAGATCAACCGGCGCAATACCGGTCAGTTCCGAGGTATCGTACAACGGATCAACGGGCTTTCGCAGGTCAATATTGATATTTTTAACTCGATTCAAGTTACGAATGGATCGACGCGCCAGTTGCAGGGCGTGCAGGTCGTCGCGTGCCATATGATCGGTGACGCCGGAGATTTTCGAATGTACCAGTGCGCCGCCCAGATCTTCGGCGGAAACTTCCTCGCCGGTCGCCGCCTTGACCAGCGGCGGGCCGCCGAGAAAGATCGTCCCCTGCCCTTCGACGATGATGCTTTCGTCGCACATCGCCGGCACATAGGCCCCGCCCGCCGTGCACGATCCCATGACCACGGCGATCTGCGGAATGCCTGCGGCCGACATGTTGGCCTGATTGAAAAAGATACGGCCGAAATGCTCCTTGTCCGGAAACACCTCGTCCTGACGAGGCAGGAAGGCCCCGCCGCTATCGACCAGATAGATGCACGGCAGATTGTTTTCGAGCGCGATTTCCTGGGCGCGCAGATGCTTTTTCACGGTCAGCGGATAATAGGTCCCGCCCTTGACCGTCGCATCGTTGGCGACGATGACGCATTCAACCCCCTCGACCGGGCCGATGCCGGTAATGATACCGCCGGCCGGCACCGCATCGTCATAGACCTGATAGGCGGCAAACTGGGAAAACTCCAGAAACGGCGCACCAGGATCGATCAGATTGCGGATCCGTTCGCGCACCGGCAGTTTGCCACGGGCCAGATGCTTGGCCTGCGCCACACTGCCGCCGCCCTGCTTGATCACCGCCAGCTTGTCGGCGAGATCACCAAGCAGGGTTTCCAGGGCTTTGGCATTCGTCCTGAAGGCGTCGCCCTTGGTGTCTATGGTTGATCGAATAGCGGTCATGGGTTGTTCCAGTCGATAGGATCAGTCTTCTTTTCTGGCTTTCTCGGCAACCGGCCCGCCGGCTTCTTTCCAAGCCTTGAAGCCATCGGCAAACTGAACAACGTTGTCCATACCCATGTCCGTCAGGGTTTTCGCCGTCAGCGCCGAGCGCCATGCCGCTGCACAATACAGCACATACGTCTTGTTTTCATCGCCGAAGACGTCCTTGAAATACGGGCTGTCCGGATCGACCCAGAATTCGATCATGCCGCGCGGCGCATGGAACGCGCCCGGGATCATGCCGTCGCGTTCAAGTTCTCGGACATCGCGGACATCGACGAACAGCAGATCATCCGATCCGTGTCTGGCAATGGCGTCTTCGAGGGAGATCGTGGTGATGACCGCTTCCGCGTCCGCAACCAGATCCTTGATTCCCTTTTTGAGTTTCTTCGTCATATCTCTGTTTCCTGTTACCAGCCGCCGGATCTGAGCCAGCGTTTGACCATCCATAATCTGTCCGCACCCCAGAACCCTTCGCCATCAACGATGATGAAGGGCGAGCCGAAGACCCCTTTTGCCACGGCGGCAGACGTTTCATCCTTGAGCCGTTGCTTGATCGCTTCGTCTTCCAGTGCGGCCATGACGTCATTCTCGGCGTAACCCTGCCTTGCCGCAATGGCGGCGACGGCTTCTTTTGTGGAAATCGGCTGACCGTCACCGAAACAGGTGGTGAAACAGTCCCAGGCGAACGCCTTGGCCTTGGCTTTGTCCTGTTCGGTGATCCAGTAAAAGGCGCGCGACGGTGCGATGGCGGCAAACGGGAACGCTTCCGGCAGAGTCCACTTCAATTCCTGAAAACGCGCCAGCCGGGCCCAGTCGTTTCGGCTGTAGTCACCCTTGATCGGCAACCGGGTCAGCGGCTGTGCGCCGGTTTCCTTCATTGCTGCACCCAGCATCATCGGCTTCCAGATGACCTCGCGGTCGAAGCCTTCGACCAGCCGGTCGATCTGCTGCGCCGCGAAATAGGCATAGGGCGACGAAAAATCGAAATAGAACTCAACGGGGTTTGGCATTTTTGTTCCTCATTTTATTAAAGGCCCCTCACCCTAACCCTCTCCCAAGGGAGAGGGGACACATAGTCAACCATCCCTCTCCCTTGGGAGAGGGTGGCGCGCAGCGCCGGGTGAGGGGTTTGTTTGAAAATCATCACGACGTTCCCAAGGCGCGAGCGATGACCATGCGCTGCACGTCGGACGTGCCTTCGTAAATCTGGCAGACACGGACGTCGCGACAGATGCGCTCGATCGGGAAATCCTCGACATAGCCATAGCCGCCCAATGTCTGCATCGCCCCGGAGCAGACCCGCTCGGCCATTTCAGATGCAAACAGCTTGGCCATCGAGGCTTCCTTGAGACACGGCGCACCGGCTTCGCGCAAGCGCGCCGCATTCAGATACATCAAACGCGCCGCTTCGATCTGTGTCGCCAGATCGGCCAGCCTGTGCCCGACCGCCTGATGTTCGATGATCGGCTTGCCGAAGCTCTTGCGCTCTCTGGCATACGCCACCGCACAATCCAGCGCCGCCTGAGCCATGCCGACGGCCTGCGCGGCAATACCGACCCGCCCGCCTTCCAGGTTCGACAAGGCGATGCGATAGCCCTGCCCTTCCTCGCCGAGCATCAAATCAGGCGTCAGACGACAATCGTTAAAGGTGATCTGCGCCGTATCGGAACAGCGCTGGCCCATCTTTTTCTCGATACCGGTGACGTTATACCCCTGTGAGTCGGTCGGCACGACGAAGGCGGAAATACCTTTCTTGCCGGCATCGGGATCGGTCACGGCAAAGACGATTGCCAGACCACCGGTCTTGCCCGACGTGATGAATTGCTTGGTGCCGTTGAGCACGAAATGATTGCCGTCACGCACCGCACGGGTACGCACGGCTGCGGCATCCGATCCGGCTTCCGGTTCCGTCAGCGCGAATGCGCCGAGCATCTGCCCGCTGGCCAGCGACTTCAGAAACCGTTCCTTGAGTGCGTCCGATCCGAAATCGGCAATCGGTTTCTGGCCGACGCCGTTGTGCACGCTCATGATGGTCGAGATCGCACCGTCGCCGTAGGCGATTTCTTCCAGTGCCAGGGCGTGCGCGATCATGCCGGTGTCCGACCCGCCCCACTCGGCCGGTGTCAGCATGCCGAGGAATCCAAGCGCCGCCATTTCCGCCAGTTCGTCTTTCGGGAAAGCCGCCGTCTTGTCGCGCGCCGCCGCACCCGGCACCAGCCGTTCGCGTGCGAAGTCGCGCGCCATATCACGGATCATGCGTTGTTCTTCGGTCAGTTGCATGTTGCTACTCAACCTTTAAATCTATCGTCGTCCTGAACTTGATTCAGGACCCTTAAAATCCCGGCACGATTCATGTTTGAATCTATGGACCCTGAATCAAGTGCAGGGTGACGGTTGGTGGTTTTCATCCCATCACCACGGCAGCGGCGTACCGTCGTAATTGAAGAACTTGCCGGTATCCTTGAAGCCGACTTTTTCAATCGACGCCCTGAGATGCGTTATGCTCTCGGTCGGGGTCAGGGTCGCATTCGGCCCGCCCATATCGGTCTGCACCCAGCCCGGATGGAACATCACCACGCCGACGCCGGTCTCGACGATTTCCTGGGCATAGCAGGCCATCACCATATTCAGCGCCGCTTTTGACGAGCGGTAGATGTATTCGCCGGGACCGGCACCCTTTTCGATGGACGCCATGATCGATGAAATGTTGACGATCATCTTGCGCTTGGAGGCCTTCACATTGTCCAGCAGTGCACGCGCCACGAACAGCGGCGCCATCGCATTGGCCTGAAACACCGGGGTCCAGGCATCCAGCGTCACGTCGGCGGCCTGCACCGGTTTCGGGCCATACACACCGGCGTTGTTGATCAGCACATCAACGGGCCTGCCCTTGAGGTCTGCGGCAAACCGGGCGAGCGACGGCGGGTTCAGAACATCAAGCCCGTAGACGGCGACATCGCCCTTGATTTCGGCCAGTGCGCCGACACCGATCGGGTTGCGGCAGGTCGCGATGACCGACCAGCCGTCGGCGGCGTACTGTCTGGAGAATTCCAGACCCAGACCGCGATTGGCCCCGGTGATCAAAACTGTCGGCATGTCTTTCTCCTGTTATCCATTTTCCCCTCTCCCGGCGCTACGTGCCACGTGAGTTCCTTCTCCCTTGGGAGAAAGACACGATGAGGGGCCCTGTTTATACTCTCTTCTTCAATTCCTCTGCGTCAGACTGTCACGGTCTGTTGTCGAGAATGTTTTCCGGTTCCTTCCGTCTTGCCGTCACCTCGATCTCGATCTTCATGCGCGGATCGACCAGCCCGGCAATGATCGCCGTCGCTGCCGGACGGATCTCGCCGAAGGTCTCGCCAAGCACATCGGCAATCACCGGCCAGTCTTCACCGTTGGTGAGGATATAACGCGCCCGGACCACATGACCCATTTGCGCATCGGCCTGTGCCAGTGCCGCAGCAATGTTCTTTAACGTCTGGCGGGTCTGCTCGGCGACATCGTCCGATATCGTGCCGGCCGCATAATCAAAACCGGTGGTACCGGAAACAAACACCCATTCGCCGTCGGCGACGGCGCGGGAGTAGCCGATTTTTTTCTCGAACTCGGAACCGGATGAAATCAGTCTGCGAGGCATTAGTTCAACCTTTCGATGGCAACGGCCGTCGCTTCACCGCCGCCGATGCACAGCGACGCGACGCCTTTTGTGAGATCATATTTCTGCAGTGCATGCAAAAGCGTGACGATGATCCGCGCTCCGGACGAGCCGACCGGGTGGCCGAGCGCGCAGGCACCGCCGTGCACGTTGACCTTGTCGTGCGGCAGATCGAGATCGCGCATCGCCGCCATGGTGACGACGGCGAAGGCTTCGTTGATTTCATACAGATCGACATCGTCTTTTGACCAGCCGACCTTGCCTAGCACCTTTTCAATCGAGCCGATCGGTGCCGTCGTGAACCACGCTGGCTCGTTCGCATGGGTGGCGTGCGCGTGCAGAATGGCGAGCGGTTTCAGACCGCGCCTGTCGGCTTCGGAACGGCGCATCAGAACCAGTGCCGAGGCACCGTCCGAAATCGACGACGAGTTGGCCGGGGTCACGGTGCCGTCCTTGCGGAAGGCCGGTTTCAGGGTCGGGATTTTTTCGATGTTGGCTTTGTGCGGTTGCTCGTCGCTGTCGACGATGACGTCGCCCTTGCGGCCGGCAACGGTGACCGCTTCGATCTCGGCCTTGAAGCTGCCGTCATCGATGGCCTTCTTGGCGCGGGTCAGACTCTCGATGGCAAAGGCGTCCTGCTGTTCGCGGGTAAACTGGTAATGGGTCGCCGTGTCTTCGGCAAAGGTACCCATCAGGCGGCCTTCGTCGTAGGCGTCTTCAAGACCGTCCAGGAACATGTGGTCCTTGACCTGATCGCCATGGCCGAGACGGTATCCCTTGCGTGCCTTCTGCAGAATGTACGGCGCGTTGGTCATGCTCTCCATACCGCCCGAGACCATGATGTCGTGCGAGCCGGCGAGGATGTTGTCGTGTGCCAGCATCGTCGCCTTCATCGCCGAGCCGCACATTTTCGACAGCGTCGTGCAGCCGACCGACCACGGCAGACCGGCATGATGCGCCGCCTGCCGTGCCGGCGCCTGCTTCAGTCCGGCGAACAGGCAAAGGCCCATGACGACGTCTTCGATGTCTTCGGGTTTGACCCCGGCGCGGGCGACCGCTGCGCGGATTGCGACGCCGCCCAGTTCGGGGGCGGTGACGTCGCTGAGGCTGCCCTGAAAACCGCCCATCGGGGTGCGCGCGGCACCGACGATGACAATCGGGTCTTTTTGCACGTTATTGCTCATTTTTGAACTCCTGGAGTCTCGAAAATATGTAATTCAGACAGGTTTTTGCATATTCATGCAGGTTCTTCATGAGACCAGATGCCACAGCGTCGCGCCCCACAGAACTGCATACAGGCCGACCACGATGCGCGCTGCGATGCCCCATTTGCGTTCCTCGGCATGCGCTGCGGATCGCCAGACGCTGATCACCGCCCACACACCGAACACCGCCATGACGGCACTGACACCTCCCATGACGACCGACATGGCGATCATGGCGTCGTCCAGTCCCGTCGGATCGAAGGTCAGTCCGAGCACCGTTCCGATCACCAGCGAGCCGATTGAAAACGCCAGAACGATGCCATGCCCGAAAAAGAATCCAACCCAGAACGCAACCCACAGCGGCAGCTCGCCGCGCAGTCCGCGCAGCCAGAATGGCCCGTCCGGGTTGGGACCGCCAAAGCCGTGCGAGCCGTATTTCGGCTTCGCTGATTTCTCCAGCCCGAGCCTGTTCGCCGTGCCGAAGACGTCGATATAGGTCGGGCCGTGGTCAGCACCCTGGCCGGTGAAATCGGACATTCAGGCGGTTTCCTCGAACAGTTCGCGACCGATCAGCCAGCGGCGGATTTCAGAGGTGCCGGCACCGATCTCATAGAGCTTGGCATCGCGCAGCAGACGCCCGGTCGGGCTCTCGTTGATGTAGCCCATGCCGCCCAGACACTGGATCGCCTCGAGCGTCATCCAGGTTGCTTTTTCAGCCGCATAGAGGATTGCACCGGCGGCATCCTTGCGCGTCGTGCGGCCGCGGTCGCAGGCGCGGGCCACCGTATAGACATAGGATTTGACGGCGTTCATGGTCGTGTACATGTCAGCAAGCTTACCCTGCATCAGCTGAAATTCGCCGATCGATTTGCCGAACTGTTTGCGGTCATGCAGATACGGCACGACGATATCCATGCACGCCTGCATGATGCCGAGCGGCCCGGCGGCCAGCACCGCGCGCTCGTAATCAAGCCCGCTCATCAAAACGTTGACGCCGCGTCCTTCACCGCCCAGCACATTTTCCGCAGGCACTTCGACGTCCTGAAACACCAGCTCGCAGGTGTTGGAGCCGCGCATGCCGAGCTTGTCGAGCTTCTGCGCCTGGGTGAATCCGCTGAATCCGCGCTCGACCAGAAATGCCGTGATGCCTTTCGGGCCGGCGTCCATGTCGGTCTTGGCATAGATCACGTAGGTGTCGGCGTCGGGTCCGTTGGTGATCCACATCTTGTTGCCGTTGAGCACATAGCGGTCGCCCTTCTTGTCGGCCCGCAGACGCATGCTGACGACGTCCGATCCCGAACCCGGCTCGCTCATCGCCAGCGCACCGACATGCTCACCGGTAATCAGCTTGGCGAGGTAGCGGTCCTGCTGATCCTTGTTGCCGTTACGCTTGATCTGGTTGACGCAGAGATTGGAATGCGCGCCATAGCTCAGACCGACCGAGGCCGAGGCGCGGCTGATTTCTTCCATCGCCACGCAGTGTTCCAGATAGCCCATGCCGGCACCGCCGTATTCCTCGTCGACGGTGATGCCGAGCAACCCCATGTCGCCCATCTTGCGCCACAAATCTTTCGGGAAGTCGTTGTCGCGATCGATGTCGGCGGCACGCGGTGCAATCTCGTCGGCGGCAAAACCGCTGACCGACTGGCGCAGCATGTCGGCATCATCGCCAAGGCCAAAATCAAGGGTCGGATATTCGTTGGGGATCATCGGATTTCTCTCGCCATATCGTTTGTTCTTGTTCTGGTTGCCATCGCCGGAGCTTATTTTACGTTTACGTTAACGTCAACTAGGCAAAGCCCCCTAGTTTAGCGCCAATCCAAGGCTGATGGCGAGGACGCCCAAGCCGCCGCTGATAAATATACCGCCCCATTGTCCGGGGCCCGACTTGCCGAGGGAGACGTCCATAACCGTCATGTACACGGAAAACGCGATTGCCCCCGAAGGTACCAGTATCAGCAGCGACGTCCATGATTGAAAGGGCACACTGTCGAGACCCAGGCTCGACAGGGCCATAAGGGCAAACCAGAAAATGACAAAACAGAGCGGGACGGCGAACAGCGTTACCGCGACAAAGCGCGGCAACGGATTGTCAGCACTTACCCCCTGCGATCGCCCTGCAAACAATGTCCAAAGCCCGGCAATGGCGGCATACAGAATGACGGCAATGATCAAGCTTACCAGAGCGCCCTGCGCCGGTGTGCCGTTCAGCATATGCAGGGTAAACGACCACACCACATAAAACGGCAGCAAGACCAGAACCGACAGTACCACAGCGCCGGAGAGGACGGTTCGCAGCAGATCCGCATGCGGGCTTTCCTCGATTACAATCTGCACAAAGACGCTGACGGCAATGGCCAGATAGCACAAAAACAGAAACGGCGAGCCGCCCAGCAGGGCATTCAGCAAGGCGGCCCCGGGCAGGATCAAAAACAGCACGACAGGCACCAGCGAGCCGAAGACGGACGATTGCTCGTAATGGCCGAGCGTCAGGGTGACGGCATTATCCAGGCCGGTACGGCAGTGAACGATCAGTCTTCGGGATTGCGTCCTGCAGTCAGCCAGCAACGTTGCGGACAGCACCAGCAAAGCGATGCCGAGGACAAACATGAGTGACGACAGGATTACCATGCAGCAGCGCCGTTCTGTTCCCGCCCCGCCGGATGAAGCGGGGTCTCGCTATCGGTTTCCCATAGGACCGCAGGACGGACAACCCTTAATGCAAGGTTCTATTCAAACGGGATCATCCCGGGCCTTAACCTGGCGATCGGGATGCCGCGTTGCTGGTAACAGGCGAGATAATCAGGACGCCAGTGCGACCGGATGACGATACGCCGGTTGCCACGTGTAGGGCCTGGCGAAGGTGATTCCGATCAGAGCCTGAGCCTTTTTCATGCTCTGCTGCGCTTCGTAGTCCTCGATAATCTTTTGCAGAACCTTGAGATCCCGGTTCATGTCGAGATATGAGCTGTTGAGCATGTCTGTGTCTCCGCTGGTTAAACCTGTGACACTCAATGCAAGAGGTGAGCCATTCATTATGACCGCGCGCAGTTAATAAATAATTAAGGGTTTTCAATCGCTTAAAACACCGCCGACAGGTCAGGGATGACGACAGGCTCGGGAGTACGGCAGATTCTGCTCTGCCTTTCCGGTTTGGCCGGTCAAAATTACCTAGCCGGAAGCGGGTTCGGGACGGCGCAGTTGAACCCCGCTAACCAACGATGCCGGATTGTCCGACAATCCGCATCAGGGTCTGCTGCATCAGCGCACAGGTTTTGGTCGTGCCGTTCTTGCGCACGAAGACTTCGCCCTTGGTTACGGTCAGGGTGCGACCGGGCTTGATCACCTCGCCCCGGGCAATCAGCAGATCACCCGCCGCCGGGGACATCAGGTTCAGTTTGAATTCAACCGTCAGCACCCCGTCATCAGGGCCGAACAGGGTCGCCGCCGCATAACCGCCAGCGGTATCGATGATGCTGGCAATGCCGCCGGCATGAAAGAAACCGTGCTGCTGCGACAGCACTTCGGTGAACGGCATTTCGATTTCAACAAGCCCCGCTTCGACCCGCGTCATGATCGCGCCAAGGTGATGCATCAAGCCCTGCTTGGCATAGCTTTCGCGTATGCGGTCGGCAAAATCCGGATCGGCAACCTGAAAATCATTGCGCAAATTTATGCCCCGATCCTGAGGGTTGAGACCAGCCCTTCCAGTGTCGCCATTACCGACAGCGGCGTCAGTTTGCCGGTGGCCGGATTTTCCTCGGTCGGCACACCGGCGATGGTGAATTCAAAGCGTGTTGAATCGCTGTCGAGCTTGACCGTATGGGTGTTACGGTCGACCGCCGGATCGGCCCAGATTTCATACGTCGTCGCATCCGGACCCGGGCCGGCAAGGCTGAGGGCCACGGCAACATTGACGTTGGCCGGAAACTTCTGCGCGGCATCGCGGACCGAGCCTTTATACAGACAGAGCGGCGCCTTGAGATCGGACAAATCGATCCCCTGCTCGATCACGAACGGCGCCTTGAGCAACCCTTTCGGCGGCTTGCGCGTCGCCATGACCAGCGAGTGGATGGTCCCGTACGAGGCGGCGCGGACCGCATCGAATGCCATCAACGCACCGGTCGGCACAATGATGCGGGCACCGGTCTGCTTGGCCCGTTCGATCAGCCCGGGTCTTTCCAGAAGCTGTGTAATCGTCACCGCGATCAGAATCTTGCCCTGCTCGATGGCCGGCACGGCCAGATCGAAATAACGTTCCGGCGGCAATCCTTCGATAATGATGTCGCCCATCGAAACCAGTTCTTCCAGATCGACAATCGGCGGCGGGTTTTTGAAATCCCTGATCTTGTCGATGGCGCGCTGCCTGTTGCCGCCGGCCACGGCGACCAGCTCAAAACCCGGAACGCCCTGATCCAGCCATTTCGCAACCGGCAGACACACGGCACCTAATCCGGCAATGGCAACTTTCCTGGTCTTGTTGTCCGACATGACTTTCCTTTCTGGCCTTCAGGCACGTTTCAGTGATTATTTCTTGGTTTGTTTTTGCGACAGCAGCGATACGCACTGCCGCTCGAGGCGTTCCATTTCGGCCAGCGATTCTTCGATATCACGCTTCTGGCCATTCAGGATGGTCTTGCGATTGCGGATCACATCGATAAACTGCCTGAGCTGTGTTACTTCGCTCGGATCGACGTCATACAGATCAATCAGTTCGGCGATTTCATCCAGCGACAGCCCAAGCCGCTTGCCGCGCATGATAAGGCGCAGGCGGACCCGGTCACGGGGACTGTAGATGCGCCGCTGGCCTTCACGGGTCGGGGCAATCAGGCCCTTGTCCTCGTAAAAGCGGATCGTGCGCGTCGTCACGCCGAATTCCTTGGCCAGTTCTGCGATACCGAATGCATTGCTCATCGGAGAATGCTAGGCGAGCTTTACGTTTACGTAAAGCATCGTTGCGCCGTATCGCAGATGAAAGTGTAAGTGTTTGCGTCTACAGCAGGAAAAGGGCGGCAAGACCAAGGAAGGCAAAGAAACCGACGACATCGGTCACGGTCGTCAGGAACACACTGGAGGCAATCGCCGGGTCAACATTGATGCGTTCAAGAAAGATCGGGATGGTCGTGCCGGCCAGCCCGGCAACAATCAGATTGATGACCATGGCGCTGGCAATGACGGCACCCAGGACCGGACTGCCAAACCACAGCCACGCCACCAGGCCGCTTAAAACGGCGAAAGCGAGACCGTTGAAACAGCCGACGATGGCTTCCTTGAAGATCACCCGGAAAGCATTCGACGCCGTCAGTTCCTTGGTTGCCAGAGCGCGCACCGTCACCGTCAGCGTCTGTGTGCCGGCATTGCCGCCCATCGATGCGACAATCGGCATCAGCACCGCCAGCGCGACAATTTCCTGTATCGTGGCATCAAACATGCCGATCACCATGGAGGCCAGAATCGCCGTCATCAGGTTGACGACGAGCCAGCTGAAACGCGACCGCGCCGTGGAAATCGAGGCCTGATAAAGGTCATCCTCGATAACACCACCCATGCGCATAATGTCTTCTTCGTGTTCTTCATGGATAACGTCAACCACGTCATCAATGGTGATGGCACCGACAAGGCGGCCATCCATGTCAATGACGGGCGCTGAAACCAGATCGCGCTGACGGAACAGAAAGGCGATGTCTTCCTGGTCCGTGGTGACGTCGATTTCGTGCATATCCTGTTCCATGACTTCGGTAACAGGAGTTTGCCGGCGGCTTCTGAGCAGCGCACTCAGCGACACCGCACCGAGCGGGTGGTGGCGGGTGTCGATCACGAAGATGTCGTAAAAGATGCTCGGCAGTTCGTTGACTTCGTCATCGGCGCGGCGGCGGATGTAATCGATGCACTGACCGACGTTCCACTGCCCCGGCACCGTCACGACTTCGCGCTGCATCAGTCGTCCGGCGCTGTCTTCCGGATAACTCAGGCCTTCTACGATGAACGAGCGTTCCAGATGCGGGATATGGTCGAGCAGTTCCTTCTGGCGATCCTCGTCCATTTCCTGCAGAACCAGCAGCGCGTCATCGCTGTCGAGTTCCTGAATGGCGTTGGCGGCACGCTTCAAACCGAGCACTTCAAGGACGTGCTCGCGGATCGTTTCGTCCAGTTCGGAAAGCACTTCCGGGTCGAAGATATCCCGCACAATGGTGATCAGTTGTCCGCGGTCTTCGCGCCCCATTCTTTCAAGCAGATCGGCGAAATCAGCGTAATGCAGTTCGGCAACGATATCGCGGACGCGCTCGACATCGCCGGCCTGCATGGCATCGACGACAAGCGTTTCAAGCCCCGGCGCATCGACAAGGGTGTCGGCGTCCGGTGCTGGCTGTTCGGCGTCCTTGATGTCGCTTTCTGCCATGCGTTTTCCTGTTAAACGGCTGCTTACGAGTGAATCGGCAGAAAAAAACCCGCCAATCGGCGGGTCATGGATGGATGATGGCAGCGGTCCTGGGATAAAAACGGCGTCCCGGTCCAGCGTTCATCTATGACCCGATTTTGTCGCCTTGCCGTTCTCCCTAGATTGCCGATTACCGACTTAAGATAATGGTGCGGTCGAGAAGACTCGAACTTCCACCCCTGTTACAGGACAGCGACCTCAACGCTGCGCGTCTACCAGTTCCGCCACGACCGCACTGCGCGTTGAACTATCAGGTAGCCGGGCCACGGTCAAGCCAACTATTGCCCTGCACAATACCCGATGCATAAAGCTGAAAAAGGCGGAAATCCAAGGATTTAGCGGCCAGATCGGGAATATTGCGCAGCTTGCCTCTTGCAGGTCGGCGAGCGCTCGCCCATAAAATCCCCATGGACAATACATTGCCTGACGCCGAGCGCGAAAACGCACCCCGCCAACCCATTGAATGGCGCATCAGCGACACCCTTGTCGCCTACCCCGACGCGCTCGAATTCATGGAGCAGCGGGTCGCCGATATCCGCGCCGGCAACGCGCCGGAATGCGTCTGGCTGCTCGAGCATCCGCCGCTTTACACCGCCGGCACCAGCGCCGCCGACGACGAACTGCTGGATGGCAAACGCTTTCCCGTCTATCAGACCGGTCGCGGCGGCCGCTATACCTACCACGGGCCGGGCCAGCGTATCGCCTATGTGATGCTGGATCTGAAGCTGCGCGGCAGCGATGTCCGGTGCTATGTGCATGATCTTGAAGAATGGGCGATCCAGACGCTGAAGGGATTCAACGTCATCGGCGAGCGCCGCGACGGCCGCGTCGGCATCTGGGTCCGCAACGGTGCGCCATCAAATCCGGCCACCCGCGAAGAGAAAATCGCCGCCATCGGCGTGCGCATCCGTCGCTGGGTCAGCTATCACGGCATCGCCATCAATGTGGAGCCGGACCTTGAGCATTTTTCCGGTATCGTGCCCTGCGGCATCGGCGAATACGGCGTCACCTCGCTTTGGGAACAGGGCGTTACCGCCGTCATGAGCGATGTCGATCTGCAGCTGCGCCGCAGCTTCGAGACCGTGTTCGGTCGCTAGCCACCGATCAAGGTGTGAGGGTTAGAGTTATAACCGTTCTCTCAGCCGACAGCACCGTCGCACCATGCCAGGACGGCGGCTTCGTCAAACGGCAAACGTGTCGCCATGCCGCCGTGGAATGCTTCCCACTCGGGACGGAAATCATCGCGTACGGCGACCAGGATCGGAATTTCGGCAATCAGCGCATGCTCGAACACGCTGCGCAGACCGTGGCCTTCGGCTTCTGCCTTGCCGAAACGGTTGATGACGACAAGCTGCGGCTTGCGTTCTAGGGCAAGCGTGATTCTCTGCGCCACACCGGCCAGTGCCTGCGGATCGAGCGAGCATCCCGCGGCCCCTTCCCCCAGATCCTGGGAATAGCGGATCAGAGACCCGTCCTCGACATCGCGAAGGATCAGGGCGCCGGCGCAATCGGTGCATTCTTCGGACAACGGCTGCAAGACGCCGGCGATCCGCACATGACGTTTCAGCAAAGCCGCAACGCTCGCCGCCAGCAGATTGTCGACGGGTTGTTTCGACTGAAAACCGATGTAGCCTATCGCACTCATGGGTTGGTGTCAGTCCGGCCGTTTGCGCAGCAGATGGATGGTGATGAAACTCATCACTTCTTCACCCGTCTGGTTGCTGACGCCATAGCGGATTCGTGCCACGCCGCGGTCCGGTTTAGACGCAGACGGCTTTTGTTCCTGCACTTCGCCGACGACCTTAAGCGTATCATTGGGACGCACCGGCTTGTACCAGCGCAACTCGTCAATGCCGGGCGAGCCCATCGAGGCAACCTCGAGATAGCCGGTCGCATGGATCAGGCGGAAGGCGATGCACATGGTCTGAAAGCCGCTGGAAATCAGCCCACCGTAGGGCCCAGCATTGGCGGCTTCGACGTCGATGTGAAACGGCTGCGGATCCCAGGCCCAGGCGAAATCGAGGATCTGCGATTCCGTCAGCGTCATGCCGGCGCTCTCGAACCGGCGACCGACGGTGAAATCCTCAAAATACAGGTCTTTTTCCTGGGCCATGACGCTTCCCTATTCTGTTGCGCGCTTCTCGAAGCCGCTGAAGGTTTGTTCCGGGTGTTCTTCGATCTGCAGGGTATCGACACGCGCCAGCGGCGGGCCACGGCGGCAACGCTCAAGCATGCTCTCGACCCGTGAGGCCTCGCCGCTGAAGACCGCCTCGACACGACCGTCGCGACGGTTGCGAACCCAGCCGGCAAGGCCCAATCCGCTCGCCTGCTGCACCGTCCAGCCGCGAAACCACACACCCTGCACGCGACCGTCTATGAAGACGTGGACGGTGCGTGAGGACACGCCTGCTTACTCGAACTCCATGATGATCTGGTCGACCATCAGGCTGGCCCCGGCTTCGGCCGAGATGGTCGTGACAACGCAGTCCTTTTCGGCGCGCAGCACGTTTTCCATCTTCATCGCCTCGACGACGCAAAGCTCCTCGCCGGCCTTGACCTCCTGGCCGGCCGTGACCGCGACCGAAACCAGCAGCCCCGGCATTGGCGACAGCAGCAGTTTCGAGGTATCCGGCGCAACCTTTACCGGCATCAGCTTGTTCAGTTCGGCAATGTGCGGTGACAGCACCCAGGCGTCGGCCTGAATACCGCCTTGCGAAATCGAATAGGAAACCGCCGTGCGTGACACCTGGAAGCATACCGCAGCACCGGCAATGTCGGCCCGGAACAGCGGCTCGCCCAGTTGCCAGTCGGTTTTGACGGTCAGATCGCTGCCGTCGACGCTGAGATTGACCACAGCGCCATTGGCATCGGCAACCGTTACCCGATGTTCTGAATCCTCGAAGCTGACCAGCCAGTCGCTGGAAACGCGCCGGATGTGACCGTTGAGCTGCCCGGTGATGCGGGCTGCCCGCGCCTGATAGGCGGCATGCATGACGGCGGCGACGGCGGCGAAGTGCTTCGGATTCTTGGGCGCGGTATCGGACGGGTTGAAGCCGTCCGGGAATTCTTCGGCGATCAGGTTTGTCGTCAGTCGTCCGTCGATGAAGCGCTGATGAGTCATCAGGGCATTGAGGAACGGAATGTTGTGCTGCACGCCCTTGATCAGGAATTCATCCAAGGCCCGCTGCATGCGGTCGGTGGCCTGGACCCGGTCTTTGCCGTAGGTGATCAGCTTGGCGATCATCGGATCGTAGTACATCGAGATCTCACCGCCTTCATAGACGCCGGTATCGACGCGAACGGCCCCCTCTTCCTCGACCGGTGGGCGGTATTTGACCAGACGACCGATCGAAGGCAGGAAGTTGCGGAACGGGTCTTCGGCGTAAATGCGGCTTTCGATGGCCCAGCCGTTGAGCTTGATGTCGGCCTGCTTGAACGGCAGCTTTTCACCGTTGGCGACACGGATCATCAACTCCACCAGATCAAGCCCGGTGATGTATTCGGTGACCGGATGCTCGACCTGCAGACGGGTGTTCATTTCCAGAAAGAAGAAGTTCTTGTCCTTGTCGACAATGAACTCGACGGTGCCGGCGGAATGGTAATCGACAGCGGCGGCCAGGGCGACCGCCTCCTCGCCCATGGCTTTGCGGGTTTTCGGATCGAGGAACGGCGACGGTGCTTCTTCGATGACTTTCTGGTGGCGGCGCTGGATCGAGCATTCGCGCTCGCCCAGATAAATGGTATTGCCGTGCTTGTCGGCAATGATCTGGATTTCGATGTGGCGCGGGTCTTCGATGAATTTTTCGACGAACACCCGGTCATCACCAAACGACGACTTGGCTTCGTTGGTAGCACGCAGGAAGCCGTCGCGGGCTTCTTCGGCATTCCAGGCAATCCGCATGCCCTTGCCGCCGCCACCGGCCGAAGCCTTAAGCATCACCGGATAGCCGATGGAATCCGCAACCTTGACCGCTTCGTCGGCATCAGCGATGGCGTCGGGGTGCCCCGGCACGCACGAGACCTTGGCGGCATTGGCGAGCTTCTTGGAGGCAATCTTGTCGCCCATCGCGGTGATCGCCTTGGGACCCGGTCCGATGAAGGCAACACCGGCTTTTTCGAGCGCCTGGGCGAATTTGGTATTTTCCGAGAGAAAGCCGTAGCCCGGATGCACCGCATCGGCGCCGGTCTGTTTGATGGCGGCCAGGATATTGTCGATGATAAGATAGCTCTGGCTGGTCGGTGCCGGACCGATGTTGACGGCTTCGTCGGCCATCTGCACGTGCAGGGCATCGCGGTCGGCATCCGAATACACCGCAACCGTGGCGATGCCCATCTTCCGGGCCGTCTTGATGACCCGGCAAGCAATTTCACCGCGGTTGGCTATCAGAATTTTTTTGAACATGGTTTACTCTTGAGTTCCCTGCACCGGTCCCTGTTTTACGACCTCGCCGACGGGGATTCGAGGTATTTTTTTGCGTCCGCTAACAGATGACCCGGATCACTTGCCGAAAAGCCCGTCAAAAAGCCCCATAACCCAGGCGACGTGCACCGCCAGCACACTGCCCCAGCCGACCATCGGCAGCACAATCCAGGGATTGTCCGGGCTGGTCAGGTAATTGACGGCCCCGAGCACGATGATGACCAGAAAGTATCCGGCCAGATGGACCACAAAGCCCCTGAGCCGGACCCGGCTTTGGGCAGATTTATCAGGCGAATTATTGTCAGCGTCAGGTTTGATCATGATTCTCCGATTGTACCCGGCTTTTCGTCTGGTGCCAGAACATTGGTATTGTTAAGTGCGCTTCATTGCCAGCCAGATCGCCCCGAAGGCGATCATCGCAGCGCCGATGATGGCGCTGAGATCCGGGCGCTCATCGAAGAACACAAATCCGAAAACGGCGGCAAAGATGATCCCGGAATAGCGTACCGGCACCAGTTGCGTTGCGTTGGCCAGACGGAAGGCGCGGATATTGCACAACTGACCGATGATGGCGATCGGCCCCATCGCCGTGATCAGCAGAAATGTTTGCAGACTGAGGCTTTCCCAGAACCAGACCCCGGCCACTAAGATCATCGCTGCGGCGGCGATATTGACCTGAAACAGCATGCGGCTGGCGCGGTCGCGTGATGCGGTGGCGCGCAGCAGAACCACCTCACCGCCCCAGGCGACGGCTTGCGCAAAGGCTGCCACCACACCCAGCAATGCCCACCCGGCAGCGTTGGTTGAACCCGGACCGGCGACGATGACGGCGCCCGACAATGCGACCAGTCCGGCAATGATTTCGCGGATACCGACCCGTTCCCGCAGGAACAAGGCAGCAAACAGAACCGTATAGACACCATTGGTCATGGCAATGGCCTGAACGTTGGCCAGCGGCATACGCGTCACCGCAAATGCCCCCAGCACCAATGACAGGGCACCACAGGCGGCGCGCAGCAAATGCAACATCAAAAGACGCGGGCTTTTATGACCTCTGCCGCAATCATCAACGCTTGCCGGTTGCCCGCCCATGAAAAAGAACGGGGCGATGCAGATTGCCCCGGCGGCATAACGCAAAAACCCTATCTGCAAGGCGGACACATCCGTTCCGGCTGTTTTCGGCAACACCCACATGAACGAGAACAGCACCGAACCGGCGGCCGCCCAAAGCATTGCCCTGACAATACTGTTCCCCTCGGCAATTGCAGCAGCCGCTATTTCGGGTTCAATACGAATGGCTTGGCTCCAAAAGCATGGTGGTTTGTCTGGATTTTATGTATTTTGGTAGCGAATCTACGACTATAACCAGCTGGCATTGCTGAGTAATACAATTTGGATACGAAAGCAGCCCGCGTCACGGGTTAAAAACGGGTAGGCGAGAAAATGGCCGACAAGAAAATTGAATCGGACGCTAAAGAAAACTGGGATTTGATTATTCAAAGCCTCGACCGGTTGTCTGAAGGTATTACGATCATCGACAGCAATGACAAGCTGGTGCTTTATAATCATCATGCGGCTGAATATCTCGGTATCGACAAGCTGGATATCGGCGTCGGCGTGTCCTTGAACGATCTGGCCATCTCGTCTTCGGAAAATGCCGTCATCGACCCAGGTTCGCTTCTGATGCAGCAGCTCGATGTATCGCGGCAGGGCAAGGCGCAGAACTTCGAGCGTGATCTTGAAGGCGGTCGCATCCTCAGCGTTCGTGCCAATCCGATCCCCGGTGGCGGCGTGATCACTCTTTACACCGACATCACCGAACGCAAAGCCTTTGAAAAGCGGTTGATCGACATGGCCACCCGCGACGAACTGACCGGGCTGATCAACCGGCGCGAGTTCTTTACGTTGGCAACGCATGAAGAAGAGCGTGCCAAACGCGAAGGCCACGTGGTCAGTGTGATGATGGTCGATGCCGACTATTTCAAGAAAATCAACGATACCTATGGCCATGCCGTCGGTGACAATGTGCTGCGCGATCTGGCCGATAACTGCCGCAAGATTTTCCGCAAAACCGATGTCGTCGGACGCTACGGCGGCGAGGAGTTTTCCGTTATGCTGCCCGGTGCACAGGAAGACATGGCCAAGATCATCGCCGAAAGGCTTCGCACAAGCGTCGCCGAAAGCATCGTCCATACGGACAAGGGCGATGTGAACTACACCATCAGCATCGGCATTGCCTGTGCCACCGGTAAAGACGTCCGGATCGAGGAACTGCTCGACCGCGCCGACCGCGCCCTCTATACCGCCAAGGCGCAGGGCCGTAACCGCGCCATTTTTGATACTGCCGCCTGAACATGCCCCGCCCCATGACGATCGCCGTTGCCCAGTCCGGTGCTGTGCAAAAAGCCGACAGCCGGGAAGCCAACGTCGCCAGACTGTGCAGGATGCTGGGCGATGCTGCCGACCAGGGCGCTGATCTTGTCGTCTTTACCGAAATCGCGCTGACGACGTTCTTTCCCAGGCATTACGCAGAGAATCCGGCCGAGATGGACCACTGGTTCGAGCGCGAAATGCCCAATGCGCATACCCGGCCGCTGTTCGATCTGGCCCGCAGGCGCGGCGTCGGATTCTATCTGGGCTATGGCGAGCTGACGCCCGAGGGTCAGCACTTCAACACCTCGATCCTGGTTGACAAGGCCGGCAGCATCGTCGGCAAGTACCGTAAAATCCATCTGCCGGGACATGGCGAATTTGATCCGAACAGAAGTTTCCAGCATCTGGAAAAACGCTATTTTCTGCCCGGCAATCTTGGCTTCCAGACCTGGGAAACCATGGGCGGCACCATGGGCATGTGCATCTGCAACGACCGCCGCTGGCCGGAGACGTTTCGCGTGCTTGGTCTGCAGGGCGTCGAACTGGTCATGCTCGGCTACAACACGCCGTCGGAAAATTCGCAAAACCCCAGCGAAAGCATCGAAATGCGGAAATTCCACAACCGCCTGACCCTGCAGGCCGGTGCTTATCAGAATGCAACGTTTATCGCCGCCGCCGCAAAAGCCGGCACCGAGGACGGGCATCATATGTTTGCAGAAAGCTGCATCGTCTCGCCGAGCGGTGAAATCATCGCCATGGCAAAGACCGAAGAGGACGAACTGGTCATCGCAACCATTGATCTGGACGATACGAAATTTGGCAAATCGACGGTTTTCGATTTCTCACGGCACCGTCGCATAGAGCATTACGGCTCAATAACGGGACAAACCGGCGTCATTAAAAGGACTGGCGGCAAGCCAACCTAGGACCGGGATCAGACAATTGGCAGAACAGTTTATTTTAACATACACTGCCGCCAATAAGATCATAAAATGATCACAACAAGGCCGGTCAGAGCCTTGGTTATAATGCGATTGAGCGAGCAGTGCCCGAGGGGAGCAACGATCATGGCAGCAAACAATGTGGTATTCAGGGCCGCAACCCGTGCAGACGCGCACGTCATCGCAGAACTGTTCCAGATCGCATCAGAAGGCGTTGCCGATTATATCTGGAGCACCCTTGAAGGGCCCGAATACGAGGGCTTGGATTTACTCGACCGCGGGGCCAAACGCTACCTGCGCGAAGGTGTCGATTTTTCCTATCAGAACTGTGACATCGCCGAAATTGACGGCGTTCCCGTGGGCATGCTGCATGCCTATGTGATGGGCGACGACGTCGGCAATGTCCCCGACGACATTGACCCGATCCTGCGCCCCTATGTAGAACTGGAAGAACCGCACAGCCTGTATATTTCCGGCCTCGCCCTGTTTAACAAATACCGGGGTTCCGGGATCGGAACGCGACTGCTGGATTTTGCCTACAAGCGGGCCCGCGCCGAAGGCATGAAGAAAATCAGCCTGATCTGTTTCGAGGATAATGCAGGGGCTTACCGGCTGTATGAACGCGAGGGCTTCAAATCCCGAAAGCGCCGCCCCGTCGAATATCACCCGCTGATCCGCCATGAGGGCCATGCCGCGCTGATGGTGCGCGAGGATTAAGCTTCACCCCCGCAACAAACACCGTCATCCCAAACTTGATTTGGGATCCATATATACATGTTGAGATCGTGCCGGGTTTTTATGGACCCTGAAACACGTTCAGGGTGACGTCGATTTATATTATTTTCGGAAAATGTTCACAACGAAACGTTCAGTTTCGCAGCCATTCGAAAGCGCCGGTTTCCGCATTCCAGCGGACGACAAGGGCATCACATTGACCGTCATCGATCCTGAGCGCCGGGCACGCTGCATTGACCGGATCCGGCACCACGGAAAGCGACAGATCGGCGCCACAAAAGGCATTCTGCCGCTTTTCGTCAATGGCCCATTCCATGGCATCGGAACCAACCGTGACACGAGCCTGGACAAAACTGTCATCGGGTGAAGACATGGCACTCAGACCGACCCGCGCCTGCATGATTTGATCGGTGCACTTGAACGCACCCAGAACCGACGAGTTTGGTTTTTCGAAAAACTGGATGCCTTTTTCAAGCGCCAGGCCGCTGCCACTCGACAGGTATTGCGCGCGATCCTGCGCCATCGATGAGCGGCAATCGATTTCAAGGATAGAGGCCATCGTGCCGCCTCTGGCCGCATCCCTTTCGGACAGACATTCGGCATCACGAAATTTTGCCCAGGCGCGCTGGGCATCACGCAAAAGCTTTCTCGCCGGATCATCCAGCGATGCCATCGTCGCCTTATAGACCTGATTGAGCCAGCGGTCGGCAAAATTGAGATGCCAATCCGCGCACTGGATCATTTCGACGGTATTGGCCTGGGTCTGACAACTGGCGGGTTCCATCTCTGCTGCCGGTGCATTGACCGACGCGAGAACAACCAACGCCAAAGGCAACACGAAGCCTTTGAAGGCGATACGCAACGGATAGATCAATGCCTTAATCCTTTAAGCAGCACTTACAACGGAATGTTGTCGTGCTTTTTCCAGGGATTTTGCAAATCCTTGTTTTTCAGCATGCGAAGCGACTTGCAGAGGCGCTTGCGGGTTGAATGCGGCATGATCACATCGTCAATGAAACCACGATGTCCGGCTATAAACGGATTGGCGAAACGGGTCCTGTATTCCTCGGTCCGTTTGGCGATTTTGTCGGCGTCGCCGATGTCCGAGCGGAAGATGATCTCGACCGCACCCTTCGGTCCCATGACGGCTATTTCCGCCGTCGGCCAGGCAAAGTTGACGTCACCGCGAAGATGCTTGGAGCTCATCACGTCATAAGCCCCACCATAGGCCTTGCGGGTAATCACGGTGACTTTCGGCACCGTCGCTTCGGCATAGGCAAACAGCAGCTTGGCGCCGTGCTTGATGATACCGCCGAATTCCTGCGAAGTGCCCGGCAGGAAGCCCGGCACGTCGACAAACGTCATGATCGGAATGTTGAAGCAATCGCAGAAGCGAACGAAACGTGCCGCCTTGATCGACGAATTAATGTCGAGGCAACCGGCCAGCACCATCGGCTGGTTGGCGACGATACCGACGGTCGAGCCTTCCATGCGGGCAAATCCGATCAGGATGTTACCGGCATAGTTCGGTTGCAGTTCGAAGAAGTCTCCTTCGTCGACGACCTTGGTGATCAGTTCCTTCATGTCGTACGGCTTGTTGGCGTTGTCCGGGATCAGCGTATCCAGCGACATTTCGATCCGGTCATGGGCATCCGGGGTCGGTCGGTGCGGCGGCTTTTCCTTGTTGTTGAGCGGCAGGAAATCAACGAAACGGCGCAGATACAAAAGCGCTTCCATGTCGTTTGTGAAGGCACGGTCGGCAACACCGGACTTGGTGGTATGGGTAATGGCTCCGCCCAGTTCTTCCGCCGTCACCGTTTCGTGCGTCACGGTTTTGACGACGTCCGGACCGGTCACGAACATGTAGCTGGTATCTTCGACCATGAAGATGAAATCGGTCATCGACGGCGAATAAACGGCACCGCCCGCGCACGGCCCCATGATCATCGAAACCTGCGGCACCACACCGGAGGCCAGCACATTGCGCTGAAACACCTCGGCATAACCGGCAAGGCTGTCGACACCTTCCTGAATACGCGCGCCGCCGGAATCATTGAGGCCGATCACCGGCGCGCCGACCTTCATCGCCTGATCCATGATCTTGCAGATCTTGTCGGCATGGCTGGAAGACAGCGACCCGCCGAACACGGTAAAGTCCTGGGAGAACACAAACACAGGGCGGCCGTTGACGGTGCCGTAACCGGTCACCACACCGTCGCCCGGGGTCGAGGTTTCCTGCATGCCGAAATCGGTACAGCGATGCTCGACAAACATGTCCCATTCTTCGAACGAGTTTTCGTCGAGGAACACGTCGATACGCTCGCGCGCCGTCAGCTTGCCCTTGGCGTGCTGTGCCGCGATCCGCTTCTCGCCGCCCCCCAGCCTTGCGCGTTTACGGCGCTCTTCAAGCTCTACGATGATCTCATGCATGGTGATCTTCCTTAGCGTGTTCTCGTCAATTGGCTCGAATGTTCCCGAATTTCAGGAGCGGTGCAAGCTCAGGAAGCGGCTTGCCGCCTCGACTTCCGACCGAAGGGCACGGAGCCGCAGTTCGGCTTCGCGGTCAATGCCCCAAAGTTCGCTTTGGAACGTCTCGTCCAGTTGTGACGCCTGAGCCGCCGATTCCCAGTCCAGATGCCCGTCGGCGACCGCAAAGCCGAGGCTCAGCGACCCCATCGCCTGGGTCATAACGGCCAGCGAAGCCAGTTCATGATCATCGAACGAGGCGATCAAAGCCCGCACCCTGGCCAGTGCTTCCGGGTCTTGAGGCTCGGCGATCACGGCATTGGTAACGGACAGATTGATGCCGTGCGCCGTTGCCAGCCAGTCCAGCACCGGCTGCCAGGATTTTTGCTGACGGGCCACCAGGTCCCGGGGATTCTCGGCCCGGTAACACAACAGGTCCGCATCGGCGAAGCGGGCCAGCTGATCTTCGATCTCGGCACGCCCCTTTGTGACATGATCGGTGGTCGTGCAGGCGATCTGCGTCAGCGGCATGCTGTGGGGGTTTATTTTCTCCCCCTGCGCATCCCATTCGACAGCAACCGCCTCCGCCAGCGGTTTTGTCGTCAGCACCAGCGTCGTCCGCCCCGGCGTCTTTACCGGACGGTCGTCAAGCGTGACAGCAAAGCCATGCTGCTCGGGCCTGACGCCGACCTGCTTGTAGAACCGCTTGCGTAAACTGGCGGTTTTATCGTCTGCCATCGATCAGTTACCGAACAGGGATTTCAGACCTTTGGAGACACCGTCAACGACCGTGCCACTACCGCTGTCCTGCTTTTTCTGCTGCTCAGGCGGTGCACTTTTTGAACCGGAATCCGTTTTCGCTTCTTCCATCTTACCCGGAACCACCGCCTTCCCGGCCAGCGCCGGCGTGCAGTAATCCGTCGTATCGATGGCGCCGACGGCGCGCTTGGCAGCGCTTTCCACCAGCAACGACAAGCCCATCGTCGCGAACGCGGCCGCCCCCTTGGCAACGGTACTGGCGGTATTGCCCAGCAGTGCAGCCTTGTCGAGCGCCCATTCCGGCTTCAGCAAGGTACCGGTAATGGTCACCGGGACAATCGCCGCACTGGCCAGACTGGTCTGCTTGGCGCGCGGATCAATCAAAAGATTGAGTTTCTCTTCACGCAGATCAACGGTGCCGACACCGATCGCCGACAATCCGCCGGTTTCGAAAACCAGCGCCTTGGCATTGGCGATACCGCCCTTGATGTCAAAATTGACGACGCCGCAACGCAGCGTCTTGTCATCTTTCGAATTCATCCCGGGCAGCGCCGACATCACATCGGACGAAACGATGTTCAGGGCACTGCTGTTGATCTTGCCGTTTTCGGTTTTGACAAACAGCATGCCGTTCAGGCTCGCCATCAGGGCACGGACCGAACCGCCCGCCCCCGATACATCGATATTGGCATCAAGCTTGCCGGTGGCGATATCGGTCAGGTTGCGCTGTTTCAGCAGTTCGCCGTAATCCAGCCCGGCGGCGTTCAGCTTGGCGACCAGCGTCGGCACCGCAGCCGAACCGTTAAGCCCGACGTTCCCCGAAATCTTGGTGCCGGCAACCATGGCCGAGAACGGGTCGACCTGCAGATTGCCGCCCTTCAGGGTCAGACGCACCGACAGATCGTCGATCTGGTTGCCCTGCATGACGATTTTCTTGCCGTCGAAGGCGACCTTGGCATCAACCGCCTTGAGACCATCCAGCGGCAACGGATCATTCGGGAAAACCCGGCCATCAGCCGGCATTTCGGCCGGTTTTTCGGCCTTTTTCTCGCCCGCCGGCAGCAATTCGTCGAGATCGATCAAGTTCGACGTCAGCGTCACATCGACATTCGGCTTGCCGCCAAGGGTCGCGCGCACGTTACCGGCAAGATCGGTTTTGCCCGCCATCAGGGTCATACCGCCGAGCGTTGCGGTTTTGCCGTCAAAGGTGACGTGCGATGACAGATCGACCTTGTCGGCACCGATGGCCGGCACATCTTTCAGCGACGGCACAATCGCGGCGGCTTCAGACAACGTCTTTTTCACCGAAGCCACGGCAACCATCATCTGGCCGTCGACGGCGATGGAGCCGCCCGGCGTGCCAAGGTTGCCCTTGTAGCTGGTTTTGACACCAAGCGCTTCGGCCGTGACATCGACGGGATAGACGCCGTCTGCCGAGGTCATTTGCGCGACCGAGCCGAGCGTACCGGCGATGGTGAAGGTTTTCTCGTTCAGGCTGCCCTTGGCAGCAATCTTGACCGGAGCACTGACCGAACCGGCGTTTGCCGTCAGTTCATCAAGCGCAACCCGGTGCTCTTCACCGGTCTTGCCGTCCTTGTAGGTGAGCTTGATATTGCGCATCACGACCTTGTCGACCGAAGGCAGTGCGGCGTTGCCGTCGCCGGTGTCGGCTGCGGGTTTCTCGCCGGGTGCAAATTCCCAGTTGCCGACACCATTTTTGTCGGTTTCGGCCAGCAGATCGACACCCTCAACCAGAAGTCGGTTAACGACGATTTTTCCGCTCAGCAACGGGATCAGCGAAACCTCGGCGGCAAACCGCTCGACCGTCGCCATCATCGGCCGCGAGCCCCATTTGGCGTTCTCGAAGCTGACCCCGTTGACGGCGATGGCCGGATTGAGCGAGATTTCAAGCTTCAGATCACCGGCAATCTGCAGCTCGCGCCCGGTTGCCTTCTTGGCCTGCTCGGCGATCAGCCCCTTGTACTGGTTGAAGTCCATAGACCCCAGTATGGCGACACCCGCGACGATAACGGCAACCAGCACAACAAACAGTCCGCCGGCAATTTTAATCCATTTACTCATGAGGTTTCCCCTCCATTTCTTTAAAAAAATCCATTAACCCGGCGACACTTTCGGCGATATGAAACGCACCGGCTTTCGTTAAATCCGCGGGAGCATGATAGCCCCAATTTACCCCGATGGCCCGCACACCTGCCGCGACCGCCATATCAACATCATACGTCGTGTCGCCGATCATTAGTGTATCCGATGGCTCGGCACCCGTTTCAGCCATGGCCAGATGCAGCATCTCTGGATCAGGTTTGCCACGGGCATTATCTGCCGTCTGCAGGGTCGAAAAGTAAGCACCAAGGTTATGGTGATCAAGGGTTTGGCGCAATCCCCGCATGGATTTGCCGGTGGCCACCCCCATCGTCCATTCCGATACTTTCAGCTGCTCCAGCAGCTTTTCAGTTCCGGCATAAAGCGGTTCGTGCATATCGCCGGAATCGCGCAATTTATGCCAGGATACCGAATAGGCCTTCACCATGTCTTCAATCGGCGCCTTGTCATTGCTTGCAAGCACCTCGATCGCCCGTGCCAGGGGCAGACCGACAACCCGTCTGACCGCGGATATCGGTGGTGCCATCAGACCGACATGGTCAAAAGCATCCGTCATGCAGGCATTGATCATAAACTGAGAGTCAACCAGTGTTCCGTCGCAATCGAACACCACAAGTTTAATCATCATCGAAAAACCGGACTTCCGGTTGAAAAAATGCTATATTTGACATCACTTCAGCATAACTTCGGCTCAGTCTTTTCACAATGTGTGATCATGCTTGATTCACCATGGCCATGACAGGCACAATAGTTAGGCAAGAAAAGACGCACGGTAAAAACGCGGGAACCGCATTTGCCATTCATACCGGGAGGGGGGTTTCGATAAGAGACTCTGTTAAATATCTGGGGGTTACACCCATTCGAATTCATCGGGGCAAGGATCAGCTTTTGATCGCTTGGCATGAAAGAATTTGTTGGCGTGGCCCACATGGATCACTGGATCACTCACCAACTCATGGGGACCTAAAATGAAATTTTTCAAATTCGCCATGGCCATCGTATTGCTGCCGCTTCTGGCAGCTTGTGCGACCGGCCCCGATACCGCCGCCACCAAAGCTATGGCCAACAAAGGCAGTGCCTTCCACATGGCTCTGCAGAGTGAATATGTAGCCATGGCCATCGAAGAAGCCGATGAATACGACTATGAGGCTGCTGAATACTTTAACAAAAAAGCCATTGCCGCAGCAAAAGGCGAAGACGTTAAACCGACGGACTTGAAGAAAAGCGGCCTCAAAGGCGCCGACGCTGACGAACTCGACGCAGCCCTGCTGGCCCTTAACGGCGAACTGCTGTCCGGTGCCAAGGATTATGCGCCCAAGGAAATCGCCAGGGCACAGGTCATGTTCGATTGCTGGGTTCATGAACGCCAGGAAGCCGATGACAAGGATGCTGTAAAGTGCAGAGATGCATTTGATGCCGCCGTCAGCAAAGCTGGCAGCATGCGTCCGCGCCCGGTAGCCGCTGCACCGATGATGAAGAAAATGATGCCGCTGCCTGGTCCGTACACCGTTTACTTTGACTTCGACAGCTTCGATCTGAGCGCGACGGGTATCGCCGTGATCAAGGAAGCCGCCAAAGCCGGTCTCGATGCCGGTGCCAAGGGTGTGGTTGTCATGGGTCACACCGATATGGCCGGTAGCGCCAAATACAACCAAGGCCTGTCAAAGGCTCGTGCAGTTGCCGTTGGTAATCAACTGATGACCGAAGGCATTGACCGCCCCATGGTCAAACGCGAGTTCTCCGGCGAAACCAAGCCAGAGGTCAAAACGAAAAACGGCGCGAAAGAAGCCCGTAATCGTCGCGTTACAATCATGTTCACGAACTAACGTATCGCGTAAGCTTTGCGTGGGAGAACGCCGGACCATGTGTCCGGCGTTTTTCTTTGCCCGCCCCACTGCCCCTCAAGGGATCGGAATCCGGCAAAAAAAGGGGTCGCCAAAAGGCGACCCTAGGGGGAGTGTGACCGTCCCCGGGCAAGGCCCGGAACCGGCGATAGATATCAATGATGTAAAAATAGATTTTCAACCTGACGTCAGCCTGACGTCCGGATGCGGCGCGTTTATCGCTAATTGGTGGTTGTCCGCCTCACCATCCGGTCTTCAAACTGCGGAAACACCAAGGCAAATTCGGCACCACCGGTCCCGCTGTGGCCGACAGAAACCTGCGCTCCGTGAAGGTCCGCAATCGTTTTGACAATATGCAGACCGAGCCCGGCACCGGCCCCCCGGCGATCCGTATCGGTAAAGCGGTCAAACAGGCGCACCCGTTGGTCAAGCGGGATTCCCCTGCCCTCATCGGAAATGCGAATGGCTGCCGGATCGTTCTCCAGGCGGATCAGGACCGATGATCCGCGCGCGGAATACTTTATGGCGTTCTCAACCAGATTGCGCACTGCATGCTCGATGGCAGCAGCATCGCCGTGGATCAGTATCTGACCACTATGGCCATCAAGTTCCAGCACCCGACCATCCTTGATCGCCATGGGGGCCAGACTGCTGATGACGTCGACCGTGACCCCATACAAATCGCACTGTGCGCTGTCTTGCAGAATAAAATGTTCATACCTTGTGAGAGTTAATAACTGCTCGACCATTCTGGCCAGCGAATCAACTTCGTTCTTGAGCGATTTGACTTCGCTGCCTTCGCTGAGGTTATCGAGATTGGCGCGCAAGACTGCCAGCGGCGTACGCAGTTTGTGGGCAACGCTTGAGGCAAACTCCCGGTGTGCGCTGACGCTGCTTTTCAGCGCCTCCATCGCACGTTTCATATCGGAAATGTCCCGTGCCATCATGACCGTACCGCCATCGGGAAGCCGCTCTTCGTCAACGTACAGCCAGCGCCCGTCTCCGGCCTCGATTTCAAAGGGACCACTGGTTCTTTGCCGCCGGCTGAGCCGCTGCCTGATCCATTCTTCGCCGGTATCAATGGCCTCAGGATAGCGCCCGGATTGAACTTCGGCCCTGAGCAGGTCTTCAAAAAGGCTTCCGGGGCGCGTCACATCACCGAGATCCTTGTTGAGCTGGCGAAATCTGGCATTGGAGATGACCAGCTTGTCATGCTCATCATAGAGCGCGAAATAACCCGAAAGAACCTCTATGGCATCTGCCAGCCTGACATTCGCCCGCTCAATACGAATGAGATCGGTGTCGTCTTTTGCAATACCTGTGGCGCCCATGAATTCATCCGTTTCCGGATCGAAGCGTGGCAAACCGGAAACCGCAAAATGCCGGACTTCTCCATCATGGCCCTTTGCTTCCAGATGAACGTCCCGAAAGGGGCGCTTGAAATCTGGAGTCCATGTCTCGGTGCTGTCGTGAATAGAGAACGTGCCTATTTCCTCAATGCCTTTGCCGACAACCTGAACTGGGTGCACGCCAAGCTTGTCGATGATGCGATCGGAAACATAGATGATTTTATTATTCTCGTCGGTTTCCCAGACCCAGTCCGAGATCAATCGCGTCATATCCTCAAGACGTCGAAACGCATTCGTCGCCCGCTCTGCCTGAGAGCCGGATATGGAAGGCCAGTGTCTGGGCCTACGGTCGGCCATAGTCTTTCAATCTCATTTCAAGTTCACGCAACGCGCCAAGATATTCGGACCCCCGGTGCCACATCTTCAGCACATCAATGGCGGCTTTTCTGGGCGTGTTCTTAAAAAATTTCTTGAGCATCGGCAATTGCTCGGCGACCTCGTCCTGCGTGCCGGCTTTTGCCAGATGGCAACATTCGAACAATTCCAGAAATTCCTGCTCAGACATACCGATACCGCGGCAGGCAATCGCCAAACCTTCGCCGCCCGGCTCGAAAACGAGACGCTGGATCAAGTGCTCCCTGAGCTTCGATACCTGGGCAAAAAGTGCGACAAACAACGGCACCTCACCTTCGCGAAGTGCTGTCGTCAGCATCTCGACTGTGACCAGCCCCTCGTCCTTCATGGCATCAGCCAAGGTCGATACCTTTTTCGGACCGACGCGGCTGCTCGCTGAAATTTCTTCGGACGTTGCCTTTTCAAGAAGCTCGTCGACGGTCGATTTTTCAAGATTGAATTCGTTGATGATATGTTGGCGCAGGGCCGCCGACACCCACAGGAACATCTTTTTGGCCAAAGCCGGACTCAGATCTTCCCGGTTCAGCATCGGTTCCTGGAAGCTGTCGACACGACGGGATTCCTCAACCAGATATTCCATCGTGTTTGTGGCAATTCTGGCGTTCGGATTTTTCAGCAGGGAGATAATTACCGGCTCGCGGCCGGTATCGACGAGTTCTTGCGACACAGCCTCCGAGATGGATTTGCGCATGGAGATCGCAAGCGCATGCTCCTCGGTTCGCAATTTGATGACCTCGATAAGATCGGCATCACGCAGCAACCCCGATTGCGACAGGATCGGAAAGGAAACACTGATGTCGTCGTTGGCGAGTTTGGCGATAAGATTGCGCGGGACATCGTCCATCAGCGCAAGCCTTCCGGCGACGGACTGACGGACGCTGACTTCGATTTCACCGATAATCGCCTGCAGGATTGCATACATCTGCGTGCGCTGGCGTTCACTGAGCACGGTGTTGCCGTTATCAAACAAATCCACGATCACATTGCTCAACTGGGTCCGGCTTTCGGCAGATTTCTGCCGTGCCAGCGACATCAAAAAGTCAGCATCGAACGTTTTCGGTTTGCCGGCAGTCATCCAATGGCCTCCTCACCAGACAACAGGTAGCCAACACCGCGTATTGTGTGGACCGTGACGTTCGCCCCCGCTGTTTGCAGCCGCTTTCGTAATCTGGATACGTGAACCTCGACAGAATTCGAGGAAACTTCTTCGTTGAACCCGTAAATCTTGTCTTCCAGAACGTCTTTCGGCACAACGCGTCCCTTGCGCCGTAACAGCTGCTCCAGAACTTCCATTTCACGGCGGGAAATTGGTGTCGTCTTGGCGTTGACCCTGACTTCGCGAGCCGTCGTATCAAATTCGATATTCCCCTCCGACAACACAACACCGAGCACTCCGCCCGGACGACGCAGCAAGGCGCGAACCCGGGCCAGCAGTTCTTCCATCGCAAAAGGTTTCAGCATGTAATCGTCGGAACCGGCATTCAAACCCTTGACCCGGTCTTCAACAGCGTCGCGGGCCGTCAGAATAAGCACCGGCGTAAGGTTGCCGTCATCACGCCACTTTCTCAGCACGTCCAGACCATCTTTGTCCGGCAGCCCGAGATCCAGTACCACGGCGTCGTAATTGACGGTCCCCATAGCCGCATCGCCATCACCTGCATTGTAAACGACATCAACTGTGAAGCCGCCGGCTTCAAGACCATCTCTCACAAATGTGGCAAATCGTTCATGATCTTCAACGAGTAGTAAACGCACTTCCAACCTCCGGCTTGACGAATGCAGTATCATCCCCCCAGCACGTAGACTTCAATGCTGAAATGGCAACAGACTCCCACCCTCGTCGAATAACGAAAGTGAGAATCCCCATTACCCGAAGGCTATAGGTAAAAAGAAATGAGGCAAGCGATGAACCTTTATAGGTCAATCGGGTGAGCATGTTCGTCTTGCGGATCAAACCCCAATGCCTGCCAGGTGGCCAGCATATGTGCCGGAAGCGGCGCCGTTATCTCCACAGGGGGCTTGTTTTTCATAGGAATAATCAGCGTCCTGGCATGCAGATGCAGTCTTTCCTCTATACCCAACTCGATGATGGCACCGCCACGCTCACCGTATTTGCCGTCGCCGAAAATGGAATTGCCCATCAGCTGACAATGCACCCGGAGCTGATGCGTGCGCCCGGTCAGCGGTTCAAGTTCCAGCCATGTCGCCTGTTTGCCGAGATGATCGATCATGCGAAATCGGGTTTTGGCCGGTTTGCCGTTGACTTCGTCAACCTGCACCAGATCACCACGACTGCCTGGCAGTTTCAGCAAAGGCGCATTGATCATGCCGCTTCTGTGCTCGGGCATGCCATTCACAAGGGCCCAGTAAATCTTGCGCGTTTCGCGGGCTTGAAAGGCTTTGGTCATGTCGACGGCAGCCTTGCGGGTCCGCGCCAGCAGCAGCACGCCACTGGTGTCCTTATCCAGCCGGTGCACCAGCCGGGGGCGCTCCTCGGCACCGAATTTCAGCTGATCAAGCGCACCATCGATATGGGCATCGGTCTTGGAGCCACCCTGCACGGCAAGACCCGCAGGTTTGTTGAGCGCCATCACATTGTCGTCAATATAAAGCACGCAGTCCTTGAGCTCTTCGCCGAGGCGGGTCGCTTTATCGATGTCCATGCCGCCGATGGTTTGCCTTGGCGCGTGCAACTCGGTCGGCGCTTCGTCAATATTCGGCGGTATCCGAACCGTTTGACCGGCCATGATATGATCGGCCGCTTTGGCCCGCGCCCCGTCGATGCGGATCTGGCCGGTCCGCAGCAGCTTCTGCACCCTGCCCTGCTTGAGGCCCGGAAACCGGTTGCGCAGCCAGCGATCCAGACGCTGACCATCTTCGGCCGCGTCGATCACCAGATTTCTTACGCCACTCATGTCAGCAAAATCTTGGTCGCCGCCATGCCGGCCCACAAGGCACCAATGCTGAGGACAACGGACGCAGCAATGTACATAACGGCAGCAACCGTCTCGCCGCGCGTGATCAGCGTGACCGTATCCAGCGAAAATGCCGAAAACGTCGTGAAGGCACCCAGAAAGCCGACAACAAGCATGGCACGGATTTCCGGACTGGGTGACCAGACCAGTGCCGAAGCCTCAATGCCTGCCCCCAGGATCAGCGAGCCGGCAATATTGACGATCAGGGTACCGAACGGGAACCCGTGCCCGAACATCGCGCCGATCGCATTCATCACGCCATAGCGTCCGACAGCGCCAAGGGCACCACCAGCAGCTACGTATAGAACCATCGAATAATTCACGTCTTGTCTTCCTTGCGGCGTTTCGTGCGCAATGTATCCCAATATTGCAGCCGTTTTGCAATCTCGCGCTCAAAACCCGTATCGTGCGGACTGTAAAGTCGCCGCCTGCCCATATCATCGGGGAAATAATCCTGCCCCGAAAAGCCGTCTTCGGCATCATGATCATATGCGTACCCGTCGCCATAGCCGATTTCTTTCATCAGCTTGGTCGGCGCGTTGAGGATATGTTTGGGCGGCATCAGCGAACCGGTTTCGCGGGCCAGCCGCTTCGCTGCCGACTCCGCCTTGTACGCCGCATTGGACTTCGGTGCCGTCGCCAGATACAGCACGCACTGCACGATCGCCAGTTCCCCTTCCGGCGAGCCCAGCCGCTCATAGGCTTCCCATGCCGCCAGCGACTGCGGCAGCGCATGCGGATCGGCCAAACCGATATCCTCTGAAGCAAAACGGACCAGCCGTCTCGCGATATAACGCGGATCCTCGCCACCGGCCATCATGCGGGCAAACCAGTAAAGTGCCGCGTCCGCATCCGAGCCGCGCAGCGACTTGTGCAACGCCGATATCAGATTGTAATGGGCTTCCTGCCCCTTGTCGTAGAGCGGCTGACGGCTTTGCACGATATTGGCCAGCCGTTCGGGGTTGAGAATGCCATCCGCTTCGGTCAATCCAATCAGGATATCAGCCATGTTCAGCAAGTACCTTCCATCGCCGTCAGCCATGGCGCGCAGCGCCGTCCGGGCATCGGCATCAACTGGCAACGGCTTGCCTTCGGCCTGCTCAACGCGCTCAAGCAGTTCTTCCAGAGCCGGATCATCGAGACGGCGCAACACCAGCACCTGGGCACGCGACAGCAAAGCCGCATTCAACTCGAATGACGGGTTTTCCGTGGTTGCCCCGATCAGCACCACCGTGCCGTCTTCGACAAACGGCAAAAAGCCGTCCTGCTGGGCACGGTTGAAGCGGTGAATTTCATCTACGAACAACAGTGTGCCCTGACCCATCTGGCGTTTGCGGCGGGCTTCCTCGACTGCCTTCCTGACATCGGCAACGCCGGAAAAAACCGCCGACAAGGGGGCGAACGCAAGATTGGTTTCCTTGGCAAGCAGTCGGGCGATGGTTGTCTTGCCGGTCCCCGGCGGGCCCCAGAAAATGACCGACGCCAGTTTGCCGGTGGCGATCATGCGGCTGAGCGGCCCGTCCGGCCCCAGGATATGATCCTGACCGACGACGTCGGCCAGTGTTGACGGCCGCAGGCGGTCAGCCAGCGGTCGGGGCGCATCGGCTTCAAACAGGGTGCTCACCGATGTCGCCCCCGCCTGTCAGGACAAATGCGCAGCGAAGAATTCGGCGCTGCGTTTTCGGGCCATAATTGCGGCCGCTTCGTCATAGTGTTCACCGCCCTTGCGGGCAAAGGCATGGTCGTTGCCCTGATAATCAAACAAGGTCGCCATCGGGTTGCCATCGAGAGCGGCATGGACCTTGGCCTGGTTTTCCTTCGGAACAAACGCGTCTTCGGTCGCAATATGCAGCAAGACAGGGGCCTTCAGCGGCTCGCTGACGTGGCCTTCAAGCATCACGCCGTAATAACCGACCGCCGCATTGATTTTGGTCCGTGTCGCCGTCAGAAACGCCAGCCGGCCACCGAGGCAGAAACCGACGGAGCCTACCTTGCCGGTACAGCCCTTCAGCCCTCTGAGATGTTCGATGGTCTGATCAAGATCGTCGACGCCTTTATCAAGATCGAAGCCGTTGAACAGCTCAAACGCCCGCGCCCACTCCGCTTCGCTCTGATCGGTGATCTGGATGCCCGGTTCCTGACGCCAGAACAGATCGGGGCACAACGCCACATAGCCCTGCTCAGCCCAGTCGTCGGTAATGTCCCGCATCACCTTGTTGACGCCGAAGATTTCCTGAATGACGACGACACCCGGCCCGGTACCCCCTTCTGGCAGCGCCAGATAGCCCATGAAGTCGCTTCCGTCCTTTGACTTGATGGTTATTTCCCGTCCGCTCATGGGTTCATTCCTCCCGTTATCTGTAGTATTTATCTGTTTTGTCCGGATTATTGTCTGGGGACACTAGCGCATCGCCGCGACCCGGCCAAGAAGGGCCGCCGGCCTTATCCCCGGAAGACAAAATCCATGGTCCGGCCGGCGCGTTCAACACTGATGCGCCACTCATCCCCTTTGGATTTGGCGATCAGCATTTTAAGCTCGTTGACGGTCTTCACCTTGACCGTGTTGATGGCTCGAACGATGTCGCCGGGTCTGAAATCAAGCCGGTTGGCAATACCACCCGGGCGAATACGCAAAATCACCACGCCATCGCCGAACGGGTCCAGATTGTATTTTTCGGCAAGCGACGGAGACACATTGCCAACAATGGTGCCGCTCAGCGGCAACCGGCCATCCAGTTCACTGATATCGGGCGGTGGCTGATCCGGTGCCGGTTTCATTTCGATCGTCAGTGCAAGGATTGTCGCCCCCCGCATCACCCGCAGCACCGCTTTGTCGTCAATCGGCAGCGTTGCGATGCGGTATTCAAGCTCGTCCTGACTGGCGATCTCGTGGCCGTTCACCGCCAGAATGACATCACCGGCCTGCAGCCCGCCAAGACCGGCCGAGCCCTGCTTATGCACCAGATTGACAATCACCCCCTGTGGCACATGCATGCCAAGCGAAGAAGCGATGTCTGAGGTTACCGTCTGCCCGTAAGCCCCAAGCCAGGGTCTGATCAGCTCGCCGTTTTCGGTGATCCCGTTGATGACCGCCCGCACCATATTGGACGGCACGGCAAAGCCGATCCCGTGCGAGCCGCCGCTGCGCGAAAAAATCGAGGTGTTGATGCCGACCAGGCGACCGTCCATCGACAGCAGTGCGCCGCCGGAATTCCCGGGATTGATCGCGGCGTCTGTCTGAATAAAGGATTTAAGCTCGGTATCGCTGCCGATGGAACGCGAAAGAGCCGAAACAATGCCGCTGGTCACGGTCTGGCCGACACCGAACGGGTTGCCGATGGCCAGCACCAGATCACCGACCTTCAGTTCATCGGAATCCTGCATTGCCAGGAACGGCAGGCGATCCTTGCCTGGATCGATCTTGAGCACAGACAGATCGGTCTTGTCGTCGGACACCACCAGATTTGCCTGATATTCCCGCTTGTCGGCAAGCACCACGATGATCTTGTCGGCACCTTCGATGACGTGCTGATTGGTCACGATCAGGCCATCGGACTGAACGATCACGCCGGAGCCCAGCGAATTCTGCTGCTCGGTTCTCTGGCGGTTGAAGCCCATCGACAGATCACCGAAAAAACGGCTGAAGAACGGATCCGAAAACAGCGGCGGGACCTGACGGCTAGTGACGATTTTCTGGGTGTAGATGTTGACCACGGCCGGGGCCGCACGCTCAACCAGCGGCGCAAAGGAAAACTGCACCTGCGCACGGTTTTCGGGCACCTGGCGTTCCTGTGCGGACACGCCAGCAGCCGCCAGACAAACAATGGCGAATGCAGAAACTGTATTTCTGAAATTGCTCATACCCATAGATAGGACGCCAGAATCAGGCTGTCGATAGGTGAACGCACTTGTGTTATGAAAAACTGATCGTCACCCCAAACTTGATACAGGACGACGGCATCGGTGATGATTACAAAAACAAAAACGGCGCCCGAAAGGGCGCCGCTTCTGGAAATTCGTTGTGCCGGGATTATTCGGCAGCAGCAGCCTTTTCTTCGGCTTCAATACGTTCGCGGTCGACGGCACCCTTGGCGGCAGGATCACGGTCAACCAGCTCGATGACGGCCATCGGGGCGCTGTCACCATAGCGGAAACCGGCCTTCAGCACGCGGGAATAACCACCCGGACGTTCCTTGTAGCGTTCAGCGATGGCCGAGAACAGTTTTGCGACGGCGGCATCGTCACGCAGGAATGCGTAAGCGCGACGGCGATCATGCAGACCACCCTTCTTGCCCAGCGAAATCATCTTGTCGATGAAGCGGCGCAATTCCTTGGCCTTCGGCAACGTCGTTTTGATCTGTTCGTGAATGATCAGGGACGCGGTCATGTTCGAAAACATGGCTTTGCGATGCGAATGCGTCCTGTTTAGCTTGCGATAACCACTACCGTGTCTCATGTCAGGCTCCTTACCATATTGCCCACGCGTGCCATTTTACCCGTGAGTCATTTTTTTAGAGAACGTGGGCCGGTGCCCATAACAGGCACCGCCCGGTTTCACAAAGATCCGATCAGAAAGGATCTTCCAGTTTCTTGGCCATGTCTTCGATGTTTTCCGGCGGCCATTCGGAGATTTCCATACCGAGATGCAGGCCCATCTGAGACAGCACTTCCTTAATTTCATTCAAGGACTTGCGGCCGAAGTTCGGGGTCCGCAGCATATCGGCTTCGGTTTTCTGAACCAGATCACCGATGTAGATGATGTTGTCGTTCTTCAGACAGTTTGCCGAGCGGACGGACAACTCAAGCTCGTCGACCTTGCGCAGCAGATTGCGGTTGAACGGCAGTTCGTCACGGCTTTCAGTGATCACTTCACCCGACGGTTCGTCGAAGTTGATGAACAGCTGCAGCTGGTCCTGAAGGATACGGGCAGCAAGTGCAACCGCATCTTCTGGCGTAACCGCACCATTGGTGGTCAGCTCGAGGAACAGCTTGTCATAGTCCGTATCCTGACCAACGCGTGTGTTTTCAACCTTGTAAGCGACTTTGCGAACAGGCGAGAACACGGCATCAATCGGAATCAGGCCAATCGGGCTGTCGTCCGGACGGTTTTGCGATGCCGGGACGTACCCTTTACCGTTTTCAACCGTCATTTCCATGTTCAGCGTGGCACCGTTATCAAGGTGACAGATCACAAGATCCGGCTCCATGACTTCGATATCGGGACCCGTTTCGATCATGCTGGCGGTAACTTCACCAGGACCGCTGGCCTTCAGCGTCATCCGCTTCGGACCTTCGGCCATCATTTTCAGGCCCATCGATTTGATGTTCAGGACGATGTCCGTAACATCTTCACGCACGCCGGAAATAGACGAGAACTCGTGCAACACACTGTCGATCTGGATCGATGTCACCGCTGCACCTTGCAGCGAAGACAGCAGAATGCGACGCAGCGCATTCCCCAGCGTCAGTCCGAAACCGCGTTCAAGCGGCTCAGCGACGACACTTGCCTGACGGCTTGGGTCGGCGCCCGCAATGACTTCGAGTTTCGAGGGTTTGATCAATTCTTGCCAATTTTTTTGAAGCACTTCAGTGACCTCGCGCTCACAATTGTTGACGGCGTCCTCATGAATAAGGGCGCTGTCTATTTACCTGCCCGGTACAAGTTCTCGCATCTCACAGAACATGCCCGAAATGAATCCCGCCGGCAGTTAAGCCAGACGGGATATGCCTTAGACCCGGCGACGTTTCTTGGCCCGGCACCCGTTGTGCGGGATCGGGGTCACGTCGCGGATGGCCGTAATCGTAAAGCCGACCGATTGAAGCGCACGCAAAGCGGATTCGCGACCTGAACCCGGACCTTTGACTTCGACTTCAAGTGTCTTCATCCCATGTTCCATCGCGGCGCGGCCGACGACTTCACCGGCAACCTGGGCCGCATACGGGGTCGATTTACGCGATCCCTTGAAGCCCTGTGCACCGGCCGACGACCAGGCGATAGAATTGCCCTGCGCATCGGAAATGGTAATGATCGTATTGTTGAACGTCGAGTTGACGTGTGCGATCCCAGCGACGATGTTTTTTCGTTCGCGACGACGGGGACGCGCTGCTTGTGCTGCTTTGGCCATGATATTTCGCCCTTAAGCTTTCTTTTTGCCGGCAATTGCCTTGGCAGGACCCTTGCGAGTCCGTGCGTTCGTATGAGTACGCTGACCGCGTACCGGCAGTCCGCGACGATGCCGCAAACCACGATAGCAACCAAGGTCCATCAGACGCTTGATATTCATCGAAACATTGCGACGCAATTCGCCTTCGACCGTAAATTCCTGATCGATCAGGTCACGGATCCGTGTGACTTCATCGTCAGACAGTTCGTTGACACGACGGTCAGACGTAATGCCACAGGCTTCGCAAATCTTAACAGCCGTTGTACGGCCAATCCCATGAATGTAGGTCAGTGCGATAACAGCACGTTTACCTGTCGGGATATTTATACCAGCAATACGCGCCAAAGCTCGTACTCCTTAAACTTTGGGTCGAAACGAACAGCCACCGGTTGATTGAAGAGCGCGGATTATATAAATCCTGCTCGCCAAGTCAACTCATCTGGCAATATTTTTCAAACCCAGTTCCTTGTTAATCCAAGATCGCATACAGGGCTTTTGTAACGGAATCAATATCCTGCATGCCATCGACCGTCTTCAGTGCCCCTTTTCCCTTATAATAAGGAATTATCGGGGCTGTTTGCTCGCGATAAACCACGAGCCTTTTTTTCAATGTTTCAGCATTATCGTCGCTTCGCGCACCGCCGGTTTCGGCTGCCCGCTTCTCGATTCGCTGAAACAAAATCTTCTCATCGACTTCCATCGATATCACGCTGTCGAGGCTAAGCCCCTTGTCAGCGAGCATTTTATCCAGGGCTTCGGCCTGTTTGACCGTGCGCGGAAAGCCATCAAGGATGAACCCGTTCTTGCAATCCGGCTCGGCAATGCGATCAGCAATAATGCCGACAACGATATCGTCCGAAACCAGGTCACCGCGATCCATCACTTCTTTGGCCATCTTGCCCATTTTCGTGCCGGCAGCGACGGCTGCCCGCAGCATGTCGCCGGTCGAAAGCTGGATGATCGAATACTTCTTAACCAGTCGTTCGCACTGGGTCCCCTTACCGGCACCCGGAGGTCCTAAAAGAATAATGATCATGTCTTGCGCCCCCGCAGCTTCGACTTCTTGATCAAACCTTCATATTGATGCGCCAGCAGATGCGACTGTATCTGGGTCACCGTATCCATCGTCACGGTTACGACAATCAGCAAGCTGGTGCCGCCAAAATAGAACGGGACGGACCATCTGGAAATCAAAAGCTCGGGCAGCATGCACAGGATTGCCAGATACGCTGCACCGACGACGGTCAAACGGGTCAGAACCCAGTCGAGATAATCTGCGGTATTCTTGCCCGGACGGATCCCCGGTACAAAGCCGCCGTATTTCTTGAGGTTATCTGCCGTTTCAGCCGGATTGAACACAACGGCCGTATAGAAGAAGGCAAAAAACACGATCATCAGCGTGTAGGACACCAGATACAACGGCTGACCACGGCCCATATAAGCGGCAACGGTGCTCATCCACTCGGGGCCTGAGCCGGCCGAGAACTGTATGATGGTGATCGGCAGCAGCAGGATCGAGCTGGCAAAAATCGGCGGAATGACGCCGGCGGTGTTGACCTTCAGCGGCAGGTGCGAGGTATCGCCACCCATCATCTTGTTGCCGCGCTGGCGTTTCGGATACTGAATCAGGATCCGGCGCTGTGCGCGTTCGATAAAGACGATCAGGAAAATCACCACGCCCGCCATCAGAAGCAGACCAATGATGATCGGCGTCGACAAGGCACCTGTACGGCCCAGATCAAGGGTCGAGGCAATGGCGTTCGGCAGACCGGCAACGATACCGGCGAAAATGATCAGCGAGATGCCGTTGCCGACGCCCCGCGCGGTAATCTGCTCGCCCAGCCACATCAGGAACAGTGTGCCGCCGGTCAGCGTTATGACCACGGTCACGCGGAAGAAAAGTCCAGGGTTATCAACGGCAAGACGGCCACCCGAGGCCATGCTCTCGAGGCCGACGGCAATGCCGTAGGCCTGCAGGACGCAGATCACCACCGTCAGATAACGGGTATACTGGTTGATTTTCTTGCGACCGGACTCGCCTTCCTTCTTCATCTGCTCAAGCGACGGCGAAACGGCCGTCATCAGCTGCATGATGATCGAAGCGGAAATGTACGGCATGATATTCAGCGCGAAAATCGTCATTCGCGACAGCGCACCGCCGGCGAACATATCAAACATGCCAAGAATACCACCACCGGTCTGGTGGAACAGGCTTTGCAGAATTGACGGATCGATGCCCGGCAATGGTACAAAGGTTCCCAAACGGTAGATGATCAAGGCACCCAGCGTGAACCAGATGCGCTTCTTCAGTTCCGTTGCCTTGGAAAAGGCGCCGAAATTGATGTTAGATGCGAGCTGTTCGGCAGCTGAAGCCATACTGTGTTATTCTTCCTCGGCCGTATCAACGACGATCACGTCACCACTGCGCGAAGCGGCGTATTTGGCCTGGCGTTCAGCGGACAGACGATCACGACGACGACCCTTGCCTTTCGGGCGTTCTCTCTTTTCGGCAACCTTGACGGAACCACCGGACTTTTCGACGGCTTCAATGGCACCTTTGGACGCGTGCGACACATCAAGCGCAACCTTGGCAGTCAGTTCACCCTTGTTGAGCAGACGAACGCCATGCTTGGACTTGCGAACAACACCGGCTGCCAGAAGTTCAACAACGGTGATTTCGCTTTTTGCATCGAGATGACCGGCATCAATGGCTTTTTGCAGCTTGCCCGTGGTCAGCTCGGCAAAGTCTTTGGTGAACGGGTTGTTGAAACCGCGTTTCGGCAGACGCCGATACAACGGCATCTGACCGCCTTCAAAGCCCAGCAACGAGACACCACTACGGGATTTCTGACCTTTTTGGCCCTGCCCTGATGTTTTACCCGTACCGGAACCGATACCGCGGCCAATACGCTTGCGGTTTTTCGTTGCGCCGGCGTTATCTCGGATTTCGTTTAGTCTCATCGCCAAATTCCTTTTGCGTACCCGGGGCCAGTGGGCCCGGTGATCGCACCTGTTTCAGTGAAATAAGCCTGTTAGGCTTGTTCCTCAACCCGAACCAGGTGCTTTACCTTGTCGATCATGCCACGAACCGATGACGTATCTTCTAACGTCTTGGTTCTGTTTATTTTATTCAGTCCGAGACCTTTAAGCGTCGCGCGTTGGTCGCTATCGCGGCCAATCGGACTGCGGGTCTGAGTGACCGTGACGGTTGCTTTTTTGTCAGCCATCTGTCGTTCCGATCCTATTATTCTGCGCTGACGCTGGCATCGCCGCGACGGGCAACGATATCGCCAACTTTGAGACCCCGACGGGCCGCAACAGAGCGCGGAGATTGCAGGTTCTTCAGCGCCTCGAAAGTCGCCTTGACCATGTTGTGCGGGTTCTGCGTGCCGTTTGACTTACAAACGACATCGGCAACGCCCATCGTCTCGAATACGGCGCGCATCGGGCCACCGGCAATGATACCGGTACCTGCCGGAGCCGAACGAAGGACTACCTTACCGGCACCAAAGCGACCATTGATATCATGATGCAGCGTACGGCCTTCACGAAGCGGCACGCGGATCATCTGGCGCTTGGCCTGATCTGTTGCCTTGCGGATTGCTTCGGGAACTTCACGTGCCTTGCCCGTGCCGTAACCGACGCGGCCTTTGCCGTCGCCGACAACCACCAGGGCTGCAAACGAGAAGCGGCGGCCACCCTTGACGACCTTGGCAACGCGGTTGATGTGCACCAGCTTGTCTACCAGTTCATCACCCTCGTCGTTACGTTCGCGGGTTTCGCGTTCGCGATTTTGATCACGACCGCCTCGGCCGCGACCACGCTGTCCGCCACGTTCCGATGTTTTATTGTCAGCCATTCGTCGCTCTCCTAGAAGCTCAGGCCGCCCTCACGGGCGCCGTCTGCAAGGGCTTTGATTCGCCCGTGATATTTAAAGCCACCGCGGTCAAAGAAAACCTCGGTTACACCTTTGTCGAGTGCGCGCTTAGCAACCAGCTTACCGACTTCGGCAGCCGCATTGCGGTCAGCACCGGTCTTGAGACCGCCACGCAGGTCTTTATCCAGGGTCGATGCCGTAGCCAGCGTGTTGCCGCTGGTGTCATCAATGACCTGTGCGTAGATGTGCTTGCCGGAGCGGAACACGGAAAGTCTGGGGCGTCCGGAAGTCAGACGCTTCAGGCGTGCGCGTGTGCGCATTGTCCGGCGTTTAAAAAGGTTTTTTGCGTTCGACATGATTACTTCTTCTTTCCTTCCTTACGGAGGATGAATTCGTTGGCGTATCTCACGCCCTTGCCTTTGTAAGGCTCCGGCGGACGATATGCGCGAATCTCCGCGGCTACCTGACCGACACGCTGCTTGCTGGCGCCACTGATCAGCAGGTTGTTCTGATCCGGGGCTTCGATCTTGATGCCTTCAGGGATCGGGTAGCGGACTTCGTGGCTGAAACCAAGCTGCAGCACGACATCCCGACCCTGAACCTGGGCACGATAACCAACGCCGGTGATTTCCAATTTACGGGTGAACCCTTCGGAGACCCCCATGACCAGACCATCGATGAGGCTCCGTGCGGTGCCCCACATTTGCCGGGCGCGCTTGTGCGTCGCCAACGGCGTCACGGTCACGGCACCATCAGCCTGCTCGACCTTGACGTCACTGGTCAGCGTTACTGACAGCTCACCAAGTTTTCCCTTGGCCGTCACAACGTTCCCGTTAAGCTCAACGGTCACGCCATTCGGGACAGTAACCGGGTATTTTCCTACTCGCGACATGGTATCAATCCTCGTTTCATTCCTGGGGTGTTCTTAGAACACCTCGCAGAGAACCTCACCACCGACGTTCTGGGCCCGAGCCTCGGCATCCGAAAGAACGCCACGCGGCGTCGACAGGATGGCGATACCCAATCCGTTATAAACACGGTTGAGATCGTTGACGCCGGAATAGATCCGACGGCCTGGCTTGGAAATCCGGCTCAGGTGCCGGATAACCGGATCACCTTCGTGGTATTTCAGTTCAATCTTTATCTCGGAGATGCCTGGACGCACATCGGACTGGTCAAAACCGCGAATAAAACCTTCGCGTTTCAGCACTTCGAGAACGTTTGCACGCAACCGCGAAGCCGGGCACGTAACCGAGCTTTTGCGGGCTTGTTGCCCGTTGCGAATACGGGTCAGCATATCGCCGAGGGGATCCGTCATAGACATTGTCGTCTCTCCCTTACCAGCTAGACTTGACCATGCCCGGGATCTGGCCGGCTGATGCCAGTTCCCGAAGCTTGATGCGACAGATTTTAAATTTGCGATAGTTACCGCGCGGACGTCCGGTAAGCTCGCAGCGCATACGCTGGCGAACCGGTGCCGAATTTCTCGGCAGCTCGGCAAGCTTCAGACGGGCGTTGAAGCGTTCTTCCGGCGACAGGTTCGGGTCCTTGGCAGCGGTTTTGAGGCGTTCACGACGTCCTTCAAACTGCTTGACCAGACGGGTCCGCTTTCTGTCCCGCTCGATTGCGCTCTTCTTAGCCATTACGCTCTTCTCCTCTTGCCGCTCAATTAATGAACGGCATATTGAACGCCTTGAGCAACGCTTTCGCTTCAGCGTCGGTTTTGGCGGTCGTGCAAATCACAATATCCATACCGCGGATCGCATCGACCTTGTCGTAGTCGATTTCCGGGAAAACGATCTGTTCTTTGATGCCCATGGCATAGTTGCCGGCACCATCGAAGCTTTTGCCGTTGAGGCCGCGGAAATCGCGAACCCGTGGCAGGGTGATCGTCACCAGGCGATCCAGGAATTCAAACATGCGGGTCTTGCGCAGCGTCACTTTGCAGCCAACGAGCATTTCTTCGCGCAGTTTGAAGCCGGCAATCGACTTCTTGGCGCGCGTAACGATCGGTTTCTGGCCGGAAATCAGCGTCAGGTCGGCAACGGCGCCGTCCATCTTCTTCTTGTCCTGGCTGGCTTCGCCAACACCCATGTTGATTACGATTTTGTCCAGACGCGGGACTTCCATACGGTTCTGATAGTTGAACTCGGAGGTCATCGCCGGAACGATCGTGGTTTCGTATATTTCACGCAAGCGTGGGGTCATGTTCATGTTCTCCACTGGCTCAGGCGTCAATGACTTCGCCGGAGCGTTTTGCGTAACGCACCTTGCGGCCATCATCGAGCTGCTTAAAACCAACGCGCGTCGGTTTGTCGTCTTTCGGGTCGATGTGAGCGAGATTGGAAAGATGAATGCTCGCTTCCTTCTCAACGATCCCGCCAGCCGACGTTTGCGACGCTGCAGTATGGCGTTTCACTTTGTTAACACCGGTGACAACAGCGCGGTCGGATGCTGCTACGATCTTCAGCACTTCACCGATCTTACCTTTGTCACGTCCACCGAGGACGATAACGCGGTCGCCTTTTTTAATCTTCTGGGCCATCACAGCACCTCCGGTGCAAGCGAGATGATCTTCATGAATTTTTTGCCACGAAGTTCGCGGGTCACCGGTCCGAAGATACGGGTGCCGACAGGCTCGCCCTGCTTGTTGATCAACACGGCGGCGTTACTGTCGAAACGGATCGACGTACCATCCTTGCGGTTGATGTCCTTGGACGTGCGCACGACAACAGCCTGCATCACATCACCCTTCTTAACCCGTCCGCGCGGAATAGCGTCTTTGACGGAGACGACGATAACGTCACCGACCGACGCGTACTTACGCTTCGAACCGCCCAGCACTTTTATGCACTGGACCCTTTTGGCGCCAGAATTGTCAGCGACCTCTAGGTTTGATTCGCTCTGAATCATCTTTCCGGTTCCTTTATACTGACCAAGGCGCTCAAGCGCTCTCGGTCACAACTTCCCAACATTTACGCTTCGACATCGGACGGCATTCACGAATGAAAACCTGATCTCCGACTTTCGATGCATTCAATTCGTCGTGTGCCGCATACTTCTTCGACTTTCTGACGTACTTCTTGTAGAGCGGGTGCATGACCCGACGCTCAACCAACACGGTGACCGTCTTGTCCTGCTTGTCGCTCGTGACGACGCCTTGCATGATGCGTTTCGGCATGATGTCGTTCCTTACCCTTGCGTATCAACGGTGGCAACACGCTCACCGAGAATAGTCTTGATGCGCGCAATATCGCGGCGCACCTGTCGCATTTGCGACGTTTTTTCCAATTGTCCGGATGCAGCCTGGAACCGCAGATTGAACGATTCCTTGCGCAGATGGAGGAGCTGGTCTTTCAGCTCGTCATCGGTTTTGGTCCGGATGTCAGCCGCTTTCATGGTCTTAACCCTCTTCACCAACGCGCATAACAAAGCGCGTTTTCAACGGCAGCTTGGCCGCTGCAAGTTCAAATGCACGACGGGCGACGTCTTGCGGCACGCCATCGATTTCAAACATGATCCGGCCCGGCTTTACTTTGCAGATCCAGAATTCGACGTTACCCTTACCTTTACCCTGACGGACTTCGGCAGGCTTTGCCGTGACCGGAACATCCGGGAAAATGCGGATCCACACACGGCCGGCACGTTTCATGTGACGGGTCATGGCGCGACGGGCTGCTTCGATCTGGCGCGCGGTTACGCGTTCCGGTTCGACGGCCTTAAGACCATAAGCACCGAAGTTCAGATCCGTACCACCCTTGGCCAAGCCATGGATGCGGCCCTTAAACGCCTTGCGGAACTTTGTTCTTTTCGGAGACAACATAGCTCTTTACCTCTTCTAACTTCCGCTTAACGCTGTGGCTGCTGATCAAGTTGCAGCTTTTCCATGGCCATCGGATCGTGGGCAAGAATGTCGCCCTTGTAGATCCAGATTTTAACGCCACAGATGCCGTACGTGGTCAGGGCCCGTGCTTCGCCGTAATCAATGTTGGCGCGCAGGGTGTGAAGCGGCACGCGACCTTCGCGGTACCACTGCATGCGCGCGATTTCCGCACCGCCGAGACGACCCGAGCAGTTGATACGAATGCCCTGGGCACCCATACGCATGGCCGACTGAACGGCGCGCTTCATGGCACGACGGATCGAGACCCGGCGTTCCATCTGCTGTGCGACGTTTTCGGCAACCAGCTGTGCATCGACTTCCGGCTTGCGGATTTCGATGATGTTCAGGTGAACGTCAGCGGTCGTCATGGCAGCAATTTCACGACGCAGTTTTTCGATGTCCTGGCCCTTGCGGCCGATCACAACACCCGGACGCGCCGTGTGAATGGTAACACGGGCTTTCTTTGCCGGGCGTTCGATGACGATCTTCGATACACCGGCTGCAGCAAGCTTCTTGCGCAGAAAATCGCGGATACGAATGTCTTCGTGCAGCAACGTCGAGTAGTTCTTTTCTGCAAACCAACGGGAATCCCACGTACGGTTGATGCCGAGGCGAAACCCAACTGGATTTATTTTCTGACCCATTAAATCGACTCCTCGCGCTCACGAACGACCAGGCGCATATTGCTGAACGGTTTTTCGATACGGCCGACACGACCGCGGGCACGAGCACGGAACCGCTTCATGACGAGCGCCTTACCGACGCTGGCTTCTGCAACATAAAGCCGGTCAACGTCGAGCTGATGGTTGTTTTCAGCGTTGGCAATTGCGCTTTCGAGCAATTTCTTCACATCCTGTGCGATGCGGCGACGCGAAAACATCAGCTGCGACAATGCTTTTGCACAAGAAAGACCACGAATGCTTTGCGCAACCAGATTGAGTTTGCGCGGGCTGGTACGGATCTGCTTGGCAAAGGCCATCGCTTCGTTGTCGTTCAATTGGCGTTCTAAGGCTTTCTTACCCATAATTAAGCCCTCTTCGATTTCTTATCGACGCCATGACCGTAGTAGGTCCTGGACGGCGAGAACTCACCGAACTTGTGGCCGATCATTTCCTCGGTCACGAGAACCGGGATAAACTTCTGACCGTTGTAGACACCGAACGTAAGTCCGACGAATTGCGGCAGAATGGTCGAGCGGCGCGACCAAGTTTTGATAACCGTACTGCGACCGGATGCACGGGCATCCTCTGCCTTCTTGAGCAGATAACCGTCGACGAACGGTCCTTTCCAAACGGAGCGAGGCATAGTTCCGCCCTCCTCTTATTTCTTGCGGACGTGCCGGCTGCGCATAATCAGCCGATCCGTCTGTTTGTTGTTGCGCGTTTTCTTGCCTTTGGTCGGCTTGCCCCACGGCGTAACCGGATGGCGACCACCGGACGTACGGCCTTCGCCACCACCATGCGGGTGATCGACCGGGTTCATGGCAACGCCGCGAACCGACGGACGCTTACCGAGCCAGCGCTTGCGACCCGCTTTACCCAGATTGATGTTCTGTTGATCAGGATTGGAAACCGCACCGACCGTCGCCATGCATTCAGAACGAACCAGGCGAATTTCGCCCGAGCCCAGGCGGATCTGGGCATAGCCCTGGTCCTTACCGATGATCTGCGCGTAGGTGCCGGCAGAGCGGGCCATCTGGCCACCCTTGCCAAGTTTCATCTCGACGTTGTGAATGATCGTGCCGACCGGCATCGATGCCATTGGCATGGCATTGCCCGGTTTAATGTCGACGCCGGTTTTGCCGGAGATCACCTGATCGCCAACAGCCAGACGCTGCGGAGCCAGGATGTACGACTGTTCACCATCGGTATACGTGATCAAGGCAATGAATGCGGTCCGGTTCGGATCGTATTCAATACGTTCCACCGTTGCGGCAACATCCATTTTGGTGCGCTTGAAGTCAACCATGCGATAGCGGCGTTTGTGACCACCACCGATACGGCGAGCCGTAATCTGACCGGTGTTGTTACGTCCACCCTTTTTGCGAAGACCCTGGGTCAGCGACTTAACGGGGTCGCCTTTCCAAAGACTTGAACGGTCGACGAGGACTAAGCCGCGCTGGCCTGGGGTATCCGGTTTATACTGTTTAAGTGCCATTTATCAAATTCCCCCGTCAGACGCCCGTGGTGACGTCGATGCTGTCACCCTCGGCAAGCGTCACTACGGCTTTCTTGTAATCGCTGCGACGGCCGGGCTTGCCGCGGAAACGTTTGGTCTTGCCCTTTTGCAGCAACGTGTTGACTGCAGTCACCTTGACTTTGAAAAGCGATTCGACGGCCGTCTTGATTTCATGTTTGTTGGCATCGGTCGGCACTTCAAAAGCAACCTGATTGTGCTCAGACATAAGCGTGGTCTTTTCCGTCACCAGCGGGCGACGGATCAGCTCATAAATGCGCTCTTTGCTGGGCTGAAAAAATACTGGGCTATAGCGGTTCATTTCAGGCGCTCCACCAATTTATCAACAGCGCCTTTGGTCAATACCAGCGTATCACGACGCAGAATGTCGTAAACGTTGGCACCGCAAGACGGCAGAATGTCGAGACCGATGATGTTGCTGGCGGCCATGGCGAAGTTCTCGTCAATGGCTTCAGCTTCGATGACCAAAGTACGACCCCAGCCGAGAGCGGACAATTTCTTGACCAGATCAGCGGTTTTCGGTGCCGACATTTTGGCTTCGTCGAGGATCACCAGCTTGCCGTCGGCACACATTGCGCTCAGCGCCGTGGCCAGGGCCAGCTTACGGACCTTCTTCGGCAGATCATGGCTATGATCGCGGGTCTGCGGACCGAACACGATACCGCCGCCACGCATTTGCGGCGCTGCACGGAAGCCCTGACGGGCGCGACCGGTGCCTTTTTGCTTGAACGGCTTGGTTTTCGTAGCACTGACGTCGGAACGACCCTTCGTCTGGTGATTGCCGGAGCGACGCTTGGCGAGCTGCCAGTTAACGGCACGCGCCAGCAGATCCTTACGGGCTTCAAGACCGAAGATCGCGTCGTCCAGCTCGATCGAGCCGGATTTTTTGTTGTCGAGACTGACCACGTCTAGTTTCATGGTCTTATTCCTTGTCCTGCGTTTCGGCGTCGGCGCTGGTTGCAGCTTCGACCGGTGCCTGTTCGGCGATCACGGCTTCTTCTGCTGCGACGATTTCTTCAACTTCGGCCGGGGCATTGCCCTTGAGGCCTGCCGGGAACGGTGCTTCAGCATGCATCGGGCATTTCACGGCATCCGTCAGGTAGACATAACCACCCTTGGAGCCAGGAACGGCACCGCGAACCATAATCAGACCGCGTTCGGCGTCGATCGCTGCGACAACAAGGCTCTGCTGCGTGCGGCGCTTGTTACCCATCTGACCCGCCATCTTCTTGCCTTTGAAGACTTTGCCCGGATCCTGGCACTGACCAACCGAACCGTGTGAACGGTGACTGACCGAGACACCATGCGATGCGCGCAAGCCGCCAAAACCATGACGCTTCATGGCGCCGGCAAAACCTTTACCCTGGGTGGTCCCGGCTACGTCGATGTACTGACCGGCAACAAAGTGGTTGGCACCAATTTCCGCACCAACGGCAACCATGTTGTCCTCGGAAACGCGAAACTCGACGAGTTTCTTCTTCGGTTCGACCTTGGCTTTGGCGAAGTGACCGCGCATGGCTTTCGACACGCGTTTGACTTTCGCTTTACCGTACCCGAGCTGCAGGGCGGTGTAGCCGTCACGTTCCTGATTGCGTTGAGCAACCACCTGAACTTCATCAAGCGCCAACACCGTCACCGGGATGTGTGCTCCACCCTCGGCGAAAATGCGGGTCATGCCCATTTTCTTGGCTATTAAACCAGTTCGCATAATACTAGTCCCTAATTACGGCGCTTAAAGTTTGATTTCGACGTCGACACCAGCAGCCAGATCGAGCTTCATCAGCGCGTCGACGGTTTGCGGGGTCGGATCGACGATATCGAGAACGCGTTTGTGGGTCCGAATTTCGAACTGCTCACGCGATTTCTTGTCGATGTGCGGTGAACGCAACACCGTGAACTTCTCGATCCGCGTCGGCAGCGGGATCGGGCCACGAACATTGGCGCCAGTACGTTGTGCCGTATTCACGATTTCACGAGCCGATTGATCCAAAACGCGGTGATCAAACGCCTTCAGGCGAATACGAATATTTTGTTGTTCCATGGCCTCAGACCTTCATAGTTGCAAACGCCTCCGGACGAAGGTCCGGAGGCCTGGCAATTAAACTGTTACTCGAGAATTTTCGCGACGACGCCTGCACCAACGGTGCGGCCACCTTCGCGAATAGCAAAACGCAGACCTTCGTCCATGGCGATCGGTGCAATCAACGTCACGTTCATCGCGATGTTGTCGCCCGGCATCACCATTTCCGTACCTTCGGCCAGCTCGACCGTGCCCGTTACGTCCGTCGTGCGGAAGTAGAACTGCGGACGATAGTTGGCGAAGAACGGGGTATGACGACCACCTTCTTCTTTCGTCAGAATGTAGGCTTCGCACGAGAACTTGGTGTGCGGCGTGATCGAACCCGGCTTGGCCAGAACCTGGCCGCGCTCGACTTCGTCACGCTTGGTGCCGCGCAGCAGCACGCCGATGTTGTCGCCGGCCTGACCCTGGTCAAGCAGCTTGCGGAACATTTCGACGCCCGTGCAGATCGTCTTCTGCGTCGGCTTGACGCCAACGATTTCGATTTCGTCACCGGTGTTCACAACGCCGCTTTCAACACGACCCGTAACAACCGTACCACGACCGGAAATCGAGAACACATCTTCGATCGGCATCAGGAACGGCTTCTCGACCGGACGCTCGGGCTGCGGAATGTATTCGTCAACAGCCTTCATCAGCTCGAGGATCGAGTCATGGCCGATCGCGTCATCCTTGCCTTCAAGAGCGGCCAAAGCCGAACCCTTGATGATCGGAATGTCGTCGCCCGGGAAGTTGTAGCTGGTCAGAAGCTCGCGGATTTCCATCTCGACCAGTTCAAGCAACTCTTCGTCGTCAACCTGGTCAACCTTGTTCATGTAAACAACAAGCGCCGGAACACCGACCTGACGGGCCAGAAGAATGTGCTCGCGCGTCTGCGGCATCGGGCCGTCAGCTGCCGAAACAACCAGAATCCCGCCATCCATCTGCGCCGCACCGGTGATCATGTTCTTCACATAATCGGCGTGGCCAGGGCAATCGACGTGCGCATAGTGGCGTGCACCGGTCTCGTATTCGACGTGGGCCGTCGAAATCGTGATCCCGCGGGCGCGCTCTTCAGGCGCCTTGTCGATCATGTCGTATGCCGAGAACACGGCACCACCGGTCTCTGCAAGAACCTTCGTAATCGCTGCCGTCAACGTCGTCTTGCCATGGTCAACGTGGCCAATCGTGCCAACGTTGCAATGCGGCTTCGTACGCTCAAATTTTTCCTTGGCCATCTTATTTAGTCTCCGTTCTCAATTAGCCTGCGAGCCGTTCTTTGATCTCAAGAGAGACCTGGTTCGGTACTTCGGCATAATGATCAAAATGCATCGAATATTGGGCGCGGCCTTGCGACATCGAACGCAGTTCGTTGACGTAGCCGAACATATTGGCAAGCGGCACCATGGCCGTCACCACTCGCGCATTACCGCGCTGATCCATATCCTGGACCTGACCGCGACGCGAATTCAAGTCGCCGATGATGTCACCCATATAGTCGTCAGGGGTTACAACTTCGACTTTCATAACAGGTTCGAGAAGAACCGGTTTGGCAGCAGCAATACCTTCGCGGAAAGCTGCACGGGCAGCAATTTCGAAAGCCATAACCGAGCTGTCAACATCGTGTGACGCGCCGTCATAAAGCTTTGCCTTGAAGTCGATGCAGGGGAAACCGCACATCACGCCGCTTTCGGCAGCGCTACGAATACCCTTCTCGACGCCGGGAATGAATTCCCGCGGCACGTTACCGCCGACGACTTTGTTTTCGAACTCGACGCCCGATCCTGGGGGCAGCGGCTCGAACGTGATCTTGACGCGGGCAAACTGGCCTGAACCACCGGTCTGCTTCTTGTGCGTGTAGTCACAGTCGTAGGACTTGGAAATGGTTTCGCGATAAGCAACCTGCGGCGCACCGACGTTGGCTTCAACCTTGAACTCGCGACGCATACGGTCAACGAGAATGTCGAGGTGAAGTTCACCCATGCCGGCGATAATGGTCTGACCCGATTCTTCATCCGATTTGACGCGGAACGAAGGATCTTCAGCAGCAAGACGCTGCAGGGCGACGCCCATTTTCTCCTGGTCGGCTTTGGTCTTCGGCTCAACCGCAACTTCGATAACAGGATCCGGGAATTCCATCCGTTCGAGAATGACCGGTTTAGCCGGATCGCAAAGCGTGTCACCGGTGGTCGTGTCTTTGAGACCGACCAGAGCAACGATATCGCCAGCCATCGCTTCGTCAATTTGTTCACGCGTGTTGGCATGCATCAGAAGCATACGGCCAACGCGCTCGCGCTTGCCTTTAACGGTGTTCTGAACCTGTGCGCCCTGGACAACCGTACCGGAATAGATACGGCAGAAAGTCAGGGTACCGACATGCTGGTCGTTCATGATCTTGAAAGCGAGAGCCGAGAAAGGCTCATTGTCATCGCTTTTACGAACCATGGCGATTTCAGGATCGTCAACGTCGACGCCTTTGATGTCCGGCACGTCAAGCGGCGACGGGAGGAAATCGACAACGGCATCAAGCATCGGCTGAACGCCTTTGTTCTTGAATGCCGATCCGCAAAGAACCGGAACGAAGATGTTACCGATGCAGCCCTTGCGGATGCAGCGTTTGATGGTGGCTTCGTCAGGCTCTTTGCCTTCGAGGTACCCTTCCATCACGGCATCATCGACTTCGGCGATGACTTCGATCAGTTTTTCACGATATTCGACGGCTTTATCAAGAAGATCGGCAGGAATGTCTTTGTATTCGAATTCGGCGCCAAGGGATTCATCTTTCCAGATGATCGCCTTCATGGTGATCAGGTCGACAAGACCGAGGAAATCACTCTCGCTGCCGATCGGCAACTGCAGAACCGCCGGAATCGCGCCCAGACGGTCAATGATCATGTCTACGCAGCGATAGAAGTCGGCACCGATACGGTCCATCTTGTTGATGAAGCACATCCGCGGCACACCGTATTTGTCAGCCTGACGCCAGACGGTTTCGGACTGCGGCTCAACGCCGGCAACCGAATCGAACACAGCGACAGCGCCATCAAGAACCCGCAGCGAGCGCTCGACTTCAATCGTGAAGTCAACGTGGCCAGGCGTGTCGATGATGTTGATGCGGTGCTCTTTCCAGAACGTCGTGGTTGCAGCGGAAGTGATCGTGATACCACGCTCCTGCTCCTGCTCCATCCAGTCCATGGTGGCCGTGCCATCATGAACTTCACCAATCTTGTAGGACTTGCCTGTGTAATACAGTACACGCTCGGTCGTCGTCGTTTTACCGGCATCAATGTGAGCCATGATGCCGATATTACGGTATCTCTCGAGCGGTGTTACGCGGGTTGCCATGGGGAAAAGGCTCCTGACCTAATTACCAGCGATAATGCGAGAAGGCTTTGTTAGCCTCTGCCATACGATGTGTGTCTTCGCGTTTTTTGACCGCAGCGCCACGATTGTTGGCGGCATCAAGAAGCTCAGCGGAAAGACGTTCCATCATCGTGTTCTCGGAACGCTTGCGTGAGGTTTCAACGAGCCAGCGAATGGCCAATGCCTGACGACGGTCCGTGCGCACCTCGACCGGCACCTGATAGGTGGCACCACCGACGCGGCGTGAGCGGACTTCAATCATCGGCTTCACATTCGAAATGGCTTCATGGAACACCTGCAATGGGTCCTGGCCGCCTTTCGAATGAACGATATCGAAAGCACCGTAAACGATGTTTTCGGCAGCGGATTTCTTGCCGTCTTTCATCAGCGCATTCATGAATTTGGTAACAACCAGATCCTTGAACTTGGCGTCCGGAAGGACTTTGCGCTTTTCGGCAGAGTGGCGACGAGACATGTGTTCGCTCCTTACTTCGGACGCTTCGCGCCGTATTTCGAACGGCGCTGGCGGCGGTCGTTGACACCCTGGGTATCAAGCGTACCGCGAATAATGTGATAACGTACGCCCGGCAAATCCTTTACGCGGCCGCCGCGGAGCATAACAACAGAGTGCTCCTGCAGATTGTGGCCCTCGCCTGGAATGTAGCTGGTAACTTCGAAACCGTTCGTGAGGCGCACGCGAGCGACTTTACGAAGGGCCGAGTTCGGCTTTTTCGGGGTCGTAGTATAGACACGGGTGCAAACACCACGTTTTTGCGGGCAGGCTTCGAGTGCCGGTACCTTGTTACGGGTGACCGGGGCCTTGCGCGGCTTACGAATTAACTGGTTGATCGTCGGCATACGCTCAATCCAACTCCTAAAAACACTTGCCCACCATCGGGCTGTCAACATGAGTTGAGCCGTGGCCGTGCACACCTTGTATGGTGTACTGGCTATGGCTCAAACAATCGCCCCAGACGAAACGTTTTGTCTGGGGTCTTTTGCTAATTTTTCGTCACCCAAGTCATCGATTGCGTCTAGTCAGGAATGACTACCACCAATCCCTTGAGTGCCGCGGACTATATTGACGCCCCCACCTGTCGTCAACCGGAAAGTTATTAAAAAAAATACCGTAAAATCAGGAAGTTAGTCATGATGTGGTGCTTAAGTGACAAATAAACACCACATTTAGACGGGTCTTTTGCTGCATTGCAAAATAAGGAGTCGCTGAGCAGCAGCTATAGTTAACAAAACCCCGGGATTCGCCTGTATGGGCGAATCAAAAAGGGCGCACTCCCCAAGGAATGCGCCCCATTGATGTCTTGATGTCCGAATCAGTCGGCGTCGGCGTGTGCCGGTGCGTCGAGAAGTTCGGCCGCCTTCTCTGGCGGAAGCGTCTTGGCAACGGCTGCATCGCGTTTTGCGGCGATTTCACGCATGCCGTTCATCACCGAACCGGTACCAGCCGGGATCGGACGACCAACGATGACGTTTTCCTTGAGACCGACGAGGTCATCAACCTTGCCGGAAACGGCCGCCTCGGTAAGGACGCGGGTGGTTTCCTGGAACGAAGCCGCCGAGATGAACGACTGGGTCTGCAGGCTGGCTTTGGTAATCCCCTGAAGAACCGGGGTGTACTCGGCCAGTTTACCGCCCTCATCCTTGGCTTTGGCGTTGATCTTGTCGAACTCGACCTTGTCGACCAACTCGCCAACCAGCAGCGTGGTGTCACCACCGGCTGTGATTTCAACCTTCTGCAGCATCTGGCGAACAATCACCTCGATGTGCTTGTCGTTGATTTTCACACCCTGAAGTCGATACACGTCCTGGATTTCGTTGATCAGGTACTCGGCAAGGGCTTCAACACCCAACACACGGAGAATATCGTGCGGCACCGGGTTACCATCCATCAGCGGATCGCCGATCTGAACATAATCGCCTTCCTGAACCGACAGGTGCCGGCCTTTCGGGACCAGATATTCGGTCGGCTCCATGCCGTCTTCAACCGGCTGCACGATTACGCGGCGCTTGTTCTTGTAGTCCTTGCCGAATTCGACGCGGCCTTCGCTTTCGGCGATGATCGCGTGATCTTTCGGACGGCGGGCTTCGAACAGTTCCGCAACCCGTGGCAGACCACCCGTGATGTCACGGGTCTTGGCACTTTCACGGGGAATACGTGCAAGCACGTCACCGGCGTTGACTTCCTGGCCGTTTTCAACGGACAGAATGGCATCCACCGACAGGTAGTAACGGGCTTCATGGCCGTTATCCAGTGTCACCACTTCACCCTTCTTGTCGCGAAGCGTGATGCGCGGACGCAGATCGGTACCCTTCGGCTGTGATTTCCAGTCGGTAACGACCTTGTAGGAAATCCCGGTGGCTTCATCGGTCCGTTCGGTCAGCGATACGCCTTCCATCAGATCGACGTAGTTCGCCACACCTTCGCGTTCGGTGATCACCGGCAGCGTGTATGGATCCCATTCGGCCAGCTTGTCACCACGGGTTACCTTGGCGCCATCCTTGACGATCAGCTGAGCACCATAAGGAATACGATGCTTGGCACGATCGCGTCCCTTGGAGTCAATCAGCGTCAATTCGGCATTACGGCTCATCACGATCTGGATGCCGCGTGAGTTCTTGACCGTCATTGCATTGACCAGGCGGACTTTCGCATCGGCCACGGATTCAATGTATGAACGTTCCGTTCCACGCTGTACGGCACCGCCGATATGGAAGGTACGCATGGTCAGCTGGGTACCCGGCTCACCAATCGACTGTGCGGCCATAACACCAACCGCTTCGCCAAGGTTGACCGAGGTTCCGCGGGCCAGATCACGACCGTAACAGGCGGCGCAGACGCCACCGGTCAGCTCGCACGTCAGTACCGAACGGATGCGGATGCTTTCGACTTCAGCTTCCTCGATCAGTACGCAATGCGGCTCTTCGATGATGTTGTTGCGTTTGATGATGACTTCACCGGAAATCGGGTGAATGACATCTTCGGCTGCAGTCCGTCCCAGGGTCCGTTCGGACAGCGGCGACACGACGTCACCGCCTTCGACGACGGGATGAACGGTGATGAAACCATCCGTCCCGCAATCTTCTTCAAGGATGATGCAGTCTTGCGCAACGTCAACTAGACGACGGGTAAGATACCCGGAGTTTGCCGTCTTCAGAGCGGTATCAGCGAGACCCTTACGGGCACCGTGCGTCGAGTTGAAGTATTCGAGCACGGTCAGGCCTTCTTTAAAGTTCGAAATGATCGGCGTTTCGATGATTTCACCGGACGGTTTTGCCATCAGGCCGCGCATACCGGCAAGCTGCTTCATCTGTGCAGCCGAACCACGAGCACCGGAATGTGCCATCATATAGACTGAGTTGATCGGCTTGCCGGTCTCAATCTTCTGAATTTCCTTCATCATTTCGTCAGCGACACGGTCCGTGCAATGCGACCACGCATCAACGACCTTGTTGTACTTTTCGCCCTGAGTGATCAGACCGTCCTGGTACTGCTGTTCGTATTCCTTGACCTTGGTTTCGGTTTCACCGACCAGACGTCCCTTGGAGTCAGGGATAATCAGATCGTCCTTGCCGAACGAGATGCCGGCGCGGCAAGCGTGCTTGAAGCCAAGACCCATCAAACGGTCAGCGAAGATCACCGTCTCTTTCTGACCGCAGTGACGATAAACTTCATCGATCACGTTGGTGATTTCACGCTTGGTCAGAAGCTGGTTGATCAGCGAGAACGGGATCATCTTGTTTTTCGGCAGAATTTCCGAAAGCAGCATACGACCCGGCGTCGTTGCAACACGCACCACCGTCGGCGCACCGGTCTCATCGACCGTGTGGAAACGGGACTGGATGTTGGCGTGCATGGATACCGCACCGGCATCCAGAGCATGCTGGATTTCGCTGACGTCGGCAAAGACCATGCCTTCACCCTTCTCGCCTTCGCGATCGAGCGTCATGTAGTAGAGACCGAGCACGATATCCTGTGACGGCACAATGATCGGCTTGCCGTTGGCAGGGCTGAGGATGTTGTTGGTCGACATCATCAGAACCCGGGCTTCGAGCTGGGCTTCCAGAGACAACGGCACGTGCACGGCCATCTGGTCACCATCGAAGTCGGCGTTGAAGGCGGCGCAGACCAGCGGGTGAAGCTGAATGGCTTTCCCTTCGATCAGAACCGGTTCGAACGCCTGAATGCCAAGACGGTGCAGGGTCGGCGCGCGGTTGAGAAGCACCGGATGCTCGCGGATAACCTCTTCGAGGATATCCCAGACTTCCGGACGCTCTTTCTCGACCATTTTCTTGGCCGCTTTGATGGTCGTTGCGCGACCATAAAGTTCGAGCTTGGCATAAATGAACGGCTTGAACAGTTCGAGAGCCATCTTCTTCGGCAGACCGCACTGATGCAGTTTCAGTTCCGGACCGACAACGATGACCGAACGACCGGAATAATCGACGCGCTTGCCGAGCAGGTTCTGACGGAACCGGCCCTGCTTGCCTTTGAGCATATCGCTCAGGGACTTGAGCGGACGCTTGTTGGCACCGGTAATCGCACGACCGCGACGACCGTTGTCGAACAGCGCATCAACCGATTCCTGCAGCATCCGCTTTTCGTTACGGATGATGATGTCCGGCGCACGCAATTCGATCAGACGCTTGAGGCGGTTGTTGCGGTTGATCACGCGACGATACAGATCGTTCAGATCCGACGTTGCGAAACGGCCACCATCCAACGGCACCAGCGGACGCAGTTCCGGCGGAATAACCGGAATGTGCGTCAGGATCATCCATTCCGGACGGGCACCGGATTCGATGAACGCTTCAATCAGCTTGAGACGCTTGACGAATTTTTTGCGCTTGGCTTCGGAATTGGTTTCCTTGAGATCAACTTTGATGATCTCGAGTTCTTCTTCCAGATCGATGGCGATCAGCATTTCACGCATGGCTTCGGCACCGATGCCGACGCTGAATTCGCTTTCGCCATATTCGTCCATGGCGTTCTGATACTGTTCTTCGGTCAGCAGCTCATGCATCTTGAGCGGCGTCGTGCCAGGTTCGACAACGACGTAATTTTCAAAATACAGAACCCGTTCCAGATCCTTCAGCGTCATGTCGAGCAACAGACCGATACGCGACGGCAGGGATTTCAGAAACCAGATGTGCGCAACCGGCGAGGCCAGTTCGATGTGGCCCATGCGTTCGCGGCGAACCTTTTGCAGGGTTACCTCGACACCGCACTTTTCGCAGATGATGCCTTTGTATTTCATCCGCTTGTATTTGCCGCACAAGCATTCGTAATCCTTCACCGGACCGAAGATGCGGGCGCAGAACAGGCCGTCACGTTCCGGTTTGAAGGTACGATAGTTGATGGTTTCCGGTTTTTTGATCTCACCGAAGGACCAGCTGAGGATGCGCTCAGGCGACGCGATCGAGATCTTGATCTGATCGAAGCGCTGCGTCCCCTGCTGTTGACCGAATATTTTCGAAAGTTCGTTCATAGCGTTATTCCTTTGTTCGGGACGTTTCGATTAACGAAGTTCAACGTTGAGGCCGAGTGCATGAAGTTCCTTCACCAAAACGTTGAAGGATTCAGGCACGCCGGCTTCGAACGTATCGTCGCCACGTACGATGGCTTCGTAGACTTTCGTTCGACCGGAAACGTCATCCGATTTAACGGTGAGCATTTCTTGAAGCGTGTAAGCGGCGCCGTAAGCTTCGAGCGCCCACACTTCCATTTCACCGAAGCGTTGACCACCGAACTGCGCCTTGCCGCCCAACGGCTGCTGGGTAACCAGCGAGTACGGTCCGATGGAACGGGCGTGGATCTTGTCGTCCACAAGATGGTGCAGTTTCAGCATGTAAATGTAACCGACGGTGACAGGACGGTGGAATTGTTCGCCGGTACGACCGTCAAACAACGTTACCTGACCGGAGGTGTCCAGGCCGGCCATTTGCAGCATTTCAACGATGTCCGCTTCACGGGCACCATCAAACACCGGGGTGGCAATCGGCACACCGGCACGCAGGTTGCTGGCAAGCTCCATGACTTCGTCGTCATTGAGCGGCTGGATGTCGTCCTTGTAGTTCTTGTCGCCGTAGATTTCCTTCAGCTTGGTACGCATGGTCTGCGCAGCCTTGCCGGAGTCGAGGAGTTCGCCGATCTGCTGGCCGAGACCACGGCAAGCCCAACCCAGATGAGTTTCGAGAATCTGACCGACGTTCATGCGTGACGGCACACCCAACGGGTTCAGCACGATATCAACGGGCGTTCCGTCTTCGGTATGCGGCATGTCTTCGGCCGGGATGATTTTCGAGATCACACCCTTGTTGCCATGACGACCGGCCATCTTGTCACCCGGCTGCAGCTTGCGCTTCACAGCAACGAAGACTTTGACCATCTTCATCACGCCCGGGCTGAGATCATCACCACGTTGCAGTTTTTCGACTTTGTCGTCGAAGCGTGCCTGCAGCAGGGCAATATCGGACTCGAATTTGGCTTTCAGTGCCTCGACGTCGCTCATCACCTTGTCGTTGCCGACAACGATCTGGGCGATCTGACCGATGGTGTATTCACCGAGTACGTCTTCAGTGATGACCGTGCCTTCCTTTAGACCCTTCGGACCGCTGACCGCTTTTTTCTTGAGGATCAGAGTCTTCAGACGTTGCGAGAAGGAACGTTCCAGGATCGCGCGTTCGTCGTCACGGTCCTTGGCAAGACGTTCGATTTCCGACTGTTCGATCGCCAGTGCACGTTCGTCCTTGTCGACACCGCGACGTGAGAAGACGCGCACTTCAACGACCGTACCGGCAACGCCCGGGGGCAGCTTGAGGGACGTGTCACGCACATCGGAGGCTTTTTCACCAAAGATCGCGCGCAGCAGTTTTTCTTCCGGTGTCATCGGGCTTTCGCCTTTCGGCGTGACCTTGCCGACCAGAATGTCACCCGGCTCGATTTCCGCACCGATGTAGACGATACCAGCTTCGTCGAGGTTCTTCAGGGCTTCTTCACCGACGTTTGGAATGTCGCGGGTGATTTCTTCCTGACCAAGCTTGGTGTCGCGGGCCATGACTTCGAATTCTTCGATGTGGATCGAGGTGAACACATCGTCACGGACGATACGTTCCGAGATCAGGATCGAATCTTCGTAGTTGTAACCGTTCCACGGCATGAACGCGACCAGCACGTTACGACCGAGCGCCAGATCGCCGATTTCCGTCGACGGGCCATCGGCGATGGTGTCGCCGGCGACAACCATGTCACCGACTTTGACCAGCGGACGCTGGTGCAGGCAGGTGTTCTGGTTGGAGCGCTGGAACTTGAGCAGGTTGTAGATGTCGACGCCGGTTTCCGAGGTATCCGTTTCCTCGGTGGCGTTGACAACGATACGCGCACCGTCGATCTGATCGACGACGCCCGAGCGGCGGGCAACAACCGTCGCACCGGAATCCCGGGCCACGGCCGCTTCCATACCGGTACCGACAAATGGTGCTTCGGCGCGGATCACGGGAACCGCCTGACGCATCATGTTGGAACCCATCAGGGCACGGTTGGCATCATCGTTTTCAAGGAACGGGATCAGTGCGGTAGCGACTGAAACCAGCTGTTTCGGTGAAACGTCGATGTAGTTGATGTCTTCCGGCCTGGACAGCAGGAAGTCACCGCCACGGCGGCAGCTCACCAGATCGTCAACGAATTGACCCTTGGCATCCAGTTCGGCGTTGGCCTGGGCGATGGTATAACGCCCTTCCTGCATGGCCGACATGTAGACGACCGTCGAGGACACCTTGCCGTCTTTGACTTCACGGTAAGGGGTTTCGATGAAACCGTACTTGTTGACGCGGGCATAAGTGGCCAGCGAGTTGATCAGACCGATGTTCGGGCCTTCAGGCGTTTCAATCGGGCAGATACGACCATAGTGGGTCGGATGCACGTCACGCACTTCGAAGCCGGCACGTTCGCGGGTCAAACCACCCGGTCCGAGTGCTGACAGACGACGCTTGTGGGTGACTTCCGAAAGCGGATTGGTCTGATCCATGAACTGGCTCAGCTGAGACGAGCCGAAGAATTCACGAACCGCCGCCGCTGCCGGCTTGGCATTGATCAGGTCATGCGGCATGACGGTATCGATCTCGACCGAGCTCATGCGCTCGCGGATCGCCCGTTCCATACGCAGCAGGCCGACGCGGTACTGGTTTTCCATCAGTTCACCGACGGAACGGACACGACGGTTGCCAAGGTGATCGATGTCATCGATTTCACCCTTGCCGTCTTTCAGTTCGACCAGCGTCTTGACGACGGCAAGGATGTCTTCCTTGCGCAGGACACGGACCGTGTCTTCGGTTTCGAAACCAAGGCGTGCGTTCATCTTGACCCGACCGACCGACGAAAGATCGTAGCGTTCGGAATCAAAGAACAGGCCATGGAACAGGGCTTCAGCCGTCTCGAGCGTTGGCGGCTCGCCAGGGCGCATGACACGGTAGATGTCGATCAGCGCTTCATCGCGGCTGGTGTTCTTGTCGACAGCCAGGGTGTTGCGGATGTACGGACCGACGTTGACGTGGTCGATGGCCAGCGTGTCGATAACGTCGACACCGGCTTCGGTCAGCATTTCGAGGGTGTCTTCGACGATTTCCTCGCCGGCTTCAACGTAAACTTCGCCGGTTTCCAGGTTGACGATGTCGCTGGCGACATAGCGGCCAATCAGTTCATCATCGGCAACGAGCTGTTCTTCCATGCCCTTTTCAGCCAGCTGACGCAGCAGACGCGGCGTCATCTTGGTGCCGGCTTCGGCGGCGACACGGCCGGTTTTGGCATTGATCAGGTCAGCCGTCAGCTTGACGCCGCGCAGCATGTCCGGATTGAACGGCGTTTTCCAGCCGCGCTTGACGCGCTCGAAGCTGACAACGTCATAGAAGTACTTGAGCACATCTTCCGGCGTCAGACCGGTGATTTCGCTGGCCGGCAGATTGACACCGTCTTCGGCAGCCTTAATGCGCTTCTGTACCGACTCATCGCTGTCGAGTGCCAGCAATAAGGTCGTTACCGGCAGTTTGCGGCGTCGATCGATACGCACGTAGGCGAGATCCTTGGCATCGAATTCGAAATCGAGCCAGGAGCCGCGATACGGAATGATCCGTGCGGCGAACAGGTACTTGCCCGATGAATGGGTCTTGCCCTTGTCGTGATCGAAGAAGACGCCCGGCGAACGGTGCATCTGCGAGACGATAACACGTTCGGTCCCGTTGACGACGAACGTACCCTTGCCGGTCATGAGCGGCATATCGCCCATGTAAACGTCCTGTTCCTTGACGTCACGAATCGAGCGCGCGCCGGTTTCCTCGTCGATGTCCCAGACCACGAGACGCAGCGTCACCTTGAGCGGTGCCGCGTAGGTCATGCCGCGTTGCTGGCATTCCTCAACGTCGTATTTCGGGGCTTCGAATTCATAGGCGACGAATTCAAGCGTGCCACGTTCCGAGAAATCCTTAATCGGGAAGACCGATTTGAAGACTTCCTGAATACCGGTGTCCGTGCGCTGATTCTTGGGCGTATCGCGCTGCAGGAATTGTTCATAGGAAGTGCGCTGAACCTCGATCAGGTTCGGCATTTCCACGGCGGCTTCAAGCCGGCCGAAATTCTTCCGCACGCGTTTGCGTCCCGTAAAGCTACTCGCCATTACGTCCCTCAATTTGGTCTGCGTTCCGGCCATGGCGTCATCGACGCACAGTCCTGGAACTGTTTACAAGTGGGAGAGATCCAACGGCATGCCGCACCGACGATCCCGACCCGCGAATTCAGCGTTTTTACTTTCCCGGCCGCGGCAAGGCCTATGCGGGCAAAAACGCGTCTGCAGTGTCGTGCCTAAAATTCAGGCGGGGAACGATAGAAAGTTCCCGAAACAAAAGTCCTAACAAATAATCGCAGCAGGTCTTAATAAGCGCCCTGCGCGAATGAATGGGGACGCGGCCGCAAGCGACCGCGTCCACCAGTCAACTTACTTCAGTTCGACGGTCGCGCCGGCTGCTTCAAGCTGTTTCTTGAGAGCTTCGGCTTCGTCTTTCTTCACGCCTTCCTTAACAGGTTTAGGCGCGCCTTCGACGAGGTCTTTGGCTTCTTTCAGACCAAGACCCGTGATCGTGCGAACTTCTTTGATCACGTTGATTTTCTTTTCGCCGGCAACCGTGAGGATGACGTCGAAATCTTCTTTTTCTTCAACAGCGGCAACATCACCACCGCCAGCAGCCGGAGCGGCAGCTGCAACCGGGGCTGCAGCAGAAACGCCCCATTTTTCTTCGAGAAGTTTGGAAAGCTCAGCGGCTTCCAGAACCGTCAGGTTCGACAGTTCGTCAGCAATCTTTGCAAGATCGGCCATTTTTTAGGTCTCCTAAGGCTTGAACAATTGACAAATGTTTACGGCGTCACGCCGCTTCACTTTGTTGGCTACGCGCACTGAGCACCCGTGCGATCTGACCAGCTGGCGCCTGAAGGACGCCTGCTACTCTGGTCGCCGGTGTATTCAGCATACCCACGATCTTGGCACGAAGTTCGTCAAGAGACGGCAGCGTTGCGAGCTGTTTGATGCTGTCTTGATCAAGACGAACACCTTTCATCGCACCGCCGAGAACGACAAACTTTTCGTTCTTCTTCGCGTATTCGACAGCTACTTTCGCAGGTGCCACGGGATCATCGGAATAAGCGATGGCCGTGGGACCGGTGAACAAGTCGCCGATCTGATCGTAGGGCGTGCCTTCCAAAGCGAGACGAGTGATCCGGTTTTTGGTCACTTTAAAACTAGCACCGGCAGCCCGCATCTTCGTCCGAAGATCGCTGATCTCGGCAACGTTCAGCCCTGTATAGTGGCTGACGACGACGATAGCAGCGTTTTCGAACGTTCCACGGAGTTCCGTAACCAGTTCTGATTTTTCCGTACGGTCCACGGATCGTCTCCAGTCAAAAGCGGTTCTTTATTGAACCCCTGTTGCACTTTGACCCTGATATCGAACCCGCAATCTGCGGGCCCATCCACCAGAGCCGGCTCGCCCTGTCCAGTACAACAGTCCAAGCCAATCCATTGAAATTGCTTTCAAAAAAACTGGCATCGACACTGTCTATGAGGGCCGGGAAATTCCCTTTAAGCATCGAGTAAACTCGATACACCCACGGTCTCGGACAGGTCTGAACGGCCCCGAAACATTCCGGAGCCGCCCATCTTCGACCGGACGCATATACGTTCCAGCCGAATTCTTCAAGTCCTGAATGCGTTAAAGTGCGCTCAGGTCCAGTTTAAGGCCAGGTCCCATCGTCGATGTAACACTGATCTTTTTAACGTACGTGCCTTTGGCACCCGTCGGTTTGGCGTGCTGAATGGCACTGACAAACGCGGCGATATTTTCTTTCAGCTGCGCGGCAGAGAAGCTGGCCTTGCCGACGCCGGCATGAATGATGCCCTGCTTTTCGACGCGGAATTCGATCTGACCGGCTTTGGCGGCCTGGATCGCTTCGGCGACGTTCATGGTCACGGTGCCGAGCTTCGGGTTCGGCATAAGACCTTTGGGGCCCAGCACTTTACCCAAACGACCGACAACACCCATCATATCGGGCGTTGCGATGCAGCGGTCAAAGTTCATCTGACCGGCCTGAATCTGTTCGGCCAGATCTTCGGCGCCGACAAGATCGGCACCAGCGGCTCTGGCTTCGTCAGCTTTCGCATCCTTGGCGAAAACGGCGACGCGCAGCGACTTGCCGGTACCGTGCGGCAACGAAACCGTACCACGGACCATCTGGTCGGCGTGGCGCGGGTCAACGCCCAGGTTCATGGCTACTTCGATGGTTTCATCGAATTTGGTTTTGGCGTTGTCCTTGAGGATCGTAACGGCGTCTTCAATGGTATAGAACTCATCACGGTCGATCTTCGCCAGTGCAGCCTTGTAACGCTTACCTTTGTGAGCCATTTATGCGCCCTCCACTTCAATACCCATGGACCGTGCTGAACCGACAATCATTTGTGCGGCAGCGTCGATATCGTGGGCGTTGAGGTCTTTCATTTTGAGCTCGGCGATTTCACGGACCTGCGTCATCGTGACTTTACCGACCTTGTTCTTGTTCGGAACAGCGGAACCCTTGGCAGCCTTGGCGGCTTTCTTCAGAAAGTAGCTGGCCGGCGGGGTTTTGGTCACGAACGAGAAGGTGCGGTCACCATAAGCGGTTATGACCACTGGAATCGGCATACCCGGTTCCATGTTCTGCGTCTGGGCGTTGAACGCCTTGCAGAATTCCATGATGTTAAGACCAGCCTGACCAAGGGCCGGACCGATCGGCGGGGACGGGTTAGCTTGCCCGGCCGGCACCTGAAGCTTTACGTAGCCAGCGATTTTTTTTGCCATGTCTCTCTCAGTTTAATCTGATGGAACTTGCGTTCCGTTGCTGAGTGCGTGGTGCGGCCTTGGCGGGCCTCCCACGCGGTTCGCCGGAATTAAGTACCCCGGACTTGCCGGTGTGTACTTGCTTCCGGATTATTCTGTCAAAGCTTTTCGACTTGCGAGTATTCAAGCTCGACAGGTGTTGCACGACCAAAGATGCTGACCGCAACCTTGACCCGTGCACGTTCTTCATCGACGTCTTCGATGTGACCGTTGAACGAATTGAACGGACCGTCACAGACCCGAACCTGCTCGCCGATCTCGAAGGTGATCGACGGCTTCGGACGCTCGACGCCCTCTTTGACCTGAAAAATGATGCGCTCGGCTTCGGCATCGGTAATCGGCGACGGCCGACCCTGCCCACCAAGGAAATCCGTCACTTTCGGGGTGTTTTTTACCAGATGCCAGGTTTCGTCCGACAATTCCATGCGGACCAGCACGTAGCCCGGGAAGAACTTCCGCTCGGCATTGAATTTGGCGCCACGGCGCATTTCCACGACTTCTTCAGTCGGCACCAGGACTTCTTCAACCAGATCTTCGTAACCGGCCTGACGGACCTGCTCTTCGATCGATTGAGCAACCTTTTTCTCCGAGCCGGAGTAAACGTGTACGACGTACCAACGCATGGCCATGGGATCAGCCTCCGAGTCCGAACAGGAGTTTCACGCCTTCCTGCAAAAGCATATCGACCAACAGGAAAAAGATCGCCGCCACAATACAAAAAACGAATACCATAGCCGTCGAAATTCCGGTCTCACGGCGGGTTGGCCAGGTCACCTTTTTGGCTTCCTGTCTCACTTCCCGTATGAACTGTGCCGGATTGCTTTTTGCCATTACTCTCACATACCTTGCAGTTTCAGTAGAGAACCTGCTCTTAAGTCACCCCTCAGGGACATTCCCAAGAGATGTTGTCTAAATATCAATAACGCAACCCTGTCTCGAGAAGGTGGCGTGGCAGGGGCAGAAGGGTTCGAACCTACGGCCTGCGGTTTTGGAGACCGCCGCTCTACCAGCTGAGCTATACCCCTATTCCACGATCCGGCCCCGCCGAAGCGGGGCCAAACGCAATTACTCGAGAATTTTCGCGACGACGCCTGCACCAACGGTGCGGCCACCTTCGCGAATAGCAAAACGCAGACCTTCGTCCATGGCGATCGGTGCAATCAACGTCACGTTCATCGCGATGTTGTCGC
>FLOH01000315.1_pt1 | contig 118221 bp, 124 predicted proteins | sample 756751 | NCBI WGS metagenome assembly FLOH01 (sample SAMEA4026879, study PRJEB14308) | marine metagenome | biome: coastal water; material: water | depth 74 m
GGCGGGATCGCGGGGTGTTCTTGCGCGTGGCTTGGGTCGCTCTTATGGCGATGCCGCACAGTCAGGTGGCGCCACTGTTTTTGACATGACGACTTTCAACAACTTCACCCTTGACCCGGAAACCATGACCGTCACCGCAGATGCGGGTGCCAGTATCGATTCAATCCTGCGAGAAATTGTTCCACTGGGTTTCTTTGTTCCGGTCACGGCAGGAACCCGATTAATCACGGTAGGCGGGGCGATAGCCGCGGACATTCACGGTAAAAATCACCATCTGGATGGCAGCTTCGGTGCCCATGTTTTGGAAATCACGCTGATTGATGGCCTCGGCGATATTCGCGTTCTCACCCCAGCGTCACCGGAATTTTGGGCAACCATCGGTGGCATGGGTCTTACCGGTGTGATCGTGTCTGCCACCTTCACGGTGATCCCGATTCAAAGTTCCTATATTTCAGTCGATACCGAACGCGGCAAGGATCTCAACGATGTCATGTCCCGCATGGTTGAGCGTGACGACGAATACAAATACAGCGTCGCCTGGATTGATTCTGTGGCAACTTTTGGCCGAGGCGTCATTACCCGTGGCGATCACGCATCATTGGAGGAGTGCAAGCTCGAGGGTGTGGCTAACCCCCACGACTACGACCCCAAAAAGATTGCAACAGCTCCCGGACTTGTTCCTTCCGGTTTGCTCAATCGTTGGAGTGTTCGCGCATTTAATGAAGCGTGGTTTCGTAAACACCCAGCGCACCGCGAAGGAGAACTTCAAGGAATCGGTGGGTTTTTTCACCCACTTGATGGCGTACAAGAGTGGAATCGAATTTATGGCCCTAAAGGTTTTTTGCAATATCAATTTCAGGTTCCTGACTCTGCCGGTTACCTAGTGGAATTAGCACTACGCAAGTTGCGCGAGGTGGGAACGCTGAGTTTCTTGACCGTGCTCAAGCGTTTCGGCCCGAGCAATGAAGGTATGTTGTCTTTCCCGCAACCGGGTTGGACTCTGGCTGTTGATATACCGGCGGGTATCCCTGCACTTGGTCGAACCCTCGATGAACTCGATGCACTTGTGGCGGCGGAAGGCGGTCGCCTGTACCTTGCCAAGGATTCCCGTCAGTCACCTTCCATGTTTGCGCGCACCTATCCGCGACTGGATGAATGGCGTGAAATTCGCGATCGACTTGACCCTCACCATGTTTTTGTATCCGACCAATCTCGACGACTCGCGATCTGAAAGGCAATAACATGATTGATGCATTGGGTGAACCCCAAACGGTGTTAGTACTTGGCGGTACGAGCGAGATTGCTCTGGCCACCATCAAGCAAATGCCCCGGCAGCGCCTTCGTCGAGTGCTCCTGGCTGGTAGGCCCTCACCCGCTCTCGATATTGCGGTTTCGCAATTACAAGCATTGAATATTGCCGGAGTAGAAAGCATTGAGTTTGATGCCAAGAACACGGACTCCCACGGCGCCATCATTGATGCCGCATTTGATGTCTCTGATATCGATGTTGTGATTTTGGCATTTGGTGTTCTGGGTGATCAACTGAGTGCGGAAGCTGATCCCAGTCAGGCTGTGGAGATCGCCACGGTGAATTACACGGGTGCAGTGAGTGCCGGCTTGCATGTGGCGCGCCGCCTCAAGAATCAAGGGCACGGCACTCTTGTGGTTCTTTCCAGCGTCGCAGGTGACCGGGCGCGTCGGTCAAATTTTGTGTACGGGTCAACAAAAGCGGGACTTGATGCATTCGCCCAGGGCCTCGATGCGGCACTAGCGGGTACGGGTGCACATGTATTGATTGTGCGACCAGGCATGGTGCGCACCAAAATGACAACGCATTTGCCCGAGGCACCCATGACCACCGATCCGGAAGATGTTGCAAAAGTAATTGTGACGGCCTTGCGCAAGGGCAAGAGCACGGTGTACGCACCGGGACCGCTCCGCTTTGTCATGGCCGGTTTGAAGGTTCTGCCAAAACAGGTCTTCCGCAAACTTCCTTCGTAAACAACCTTCACACACTGAGTGATTAAGTGCGCATCATTTCGCCAATGGTTGCGCCACCATCGAGCACAAATTCGGTGCCGGTAGAGAAGGTGGCATCTGCCACTAAGAACAAGATCATGGCGGCAACTTCAGCGGGCTGACCAATTCGCGGAATGGGGCGGCGCGCGAAGCTCACATCGAGCCCTGCGGTCATGGGGGTTTCAATTGGCCCAGGGTGCACCGACACCACTCGAATCTTGTATTGCGCCAGGTCCAAAGCGGCTGATTTTGTTAAGCCACGAACACCCCACTTGCTGGCAACGTAGGCACCAAGTTGCGAATAGCCCATCAGCCCTGCAGTCGAACTCATGTTGACGATCACACCGCCACCCGCGCGTTTCATGGAATCGGCAACATGGCGAATACCGAGGAAGGTGCCGGTCAGGTTGATCCCAATTACTCGATTCCACTCGTCCAGATCACAGGTATCCAGCGGGGTGAAGCCAACAACTCCTGCATTATTAATCAAGATATCTACCGGGCCGTATGTTTTCTCGGCAAAGGCAATGGCAGCTTGCCATTCGGTTTCACTTGTTACATCGAGGTGCTGATACGCACCGCCCACTTCCTCAGCGAGTGCCGTACCTTCTTCGTCGAGTAAGTCACAGACCACGATCTTTGCGCCCTCGGCGGCAAGTACCCGGGCATCTTCAGCGCCAATACCCCGCGCCCCACCGGTGATAAGTGCAACCTTGCTTTCGAGTTTTCCCATGCCTCAACAATAAACATAAAAATTTGCAGATTCATGGTGACCGGCTACTTCTGCTTAAGGACGCCTTCAAGTTCCTGGGCAGTGAATGGCCCAATGGCACCTTCACCGGAGGTGAAATGGAAAAGTGCCACAGAGAAAATCGAGCGGAGGGCATTACCGAGGACGGCTGAAATCATGAGCAAAATTATGCCGATTGCAAGGAGGACCAGGCCCAGACTCACGGACGCGCCCGATCCCGAGAGCAGGACAACCCCACCAACTATTAAGGCAATGCCGGGGAGGACAACAATCAGCAGGCGCAATCCAATTCGGACTCCACCGGTTAATTGGGTGCCCCACTTTTCCTTCACCATGTTCACCGAGGACTTCAATGCGGGGACAGCGCCTTGACCTTTCAGCATGATGAACGGCGTAACGAATAGGGTAACGATTGACCACGCAGCTGATCCGATTGCGGCGAGCAGGTTACCCGCGATTGCCGCTCCACCATTGTTGTTGCCTCGCAACAGACCAAGAATTGCGGAGACCACCGCTTGAATGATTGACCACAGGAAGAGTGGGCCCAGGCGACGGAATGCCTTGCCAAAGCCGTAACCGAGAGAGGAGTTTCGCCCAGCAAGTTCTTCATCTACGGCTGCCACCATGGCGGCGCCTGAAATAGTGAATGCAAAATTAATGAACACTAGGGCAATAATTCCTAGAACAATCGCCCAAACAGTGACGTCTTCAACGGAGAGAAAAATCGCTCCTCCACCGAGGACAATGAACGGGATCATGGAGATTACAAAACCGATGATCGGAAACCAGAGGAAGTACTTGTTTTCTCTAAGTAATCCCCAACTCTTATTGCTTAATTCCTTACCCTCTGCCCATTTTCCCATGGCAGAACATTAGCGGTTAGTGCTGTGCTGCTAGTTCAATTAGAAGAATTCCGCCAAGAATTAGCAGGATCCCCAGGAGCATTACCTTGGTGAGAGGCTCTTTATAAATCACTCGGCTCAGAATTGCCGTGAGACCAACGCCTACCGCTGCCCAAATACCGTATGCAATCCCCAGTGGAATTCCCTCGCGCAGAGAAAGTGCCAGGAGGGTGAACGCAAAAACATAACCGCCACCAACTACGGCATACATTTTCCTGTTGCCACGTGCAGCTGCCTTTAGTGACAAAGTTGCGCCAACTTCTCCAAAAATGGCAAGGAGGAGGAATAGATAGCCCATGTCAGGCAATCTCCTGCTTCTTTTTCGGCGGGTGCGAACCAAACTCAACAAGCAATACGCCGCCCATAATGAGTACGATTCCTAAACCCATGAGCGCCGTGAGGGGTTCACCGAAAATACCAGCTGCCAGAAGTGCGGTGAGGGCGACACCGGTGGCCGCCCAAATTCCATAAGCCACACCGAGGGGTAAACCGAGGCGGAGTCCGCGATCGAGTAGAAAAATGGATATGGAATAACCAACGACAACCCAGGCGTACCACCACGGATTTTCAACTGCAGCCTTCAAGGCCAGGGAGGCAGAGACTTCAGCAAAAATCGCCGCGCCAAGAACGACCCACTTCATGGTGCGCCTACTTTCAAACGGGGAGCGTAAAAACCGAGAGCGTGAGATCTGAGACTAGTGGCCGGATCTATCAATGAGAAACGAAGCCTTCGATGCCTCGATGTCCAGTGGGCGGCAATAAAGGGATCCGTCGCTGCGCTCCTCCCGATTCGCGCGACCCACTCATTCTGAGCGGGTGACGGGAATCGAACCCGCGCTCCAACCTTGGGAAGGTTGTGTGATGCCATTTCACTACACCCGCGATGCCTTTCGGCTACTAGAAACCCAAGTGTATCGGTTAGCGGTCACGTTAATTTGGTCCCCGATCTCAGCAAATACTTCAAGGCCTCGGGAATAGCCGCACTCAGGATTAATGGCCTCGAAGATGGGAAGTGGGTGAAGTGTCATATTCTCTAATCATGACTAATAGCCACTCACGGCTCGCAATTGCACTGCTCAGCGTCGGCGTTGCTGTTGCTGCGTTTGTCACACCGGCCGGCGCTGTGGACAACGCGGCGAAGTACGACCAAGCCCAGGTTGGCTTGACCTACACCGTTTATGTGCCAACGACATCGCTAGGACTGAAGGCCACCTCATTCCAACTCGTCGGTTGTGGCAAGGGCAAAGATGAACAGATCAATGCCTCGTACGGATCCCAGATGAGCAATGAGGGCTGGATCTCGTTGAGTGAATCGAATACCAGTTGCACGGATGGCCCAGATGGTGTGGGGCCGGTGACCACGTTCACGGTCAGGGGCGCAACAGTAACAATTATGGGGAGCTGTAGGGGCGGGAAAAGCACCTGCACCAAATCGACTCGTGCGCTGCTGCGCAAAGGTCAGGGTTACACCACGGTGACATTGCCAGCCGGTGACTCATCATTGAAATCCACTTTCGTGGAGGTGTACACCGATGGAATGTCGGTCAAGGACATCAAGAAATTTGTCACCGGACTCAAACCGGTCAACTAGCGTGACAAAAAAATGGACAAACTAATTAAATTAACGCGGACTATTTCTCGGGTCCGGATTCCAAGGCGTTGACCATTTCGGGTTCTTCGGTGGGAGCGACGGTGGCATCTACTTTTATGACGTTGGGATTCGCCAACCGTTCTGCACCCTCGGCAATCAGGTCAATCTTCGGGTGGGCAAGGTAGTGAGCCAAGATGCGATTGATGATGTTGAGCAGCACTGTCATAAACAGGGTGATTAATAAAAACTGTCCCAGTACTCCACCTAGATCAACATCGGAGTCTTGAAATGCACTCCACAAACCGCCCGCACTAAAGATCAAGGCAATGATCATGGCGAGCGGTATGTAGGTAATCATCAGACTGAAATGCTACCAATCTCCTCCACCGCAGGGGAAGAGATTGGGCTCGTGATTTCGGCACTGTCTTCAAGGCAGGGAACGCCATCCATCAAGACGATGGGGATGCCCAGGGCCTTCAGGGTTTGGGGATTCTTGGGCTCTTTTGCGTTGACCACCGCGAGTGCGGAGATATATCCAAAGCATTGGGTCCATCGACTCAGGGATGAAATAGCGTGCGAAGCATCCACGATCGCCCACACGTGTGGGGTTTCCAGGGCTTCGATTGCCTTAACGATTCGGACTCTTTCGAGATCGTCATTACCGATTGGGAAGGGGGCATGCACAATCACGATAGTTGGTGAATCTGATCTGCGAGCAAGGTCGAAGACTTCGTCGGCAGATGAGTGCCGGAAGTGATCATCTGGGTCAACCCCGGGAACCGACAGTCCTGCGGGTGCGATCACCAGAACATCGATTCCTCCGCAATCGGCAATATCGATGATGGTGCTCGCTTGTTGATACGCCTCGTGAATATCCCCGATCAGCACGAGGACCTCACCAGCTGAAGTCGGGATACCCTCGGGAATATTCGCGCCCGAGTGCGTGACGGGTGCAAAATTTGGGGCTTGAAACTTGAGGGCAAATGTTGCTGGCTTAGATTTCTTAAGCTTCGGCGCGGTAACGACTGGTGCAAAAGTTTGCGCAGCGGGTGCAAGAGTTTGCGCAGCGGGTGAAAAAGTCTGCGCAGCGGGTGCTTGTTCGACGTGGTTAGGGAGTGTTTCGGGTGAATTGTCTTGGGATGAAATATTGAGACTCTCGACCGAAGGTTTGTTGGGTAGCGTGCGGGCAATTGTTTCGGCCATGGCGAAGATCTGGATCCGGCGGGCTTCTTCGGTGCCAATGGTGCCCCGGCGAGCGTAGAACTTTTCTACCTTGTCCCGCTGCGCCTTGATCTGATCTGCAATCTGTACTCGCCAATACGCTTCGCTCTCTGGCCCGAGAATGTGGTGCGACATGTGGTGCGACGGGGTCGACGTTGGTGCGGTTGCAGGTGCGACATCGACTACTTGAATCTCTCCTGTTTTCGGAGCCGCGTTAATGCGCACACCGGCAATTACTTCTTTCGAACCAGGTACTTCTTTCGAACCAGGGTCTTTTGCTTTCGGGCTGGAATCCTTCACGTTGTTGCGGATCAAATTGGGGGTGCCATCCATCTGAGCGACAAGTCGAGCTGCAGGTGGCAGATCGTGAAAGTTGTCATCATCGTCTTCAAAATCTTTGTCATTGAATGCAGCCTTTATCTGCGTCGCCGAAATGACTTCGGATGCCGGCTGATCCTCAATCTGATCTTCAACGAGTGGCCCGTGGTTCAAAAGATCCTGCAGTCGTTTTTGCTGTTCAGCACTTGCCGGAGCCGTCCGGCTAGAACCGCCGGCGGCACGCTTGGCTGCCTTCTTGCTGCGCAGACCCAGGCGGAACTTGCGAGGCTTGCGGGTACGTGACGTGAGATTGCTCCAACTACTGGCATCCGGATCTTCTTCTTCAGAAGCAGAGTTTGGATCTGAAACCGCACCGAGTGAGCCATCTTCGGTACCGCTTTCGGCCGCGCTTAAAGCTCGCGCTCTTTCGAGTAGATCGCGGGCCCATTCTTGGGAGGATGCCGCAGCTTGATCATTTTGGCTTCGGGTGGACAGCTCATGAAGAGACATTCCTGCTGTCTGGGGTTGGGCGGCAATGTCAGCGGCCACCTTGGGATCAGCGATCTCAATGGTCACTTCGTAATGCTGTTTGGTGAAGAAACCGCCCACGCCACCAGAGCGCACCTGCTCGGCTTGGATCACATGGAAGTCACGACCGTAGTTCGTCTCGACTTCGCGCAGGATGCCTTTAAGGTCTGGTCCTTCAAGCAACATTCGCAGGCTCATTGCCAACCACTCCTACTGTTTGAATATCAATGGGTCCACCCAATTCTGAATACGACAGAACTGGAAGTCGGGGGAATTCGTGACGCAACTGCCGGTAAAGCGGCGCCCGCAATTGGCTTGCACAAATCAAAACTGGCGAGATCCCAGCCTCCTCGGCTTGATTTACTAGCCGGCCAACATCGGTGCTCATGCGGCCGAGGACCGTTGCATCAATTGCCAAGACCTGTCCTTCTTGTCCCGCTCGTGAAGCGGCGAGCAGGCTTTGTTCAAAAGTTGGATCTAGGGTGATCACGTGGAGGATTCCCTCCATGGCGGTTTGGGAACTGATTGCCGAACCCAGTACTTCGCGAGCGGACTCCACGAGTGCCTCGGTGCCTTGCTGTCCGGAACGGATGGTTGCCGACATGGCCTCAAAAATGCGAGCCAGGTCTCGGATCGCGACCCGTTCCTTAAGCAGACCCTGCAGTACTCGTTGGATTTCTCCAAGCGATGCCTGAGCCGGGGTGAGTTCCTCAACCACGGATGGGTGTGATTTACGCAGTGAGTCGACCAGCATTTTGACGTCTTCGCGCGAGAGTAGTTCAGCGGCATGCTTGCGCACGGTTTCAGCAAGATGCGTGGTGATGATCGAGGCGCGATCGATCACGGTAGCGCCCATGAGTTCGGCTTGGCGCTGGAAGGCAACAGGAACCCAACGGGCGTCCAGACCAAAGACCGGTTCTTTTGTGGGCTCGCCGGGTAGTTCTTCCATGTTGTCGCCAATAACAAGAACGTGTCCGGGGGGAGCCTGCCCGCGAGCCACTTCCACCCCGTGCAACCGGATTCGGTAGGTGGCCAGTGGTAAATCTGTGTCGTCTCGCGTTCGGACCGTGGGGAGAACCAGACCGAGTTCCATGGCAAGTTTGCGGCGAAGGGCCTTCACGCGGATCAAGAGATCCCCGCCCACATTTGGGTCGACCAGGTCGATGATGTCGTAACTGAGACCGAGTTCGAGGGCGTCGACCTGCAGGTCCTGGACGATCCCCTCGGGACTGTCCGGTAATGGCTTACCTGCAGGCAATTCAAGTAGTTTGGCTGCTCCCTCAAGAGCTTTTTTATCCGCTACGCCGGCCGTGCGGGCTAGTCGCCGTCCGATCAAGATCAGTCCGCCGCCAATAACCAGGAAGGGGAGAGCGGGCATGCCGGGAATAATTGCTAAGGCGGCGATACCGATTCCACCGAATGTCAATGCGCGTCGCTGCACCGCGAACTGCTTCATGACATCTGAAGACATGTCCCCGTCTGTCGCGGCCCGGGTGACCATCAGGCCGGTGGCCACCGCGAGCATGAGCGCCGGGATCTGCGCGGTTAAGCCATCGCCCACCGTGAGGAGGCTGTAGGTGTTGATTGCGTCGGTGAAGCTCATGCCTTTTTGCAGCACACCGATTGCTACGCCGCCGAAGAGGTTAATAATCGTGATGAAGATGGCGGCGATCGCATCGCCTTTGACGAACTTCGATCCACCGTCCATTGCGCCGTAGAAGTCTGCCTCGGCAGCCACTTCGGCTCGTCTGCGCCGGGCTTCTGCATCGTCAATCAAACCGGCATTCAGATCAGCATCGATCGCCATCTGCTTGCCGGGCATGGCATCCAGGGTGAATCGGGCGCCAACTTCAGCGACGCGCTCTGAACCTTTTGTCACCACGATGAATTGGATGACAATGAGAATGAGGAAGATAACCAAACCAACGATGAGGGATCCGCCAATAACGAAACTCCCGAATGCTTCTACCACCGAGCCGGCATGACCGTTTACCAGGATTTGGCGGGTAACACTGACATTGAGGCCGAGCCGGAACAGGGTGGCAATCAGTAGTAGGGCGGGAAAAGTAGCAAATTCCAGGGGCTTACGCACATAAATTGCCACCAGGAGAATAACGAGGGCGGCGGCAATATTGAAGGTAATCAGCAGATCGAGGATGACCGGGGGCAGCGGGACGATCAACATGACGATGACAAGGACCACAGCGATAGGAATCGCGAACTGAGCCCACCGAATTCTCCGCACAGATGCCCCTGTCATTGGGAAAACCATCCATGGGAAAACTTGCCATCCTGGCAATTGGTTTATCGGCCGCCCCAAGCCTGACTTAATGATTTCTGTGAGGCGGGATTTATTCCTTTGGGGCGGGATTAATGTCCTAATTGTGGGATCAAGTGGTCCACTTCACGGGAGCTGTGCGTACCGGTGGGTGCCCCCCGGCGTTTCAGGCTCATGACGAAGGCCAGGACCCGAGCCACGGCGGTGAAGAGCTCGGTGGGAATTTCCGAACCCAACTCACAGTTGCGGTAAATAGTCCGGGCCAGTGGAATGTCCTCCACGATCGGCACCCGGTTTTCCGTGGCAAGTTCGCGGATTCGGGTGGCAATCTCGCCGGCTCCCTTGGCCACGATTCTGGGGGCCCCGAGGTGTTGGGTGTATTTGATAGCCACCGCGATGTGGGTCGGGTTGACCAGAACAAGGTCCGCCGTTGCAACATCGGCCATCATCCGGTTTCGTGAGGCCTCTAGGGCCCGACGGCGAATAAAGGCCCGAAGCAACGGGTCACCCTCTGACTGCTTGAACTCCTCTTTGACCTCTCGCATGGACATCATGAGTTCTTTGCGCACCCTTTTTTGACTGACTAGATAGTCGGCGACCGCGATCAATAGTCCAGTGGCAATCACGGCCTGCACTAACTGAATCCCTTCGGCGGCAACAATCTCCGTCAAAACGGAGAGCGGGAGCAAACCTGACCCGAAAATGATTTCTACAACTCGGCTGATAACCAGCCAGAGCACCAATCCAATTGAGGTTGTCTTGAGGATTTGCTTGGCCAATTCCCATAAGCCCTGAGTACCTAGGATCCGTTTTGCATTCTGTTGAGGGCTGATTTTTCTGGTTTTCGGTGCTATCCGCGACAGATAGGGGCGGGCACCGCCTTGGATCCAACCAGAGATTTGAGTAAAAAGGAGGATTACCAACATAAAAGGGACCAGTAGCACCGCTATCGAGATTACCGCGGGTAAAGCAATGCTGCCCAGACGCTCAGGGGTTGGCTCCTGCGCCATGTCAGGAAGCGTGAAGAGTAAGGCCCGGAGTTGCTCGGTCAACAGTTCTAGCATGAATGGGGTTAAGAGGGTAAGGGCGAGGAGCCCAGTCCAGGCTGCTAAGTCTGTTGTCCGTGCGACCTGGCCCTGTTTGACCCCTTCTTTGATTTTCTTCGGAGTCGGTTTTTCGGTCTTGGCAGCGGAATCAGCTTTTGCCATGCGTCACTTCCCGACAATTCCACGCATGGCATCGACGGATGAGTCCGTCAGACCAGCGATAACCGGGGTTAACCGGGGAATGGCAACCCCCACCAGTAGCAGGGCCACTCCGATCTTGACAGGGAAACTCAGTACGAAGATGTTGATAGTAGGAGCCACGCGCGTCAGCAGGCCAAGTCCGATATCTGCCAAGAAGAGGACGGCAATGATGGGACCGGCAATCTGCAAAACGGCAACAAAAGCCACGCTCAAGGCGCTGGTCAAAGTAGCGGCGGTCACATCAAGACTTAAGCCATTGCCAATCGGCAGAACCTCGAAGGTTTTTGCGAACCCGGCAAATAGTATGAGATACGCACCGGTAACAAGAATGAGCACTCCAGCCACAAGCTGGTACACCCGGTTTATCACCGTAGACTGTTGCTGCATCAAGGGGTCGTAGGCAGCTGACAGCGACAAGCCGCTGGCAACGTCAATAATTGAACCTGCGGACTGTACGGCTGACAGTAAAGTCAGGCATACCAATCCAAGGGCTACTCCAATGACCACCTGGAGGGCGAACTGAAGCAACAGGTTCACTGGATCAAGGGAGATCCCTCCTGAGGCAGCAATCGCGCCCGGAGTCATAGGGATGGCAAATGCCAGCCCGGACATAATCCGCACCAGAGGTGGCAGGAAGCCGCCACCAAAGGGAGGAGTAAGCCACACCCAGGCACCAACGCGCGCAAACACCAGCAGGAAGCCCATTATTTGTTCGGTAGAAATTCCCAGTTCAAACATTCGGGATCCTTAACCGAGTAGTCCGGGAATGAGTCCGAAAGCTTCGCGGGTAAACGCCAATAAGGTTTGAACCATCCATCCCGCTGCCACCACCAACGCAACTCCAACCGCAATTATCTTGGGCACAAAGGACAGTGTCTGGTCTTGAAGGCTGGTGAGTCCCTGGAAGAGTGAAACGGCCAGGCCCACGAGTACAGCGGTGAGTAAGACCGGGGCAGCGAGTAATGCTGCGGTCCACATGAACTGCGTGGAAAGTTCCACTACAAATGTTTCATTCATTTATCCACCTACCCGTAACTTCCGACGACGGAGGAAATAATGAGAGCCCAGCCGTCCACTAGGACGAAGAGTAAAAGTTTGAAGGGCAGAGACACCAAAACAGGCGGGAGCATGATCATGCCGACCGACATCAGGCTTGAGCTCACGACCATATCAATGATTAAAAAGGGCAGAAAGATTACGAACCCAATAATGAAAGCGGCGCGAAGTTCGGACAAAATGAACGCCGGGACCAACGTGGTGAGTGAAACGTCTGCGGGTGTGGCGGGGGGTGCTTCACTTGAGACCTGGACCATGAGAGCCAATTCCTCTGGTCGGGTATTAGCGAGCATGAATTCCTCAAGAGGGACGCGACCAAGGTCGAATGCCTCACCAAAACTGATTGTCCCATCAAGATAGGGCTGAAGGGCATCTGTGTTTACCAGTGTCAGAACAGGTGACATGACGAACAGGCTCAGGAAGATTGCCAGTCCAGCAAGCACCTGATTGGGCGGCACTCCCTGAAGGCCCAAGGCATTGCGTGTGATGGACAGCACCACGATGATTTTTGTAAAACTGGTGACCATTAGTAACAATGCAGGTGCTACAGCAAGAACGGTGAGTGAAAGCAGGAGCACGATCGCGTTGGATGGACCTTCGTCGCCAACGAGGTCGGGAAGGTTTATCGAGATTGCTTGTGATGGCGCGGACAGCGCCACACCGATGACCATGAAACTGAAAAATGTTGCGGACAGACCAAGAGCGGCGCGCACCCATCGACTCACGAGCGGACTGTCTTCTCGCGCAGAGTGGCGGCGAGTTGTCGCCAAGTGTCTGCCGATAGGACAGAGCCAGCAAGTGCGCTGTCGGACTGTGAATTCTTTAGTGACGCTAGAGCGTCTTCGTCTAGGAGGTCTAGGTCAAAACCTAGGGCTTCCGAGGAGTCACCGCGTTGCACCATGAAAGAATCCAGATGGACGGGCCGTCGTTCTTCTTTAATCTCAAGGGTTTCAGGAAGCATGTCGATCACACTGAGCAATGAAATGTTGTTCTCGGTTGCACCGATCATAAGTTTTTTTCCGCCTACCTCAACGAGTAGCAGGCTGCCTTTGCGGCTTACCGGAATCTTCGACAAGACTTGTATCGTCGCTGAATTTGTAGGGCTTATGCGCTTTTTAGCGCGGGCTAGGCCCCAGATGAGTCCCACAACAATGGCGAGCGCAACAACGAGCTTGATAACGAGCGATAAAGTATCCATCAATTCACTTATTCGGCTTGAATCAATCCGTTGTTACGACTGAGGTGACCCGGAACCCGAACTGATCGTCCACGACAACAATCTCACCGCGGGCCAGCAAGGTGCCGTTGATGAACATGTCAAGGGGTGAGCCCACCTCGCGGTCGAGTTCCACGATCTGCCCAGGTTGTAGTTGCAGCAATTGACCAATGGGTAGTGAGGTTCGACCCACTTCAATTGTGACTTCCATCTGCACACCAGCAAGAGCATCCATTTGCTTAGGGGTACTCAGCGGGTTAAAGGTCGGAGCAGCCTGAGCAGGTGCTGGTGGAGCAGCGGCAGGAGCAGCAGCCTCCGGCTCAGCGGGAGCAGGTTCAGCGGGAGCAGCAGCCTCCGGCTCAGCGGGAGCAGGTTCAGCGGGAGCAGGTTCAGCGGGAGCAGCAGCCTCAGTAGCCGGGGCGACGAACAGCAGTACCGCCCCTACAACCGCGCCGTCTACCAGGAGCGGCACACTCACGTCTGGAGCAATTGTGGGTGCACCCGAAGCCGGCGCTGGAGCTCCAATTTCTGAATCCATCACTTGGGACATGGAATCCATGGCTGATTCAAGTTCTTCGACCAAGCCCTCAGAAGTGGTGATGTCTGGGCTTGCACCCTCGAGGAGCGCGACCATCAGATTACCGTTGATCGAGCCTTCCACTGAGACAACGGCCAGCGAAGTGGTGGAGGTGATCTCAATGTCCAGTGGGGTGAGCGATGGTTCACCCGATGCGACGACCGATGTCACGGATAGGGCATCGCACAATCCAGACATGGACATGCGCATCTGTTCCATAATGAGGGCCAGTTGGCCCTCGTTGTTACCAACGGTCATATCGACTCCCTATTTGGTTAAATAACTCGGAATGCTGCTTGAGTGCCTTCGCCACCAAGAAGCGCGTGCGCGAACACGACACCGTGGCTGGTGACTTCCCACGGTGAGTCCGGTGAATGGCCAAGACGGAAAACATCGCCAACCGAGATGTTGGCAAAATCGGCCAACCGACCCTGAATGGGCCGCAGGCGTACAGACACGGTCACGGGGGCCAGGCGAAGGCGCGCCTCGAGATCTGCGGTGAAGTCGCGGTTTTTCGCCCCACCCTTTTCGGCCTGTCGCTCCGCGAGGGTGGCGTCCAGGGACGGTAGGACGGGGGCAAGTGGCAAGGCAAGCATTGTTTTGAACTCTTGCTCCTTGATTTCCATTCGGAAGGTCGCGACCAGCATTTGGTCGCCGTGGGAGCCGGCATGGGCGAGTTCAGGAGTGGAAAATTGGCCGGTGAGGACGGGAAACCAGGTGATGATTCCGTCAAAACTAAATCGCAGGGCGCCGGCAAGGCTGCTGCCCAGATCGCCAATGAGCATGTTTTCGATTTCCGTCAAACCTCGCTGGGGTTGATCGTCGTCTCCGGGACCGCCCAGGGGAAGGTCAACGGCGAGCATGGCAAAGTTCAGGGGCAGGTGAATCATTCCCGCTGAATTCAGGGGATTAAGGGAGGTGACCAGCAGCACCGTTTCTTCGGGGAGTGAGTTAATAAAGCTTGCATAGGTTACTTGCTGCAGGGATTCCAGGTCGTGGGAGCAGGATGCCCGCAACTTCGAGGTGATCACCGAGGCGGTTTGGTCGGCGTAGGCATCTAAGCCCTGTTCGAGTAACCGCTGGTGATCCCGGGTGAACTTGGAAGGATTTCTAAAGTCATAGGTCTCAGTCGCTGCGCCGCCAGCGCGATTTCGGGCAGATGTATTTGCGACCACGAAGGACTTATCGTCTGCTGAGCAGGTTAACTGAGTGATTCGCCACAAAAAGGTGCATCAAATTTGGGAAGATCCGGCCGGTTCCTTCCAGCCTTTCCACCCTCGAGCCCTGAAAACCAGTAGCCCGAGATCATGGGTCGCATTTCATCCGTGGCGACCGGGTCAGTATTACTGCATTACGAACTCCGTGAAGTAGATATCGGTCACCTGGGGGCCATAGCTTTCGGTCACCAGTTCGATTAACTGCTCTTTGAGCTCGCTGCGACCGGTACCACCGACTAATTGCTGGATATCCTGGTCGCTAAAGACCTCAATAGCGGCATCAAGGGCCATGGAGCCATCGAGCTCGGCGTCGCCGTCCGCGAGGGTGGTTTGCAGTGCCATTCCGAGCTTGAGGAAGCGCTCGTCCTTGAGATTAATGAAAATCGGTTCGAGTCTAATGACCGCGCCTTTGACCACGGGCTCGGTCAACACGACTTCGGCTTCTGCGGGCGCCGGTGCGGCTCCCCGTCCAAGAAATATGTAAACGCCACCCGCGACCACCAAAATCGCCAGCGCAATGACGACTATCCGCAAGCGCGAATTGCCCTTCTTTTCGCCATCTTCTGAGCCGGACTTCTTACTAGCCATGATTTTCCTCCATGGGGTTAATCGGCTTTCCGAACCGAATCTTGAGCGAACTGAGTGTTATTTGCTTCACTGTCCGTTGTTTCCATTAGATATCTCGCTTGCGACCCGCGCTCCGTCGAGGAGGGACCGTTGTTCATCGGTCAGACCGCTGGCCAACACGATCGCAACTCGCCGGTTGAGTCGAAGGTGATCCGGGTCAGACTCGGGGACCAGCGGTGAAGTGTCCGCGTAGCCGGCAACATGCATTCTGGATCGGGCAACTTCCCCTTCGGAGTTGAGGAACCGGGCTACCGCTCCAGCACGCGCGCTGGAGAGCTCCCAGTCGCTGGGGAAGTTGATCGGCTGCACGGGAGCCGTGTTGGTGTGGCCTTCAACAATCAGCTGGGATCCGGAGTCTTTGATTGCTGGAATAAGCGCCCTGATGGCATCGGAACCGCCGGACTGCAGGGTGGCGCTGTGGGGCGGGAAGATTACGTCGTCAACCAGGAGGGTCACCACCAGCCCGCGCTCTTCTCGGCTCAGTACCACCTTGCCGGAAAGCCCCGCAGAGCTCACGGCGCTGGCGAGGGCCAGTTCTGCCTTGTTCAGGGTGGCCTGGTCGGCAGCCTCGGCCGCTACCGCAGCCTGAACCGCAAGACTGGCCTTGACCCCATCGACGGTGTCTGGCGTAGACATTGCGGTCGAAACCTGTTCTTGCAATCTGGGCATGATGTCTGGAACCACGATTGCGGGGACATCGACCGGCGGGGTCGAGTTCAAGGTCACGTTATCTCCAGCCTCGGGCAAAATGCTGTCATTGCCATCGGAGACGTTTATGACCGTGCCGAAGGCAACGGCCAGGGAAGTGGAGAGTTCATCGAACTTTTTCTGGTTGACCTGACTGATGGCGAACAGGAGCACGAACAGGGCGAATAGCAGGGTGACCATGTCGGCATAGGAAATAAGCCACCTTTCGTGGTTCTCGTGTTCCTGCTCAATATGCCGCCGGTTGGTCAAGGTCAGGCTGCCTTCTCAAGATCCTGCATTACGTCGGCCGGGAGGAGCGCACGGAGCCGGCGCTCCACCATGCGTGGGTTCGCACCGGCCTGAATGGCCAAAATTCCCTCAATGATTACCTCGCCCTGCGTTGTTCTGAGGTCATTGAGCAGTTTCATCTTGCTTGCGATCGGCAGCCAGAAGACGTTTGCGGAGAGCACGCCCCACATGGCGGCGACGAAGGCGGCGGCAATTAACCCACCGAGTTCGTCCGGGTTGGCGAGGTTGCCAAGGACGGTGACCAGACCGAGGATCGTGCCGATAATTCCAATGGTGGGGGCGTAACCACCCATATCAGTGAACAGTTTTGCCTGGCGTCCGCCGTACACCGTTTCACTGTGCAGTTCTGCCTCGAGGATTCTGCCGAGATCTCCTGGATCGGTGCCGTCGATTGCGAGTTCGAGCCCTCGACGCAGCAGCGGATCTTCAATCTCACTGACCGTGGCCTCCAGTGAGAGTAAACCGTCGCGGCGGGCGATATTGGCGCATTCCACGAGGGTTTCCAACAGACTTTCATACTTTGGTGTCGCCGCAACGAGTGCTTTGCCGGCGCCTTTTAATGATGCAACGAATAATTTGCCCGACATTCCAGCGGCTCCCACGGCAAAAGTGCCACCGAAGACCAGAATTAGAGGGGCCAAAAGCAAAATGGACGTGGGGGATCCGCCCTCAAGAATGAGGACGACCATGACAATGATGAAGGCCAGAAATACGCCAATAAGCGTTATTGGATCCACGGTTATCGACGCGGATTCATTGAAATAACATTCGGGCCGGACGCACCGGCAGGACTGTCAACGACATTAGCCACGTCCTGGGCAATGGCAAGAACGGTGGCGCGATCCAATCGAATTGAGTCGATAATTTCGGACAGGCGTTCAGAGACCATAATGTGTTTACCGTCTACGAGGGTCAACACGGTATCCGGTGATTCCTCGATTCGTTCGATCAAATCACAATTTAACGCGAACTGCTCGCCATTGAGCCTAGTTAACATAATCACGGTGCCTGCTCCTTCCATGAGTCTGGTGGCTCCCAACAGTGTAATCGGCAGAAATAGCATCCACTTAAGGTGTGATGGTCTAGAAGAGACCCAAAAGGCCCAAAACCCGGCGCGGCAGCCGTGAAGCTGCCGGTGGACAAGGATTCTGGGTGGGCGGGCACCACTGGCACCCACCCACCCAGAATCGCGAGTCAACCCTGTCTTGTGGAACTTATCAAGCTAGTCAAACATCGGTGCGTTAACGCTTGATGCTCATGAGCTCCTGCAGCATTTCGTCCGCCGCCGTCATGGTCCTGGAGTTCGCCGCGAACCCGCGCTGGGCCACGATCAAGTTGGTGAACTCTGAAGCCAGGTCGACGTTGGACATTTCCAGGGTTCCACCCTGGATCGATCCACGCCCACCAACGGTTGCGGTGCCAATCAGGGCCACACCCGAGTTAACGGAAGTCCGGTAACTGGTGTCCCCGACCTTTTCCAAGCCATCGGGGTTATTGAATGTGGCAATTGCCAGTTGCGCCAACGCCTGCTTCTTCCCATTGCTGTAGATACCGATTAGTTGGCCATCGCTGGTTGTGGTGAAGGTGGTGAGCGCACCGACACCGGCACCATTTTGTTCGGTGACGCCAAATGAACTCGGTGCCGAGTACTGGGTGAGACCGGTGATATCTACTTCGAAGTTGGCGACCGGGACCGCCACAACTGCGGGGGGACCCACTGCGGCAGCAACGGCAGGCCGGTTGAGTACGGCAATTGGGGAAGCCGTGGTCAGGACACCGTTGGCGTTGAAGGCGACATTGATTGCAGCTCCGGCAACGCCACCGGGTGCTGTCAACTTAACGTTCCAGGCACCCGCCCCAGCTGCCTTGGTGAAGGTGGCCGTGGTTTGACTCTCTGCTCCGAGAACGTCGTAGGTGGTGATGGAACTTATGACCGTTGTACCAGTAGCCGCAGTGGCCGAAAGGTTACCGGCCATTTTCATGGTGGTGCTGGATACCGCCGGCAGTAAGGTCGCCACCGGCAAGGTGACATCTTGGGGGGCGGCATTGGGATTAACAACACCAGCGGCATCGGCCATGTAACCCTGAACAATGCTGCCGTCGGGTGAAACCATTCGGCCATTGGCATCAAGGGTGAAGGAACCCGCCCGGGTGAACAGGTTTTCGGTGCCATTGTTGGTGGTGAAGAAGCCAGTACCTTGGATGGCGAAATCGGTGGAGACTCCCGTTAACTGGGAGGAGCCTTGACCGAAGTTCGTTGACACGCCGGCAAGCTGAACACCGAGTCCGATCTGGACTCCGTTCACACCACCTCGCGCAGCAGCATTGGCGCCCGCAGCAACGGGTGCACCGGGGGCCTTAACCGCCTGTGAGATCACTGACTCAAAGACGGCTGTTTGTGACTTGTAACCAGACGAGTTGACGTTGGCAATGTTGTTACCGGTGACGTCCATCATTTGTTGATGGGCGCGCAGACCGGTGATTCCTGAAAATAGGGAGCGAAGCATTTTTTACCTCCGGTTGTTGTTGAGTTGAACCATTCGGCTCAACTACTTCTTGATCAACGCCATCCGTGGCCTCGCATTCAAAGGTTTCGCAATCCTTGGCTCTACCCTTTTTACTACGTTTATTACGTCGTTACTAAATTTTTTTGCTCAATTATGAAAATCTATTTACCTCTTACTCAACCGCAGTTGGCCCAGGCCTAGTGCGGTTACTAAAAAAATGTGTCCTCACCCCTCTTCCGCAGCGGGAACAGTTGAGTCACTGTCTTCCGAAGGAGAAGTTGTAGTCGGGCTCGAACTTGATGGGCTCGAACTTGATGGGCTCGAACTTGATGGGCTCGAACTTGATGGGCCGAATTGTGTGAGCCCTAGTTCCTGGAGTGCCCGAACTAATTCGGGTGCCAGATTGGCAGATAGTGATGGTCCGAGGTTGCTCAGGGCTTGGGCAACGTCCGAGTCACTTGGTCCACCATTAACTCCGGTGACCGCGGAGAGTTTGACCGACTTCCCATCGATTACCAGAGTTTGACCATCGCTGGCGAAGGAAGTGGATTCAACCGTTCCTTCTAATTTTGCACCGGTTGCACTCACGTAGGTGACCTGCTTACCCACCAGTTGGGCGGCCTGAGTTTCTTGTTGGCTGAGAGCCACCTCCTCGCCCTGCTTCACCATGGTCGTGAGTTTTTCCACCATGGTGAACTGGGCGGTTTGGGCCAAAAATTCGGCACCGTCGGCGGGGTTGAGAGGATCTTGGTATTTCAATTGGGCAACCAGCAGTTTCAGAAAAGCATCGCTTCCCAGCGACCCGGCTGGATCGGCAGTTTTCGCCGGCTTCGGTGCCATTAATTCGGACATGGGGGAAGTGGTCGAGTTGATCGGGGTGGTGGTCATTGGGCGTCCTTTCTTTTCTGGTGAGGTGCGAGATGGTTGGAGCTAAACGCGAACATCTACGCGACCTCCCCGGCTTGGATCGATACTTGTGAGTGTTTCAATATTGGCCCCACTGACATCACCATTTCGCTGGCTCACCGGACGATCGGGGTTATCCGAGTCCACCATTCGCCCGCTGGACGATTCCTGTTCATTGCCCAGGAAGGCGGACCCTTGGTCAACCTGACTATCGACAAGATCAAGTCCAGATCGAAGTAGGTCTTGGCGTAAATCAGGCATGGCTTCGCGCAGTGCTTGAACCGCCATGTCGCTGGCCCCAAACGCGTGGATAGATACGGTGCCGCCGTTCACCTGGATGCGGACCGACACTTGACCCAATTCCTCTGGGTAAAGACGCAGGGTGGTCTCGTAGGTGCCATCGGCCAGACCCTTGAAGGTACTCAAGTGTGCAGACATCTGAGTGGAGACGGGTGCGGGTGCCGGTGCTTTTGGTTCGGCCGTTGGTAAAGCCGAGCCGGTACCCAGGGTGACCGAAGACGCTGCGGAAGTTGAAGCCTGGTTGGTCACAATCGGCGAACCGGATGCATCAAGACTCGCCCTGGTTTCCAGGCCTTGAACTCGATCACCCGAGACGCGATCTGTTGGCACGTCCTCAACTCGTGCCGAGCGATCCATTCCCATGGCTTGCTCATTTGAGCTGCCCGCAGATGAACCTGAATTACTTTGTGGTGTCGAACCAGATTCGGATTCGGTATCGGTTGATGCAGAGTTGGTCAGTGACGACACTGCCGGATTGGAGCCATTTGGTACCTCAGCACCCTCACCATCGACACCTGCAGGCGCGTTAGTTGTCACTTCTGATTGGGAATCCGTTAGTTGCAAACCTGTTGGCTGCGATGCAATGTCTGGAGATTCAGTTACCGCACCGTCAGCGGTTGGCGAATTAATGTTCTTGGTGTTGGACACGGGCATGGTGCCCATGTTGTTGTTGACACCGGATTCGGCATCGGTTGAATTAGTCGCGATTGAATTAGTCGCGATTGAATTAGTCGCGATTGAATCAGCTGCAAGTGAATTCGCCGAGTTAATACCGCGTGGATTGTTCACAGCTTCGTCTGTATCAGTCGCTGTGGTCCCGGTTTCTGGGCCGACAGTCTCAACACCGTCAGTTTGCGCCATATTTTCAGTGGTCGAAAGAGAAGTATTCAGAGGTGCTTGGTCAGGACTTAATTGACCGGAATTGATTTGACCGGTGACGTTTGTGGGTACTTCAATTGACGCTGTTGGGCTCGCATCGGTTGAAGCGGATGCGGGAGTTATTCCAGCGGGGGTAGGCACAACTGCACCGAGTGCGGCCGCGTCCAATCCTTCTCCGGATGCAGCTGAAGCTGCAACCGATAGGTCGATGTCTGTCGGGCTGATTTCTCCAAGATCAATGCCATCAGAATTAACGGGGTCAGTTATCACGGGTTCGGCAACGATCGGAACCGCGACGGCGAGTCCGATTGAGTTAGCGCCAAGATCTTCGGTGTCGTCTGAGCCGGCAACCTGGTTGTCGGTCACAGCTTGATCGATCACAGCTTGATCGATCACTGATTGATCCGACTCGGACTTCGATGTCTGGATTCGTTGATCGTTGTCAGCAGATGTTGGTTCGGAGTTGATTGCGTTCTTGTCAACTGCGCGATCAACTTGACGATCATTTTGGCGGTCACCTTGACGATCAACTGATCGATTCGAGTGCGCCGGTTGTTGCCCATCTTGGCGCTCGCGCACCTGTTGGGTGGTCTTGTTCAATTCTGTTGCGAACTGGCCTGAAGAGTCAGTTGATCGGGCAGGGCCAGCGAACACTGCTGCGTCCGCGGCGGTGCTAGCCGAAATGGTGGCCACCGTTGTCATGAGTCTTTCCCCTTTTCGGTAGTTCCTTGTTTGCGATAAAAAATTATGTTTCTGGCCCGCTCATCTGAATCGAGTCGCTCTGCCCGGTCGCTGGCAAGGTCGGCAGCATCTTGCTCGCGATCCACCATTCGCTGACTGATCTCCCGATCTTGGTCGGTGGCCAGCCAGGCTCGACGCGCGTTCTCAGCGCGCATTTGCGCCAGCATTAATGAGTCGTTGATTTGTCGGATGTAAGCCACTGAACTGGATCGCTGGGCTGCAATGAATTTCATATCCTCGACCCGGCGCCGGCCCTCGAGCATAAGTTCAGCCAGATTGGAAGATGCTTCCTCCAGTTGAAAAGTTAACCCGGCAACGGCCACTCGCTCGACTCCTAAGGCGGCAAGCGCTTGGCTTTGTTTGGCTTTACGGACCTTGAGCAAGACATCGAGATTGCGGTTTTTCATTGCGCACCTACCAATTCGAGGAGTTGCTGATGGGATAGGTCAAGGCTGGGAACTTCGTGGGTGGGCTGCCGAAGAAATGCATTGATGCGGGGCATGAGTGCAATCGCTTGGTCCACGTCGGGGTTGGACCCGCTCACGTAGGCACCGACCTCCACCAAGACCCGAGCTTCCCGATACGCCGCTAAAAGTTTTTTCAACTCGGCACCGCTCGCCTGAACGTCGGCGGTGGTCACATGTGGTGCGACTCGGGAGACAGAACCGAGTACATCAATTGCTGGGTAGTGATTTGCCGTGGCTAATTCTCGGTCCAAAACAATGTGTCCGTCCAAGATTGATCGAGCGCTGTCAGCAACTGGATCTTGGAGGTCATCGCCCTCAATGAGGACGGTGTAAATCCCGGTGATGGTGCCCACACTTGACGCACCGGCCCGCTCGAGTAACCGAGGCAGCATGGCAAAGGCAGATGGCGGATATGCGCGGGCCGCGGGCGGCTCACCGGCAGAAAGTCCCACCTCGCGCTGTGCGGTCATGGTGCGGGTGATGCTGTCAATGAACAATAGAACGTTTTTCCCTTGGTCACGAAAATGCTCCGCCACGCGAGTCGCCGTCGAAGCCGCCTGAAGTCGCACCATGGGTGGCATGTCGGAGGTGGCCACCACAACCACTGACTTAGCCAGACCTTCGGGGCCTAGGTCGTTCTCAATAAATTCCAGAACCTCACGCCCGCGTTCGCCAACCAGGCCCACGACAACCACATCGGCTGATGTATTTCGCGCCATCATGGACATCAGGGTGGACTTGCCCACACCCGATCCGGCAAAGATCCCGATTCGTTGGCCGCGACCAATGGGGATCAAGGTATCAATTGCTCGAACTCCCACGTGCAATTGTTGAGTAATGCGCTGGCGGGAAAGTGGCGATGGAGCTTGGTTGGTGGTGGTCAATAATGGCATGACCGGTAGGGGACCTTTGTCGTCAATTGGACTGCCGAGGGCATCAATCACCCGCCCAAGAAGTTGATCGCCAATAGGAACTCGTACCGGTGCATTTGTGGCCCGAGCGGTAACCCCGGGTGCCACCCCGGACATTTCACCAAGGGGCATGCAGGCCAAGCGATCACCAGAAATTCCGACCACTTGAGCGAGCAGACTTTTCCCTTGAATGTCCAAATCGAGTACGTCACCGATTGCGGACCGGACTCCTTCGAGCCAAATTGTTAAGCCGTTGACGCCAACGACTTCACCGCTCACGGAAAGTCGAATTGAGTCTCGGCCACGTTCGAGGGTCTGTTGGAGGTTCACGTGGAAAGCGCCTCCTTGAGTTGATCAATCCGTTGGGAGATTTGCGAATCAACCCGAGTACAGCCACTGGTCACCACTGCACCGTGAATTTCGACCGAGTCATCTGCCAACAGGCGAACCGGACGCTGGAGTGTTTCGTCAAAATCAATGTCCAAGCTCTGAACTAGTTCGAGATCGGTTGGGTGCAGGGACACGCGCACTTCGGAGTGACCCGGTATTTCGGCAACGGCGATATTGATTGAGTTGATCACGTGTGCTTTGTCCGCGGAAAGTTCTGCGCCAAGAAGTTCTTCGACCAGCTCAATAACTACATTGCCTAGATCATTGCCCACCTCGGTGTAAACCGGGATGGTGGCCGACTCGATGGATGACAGTCCACTTGCCATGGTGCGCAGTGCCAGGTCCAACTTGTTTTTCAGCTCCGCGTGTTCCAACATAATCGCCGTATGTTCAACTAGGAGTTCCGCGCGGACTTCAGCAATCATCTCCTCGCGACCCTCGCTGTAACCCGCCGCGAAACCGGCCTCGTGACCGTTTTTATTACCAGTGGCAAACCCAGCATCAAATCCAGCATCAAATCCGCGAGCGGTCGCACTGGAAGCGGATTCGGTGGTGAAATCTGACGTGAGTTCCTCGGAGGAACGGTGCCCTCCCTCGAAGTCAGAATCGGGGACAAGATCAACCGGGATCAGGCGTAATTCGCTGTCAAACCGAGTTGCCGTGAGGGCGCGAGCCTCCGCCGGAGTGACGCGGGTGGCGCTAAACGACGAAGTCATCGTCACCACCGCCGACGCTGATCTCAATATCGCCCTTTTCGTCAAGTCGACGGATAACCGCCACAATTTTGCCTTGGGCTTCCTCCACGCTGCTGCGGCGAACCCGACCCATGATTTCCAATTCCTCTTCCAGCATGTTTGCTGCACGAGTGGAAAGATTTCGAAGGACCTTTTCGTGGACTTCGGTGCTCACGCCCTTCAAGGACATGGCGAGATCTTGGGGACTGACCTCACGGAGAATCAGCTGCAGCGACCGGTCATCAACTTTCGCAATATCTTCGAAGAGGAACAGGTGCGATCGAATAAACTCCGCCAACTTCGGGTCGCGCTCTTCAATACTCTCGAGGAGAACTTTCTCGGTCTGTCGATCGGTGCGCTGAATAATACTGATCAAGGGATCAATACCGCCGATATAAGACGATTCCGTTGTGACCAGCACATTGGACATTTTGCGTTGCAGGACGGATTCGACCAAGCGGACAGAGTCCGGATTGACCCGACCCATGACGCCAATTCTACCGGCGACCGATCCTTGGGTTTCATCTTGCAGGGAACAAAGAACTGAAGAGGCTAGATCTGACGGCAAGTAGGCGAGAACAACAGCAATTATCTGCGGGTGCTCTTCTTTGATGAAAGACAAGATCTGCGAGGAGTCCATTTTGCGCATGAAGTGAAATGGTTGCTCAGCAATCGAACTCACCAATTGCTCGAACATTTCATCTGCTTCGGTCGGTTCAAAGACCATGTCGAGCAAATCTCGAGCGACATCGAGGCCGCCACTGCCTGCCATTCGGGTGGTTGCGGCGTAGGTGATGAACTCTCGGATAATTTCTAATGCAAGGTTTGGGTCTACTTCTTTGAGTCGGGCAACCTCACCCGCGATAGTTTGAATATCGTCATTGGGCAATTGCGCAAACACCGGTCGGGCTGCGGCGGGACCGAGTTGAGCCACGATCACGGCAGCTTTATAAGAAGGCGTGATCTCCTCGGGGCGGATAGGAGCCATGGACCTGACCTACTTCGCAATCCAGGTACGCAGTACTCGAGCGACCTGCTCGGGTTCTTCGGTGGCAAAGTCTCGCAGTGAGTCATAGGTCGCTGATCCCGGGCTCTTGATATAGGTCGGAACGATTTCTTCTTCCGGCGTGGCCATTCCGCCCGCACCGACTGCAACGGGAACGGCAGGTGCATAGATTGGATTACCGTCTTCATCGAGGCGCTCTAGGGTTACCGGGCCACCAAATCCTTGGGCTTCCAGCATCTCCATGTCGATCATGGTCCGGCGCTGGCGACGAAGTGAGAGCACACCCAAAATTATGACCGCCAAGACCAGGACGGCAATACCAATTTGGCGTCCAAGATCAAACAGCGCGGCAGATTCTTCAGCGGCCAGAGCCTCAGCAGCTGCCGCCTCGGCAGCTTCAGCCGCGGTGGTGTCAAAAGCGACCTGCGAAACCTGGATTGCGTCGCCGCGTTCCACATTAAGACCGACGGCGTTGGCCACAATCGCCTCAACCTCTCCGAAGGTAGCTGCTGGAACTGCGGCATCCACCAGAACTGCAACCGTGAGCCGGCGAATGTCTCCGGGTGCGCCAATTCTTTCCGTGATGGTGCTATTGATCGGATTCGTCTGTGTCTCAGAAACTTTTTCATAATCATTCTGGGAATCGGTGGTGGTTCCTTCACCGACGACAATCGGAGGCTCGCCCACGACGGGACCGTCGCTCGCGCTGTTATCCGTTGCCGTGTAAGTCTCGGTTGTTGTCTGTCCGGTGAGTGGAGGCAACTCTTCGGGGTAGGCGTATTCCTGCGTAGTGGTAGACCGTTGGTCAAATTCCAGATCAGCATTCACGATCACACTGGAAACACCAGGGCCGAGAACCTTGTCCAGCATCGCTTGTGCGGATGCAATCAAGCCCTCCTCGATGCGGGCAGCCTGGGACACCGATGCTGCGCCAGCCACTCCGCCACCGGAGAGCAACATGCCGGAAGAGTCTGTGACACTCACTTTGTCTGGGGTTAGTCCAAGTACCGCAGAAGCAACCAAATTGGTAATTGCTTGGACCTGCTCGCCATCGAGGATTTGACCTCCACCCATCACAATGAGGACAGATGCCGTTGGTTTATCTGATGCCTGGGTAAACACCGTTTCAGCGGGAATAGCAAGGTGCACGGTTGCGGACCGCACACCATCAATGCCTTCAATGGTTGAGGACAGTTCACCCTCGAGGGCGCGTTGGAAAGTGACATTTTGCATGAATTGAGAGGTGGTCATGCCTTGTTCATCAAGCAGGGAGTAGCCGCTACCGGCGTCAGCCGGTAGTCCGGCCGCACTCATGGCCAGTCGGGCGGTAGATACGTCTTCTGGGGCAACAAGGATCTGAGTACCGCCTGAGTTGAGTTCGTAGGTAGTGCCAAGTGCATCAAGTTCTTCAGAGATCGCGACCGCGTCCTCACTGGACAAATTCGAGTACAACGGGGTCAGGGGGGATGCGGTCACGCGCAGCAGTAGAACTGCGCCCACGAGCAAAGCGAGCACCCCGATGACGATCGCGGTGATCTGTCCCGGGGTGAATTGGCGGAGGGTGGTTACCACACGGGTGCCGTAGATTTTCAGGGTCTCAATCACAGTGGCATCCTCATGATTTCATTGAAGGCTTCCAGTGCTTTATTCCGCACGGCGACCGCGGTCTGGGTTGAGATAGACGCTTCCTGTGCCGCCATCAGGTATTCATGTGGGTTCTTGAGTTCACCGGTGGCGACCTTGGTGGCAAGTGCGTCTGAGTTTTGGTGGAGAGCGCCCAATTGATCCATGGCACTTGCCAAACTGGATCCGAAGTCCAATCCGGTGTCTGCGCCGGTGACGGCACCACCAACCCCGGTCGTCTGAGACGGGATGGCACTCGGGCTGATACTTGGGCTCGGGGGTGCCGGTGGCAGTGGTGGTAACGGTGCGGCGAGGGAAACTCCGGGAATGCTGAAGGCCATGGGTTATCTGCCTAACTGAAGTGCGGCTTGATAGGCCTCGGTTGCCCGCTGAACTACCGCAAGGTTGGCCTGGTAGCCGCGTTGGGCAATGATCATGTCGGCCATTTCGGTCGTCAGGTCAATATCTGGACGGCGAACGTATCCGTCTTCGTTGGCAAGTACGTGTTCGGGTTCGTAGGTGACCAGGCCTTCTCCCGAAGCGGATTGCACCATGGTGAAGGAGACACCCGCCCCTACGGTGCCACCGGTGCCGACCATGCTGGGTGCAGGCGAAGTATTTGAGCTGCCGACAACCGATTGGCGCCGCACGGCACCTTCTTCCATGGTGCGGACCGTGTTGACATTGGCCACATTGTACGCAATCGCGTCCAGCGAGTTCTTATAGAAGTTAACGCCGGTGCTGGCGATATTAAAAATCGATAACATGGTTAGCTACCACCCAACACGTAACGGATGGCATTGAATCTGCCCTCGGCAGCGCGCAATGCGAGTTCTAGCCGCAAATTCGTTTCGGTTCCCAGCAGTGTCTGTTCTTCGAGACTGACATTGTTGCCATCCTGCTTACGAGGAGCTTCAGAGGCAGCGGTGCTCATGAAACTTTGAGTCGTGGCTGAGCCGATACCGGGCATTTCAAGGGCCGCGCTCAGGGCGCCCTCAAATTCCACATTGGTTGCCGTGAAATTGGGCGTAGACATGTTGGATACGTTATTGGCAATGGCTTCTTGACGCATCATTAATCCGTCAAGTGCGATGCGAACCGCCGGATTTACCAAACCAAGGTCCATGTGAAACCCCGTTCACCAATTAAGGTAATTGGGCCAAATCCATGGCGAATACGACGAGCTTCCTGCTCAAAGGAGTTATCGGCTGGACGGCGAGCCATCTGAGAGTTTTTTCTCAGATCGACCCTATTGTTTTTGAAACCGAGAAATTAGCCGTTAAATGGGCCGGCCAGACGCCGGATTCCCACTAGTTTTTCCGCGCTCACTTCGCTGATGCGGGTGCCCGCACTTGGATTGGCGGCCTCGACCATGCGACCATCGCCGAGATAGAGACCAACGTGGTTAACCTTGAGCGCAGACGGATCTAGGTTGTGCCCAGAAGGCTCGTGGAAGAAGACCAGGTCGCCAGCTCGGGCATCTTTGAGGGAGGCCACCGGTTCACCGACCTTTATTTGTTGCCAGGACACCGGTGGGATCGAGAGTCCGTGTTGCTGGGCAATCCATTCGGTAAAAGCGGCACAATCCCAACCGGTTTTGGGGTTATTTCCACCGGCGACATACGGCACCCCAACAAAGTTGACCGCATACTCTGACATTCGCGAGCCAAGTTCGGCATCCGTTGACAACAATCCCGAGCCAGCAGGTTGGGCCAATGGGTCCATTTGACTTTGTGAGCTGGATAAACCCGCGGCGCCCGGTAGGCCAGGCGTCTGTCCGGTCACGGTGGCGAGGGCGGACTCAAAATCAACCGCTGTCGGGCTGAGAAGCTGCGAGTTGGCGGGGATGGGTTGGGTCCCAGCCATCGGTGCCGCGTACCCGCTTTGCAGTGGGGGCATGTTGAGTCGAGACCGGATCTCCCCGATCCGCGCCATGACTTCATTAACACTCACATTGACTCCCGATTTGGGCCGCGTGCAAAACACGTTTTTATAGGCATGAAATCCATTAGCGCGAAAAAACCACGCATCAATAGGCAGGTATCGGTACCAGCGAACTAATTATTAGGAATTCAAGACCGGGGAATATTTAGGTGCCTCAATTTTTAGCGCTTGGGGGCGGTTGCCTCAACTCCGTCAACCTTAGAGAAGTGGGCAGCGTTGGCCAGAATGGCTGGAACGCCATCGCGCAGGGAGAGGGCGAAGGATTTGCTCGGAACCGCTTCTTTGTTCATGAGCCGCTCATAAATCTCCTCGAGGCGCACGGCTTCTCGCCATAAACAGAAGGTTTGGAACCACGGCAGGTTGGCGGTGTCGAGGTGGGTTGCGATCCGGAATACGTTCACTAGTTCGTTTCGAGACAAAAATCCGTCCTCGTCGCGGGTGACGGGGGCAGTATCCAGTGGAGTTTCCGGGAGGTCGCGGGCCGAATAGGTGGCCGTGAAGTACCCCAAATCCATGAGCGGGTCGCAGGCGGTGGCCCGTTCCCAACCGAAAACCCCGGAAATGGTGGCGGGGGCTTTGTCCAGAAAAAGGAGATTTTGCATGCTGTAACGGCTGTGACTGAGGACCGAGGGATGAGGTTCGGGGGCGTTTTCCAGCAGATAATCCCCCAGGATTTCGAATCCGGGTATGCGGCGCATTTTGAGCTTGCGGCCAAGCCGCTTGGACTCCAACACGAGTTTGCGCAGGTCGCTACCCCCGTGATCAAGGGCAGCAATTTCACTAGTGGTGACTTCGACCTGAATGCGGGCCAGGTCATCAATGGCCCGGCGGGACATCCCCACTTTTTCTTCCACATTGTTCAGAGCATCTGGAATGGAATTGACCACCCGCTCTCCAGGCAGGAACGCACTCAAATAAAAGGGTGCACCAATGATGCTGGCGTCATTACACACATGTAAGACATCGGGTGCGTGCAGGTGATGGCCCCGAAGGACCTCCAATAACTTGATTTCATCAGCCAAACTCATGACATCGGAAGGCTGCGGACCATCGAGGCGCCGTTTGAGCGCGTAGTGGACGTTTTCGTCGCGGGCAATGTGGAAAGTACCTGATGTTCCCTGCGATCCGAGCCGGCCCCACAGCAATTCCCCGGTGCCGAAGCCTATTTCGTCTAAATAGGCCTGCAGGGACTCAAGAATTATCAGGGGGGGAGCCTTTTTCCGCTCCGCCATCTGCTCTGCCTTTTCAACCGAGGCGACGACGGTCACGCCGTCAGGTACAGGCGACAGGGTGATCATGGGTAACGCGTCCCTTCGTTGACTTCTAAAGAACAGAACTACCGAGAACTCAGCAGAACTACCGACTGCTACACAAGTAGTATCGACCGCGGACACGTGAAATTCGGCTTTTTCCATGAAAATTCTTGGCGCTGGGCACATTCGCACGGGGTAAGAACAGGTAATTGGCGGATATCTGTGGAATCAAGACGGGAGCATTCATGGCGCGAAAATCTGGGATGGGCGTGGGTCGGGATCCGGTAACAAGGATTTTCGTCATCTTGGCATTTATTGGCAGCTTCATCTACATTGCGGCCATGCTTAATGATTCTGTTAATGAAATGATCAAAGAGTCAACTGGGATTGATATTCAAGGACCATAACCCTGGCCCACTAGCCAAATAACACCTGGAAGGTATAGTCTTTAGCCATGGAAATTTGGATTTTCTTCTTGGTTTTCTTGGTGGCTGCATTGGGCATCCTTGCCATGATGGGTTACGTCAAGAACGAGACTGAACGCTTGGAACTGAAGCATTTTTTGGAAATGGCGGAGTCCAAGCGCGAGGTGGTGGAGTTGCAGGTTCAGCACTCGGCCAAGGTTGAACAAGATCGAGCAACCATTGAAGAACTTAACCTGAGAATCAGTGAACTGAATATTCAGATAGATGAAGCGGCCACCACTAATCGCAAGTTGCAGGCAAGTGTGGACAAATTGCGCGAGGACATGGCTGAAAAGCAGCCCAATCTTCTCGCGTCATAATCTTCTCGCGTTTTAGTCTTCACCTGGTCGCGTTAGACTCAATCGTCTTTTGCATTTGGATCCGCTTTGGGGTCTCGTTTTTCGGCATTGCATTCCCAGATAAAATCGAGAATTTCCGCCATGATTTCTTTGGCCTGTGTCTCCGCCGCACCGAGTTCAACCTCTAAAGTTTTATTGAGTACCAATCCCAAAATGGTGTGTTCCGCGACAATCATTACCTGCTCATTATCCCGAGCAATAATCTCGATCAGGAAGTTTCCGCGACGTCGAGGTAACAGTCGTTTGACCACATACAGTTTGTCAACTCCCTGAATTTTCACCCGCAACTGATTGCTGTCGAAGAGGCAATCGTGATCTAACACCGTTCTGGCGATTCCTAAAGTTCCATACGGGTGTGATTGCACCAAGCGATAAAGCGCCAAGATCAACCAGTTCACATAGATCAGCGGGTTGTAGGGAAGTTCATCGGATTTAATTGGGTCGACGGTGGACAGTAAGGACGTGGCCCGATCCACCGTGTAGTCGTAGGTGAAGGTAACCGCACCACCGGTGTTGTCCCTTACCGTTGGGTAAACGACGGTGGAGCGAGTGCCATCGGTCAGCCAGTGCCGACCTCGAGAGTCCAGGGTAATCATCAGGGGCAACTTGTTACCGGGGTCAATTCCAATGTAGTGGACCACCGGGTTCCCGCTCACCTGTCCGCATTTCACTTCAGTCACACGCACCAGTATTTCATGGACCCGCTGATTAAACATTGTGCCAACTAAGGATCACGCGAACTAAAGTTCACGCGAACTAAACATCAACCTCTGGTCTAAGATGCTGTTATGGATCATGGACTGGACAAGAGCATCTCCGAAGGCTCCGGCGAGGATTCAGTCGGTGAAGTGATCTTTGTGGAGCGCCGTGCCTCGGTGCGCGCGATCCTCGTGACTTTGACTATCTGGTTTGTGGTTGTCTTTGTCTTGGGTGTGATCACCTGGGTTCAGATCAACGGAGCGCTGGCGCTCTTGGTGGCTGCGGTGGTGTTGTTGTTCCCGTTATTCAGTTTTATTAACTGGGTAATGTTTCGCATGTTTATTGACTCAGAGAAAATTCAGATGGTGCGAACCTTCATTTTTCGGAACAAGGAATCCCTTGAGTTCAACAAAATTGAAGGCGTAGACATTCAACAAGGCCCATTCGGCCGCGCTTTTGATTACGGAAGATTAACCATTTCCGGTGTTGGAATTAAGCAGCTAAGAACAGAACCCATTGATCATCCCGATCAGGTGGCGGGCGAGATCCGCGCACTAATTGCCCGACGCTAATTTCCTGACGCTAATTCCCAGACGCTAATTCCCCGGCGGTACGTCAACGCCGTTTTGGCAGATTAATCGGGAGCAGGCCAAGAAATTTTCAGATCACTTTGGATCTTTAGCTTTTGGCATGGCTGGCAGGTCTTTAATTGCTGAAGCAAATTCGTCCATGGCTGCCAAAGTTGGTGCGAGAGCTTCGCGGTTCGCTGCCTCAATTGCTTCGAATACTTCGCGGCGGTGCACTTTCACATGTTTGGGTGCATCTATTCCGACCCGGATCAGATCCCCGCGGATCTCAAGGATGGTCACAACTACGTCGTCGCCGATCACAATACTTTCGCCGACCTTGCGACTGAGTACCAGCATCTGCTGCCTATGCAGCCATCAGTGGGGTACGCACGGACAAATTGTTATTCTCCACAATTATTTGTTCGGCGATTTGTGCATTTGGATCCAGTAAGAGTGGAGCCATCAGGTTCACGGTCGAGTCTTTGAATGTCTCACCCAGCGTGACAACAAGGAGCAATAACACTTCCCGGCCACTTTCCAGGTCGAACCGCTTCGCTACTTCATCGTCCACGACCGGTGCGTAATTTGGGAAGAACGACGCTGCTGGGACGACCACAAAATTTATGGCGGCTTCTTCAAGGGATTGGAGTCGGTAGACCAAACCTTCGTCGTTCATTTTGATCAAGGTGAACTTGGTGAACTCAGGAAACCCCAGAAGACCGCCGCGAATTTCCACAACGGGGACATCGCTCTGAGAGTCATTCTGCGCGTCATTGGGCGCGTTGTCTGACATGGAGTCTCCGTTTTCAGCTTGGGTGTTCATGTTATCTCAAGAAGTCCATCAGCGAAGGTTGCATGATACTCGCAGTGGCATAGAGCGCTGCTTCGTAGCTGGTTTGCTGCATGGTCAATTCCATGACCGTCTTTGTGAGGTCGGTGTCTTCAACCGCGGCTAGCGCGCCGGTGATGCTCAAAAGCCGGTCCGCTGACACATCGCGAAGTTCATTGAGTTGATTGATTCGGGATCCAACGGTTGCTTGGGCGCCGCGAGCGGTGGTGATGACCGAATCCAATGAAGTCAAGTTGGCTGCCAAGTTGGCCGGCGTATTGCGCAGGCTGTCGGCAATCGAGGTAAGCACGGCAAAGGCATTTGCGGCTCCCGTACCGAAGATCTCAGGACCGTTCAACTCAATTCTGACGGTGGAACCGAAGTCGTCAACTCGGGTGGTGACCGCATTTGTGTCACCGACGTAGGCGCCTCCCGCGTTGTAGGCAGTGGCTGCAGACGTTGCGCCGGTGAAAAGGGCGCGTCCGGCAAAATCACTGTTCGCCGCTACCTGCAGACTGGAGGCAATGACGTCAATCTGAGCCGCCAATGCAGAACGTGTGCTTGCTGTTGAGTTTGAGGCCTGACCCTGAATCACCAGATCGCGGGCCTTGAGAAGCTGGTCGTTGATTGAGTCGACCTGGGTGCGTGTTGCATTGAGTCTGAGAAGGCCATTGTCAATGTTCTCTGCGTACTGGGACATGCGTGTTTGTTCTGCTCGAAGTGTCATGACTGCCCGGGTTCCGCCCGGGTCTTCGCTGGCACGCTGGATTGCCTTGCCCGAGGAGATCTGCTCCTGTAATTGGGCCATTCGCTTGCTCATGGCGCCCACCGAGTCCATATTCTGCAGACTCTGCGCACCAGTTGCCATGCGGGAAATTGAGGTCATAGATTTTTCCTATCGTCCAACAAGGCCGGTGCGGTTGATGAGGGTGTCGAGTGCTTCGTCTATGGAGGTCAGTACGCGCGCTGCGGCTTCGTAGGCACGCTGATAGGTGAGTAGATTCGCCATTTCTTCATCTACGTTCACGCCGGACTCTGAATTAATCTGGCCGGTGATGCCGGCCATGAAAGCCTGTACGGTCTGTGCGGTTTGCTGGGCACCTTGGGTTGCATAACCCAGGGACACAACCAGATTTTGATAAAGTTTGTCGGGCCCGTCAGCGGATCTTCCAAGCGCCGCCATGGAATCCGCATTTGATCCATTGAGTGAGGCGACTCCCCCAACGGGTGCAAGCGTCGAAGCGGCGATACTCGAGCCGGTGGTCAGGGCCACAGCGATGGTGGCTGCCGTGGTTCCCGTGAACAGGGCCGCGCCAGCCGTGCCTGATTGATCATAACCGGCAGCCTGTGCGGTATTGACCTTCGAGGCCAGCGCAGCGGCCACCGAATCGAGGTCGGCCTTGCGGGCTGGGATAGTGGTGTTGATCGCAGCGAGATAACCGCTGGCGTTGCCACTGGATACCACGGCTGTTGTGTCAGTATTGGCCCATTTGATCGAGGTTGTTCCGCCTGCGGTGGCAACTTGCAGGGTCGCGTAATTTGTCGGACCGACAAGGGTCGCTCCACCAAGGGAAACACTCATCTTGTTATTGCTATCAGTTAGGTAGGTCCCACCAACAGCTTCGGCGAGTTGAGATGCCGCATTAGACCGTTGATCCATGAGGGTATTCGTGGCGCTCGTTCCTTGGGGGGACTTACCGATTGCAATATTGAGCTCAGCAATTTGCTGGGCATAAGAGTTAGCTGAGGTCACTAGGTTGCTCAAGTTTTGCGATTGGCTAGTCGAGATGTTTGTCAACTGCTCGGCTGCGTCGTTGAGCCAACCGGTGAGCACGTTGGCCTGGGCAATTACCTGAATCCGGGCCGCGGCATTGTTGGGATCTCTGGAGACATTTGAAAACCCCGACCAGAGGGCGTCTAATTTTGACTGAAAGCCAGATGTGCTGGGCTCGGGAAAAACTTGTTCAATTTGGGTCAACACGGTGCTAGTCACATTGAGGTCACCCAGTCGAGCACTCTCGGTTCGCGCTCGGTCGCCCAGTAATCCACTGTGCAGACGCTGGATCGAAGAAACATCCACCCCAATCCCGGGGTTCATCTGAACCCGCTGCCGGGAGTATCCGGGGGTGCTGACGTTGGCAATATTTTGTCCGGCAACGTCCATGGCGACGCGCTGCGCCTGCAATGACGACAGTGCGGTGGATATGCCCGAGAAGGTCGCCCCCACGTTAAAGCCCCTCGTCCACGAATACGGACTTACGATCGAGTTTTTCCGTCGCACCGGTCTGCGCGTATAAGTGCAAAGCGGGGTCCGAATCGCCTCGGATGCTGGTCAGAATCGCCTCGGTGGCTATTTGGGCGGAGAAGGCCAGTTCCCGATTGAGCGAGGTAATGGCTTGAATTCGGGACGCCAGATCCAAAAAGGCTTCATAGTGTTCGGTCAGCAGGCCCTTCCACGGCTCCTCAGCAGCCTCCGCAATTGCATACAGGCTCGGAGATGCCCCCAAATCAAGATCCGTGGCCACCTCGTTGAACCGAACGGCCCGCTCAAGCTCAATTATTCGAACCTGCTCCAAAGCAGTCTCGATTTCCCGGCTGGCCCGCACCAACCACCCGGACCGCCCACTCATGAGGAGCAGTTGCTGGACATCGAGTTTGAACAGGAGATTGTCCAAAATGTCCCGTTCGCGCCATAGCAATGAGGAAAGCCCGGAAAGATCCACGGCTACCTCCTCAAGGTCGTTGGGTGGAAGCGGCCCTAAGGCCCACTCCCTGACTACCTTAGTTATCGGACAAATACCGAGAACCCTGAGGATAATATTTCACGAAGAAAAGAAGAAATTCGGTCTATGAGTAAATAATCGGAAGAAACCGCACATACCTGAGGTGAAAAAGCCCCACCTCTTTCATGGAGGGTCCACAGATGGTGCTGGGGGTTAACTACGCGGACGGTTCCCCGCGGCCAATGAAACCAGCCCCTGGTCAGTGAGAACCTCAGGATTCTCGTCTGGAGCCTTTTTCTGGGACACAAAAAACACCCTTCATCGGTGTTGTCTTTGCTCAGAGCCGACCCACTACCTCAACAGCGTGAGCACGCTGTTGGGCATTTGCATTGCTTGGGCGAGCATCGCTGTAGCCGCCGCAGTCAAAATGTTTGCTGAGGTCAAGTTCATCATTTCCGTAGCAATATCGGTGTCCTGGACTTGACCGACACCAGCTAACTCAGTCGCGGCAACCGAGTTGAGCACCTGCAAAGTGTTCTGCAACGAAGCAAGGTTGCCCGCATTCGTCGACCGAAGATCCACCGTGCCATTCAAAAACGTGGTGTAGGCGGAGCTAGTGTTGGCGGACGGAGGTGTTGCAGCAGCCGGTGTGACCGTCGTGGAACCGACACCCACGTTGGGGGCTAGGGCGGTGCCCAAAACGGCCACCCCATTGAACTGCGTATTTGTGTTGATCGAAGCGATCCCCGCTGTCAGCGTGACCAGTTGAGCGGTAATCGCTGAAACGTCAACTCCGGCGTCACCGAGTGTGTTGGCCAGTGCCAACCCTGTGTTGCCAAGAGCGATCATTTCACCGTAGGCAGCATCAGCGACCTGTAGTTGGTTGATCGCAGCTTGAACCTGACTGATGTTGCTTTGGGTAGCCGCCATATTGGCACTCAAAGTGGCAACGGTTCCCTGGCTGGCGACATCCCCAGCGCCAGCAGCCTTGAGGCCACTAGAAATCCGGGCAAGTGAATCAGCGGCCTTAGCCTGATGCACTCCAAGATTGTTGTAGACATTTAGTGCTGGGTAATTGGAACCAATTTGAAAAGGCACAACTCCCCCTCATCTGTGAAACCTGTAGCGAGCAGCCCGCCAGTGGGCTGACACACAGTTTCTACCGCAGTTAGGGGCACGACATTACAACTTCGCGGGTGTTTCGGCAATCTTCGGCTCTACATGAGGAAAAAGATGAGGAAAAAACGATATTTATGCTCAATCAGGCACAGCTCTCGATGAGGTCAGCGCCTGATTAAGAACCGTGCCGTCTTGCAAGAGAAAAACGGTGGCCACAGCGCACAATTTGCGCTGTGGCCACCGGCCAATAGAACTGCGTAGGCTACTGGAGCAGCTTAAGCACGCTGTTGGGTAGTTGCATTGCTTGGGCGAGCATTGCTGTTGCTGCTTCGGTCATGATGTTCGCTGAGGTCAGGTTCATCATTTCCTTAGCAATATCGGTGTCTTGGGCTTGACCGACACCAGCCAACTCATTTGCTGCCACCGAGTTGAGCACCTGCAAGGTGTTCTGCAGTGCAGCTATGTTGCCCGCATTCGTGCCCCGAATATCAACTGTTGCATTAATGTAGGTGGTGAAATCGCCAGCTGCAGTGGCTGCAGTGGTTGCGTCGGAGATGGGTGCCACCAGGGTTGGAGCCGTTGCCACGGTCGGTGTTGCCGTGAATGTGCTGACACCGACGTTGGGGGTTAAAGCGGTGGTGAAAACGGCCCCATTAAATTTCGTGTTGGTCTGGATTGAGGAGATACCAGCCTTGAGTGCCGCGGCCTGCGTGCCGAGAGCCGTGAAATCAGCGCCAGCATCGGCACCCCGACTTGAGACCTCCAGGCCTTTTTGGCCGAGGGCGATTAGTTCGCCGTAGGCGGCATCTGCGGCCTGTAGCTGGTTGATTGCACTTTGCACCTGGCTGATTGCACTTTGGGTGCCTTGCAATGCCACGTTAATGGTAGCTGCGGTTCCCTGGGAAGCGATATCACCGCCACCGGCGGCTTTGAGGCCACTGGAGATCCGGGCGAGTGATGCACTGGACTTTGCCTGATGCACACTGAGGTTGTTGTACACATTCAATGCCGCAACATTGGAATTAACTTGATAAACCATGATCTTCCTCCTTGAAGATTCATTAACTGAGGTCCGTCCTTGGAACTCACAGGGAATAACGGCAATGGCCGCTCTGAGTTAAGTAATTTGGGAAAAGAACCTAAAAGAGCTGCGCGGTTGGGGTGGTTCAGGCGGTTACGACTGAGCGTCAATAAACCGCGGACCGCTGCCCATGCCCTTGGCGGCGTTCGCATCCAAATACTGAAGGTGCCGCCTGACTTTTCGCCGGGTCGACTCCAGTTGGGTGAGCAACTCACTTTGTTGCTTGAGTAATTGCCGCGCCCGATCCACCACTTCGGGGGGCATGGGGGGAAGGTCAGCGGGGGGTGCCCAGTCTTCGGGTGATTCGGCCATGGGATCACTTGGTAGTGAACCAGCCTCTTGAAGTTCTAGTTCAATGAGGTCGAGGGTGCGCTCCCAGGCCTCAATGGCCTGAGAATTGTCAGGCATCAACGACCCGCAGCGGCCGGGGAGCTGAAAGTTCACCGGCTGATCTTTCGGCCTGGGTCCAGGCATCCCGCAAGCCCACAATTATTTCCAGACTGTCCTTGATCAAAACCGGATTCTTTTCAATATTGGCAGTGATCAGACTTTGGTGAACGGATAGGTAGATGGTGCCGAGGCGGTGAGCGTGTTCCCAAGCGTCGGTGTCTAGGCCGGAGAGCAGGGCCATGAGGAGTTCTTGGGCGTGAATCAAATGGGGATGGGGGTGCTCACCCGCCTCAAGGGCTACCAATGCGCGCTCGAGATCAAGGGTCAGGCGTTCAAAAGCCAACACCACAATTCGAGCCGGCGATGCAGTCGTGACCGCGTGATCGCGGTAACTGGCGGCGGCCTGATATGGATTCTTTTGCATATAAATTACTTCTTGGTCAATGCTTTAACGAAGACATCGAGTGAGGTTTGCAGGAAACTCTGCTTGGTTTGAAGCGACTGGATCGTGGCGTTGAGTTCGGAATAGAAAATTGTGAGTGAATTCTCTCGTTGTATTAGAGCTTTGTTCATGTCGGTGATCTGTTGGGTGAGGTCCGACACGCGGGTCTGGCGCGAGGACACCTCGCGGGACAATGCACCGGTGACCGATGTTGCCGCCGTCGCGACCGATTCGACTCGGGCCGCGAAGGCCGCGACCTGGCCGATAATGTCATAAGAAAACGGGGTCGAGGCCCTGTTGTCATACGCACTACTGAATTTGGCTTGATCAAAAGTAAAGGAACCTACCTTGGTCAACTCAATCCCGGCGTTTGACAGGGACGCAAGGGTATTGGAATCAAATGTTGCGCTGAGAAGGTCTTGGGAGACCTGGCGGGGGGTGTAATCGGTTTCCAACACACCCTTAGCTGAAGTCTGAACCTTGATCAAGTTGAGCGTGTTGTTCAGGGCTGTGACTAGGTTCTGAGCGGCAGTGACCATGGTGGCTGAGGTTGATGAACTGGGCACCTGGGGCGCCAGGGTGACCGTTCCCGCCGTGACACCTGACACCGTGATGGTCAACCCGGGGAAATCCGCCAGATTGGAAAAAGTATTCGAGGTCGAGGTCTGTGTCACCGTCAAACCATTTTTGGTGTACTGGAGAGTCGCGGTTGTTGACCCGGTTCCTGCATCCACAATCGAGGTCACGGTGAACGGGTAGGGGGAGTTACCGGCAACAGCCCCTGCACTGGAAGACGCTGAAACTTTGCCAGCATCAGCGCCGTCGGAAAACGTGACCGTGGTGCTGGCGGGGACCCAGCTTGCTGAACTGGTGATGGCGGCAGCGGCGGATGCGACCGATGCCATGCTGGTGTTGAGAGCTTGGTAAGCCGTTATTTGCAGATCCTGGGCGGACTTTTGCTCCACGAGTCTGTTACTGCGCATGGATTCGACAGCCATGATGTTAGACACAATGGCTTGCACGTCGATCAAGTTCATGGACGATATTCCGACCACAACACACCTCCACCTATCTAATCGGCACCACTTGGCTTTCTAGCAGGCGATTGGATAATCGGATTTACAGCAGTTTGAACACCGCATTAGACATCTGCATGGCCTGAGCCTGCAGGGCCGCTGCGGGGTCTGCCATGATGCTAGTCGAGGTCAAGTTCATCATTTCTTTGACCACGCTCACGTCCAGAGCCTGACCGATTGCCGCTTGCTGGTTGGCGATCGTGGACTCGAGAACCTGAAGTGAGTTCTGCAGCGAAATTAGATTGCCCGCATTTGTTGATCGGGAGCTCGTGATTGCAGCGGCGGCTGCCTGGAACTCGGCAATACTGCCGGGCTGGACCGGGGTCCCGGAGTTGACCGGTCCAATGGAAGCAGGGGTCACCGTGATGCTGGCGCCGTTAGAGCCCACCGCGGCAGTCACCGAATTTCCGAGAACTGGAACCCCGCCAAACGTGGTGTTGGCACCAATAGAGTCGATTCCGGCTTGAACGGCCAAAAGCTGGGCGTCAATGGCCGCCGCTGAGTCACCGCTTGCAGCCAGCCGATCTGTAGCTAAAGCCACGCCTTGCTGGGCAAGGGCGACTCCATTGGTGTACGCCGAGTCCGCCGTCTGCAGGACATTTACGGCGTTTTGAGTGCTCGTAATTGCGGTTTGAGTGGCAGCCAACGAAGAAACCAGACCCACTGGCGGGTTAGTCGGGGCAACCGGGGCTGCCTGGGCTGCCTTCACCTCTCCCGAGATCTTTGCCAGCGCATTTGTGGCATTGGCTTGCAACAGGGCAATATCCGGCCGGGTGTTTACCCCGTTTGCACCGATTGCGGCAATTTCAAATGACATGACATACCTCTCTTACGTGGATACCAACAGTGTTCATGAGGCCATTCCGGCCGTACTTGGTTGAAGTGGTCGCTCGGCAGCCGCTTTCTTTTCTTCGGTCAGCCGTTGATCCAAGCCCATCAACTGGTTTTCGGCAACGGCCGCGAAGTAGGCGGACCTTCGTCGGTCCACAGCCCCACCTGGCCTCGTTGACACCGGGACCTCTTCGGGAGCAAGATGCGTATTCATGCCGTCGCGCAACAGCACAAGCGCCTCAGCGCGCAACTGGGACACTCTGGACTCGGTCACCCCAAGGTCCTCAGCAATATCTGCCATGGCGTGGCCCTGAAGAAAGTAGCGCGTGATGACGACACCGAGACGGTCGGGAAGCGCTGTAACCGCCGCCCTCAGATACGTCTGGAACTCGATTTCCAAGATATGGTCTTCAGGACCGCCGGACTCCGAATCCACGACTTCCTTTGAGGAGAAGCCCCCAGACGCAGCGTCCGCATCGAGGGAAAGCACGCTGCCACGGGAGAGGGACGCCTCCAAGCTGCAGAGCTCCTCGATGCTCACACCCATATATTCGGCGATTTCTGCCTTTTTTGGGGCGGAACCCAAAGTTGCAATCAGGTGGTCCACAGCTTGCTCGCGCACACGACCGGCCTGGCGAACGGAGCGGGACGCCCAATCATTTCGTCGAAGATCGTCCATGATTGCGCCTCTAATCCGAAGGGCTGCGAAGTGGCGAAACGGCACCCCACGGTCCTCAGCGAAAGAATGAGCCGCTTGCACGAGGCCTTCAAGCCCCGCCGACCTTAATTCGTCTCGATCAATATGCGTGGGAAGTTTCATGGCGAGGCCGCTGACTACATACCCTACGAGAGCAAGATTGCTGGTCACCAGCAACTGCTTCTCCGACGAGAGAGTCTGCTTTCCTCCTGAGGAAGTTGAGTTTTGCATTTCGGCTCCTTTGTGCACCAGCACCGAACTGCTGGCGAGAAAGTGAAATGAGCTTCCATGCCCAGGACCACCATGTGATGGCCCCTGATAACTATTTAATCGAAATCCTTTTCGATCCTGCTTTGCGACCGGACATGTGATAGCACGTCCGGAGAGAATTAAGCATCATGCGCCACGGGGGTGTCAATGTGGCAAATCCGTATTTGGTAAAAAAACATCGGTTTTTACTACATCAGCAAACCTGTTTGGCAGTGTCGAGAAAAAATATCCTAAGGAACTGGACCCGGGGACCTAGCCCACCGTTCATTGGCCCGACACAGGATGTTCATTCCGCCATATTGAGTGAGCAGATTATTCGAATATGGCCTACGGTATCGCCGATGATTTGAATTCAAAGCCGCGCTGAGGTACAACCTAAATAGGAGAGTCATGGGTCAAGGGTTCCAGCCGCGGGTGTTGGTGGTGGAAAACGATCCATTCACGCTCGCGCTTGTGAGACAAGCATTGATCGCCGCGAACTTTGCGGTAGTTGGGGCACCAGCGGTGCCCGATGCAATCTCCAAAATAGAATCGTTCTCGCCGCATGCAATCGTGACCGACTTGAATTTTGGGCATGGAGCTCCCACCGGAGCTGACCTGCTCGCTCACGTCGATGAGCACCACCCCTGGATCGGTAAAGTAGTGCTCACCTCGCACGGTTCGGCTTCATTGGCCTTACCCATGGGAAATCAACTCACTGACGATGTCGTTTATCTGGTAAAAACCCAAGTGAGTTCAGTTTCCGATTTGGTGTCCGCGGTCAACGAATCGATCACCGGACAAACCGAAGCAACGGTTCCACAAGTAAATTTGTCGGAACAAATTCGTGTTAGCAAAGCACAAGGTGAAATTCTCTTGCTGATAGCCGAGGGTTACACAAATGCCGCGATCGCCAAGAAGCGCGGCGCCTCTGTTCGCTCGACAGAGGCTTTGGTCCAGCGAACCTTTACAGCTTTGGGCCTAGGAAATGATGCTGATTTCAATCCGAGGACAAAGGCGGTAAGAATGTGGCAGCAGGGGAAAATTTTTGTCAAGTAACGGTCCATGACAACCTGTCACCCCCGGATAATCATCTCTTAATTGTCAACTCCACCATTTTGCGCATCAGTTTGGTGTCAACTTTCCAATCGACAGGCACCTTGAAAGTCTTTTTGTTCACAACATAGCGAGACAGGTCTGATGCTAGTTCGGTAAGGACTTCGGTTCTCGTGGGTCCCAGCAGGATGTGGTTCTGGTGCACTGAAACCCCCATGATGTACCGGTCACCTATCTGGGCGAATGGGTGATTCCACGCAATGACAACATCCATTTTCTTGTACTTACCCGTCATAGCCTTAAAAATTGAGCGCACGGTTTCGCACTTAACATCGTCAAACTGCCTCAAGTAGTCATCCACGCTCACGTATTTGCGTGAAGTGGTGGAGCCACGGGAATACAGGACCAATGCATTCGCATGGGCTTGGCTAAATCCGTAATTCTCCCGAAGATACGCGATCTGCTCGGGATATTTCCGATCTGAGATTTCCTTCATTTGATCAAACCAATACGTCATGGGCTGCTCGTATTTCTTCTCAATTGCAGGGAAATACGAAGCCCGATCCGGATTCGCCGCCATTATCTGATCGTACTGCCCCCGCTTTTCACATACGGACAAATCCGCCCTACCTCCAAATAGCCGCGGGTAATGAGTGGCATTCCCAGAATGTGAGTAGATTTGCCCAATGGATCAGATGCTCATTCGTGGACTCGTCGGCACAGTGCTTGCTCTAGTACTTATCGCCTTTGCGGCTAAACGCGGATGGTTCCTTTTCGCACTAGCCCGTAGCGGTCGCCAGTCGGTCGGTCGCTTCACTGATCCCACAATTCGTGTCGAGGCAGAAGCAACTGAAGTCTTAGGTCAAAAGAAACTTCTGAAGTGGATAGTTCCCGGCATTGCCCACGTATTCGCATTCTGGGGGTTCCTCGTTCTGGGCCTCACTATCATCGAAGCTTTCGGCGCCCTTTACGTCGCTGACTTCGCGGTACCGATCATCGGAACTTGGGCGATCGTTGGTTTCGCGGAAGACCTCTTCGCGATTCTTGTCCTTGTTGGTATCGCAATTTTTGCACTCATACGTTTAACAAATGACCCTCGCAAAGATGGCCGCGCATCCCGATTCTTCGGTTCGCACACTGCCGGTGCTTGGCTGATTCTGTTCATGATCTTCAACGTTATTTGGACGCTGTTCCTTTACCGCGCCGCTCAGGTGAACACAGGTGTGTTCCCATTCCCTGACGGTGCATTTGCGTCCGAATACTTCGCGACTTGGATTAACGGCCTCAGCATTCACACAAACGAATGGATTGAAACCGTTGGCTTGTGGCTCAACATCGGCGTGATTCTTGTTCTCCTGCTGATTGTTCTCAACAGTAAGCACCTTCACATTTTTACTGCACCCGTCAACGTCTACACATCACGTCGACCCAACGCACTTGGACCTTTGCAGCCAATCATGTTTGACGGCAAGCCACTTGACTTTGAAGACCCACCGGAGGAAGCACTTTTCGGTAAGGGTCATATCTCTGAGTTCACGTGGAAGAACTACGTCGACTTCATGGCCTGCACCGAGTGTGGTCGCTGCCAAGATCAGTGTCCCGCTTGGAACACCGAAAAACCACTCAGCCCCAAGCTGCTGATCATGGACCTTCGGGACAATCTCTTTGAATCCTCGGACTACCTACTCGCAGCTAAAGGTTCCACACTTGGATCAGGTGAGTTCGACGAGAAGGCACTCGCTGGACTGACTTCCGAACAACAGGAATTACTGCAGCGACCATTCATCGGAGATCGCTCAGAGACCGAACACGCTGGCACCGACGGTTACACCTACGACGGTCACCGAGACTTCTCACTCGAACTCCCCGTGATCGGAAACGACGTTCTGTGGTCCTGCACCATGTGTGGCGCGTGCGTGAACCAGTGTCCTGTCGACATTGAACACATTGATCACATTGCCGACATGCGGCGCAACCAGGTCATGGTTGCCTCTGACTTCCCTAACGAACTGAACGGGATGTTTAAGAACGTTGAAACCAAGGGCAACCCATGGGGCATGAACGCTGCCGATCGAAATGCCTGGATCTCCGAAGTTCCCTTTGACGTTCGGGTTTTTGGGCGCGACGGTGAAGAGGTAATCCCAGCCGACGTCGACTACCTGTTCTGGGTCGGTTGCGCCGGCGCGTTCGAAGACCGCGCAAAAGCCACCACAAAAGCTGTCGCTGAACTCCTTCACACAGCAGGCGTCAACTTCATGGTGTTGGGTGACGGCGAGACATGCACCGGCGATCCTGCACGCCGCGCCGGAAACGAGTTCATCTACCAAATGCAGGCAATGCAAAATGTCGAGATGCTGAACGAGATCAAGGCGACAAAGATTGTGGTCACCTGCCCGCACTGCTTGAACACACTCAAGCGCGAGTATCCACAAATCGGCGGCGACTACGACGTTGTTCACCACACTCAACTACTCCGTGAGTTGGTCAACACCAATCGACTCACCCCGATTACCGAACCTGGTGAGAGCGTGACCTACCACGACCCCTGCTACCTGGGTCGTCACAACAATATCTACACACCACCACGTGAACTCATAGAAGCCACGGGTGCGAAGAAGATTGAAATGGAACGTTCAGGCGACAAGTCGTTCTGTTGCGGTGCCGGTGGTGCTCGCATGTGGATGGAAGAAAAAATTGGAACCCACGTTAATAAGAACCGCGGTGACGAAGCAATCGCAACTGGAGCTAAAACAATCGCTGTTGCGTGCCCGTTCTGTTCGGTAATGCTCAATGACGCGGTCACCTCACGGCAACAGGAAGGTCTCGCCGAAGGCGTCGTGGTCTCTGACGTGGCAACCCTGCTGCTCGAGGCGACTAGAAAAAAGACGTTTAGCTAAACACTCGATCGAGCATCTGGTCAACCAAGGCGATCCAGTCCTCATTGTCGTATTTGGTGTCAGACACGTCGTTGATTGCTTGTCCCAAGGTATAAGCCTGAATCATGACTGCCCCTGCACGTGGACTGTAGCCACTGGCGAGCCAACCTCGGTTCTGTGATTCACGAAATAGGTCCTCAAGTGCGCTGGTAAGTCTGTCTTGCTCAACCGAGAGCGCCTCCCTGAATCGAAGGTTGCTTCCAGCCATGCCCAATGCACGAGCCCTCTCAAATCGATTCTTGGCAAGTGCTGGGTCTTGTGTCGCTCGAGTGACCCCCTTTAGTCCTTCGATGAAATCTTCTTTGTTACTCGAATTAACGAGCAACCTTTCGATCATTTCAATATTTCGATCCACATGAATTGAGAAACGGCGAATAAGTGCAGCCTCAATGAGATCACTAAAATCTTAGAAGTGGTGATACAGGGAACCCTTGGAGATCCCCGATTCGAGTATTACTTCATCAATGTGAACCTTGTCAGGTCGTTCACCGTCCATTAGCGAGGCTGTGACCAAGATCAGGCGTTCCTTTGTCGGATGCGCACTTACACTCATAGAGCGAAGTTAATCACAAACTTCCCGCGCATCACTAATCTAAAAACTGACGCTTTCGGATTTATTGGGCTTTCGTGACGAATACCGCCGCCATGTGGAACTAGATCTTGGTGCGGTGGAAGTTTGCAAATGAGCGACTAGCCGTGGGGCCGCGCTGACCCTGATAACGCGATCCGTATTTTTCAGAACCGTACGGGTGATCCGCCGGACTAGAAAGTCGGAATAAACATAGCTGCCCGATCTTCATTCCGGGGAACAGTTTAATGGGCAGTGTTGCAACATTGGACAACTCAAGTGTGATGTGCCCTGAAAAACCCGGGTCAATAAAACCTGCTGTTGAGTGCGTGAGTAGACCAAGGCGACCAAGTGAGGACTTCCCCTCCAGGCGACCGGCGATGTCGTCAGGGAGTGAGACCACTTCATAGGTCGAACCCAGAACAAATTCCCCGGGGTGCAAGATAAAGGGTTCATCACCTTCAGGCTCGATCAGCCGGGTGAGGTCGGCTTGCTCGATACTGGGATCAATATGCGGATACTTGTGATTCTCAAATACCCGGAACAGTCGGTCAAGGCGCACGTCAATACTTGAAGGCTGAATCATTTCTTGTTCAAATGGTTCAACAGCCACACGCTGATTGTCGATCTCGATTAAAAGGTCCCGGTCTGATAGCAGCACACGCGAAGGCTACCGGTTTTGCTCAGCCCGCGCGGCGATAGGCACCTGGAGTGAGCCCAAGAACTTTCCGAAACTGACGGGTAAATGAACTCTGGTCGTAGAAGCCACACTCAATGGCAATCTCTCCCAAGGATTTCGACGTTTGGGTGATCAAGAAAACTGCGTGTTCGAGTCGTAATCGCTGCAAAAGCTGTTGGGGTGGCAGCCCCAAGGTTCCTCTGGCAAGTCGCTCAAGTGAAGTGGAAGACACTCCAGCGATCTGCGCCATGTGAGGTACCCGCCACGGCAGATCAATTCGTTCCCTGATCGACGTGATTACTCTTGCCAGCCCGGCATGGGCGCTATTTACTTGAGCGTGAAGATCGACCGAGAGGACTGCAACCCCTAAGGGTTCACCCGCATCAGATCGAATCACCGACTTACTAGTTACATACCAACCAAGTTGGCCGTCGGCACGGACGATTAATTCAAGGTGGTTTTGCAACGGGCGCCCGGTTCTTAGTACCAATTCGTCTTGGGCGAGATAAGAGTCAGCGAGTTCGTCACCGAAGAGTTCCCGAACTGTTTGTCCCATGACGTCACTTGATTTAAGGCCCAGCCTCGCGCAGAAACCCTCGTTGGCGTACATATGTCTGTCCTCGAGATCCTTGATCGAACCCATAACCTGCGGAACTCCGTCGACCAATTGACGGAATAGAACGACCGATTTGTTTTGTATTAATTCGACATCCACATGCATACTCTTACACAAGACAACCATTGCTGCCAGCAGTTGGATTGCTCCATGACAACCGTGAGCGACCTTCCCTCAGACGAGGCCTTGATTGAACTGGCACAAGCACGAGCTTTGGCCTTGCTCGAGGCATCCCTTGCTGACACTTCTCGCAAGGAGGCCGCCTCAGCAACTCGCCTGTCTAGATTGCTCGCCGACGAAGCGGGTCGCGATCTCCTCCTTGACCTGACAGACCAGGTTCTTCGGATTCGCAAGGCCAAGCGTTCGGCGCGCAGACTCCATGATCTGACCGGTGCGGGCGTTCCCGCGTCCCTTGGCAAATTTGATGGCTTCGGCTTGTCTGTTTTGGGAAAAATCGCTCCCCTGATCCCGGGCATCACCGAGAAGGCTGTTGACTGGAGGATCGCTAAAGACACCGCCGGAGTAATTCTTCCCTCTGAGGATCCATCGTTTAGTAAATATGTAAAGAATCGAAAAAGTGACGGTTTCAATCTCAATATCAACGTTTTGGGTGAAGCGATTCTCGGAGACGACGAAGCAACTAAGAGAACCGACTCAGTTCGCGGTCGAATTTTAAGGTCCGATGTCAACTACGTGTCGGTGAAAATCTCGGCCGTGTGCGCGAACCTTGACGTGCTGGCAAAGAAAGAATCATTGGAGCGAATCGACGAGCGACTCACCGACCTTTACCACGCAGCCGCATCAACGACTCCCCCAACTTTTGTAAATCTCGACATGGAAGAGTTCCGCGACCTTGAGCTCTCCGTTGAGTCGTTCATGCACGTGCTTTCTAAGCCGGAGTTCCTTCAACTGCGCGCCGGTATTGTGTTGCAGGCTTACATCCCTGACAGTCACGACGCGCTGCTCACCCTTATTAACTGGGCGAACGAGCGCTTTCGCAATGGCGGGGCACCAATCAAGATTCGTTTGGTCAAGGGAGCAAACCTGGCCATGGAAGCTGTTGAAGCAGAGTTGCACGACTGGCCCCAAGCTCCATATCCAAACAAGCACGACGTTGACGCGTCCTACAAAGCAATGCTGGAAACGGCACTAACACAGGCAGACCGCGGCGCCGTTCGTCTTGGTATTGCCAGCCACAACCTCTTTGAAGTTGCGTGGGCACTAACCCTGCGCGACCTACTTGGAGCGCACGACATTATGGAAATTGAGATGCTCGAAGGCATGGCACCACCACAGTCACGCGCGGTGCGCAATGACGCCGGGGAACTCCTGCTGTATTCACCCGTCGTTGCCAAAGAGGACCGTGACGCATCTATCGCTTATCTGTCACGTCGCCTGGACGAAAACTCTTCACCCGAAAACTTCCTGCGGGCACTCTTTGACATCACACCCGGATCACCCGAATGGGATCGGCAATCTGAGTGGTTCCGCAACTCCGTGCGCGAGCGTCACACCGTTGCACGTAAATCACGTCGCATTCAAAACCGGAATACCGAGATAATCCGCTACGCGGTCGACGGAAGTTTTCACCCAAGTGTTGACACCGACTTCACCCTCGCACGCAACCGTGAATGGGTCACTAAGGCGTTCAATGAAACGAAGGTCCCTGAACCGGTAATCGTCGACTCCATTTCTGAAATTGATCAAATAATTGAGCGGGCTCACACGGCACAACTTGAGTGGGCCAATACTTCGTGGGCAGCACGTCGAGTCGTACTGGCTCAAGTCGCCGAGGTCATGGAATCCCGGCGCGGTGAAACACTGGCAATCATGGCAAAAAGTGTCGGTAAGACACCACGTGAAGGTGACCCCGAGATCTCAGAGGCAATTGACTTCGCAAACTATGCAGCCCACTCAACTTTGGCGCACGAAGAGTTCATTTCCCAAGGGCTCACCTGGGCACCGCACCGCCTGGTCCTCGTTGCCGGTCCTTGGAACTTCCCGGCTGCAATTCCTAACAACGGGCTCGTCAGTGCAATTGCCGCGGGTAGCTCGGCGATCCTGAAACCAGCACCAGAAGCTCGGGCAGTCGCTGCTGCCCTCGTTGATCAATTGCACGAGGCGGGTGTCCCGCAAGATCTCGTGCAACTTGTCTGCACCCCGGACAACGAAGTCGGAACCCACCTCGTCACCCACCCCGGAGTTGACATGGTGATGTTGACGGGCTCGATTGAGACCGCGGAAATGTTTCAGAGTTGGAAACCCTCAATGCACCTCAACGCCGAGACAAGTGGCAAGAACGCCATGGTGATCACCGCTGCGGCTGACATTGACCAAGCGATCAAAGAACTGGTCAAGTCCGCATTTGGTCACGCCGGCCAAAAGTGCTCCGCTGCGAGCCTGGCAATTATCGAAGGCAGTGTCTACGACGATCCGACATTTCACATTCGTTTGGCTGACGCGGTTCGTTCACTTGCTGTTGGTGAAGCAACCGACTTCAACAATATTGTCGGCCCGGTAATTAATCCTCCAACCGGAAACCTCTTACGAGCGCTCACCACACTTGAACCAGGTGAAGCGTGGCTGGTTGAACCGATCAAGATCAACGAAACGACCTTCACTCCTGGTGTGCGCAAAGACGTCAAGCCCAACTCCTGGTTCCACCTCAATGAGTGCTTCGGCCCAGTGTTGGGACTCATGCGGGCCAGCGACCTTACCCACGCGGTTCAACTTCAAAATGCAACGCAATACGGGCTCACCGGTGGGATCCAATCCCTTGACCCGAAGGAAATTGACTTCTGGCTCGCCAACGTCCAGGTTGGTAATGCCTATGTCAATCGCCATATAACCGGTGCGATCGTTGAACGTCAACCATTTGGTGGTTGGAAGAAGTCCAGCATCGGTCCAGGCCAAAAACCCGGTGGCCCCAATCATCTTTCTGGTTACGGGAACTGGACCGAGCAAGGCATCAATATTGATTCGGCGATCACTGACTACAAAAATCAATGGAATAACTACTTCACCCATGAACACGACCCAACTGGTCTGAAAAGTGAAGCAAATATCTTGCGCTACTTCCCAGTCGACAAAGTCTATGTTCGCTGCAGTGATCCCACGGCCCCTGAGATCGACCTGATGCGTGCAGCATCTGCGCTCACGGGTGTCCCATTAGAAATCTCAGTGCGAAGTGACGAGTCTGAAGCAGCCCTTGGGAATCGAATGCAGCATGCGACCGGTGAATCCAGACTTCGCATTCTTGCTCCGGCGACCGACGAACTGCTTTCACTCGCCCACCAAGCGGGCATAACGGTCGACACCGCTCCCGTCACTGGAAGTGGTCGACTTGAACTGACCCACTGGCTCAAAGAGCAGGCAATCTCGCGGACCATGCACCGGTATGGCCGACTGCTGAATTAAACTTTCGAATTGAAAAAGGGGTGTTCAACCTGAACATGCCAAGCATCTACGGTTGCAACTTCAGGCACTCGACACCGCTCAAGTGATTGCGGACATGAATTTGCCTTGGTTTAGCCTTCATTCTCTCAAGGGTTCGAGATTGACGTTTGAGTTCCGCGACGGGAACGTCTACGTCCTAAATTATGAGGATTACCACTAATGAGTCAACTAAAGTCAATGCATAATCCACTTCACCCTGGGGAATTCATTTCAAGTGTTTACTTGGAACCTAGCGGCGTCAGTGGCCGAGAGCTGGCCGCCAATTTGGACGTTGCACCCTCAACGCGTAATCGGATCCTTAATGTAACGAGCCGAGTTTCGCCAGAAATGGCTTTACGATTGTCCAAAGCGCTAGGTCGCACCCCGGAAAGTTGGCTAATAATGCAAGACGCATACGACTCATGGCAGGCACGCAAAATAGTGAAATTGAGTCGCGTGAAGCAATTGGATTGGGAAGCGGTTTAAATCACCAGGACTAGTCAACCTGAATTAACTGCGTCAGGATGAACCGTTGTGTTACCCAAGGAGTCCCGAGAGATCCGGCGGGATGTCAGCAGCGCACTCTTGCATGGCTTCAAGTGGTACGAAATCAAGCGCTGCTTCATTTGTTGCCGCTAAGACAACCGGGGCTTTAACCCCAGCTTCATAGGACTGCAACCAGCGTCCCGCGCACACTCCCCAACGGTCCCCTGGCACCAAACCCGGGAATCCGTATTGCGGCATTGGCGTTATTAAGTCATTACCCACTGAACGTTGGTGCTCCAGAAACTCAGCACTAACAACAGCGCAGACGGTGTGAGACCCAAAGTCCTGATCACTTGTATTCGTGTACCCGTCCCGGAAAAAGCCGGTCAAAGGCTCAATGCTGCAGACTTCGAGGGATTCACCATGCACGTTTCGTTGTTCCATGTGAATAGGCTAGCGGGGAACGAGAAGGTCTGCCTTCGCGTCCAAGGTTCACTATGAAACTCCGAATAATTACGTCCGCAGTGCTGGCCGCCGTGGCAATCTCACTTGTCTCACCTACCGGAATCGCAACAGCCCAACCTAGGGCTCAGGTTTCAATGGTTGTGAGCACGTCGCAAGTTATGAAAAATATCGACTCGTTCGGCACAACACAGAACGATCTGATCAAGGCGTACCTATTGGACTACGGATCACGATTCACACAAGCAGAAACCAGGATTCTTATCGATGCACAAAAGAAGGCCAACTCCAATGTCCGCCTGCTCAAACGTGCGGCTTCAAAGACCGACCGGCTGATTCGCGCGAAGGCCCCAGACCGCAGGATTCAGTCAGCAGCACTCGCTGCCCAAGCCTCGTTCAACAAAGCCTACGCATCTGCCGAATCAACTCAAGAAAAATTAACCCCCCTCCTGCGAGAGCACCTGTCGTGGACGGAAGCACTCGGCGCCTACCGGGACTACACCAACGCAATGGGGGACTTCGAAGCAATCGGCATTCAACTCAATCAAATTGTTCAACAGACCACAACCACCCGCTAGTCCTGCTTTGGCTAGACTTGATGTGCATAATGACGTGCGGCCGAAGGGCCAAAAGGCAACGCGGGCGTAGCTCAGTGGTAGAGCGCTAGCTTCCCAAGCTAGATATGCGGGTTCGATTCCCGTCGCCCGCTCACTCATAAGTCGCCAGTCAACGGGAAAGACTAGGAACACGTCGTCCACGTTGATGGATCCTCGGGCGCTCCGCCACTGTTATAAATCCCACTGGTCATCACCCTGTTACTTCTACCGCTGGAGCTCATGATTTACATGGATCGCTGCTGTTCCTCTGGCGCCTGACAAATGCGCCTGAATGTCCACCTCAGCAATGGACTCGACCAGAGATGCGTTTTTGGGGTGGACTACATCACAACGATTGGGTGAGGCCACCTCACGTTGCACATCATGCAAAGGTCGCTTTTGCCAAACTCACTAGATAGAGTTCCGTTCATGGGTAAATGGGCTGAAGGTCGCACACTTAGTAAAAAATGTTGGTCGCTACTAGGACAGAATAAATATTTTCTATGGTTCCCCGTGATCGGACTAATTCTCGCTCTACTTCCGCTCGCGGTTTTCGGAATCCCTGCACTCGTGTTGCTTGCATACGATTCTGAACTCTTGGGAATCATCCTCGCTGCGCTTTGCCTGGTTTTCGTAAACTACGCTTTCACCCTGTCAGGTGCTGCACTAGTGAGCGCAGCAGATGAAGAACTTGCCGGTAAGGATGCTTCCGTTGGTTACGGATTCGGTAAAGCCTTCGGGAAACTCGTTCCCCTATTCGTTTGGGCGATAATTCGCGCTGTCGTAAGCGCGTTTTTTGCTGCGCTGCGTGGGAATAATAGCGGAGCTGCTGGAGTTGCCAGCAATATTTTTGCAGCCATTGGCGCCGCAGCGTGGTCAATCGTCACCTTCTTCGTCACCCCCTACATCATGTTTCACGACTCCAATGCGGTCGCTGCGATTAAAGAGTCGGCGAAACTCGTCAAAGAAAAGTGGGGCACGCAACTCACCGGTGGAATTCGGATTGGCGCCAGCGTTGCACTCATTATTTTGCCCGCAATAGCGCTTGTTGTAATCGGGGTCATCATGCTTTCGGGTGATGGTGGTGGAGCTGCCGTCGGTGGAGGGCTCATTGCAGTTGGTGCAGTCCTGTTCCTTATTGGACTCTTGATCGGCAACACACTCCAAGCAATTTTCTCCGTTGCCCTATATCGTTTCGCCACGGGCTCAACCGAAATTGCACCCTTCACCGCAACCGAGCTACAAGGAGTTCTGCGTGTCAAATCTTGATGGAAAATTATCACTTTCGGGCAAGGTCGCTGTAGTCACGGGAGGTGCACGCGGAATGGGTGCGGCACACTGCATTGCCCTAGCAGCACAGGGTGCATCTGTTGTTGTGTGTGACGTACTCGACGTAGAAGGCGCTGCGGTCGCCGAACAGGTGGGTGGTACGTACCTGCACCTCGATGTAACCAGCGAAAGTGACTGGGAATCAGCTGTCACTGCAACCGAAGCGGCCTACGGTCCCATCAACATTTTGGTTAATAACGCTGGCGTGGTTGGACTTGGCCGAGTTGATAAAACCGAACTTGAAGAATGGAACCGAATCGTCGGGATCAACCTCACTGGAACTTTCTTGGGAATCCGATGGTGCGCCGACTCCATGAAAAAAGCCGGCTCCGGTGTGATCGTCAACATCTCTTCGACCGCAGGGCTTGTGGGGTATTGCGACATGTCGGCATACGTTGCCAGCAAGTGGGGTGTTCGCGGCTTGACCAAGTCAGCAGCCCTTGACCTTGGTCGGTTCAATATTCGTGTTGTTTCGATTCACCCAGGAATAATCGAAACCGATATGGCTGCCGACTTGGCCATCAGTTTCAAGCGTCAAGCAATTCCACGAATTGGACAGAGTGAAGAAGTAGCAAAGTTAATGCTGTATTTGGTCAGCGACGCGAGTTACTCCACGGGAGCAGAGTTCGTTGTTGACGGTGGTCAGACATTAGGTCAGGTTTACGACCTGACCTAAGCTGTAACGGCTAGCTAGGAAGTTTGCGAAATACTGATTTCGGGAGAGTCTTCAATCCCGCCATGACAAAGCGAAGTGGCCCTGGCGCGTAGACCGTGCTCTTGCCTTTTTTGAGTGCGGCAACGATTATCTTGGCTACGTCTTCGGGGTTTGTTGTCATGGGCGCTTCGGGCAGGTGACTTGTCATACGGGTACGGACAAAACCCGGGCGAACAATCAGTACGTGGGCACCCGTTCCTGCGAGTGCTGCGTCAAGTCCTTGTGCAAATGCGTCAAGACCCGCTTTGGTTGACCCATAAACGTAATTGGACCTGCGTGCTCGATCCCCTGCAACACTCGAAAGAACAACGAGTGCGCCGTGGCCTTGATTCTTGAGTCGCCGGGCAACATGCAACCCGGCGCTAACCGAGCCGGTGTAGTTAACCGTTGCAACCTCGACCGCGTGGCTTGGGTCTTCCTCTGCGGTCATTTGATCACCGAGGAGCCCGAATGCCAAAATCACAACGTCAATATCGGAGCCGTCAAATACCCCGTCAATGATCGCGCCGTGGGATTCAGTATTTTTCGCGTCGAACTCAATTGCCTCAACGCCGGTGATATTGAGATCTCTCAGTTCCGCAACGGCGGCGTCAAGGGATTCGGACGGGCGGCCGGCAAGCAGTACTCGACGAAGTCGGTGCCTCGGCATTTCCTTAATGGTCGCAAGGGCGATTTCACTTGTTCCACCAAAAACGAGAACGGACTGTGGTTCACCGAGCGCATCAAGCATGAGTGGGGCCTTTCAGATTTCCAGTCGACGGGACAGGTCAGATGCAAATACGTGATTGGGGTCCATGGTGTCACGGATTTCACGCCATTCCTCGAGGCGCGGGTAGGTTCTAGCAAAATTTGTTGGTGACTGACGCGAGTCCTTTGCCAAATACAGTCGGCCACCTTCCGCACTGATCAAGTCGTCGAGTTGATCAAGTGTCCGACCCAGTCCCGGTACACCAGCGGGGAGGTCCGCAGCCAGGGTCCAACCCGACTGAGGGAACGACAGTGGTGCTTGGTTCCCTGGGCCAAATCTTTTCAGCACTGTTAGGAAACTTGGAGCGCCAATCTCTCGGAGTTTGCCGAGTGCGATTTCGACCAAGTTGCCGGCAGAGTCGGGGACTTGAAACTGATACTGCAAAAAGCCTTGGGGTCCGTAAATTCGATTCCATTCCTGCACACCGTCGAGCGGGTGGAAAAATGCGCTGATTTTTTGTTGTTCACCGACCCGCAAGCTCGGGTGCTTGCGAAACCAACCCTCGTTAAAAGCTTGAACGGTCCACTTATTTAGCGCTCCCTTGGGAACTAGACCTGGTGCTGTTGCAATCTTTTTTGGATCGTAACTTCGCGGGTTCTTGATTTTGTCGTCATTGCACTGCTGCGCGGTTGAGTGATCACCTCGAGTAATTACTCCCCGACCAGAGGCAGACACGCTGTCAATCCAGGCGACCGTGTAACGGTATTCGTGGTCGCGCTCGAGCATCGAGGACATAACAGCGTCAAGGTCTTTGCCTCGTTCGGTGTCGACCGTTATATAGGAACTTTGAATCGGAATTACCGTGAACGTCGCGCTGACGATTACTCCGGTCAGTCCCATGCCGCCAACGGTTGCCCAGAATCTCGGATCTTTGGGTGTGAGGTTGTGCATAACTCCCAGGCCGTCAATGAGCGCTAACTCAGTAACGTGAGCGCCAAAACTTCCGTCACGGTGATGGTTCTTACCGTGGATGTCGCCCGCTATTGCGCCGCCAACAGTAATTATTCGGGTTCCGGCACTCACCGGAACAAAAAATCCACGGGGAACGATCTGGCGCAATATCTCGTCGATACTGGCGCCGGCATCTGCGGTAACGCTCATGTTATCCGCATCAAGACGAAAGCCCGTCATTGTTGTCATATCAATCACGGTTGCACCACCGGATTGAGCAGCGTCACCATAGGAGCGACCTAGCCCTCTTGCGAGTACACCACGTGAATCCGCGTCTTTTATAAGTTCAGAAATTTGTGTTTCAGAATGCGCGTCAACCAAACGTGCAACCGTGGGCATGGTTCGTCCCCAGCCGGAAAGCTCCGTTGCTACCGCTCCACTCATACGCCCAATGCTCCCAGAGCAAAGAGAATCAGCCATGAAGCCCCCAACACCAGTAGTGCTTTGTCCGCGACTACCGCGTCTTCAGGTGCTTCGGCGTCCCCTCGGTCGATCACAATTCCGTACCGCAGGATTGCAAGGAAAAATGGCAGCACACTCCACTCAGCCCAAGGGAGGGAAGACGGAGTTGCCGCGACGTCAAAAGCCCACAACGCGTATCCCATGATCGCGACCGCTGCTGCGGTGCTCCAGACAAATCGCAGGTATCCAAGTGAATAACCCTCTAGTGACTTGCGCCGGTTCTCAGACTTGGACCCAGTGATCTCTTCACGTTTGAGTTCGCTGTAACGCTTGCCGGCGGCCATGAATAGTGAACCAAACCCGGCCACGATCAGGAACCACTGCGAAATAGGAATGCCCGAGGCGGCACCACCGGCGACTGCGCGAAGCAGGAATCCCATCGAGAGTAATGCGAGTTCAATAACCGGTTCGTGTTTAAGTAGGAGCGAGTAGCTGAGCGTAAATACGGCGTATGCGAGAACAACACCGGCAAGGGCAGGGGCGATCAGGTAGGCAACAACTAGTGAAACCACGCTGAGGAACGCAGCGAAAACAAGGGCAACGGGAACTGAAATTTCACCAGCGGCAATCGGCCGACGATATTTAGTTGGATGCTCTCGGTCGCTATCACGATCCTTTACGTCATTGATTAGATAGGTCGCACTGGAAATCAGGCAGAAAACAAAAAATGCGCCAACACTCGGCCAGAAAATATTGACTTCAAATAGTTGCCCGGCAGCAAGTGGTGCCGCGAACACCAAAACGTTCTTCGTCCACTGTCGCGGTCGCATGGCAGCGATAAGCGCAACCGGCAGTGACCTGCCAGACTCCGTCACACTTGTCACAAAATCGGCCGTTCGATCCGAGCACCCGGCTCAGTGTCACCAACAATTCTTGCGATCTGTGGAACAACAAGTCCCCATGTAATCACGTGCATGATTGCCAAAACGATTGCCGTGGAAACCAAGGTAGCGGTCATAAAAGGGTAGGCAATTGAAACAACCGCAATCACCGTACCGATCCAAAAAACAATTCGCTGGGCGTGAGAGAAACCACGAAGTAACAGAGAGGCCATTGCGCCGATCTCCGCCGCAGCGATAGGGACCAGTAACACCGCGAACCAGAACACATGAATTGTTGTTCCTTCAAGGACAACATCCATGGGGACACCGAAAAGGCGAGCGATTGCGAAAACAATGAGCGAGATTAGTCCAGACCAGGACCCGGTAACAAGAGCTGCGTAGGCAAAAAAGCCGGGCTTGGGGTCCAAGGACAATGGTGGGCCGACCGGGGTCTTCGAGGTCAGCCACTCACCTTCATCGAGTGAAGACCCAGTTTTTGCCATGGAACTATTCTGGCCTCTTTAGGTACCAAAGTTCACCCCGACCCTAAAAATCGTTTCTCAACTCGCTGAACCCCGCTGATATGCGGTTACCCTGGTCGGATCTCACTCTTCTGCTGACGGCTCGAAGTGGTGGACATTCCACACCCCCTTGGGCCGGGCCCGATAATCCAACGGTTGCGTACCCGATTTTGCAATATTTAGTTGACCTTTATGAGGGAACCAGTTAGTCGCGCAGCATGCGGCGCAGGATTTTGCCGGATGCACTCTTGGGGACTTCGTCTATGAAGACAATGTCGCCGATCACCTTGTATTTGGCGACATGGCCTTCCATGAACTCTGTGATGTCCGCCGCACTGGCTTCCTGGCCCGGCTTGAGGACAACAAATGACCGCGGGATCTCGCCGGCTTCGGTGTCTGGGATCCCGATCACCGCTGCGTCGGCTATTGCAGGGTGAGTCAGCAGGAAAGCCTCGAGTTCGGCGGGAGCAACTTGGAAACCTTTGTATTTGATCAGTTCTTTGAGCCTGTCCACGATTGAGACATAACCCTCGGCGTCGATCATGCCAATATCTCCGGTCTTAAGCCAGCCCTCAGGATCAATCGTGATCTCGGTGGCACTTGGGTTATTCAGGTATCCCTTCATGACCTGGGGTCCCCGGACCCAGAGTTCACCTACCCCGTCACAATCTTGATCCTCGCCTGTTTCTGGGTCAACGATTCGAATTTCAGTATTCGGTGCGGTCAGCCCGACAGTTCCAGGCTTGGAACGACCTTCTAGTGAGATGTGACTCACGGGTGAAAGTTCGGTCATGCCGAATCCTTGGACAACCGTGCAATCAATTCTCGCCGCGGCTTCTTCACCGAGTTCGGCACCTAGGGGTGCAGCGCCGGAGAAAACCTGTTTCAAACTGCTGAGGTCGTATTGATCAACGAGTGGATGCTTGGCCAATGCCAGAACAATGGGTGGCACAACGAAAAACCGTGTGATCTTGCGGTCTTGAATAATTGACAGTGACTGTTCCAGATCAAAGCGAGGAACGGTAACGATTGTTGAGCCACGTGAAAGAAACTCGTTCATCAAAACTTGCATTCCATAAATGTGGAAAAACGGAAGAACCGCAAGGACGACTTCACCATCCTCGACGTCTAGTGCGTCTTCAACCTGCATCAGGTTCGCCACAAGATTGTGGTGGGTCAACATGACCCCTTTTGGAAAACCTGTCGTGCCGGAAGAATAGGGAAGTACTACAACCTGCTCCTTCGGGTCAATCTCAACCTGCGCAATTGGATTGCCGAATAACGCCGTGAACGGAGTTGTGCCCTCAGGGGCATCGCCAATAATCACGATTTCAGAAACTGCAGTTCCCTCGATTGCCGACTGGGCCGTTTCTAAAAACATGCCGATCGTGACAAGTAGTTTTGCTTCGGAGTCATTGAGTTGGAATTTGACTTCGTCTGCGGTGTAGGTCGGATTGATCGTGCTCACCGCGATACCAGCAACTGCTGCGCCATGGAAAACGATCGCGAACTCAGGAATATTCGGTGACATCAACGCGATGGTGTCGCCTTTCACGAGTCCTTTGGCGGCGAGACCACCAGCGAAGGAATAGATCATGCCTTTGAGTTGCGCGTATGTATAAGAGCGACCGGTCGGGCCGTCAACGAGCGCTTCTCGGTCAGGGACTCGATCTGCTTCACGCAAAATGAACTCGGTGATTGAGATATTGGGAATCTCAACTTCAGGGAGAAGGCTCTTGTGAACGATCATGGGAACTCCTTGGCGCTCGATGGCTGAATGTACGGACCAATTCAGGAAAGTGTTTCCCGGGAGTGTCTCAGGTTTTTGGGTTTCATAAGCGTGAAATCAAATTATTTATGTCGAATTGGGTATCTCTGCTTGCAAAAGTTGCCATGAGGGTTCATCATTGTTACCGACGGGTAACTTAGCCCGAAATTTCAGCACAGGGAGTGGCAATGACGCATTACAAGAGCAATCAGCGCGACCTTGAATTTAACCTTTTTGAGGTTTTCGGAGCCGGCGAACTCATGGGCAAAGGCCCCTTCGCTGAAATGGACGCTGAAACCGCCCGTGACGTCCTCGACGAAGTGAATCGCTTAGCGACCGGGATTCTCTCGGACACCTTCGTCTCCTCGGACCGTGTTCCACCCGTATACGACCCAGCCACTAAAACCGTCACCATGCCGGAAGACTTCAAGAAGAGCTTCAACGCGCTGATGGATTCTGAGTGGTGGCGCCTTGATCTACCCGAGCACCTTGGTGGTTCCGGTGCTCCCCCCTCACTTCGCTGGGCTGCCGCTGAACTCATGCTGGGAGCAAACCCCGGTGCATTCCTATTCATGTCTGGTCCCGGCTTCGCGGCAATCCTGGACGCACTGGGCAACGAAGATCAAAAGCGCTGGGGTGAACTCATGATCGAAAAGCGTTGGGGTGCCACCATGGTTCTCACCGAACCAGATGCTGGCTCCGACGTCGGTGTTGGTCGCACCAAGGCGATCGAACAGGCTGACGGCTCTTGGCACATTGAAGGCGTAAAGCGCTTCATTACGAGCGGTGAGCACGACATGGCTGACAACATTGTTCACTTGGTTCTCGCTCGCCCAGAAGGTGCCGGTCCAGGAACAAAGGGTCTTTCCCTATTCGTTGTTCCCAAGTTCCATGTTGACTTGGCAACCGGGGAGCTCGGCGAACGCAATGGCGTGTACGCAACCAATGTTGAAAAGAAAATGGGCTTGAAGGTTTCCACCACGTGCGAAATGACATTCGGCGAAAATGAGCCAGCTGTCGGTTGGCTGGTCGGCGACGTCCACAACGGCATTGCGCAAATGTTCAAGGTGATCGAGTATGCACGAATGATGGTCGGCACTAAGGCCATTGCCACTCTGTCCACCGGTTACCTCAATGCTTTGGACTACGCGAAGACACGAGTTCAGGGCGCAGACCTCACCGAAATGACGGACAAGACAGCACCACGAGTCACCATTACCAATCACCCAGACGTGCGCCGTTCACTCATGCTGCAAAAGTCCTACGCCGAAGGAATGCGGGCACTAGTGCTCTACACCGCCTATTGGCAGGACTTGATCGAAATGGGTGAAGCCGGTGACACGTCCGTTGATCTGGACCAAGCACTGCGGATCAATGATCTGCTCCTCCCAATTGTTAAGGGTGTCGGTTCTGAGCGCTCCTACGAAATGCTTGCTGTGGGTCTTCAGACCTACGGCGGGTCGGGTTACCTGCAGGACTACCCCTTGGAGCAGTACATCCGTGACGCCAAGATTGACACCCTCTACGAAGGAACGACCGCTATTCAAGGTCTGGACTTCTTCTTCCGCAAAATGGTGAAGGACCAGTTCAAGTCGATTAGCTACCTTGCCCAGGAGATCACCCAAACCGTTAAGGGTGACGAAGGCTCAGGTCAACTCTCCGTAGAGCGCGAACTTCTTGGGCAGGCGCTTGAAAACGTACAAGCGATCCTAGGTGTTATGGGCCAGTGGGCCGGTGCTTCCCAGACCGACATAAAAGAGATCTACAAGGTGGGCTTGAACTCAACCCGGCTTCTCATGGCCTCCGGTGACCTCATGATCGGTTGGTTGCTTCTGCGGCAAGCAGAGGTGGCCTTGGCCGCACTTGCCGCCGGTCCAAGTGATCGCGATAAAGACTTTTACACCGGCAAGGTGGAGAGTGCTCGATGGTTCGCCCGCAACCGCCTTCCACTCATTGCTGCCGAGCGCGGGATAGCCGAAGCTACTACCGGTGAAATCATGGACATTCCTGAAGCTGCGTTTTAGCAACAATCGAATCCGCGCATTTTTGGTTACGCCAAAGTGCGCGGATTCGCTCTTTCCCAATGCGAGGTACTCTGAGAGAGTGAAAAAAGCCTGTGCCTTCCTCGCAAGTTTCTTCCTCGTGAGTGTGGCTTTTATGGGTAGTGCGCAACTAGCTTCTGCCCACGCAGACTTGGTCAGTACGAGCCCGGTTGACGGCGCTGCACTAGATGCGGCCCCCGAGTCCCTCGTCTTAAGTTTCAATTCCTTAGTTCTAGATGGCATGGCAGAAGTCGCCGTCTCAGACTCCGCTGGTGAGCTCGTCACCGGGGTTGTCGCTGAAACCGCTGAGACCGAAGTGGTCGTTTCATGGCCGGGGGACCTGCCAGGAGACACCTACAACGTTGCCTATCGAATTGTCTCCGAGGACGGGCACCCCGTTACCGGTTCATTTACTTTTAGTTACCCAGAGACTTCGATGCCGCTCACAGCCGAAACCGCGGCTGAAGAACCAACAATTTCCACGGAACCAACTCCAGACCAAACTTCAGATGTTGAGGTGGCTTCAGAAGTCACCGTCGACGCGAGTTCAGGATCAGAGTCTGGTTCAACGATCGTTTGGGTCGTCGGGTTCCTCGTCCTTGCAGGTGTTGTGGCTAGCTACTTCATTTGGCGGAAGCGCTCAGCGTGAAAACAACGCTGAACCCAGGCACGCAGGTTGTTTCGAAATCTCGGGTAGTTATTTTTGGTTCCGTACTTATTGCCATTGGCATTGCCGCAACAGCCATTGGGCTCATGGTGACCGGCAGTTCCTATCAATCAGCTGCTGAGGGAATTTCTGACACTGGACCATTTGTCGCTTGGGGGGTGGCCATTCTGCGGGTCCTGACCGATATCGCGGGAATCGTAACTATCGGATTTCTTGTATCCGCTGCATTTCTTGATCCTTCCGGCAAGAACGGTGTGCTCTCGGCCGCCGGGCGAAAAGACGTTCTTCGTGGTTCTTGGGCCGCCGCTATTTGGGCAGTGCTCGCGATCATTCAGGCCTTCTTTCTCTTGGCTTATGTCTTAGGAGTTTCCCTATTTGAGGCACTTACACCCAGTGTTGTGAGCACCTACGCAACCGACGTGCCCGCAACTCGCGCTCTCATAGTCATGTTTTTCATTGCCGCCGTTATCTCGCTCGGTGGTTTCATCACTTCCACCACCGACGTCAGCGCCGCTGGGATCGTGCTCGCGCTCATCGCTATCTCACTTCCGTCCCTCGCAGGACACGGCGCTGGTTTGGGTGATCACGCATTGGCACTCACTGCCGGAATCGCGCACGTTGTTGCCGCAGCCCTGTGGGTGGGTGGTTTGGTCGTGTTGCTGTTCCATGCGATCAAACGCGATATCCCTCTTGGTCGAGCACTTGAGCGTTTCTCGCCGCTCGCGCTAATCGCGATTATTTTGCTTGCGGTGAGTGGGCTGTCAAATGCCTACACCCGCTTGAATACATTCGATGAACTTTTCTCAACCGGATACGGTCAAGTAATTCTGGCAAAGGTCGCGTTGATTATTGGCTTGGGTCTTTTCGGTTTTCAGCTCCGACGTCGAGTGATTCCCACCATGAGCTCACCAGGAGCACACAAGCGTTTTACCAAAGTCGCGGTCGTTGAGGTTGTAATTATGTTTGCCGCAGCCGGACTTGGTGTGGCACTTGCTACAAGTGCATATCCGCGAGTTGAAGAACTGCTCCCCACCTTCGGTGAATCACTTCTGGGCTACCCGTACCCACCGGCTCCGACGGTGAGTGGCGTCGTTTTCGGTTTCCAGTTTGAACCCTTTTTCCTTACAGGAAGCTTGGTTGCTGCGGCGCTATACGTGATCGGGTTTGTGCGTCTGCGTAAGCGCGGTGACGCTTGGCCGGTTATGCGCCTAGTTTCTTGGATGGCTGGAATTGCAATCGTGATCTGGTGCACCAACTCAGGGATTGCTTTGTACTCCCAAGTGTCCGTTGGTTTGCACATGGTGAACCACATGACCCTCACCATGCTTGGCCCAATTTTTCTCGTCTTGGGGGCGCCAGCGACACTCGCTCTTCGCGCACTCAAACCTTCCAGTTCGGGGGAACGCGGTCCGCGGGAGTGGTTGGTCTTGTTCCTCAATAGCCGGATCAATGGTGTTGCAACAAATCCATTCTTCGTTTTCTTAATCTATGTAATTGGGCTGTATGGCCTCTACTTGACACCCGCATTCGGTTGGCTCATGGGTTCCCATATTGGTCACGTGGTCATGCAGTTGCACTTCATTTTCGCCGGTTACCTGTTCTACTGGGTCCTCATTGGAATCGACCCCCGACCGCACCCACTCCCGTACTGGGGCCGGATCCTCCTTTTACTTCTGGCAATCAGCGTTCACGCCTTCTTCAGTGTGATCCTCATGATGGGCACAACCCCGATGGCCATCGAGTGGTACGGAATCGTTCGACCGGAGTGGGTGGTTGATCCAATTGCCGACTCGATTTACGGTGGACAAGTTGCCTGGGGAATCGCAGAGTTCCCCGCTCTCATTGTCTTTATCGCGATCATGGTTCAGTGGGCTCGAAGTGACGACCGGGATGCTAAGCGCAAAGACCGTCAAGCCGAACGGGACGGGGATGCTGAACTTAACGCCTATAACGAACGCTTAGCTTCCCTTAATCAAGGGTCCCGAGGGCGAACCCGAAGCGAATGATATACCCTAGGGGGTATGCCTACGAAGTCACTTGCGAAGTCACTTGGTGTTGCGATTGCGGCTGCGGCCCTGGCACTCACCGCCCCTTTAACCGGCTGTTCAAGCTCGGATACAGACACCGCCACCGCCACTAGTCCCATGGACGTAGTGATTGAGGCACCCACAGCCCTCGAGCGCGTTGACGCATCCATGTTTGGAGCAGTAGTTGAAACACCCGGAATAACAATCATTGACGTACGTACGCCCGGCGAGTTTGCCCAGGGTCACATTGAAGGAGCGATCAACTACAACGTTGAAGGCCCTGACTTTGCAAACCAGATAATGGGACTTGATCCTGCCGGTGTGTACGCGGTCTACTGCCAGAGCGGAAACCGCTCGCAGGTCGCCGTGAGTCAAATGAGCAGCATTGGCGTGAACAGTATTTTTGAACTTGAGTCCGGAATCAGTGGCTGGGAGAGTGCCGGTTTCCCTGTTGTTTCCTAATCATGTAGTTTGCTAATTATGAACAAGACGCGGCGAGTGCTGTTAGTGCTCGCCATAGTCATGCTCGGCCTAATTACACCAACGAGTTCCCAGGCTGCACCAAATGTGCTTAACGGAATCACAGACAGCAAGCAGGTTATTTTGGTGACCGCAAAGTCTTGGAACTCAACGAACGGAACTGTTCAAGTCTTTGAGAAGAAGAACAAAGTGTGGTCCTTGACTCAGAACGCCGTGAAAACAAATCTGGGTTACGGAGGCCTGGTGCCTGGGTCGAAGAGGCAGCAAGGTACCGGAAAGACTCCGACCGGAACGTACGCAATCACGTGGGCATTTGGTATCAAGGACGATCCAGGAACGAAACTTAAGTACACGAAGGTTGATAAAAATGACGCCTGGACCTACAACCCACGATTCCCCAGTACCTACAATGTTTTTCAAACGGTCAACAAATCATGGTCGGGCTACGGCAATTACGTTGAACGACTTGCGTCCTATAAAAAGCAGTACAACTATGTAGCCGTCATGGATTTCAATCTCCCCAAAGGAAAAATCACTCAGGGCGTCAATGGGGTTAATCGAACTGATGCGCCCGCTAATACTTCACGCGGAGGCGGAATCTTTCTCCATGTGAGCAACGGGACAAAGACTGCCGGTTGCATTGCCGTTCCTGAAAAGTACATGAAAAAAATTCTCAACTGGCTTGACCCAAAAAAGAATCCCGTGATTGTGATCCAAGTTAAGAAGTAATAAGAACCTGCCTAGGGAACCCGATGAATTGGGCACGCGACCATGTCATTGATTGCCGGAAACTCCAAGCGCCACTGTTCCGCCACCTCAACATCGATATTGGCACTGAGAACTTCCTCATGCTCGCCGCCCTGAGCCAGCAGATTTCCTAAGGGATCAATGATCGCGGAACGTCCGCCCAAAACGTGCTTTCCTTGCGTCCCCACCTGATTGCAGGCAATCACCCACGTTTGATTTTCAACTGCACGCGCGGGGAGAAGTGCATCCCACTGCGCAATCCTTGGAACCGGCCAACCAGAAGGAATAACAAAGGCCTGTGCACCCGCAACACGCATTTCCCGGAACATTTCCGGGAACCGAGCGTCGTAACAGGTCGCCAGTCCGGTGAGGCCTAGGGGCGTGTCAACCAAGATGTAGTCCTTGCCCGCGGTCATGGTGTCCTGTTCGCGGGCGTAGGTGAAAACGTGCACTTTTCGGTAGTAAGCAGCGAGTTCACCTTGAGCGTTGTACAGCACACTCGTGTTGTACAGATCCGTACCGTCTTGTTCACAGAATGAGCCACCGTGCAACCAAATCCCGTGTTGGAACGCTTTTTGCGCAAGCACTGTTGGCAACTTCCCGTCAATTGTTTGCGCATGTTGACGACTTGCCTCCAGATCAAATGCTCCCACATTCCACAGTTCGGGAAGCACCATAAAGTCACAACCTGGTGCGTGTTGATCGATTAATCCAAGCACTCGATCAACGCGGTCCGAAATTGATTCAACAGTTGAACTGTCAATTTGCAGGACACTAACTCTCACACTCATAGACCCAAGCGTAAGGCCTGCTTGGGTGCGGGGAAGCTACTTAGTTGTCAAGACAAGCCAGCGCGGTATGGGGCAGACTGTCGTCATGGCCAATATCCTCGACACCAAAAGCTCACTTGATCCCATGAAAACCTACATTGAAGCCGTCTTGGAGTTCTACTCGACTTTAAATTCACTCGACGCAGAACAGTGGAATCTCCCAACTCCTTGTCCTGGTTGGAGTGTTGCTGACATCGTGGCTCACACCGTCGACCTTGACTCAATGGCCGCAGGTGAACCAGCACCGGCACACGAACCAGACTGGGACTCACTCCCCCATGTGAAAGGACCTTCCAACCAGTTCACCGAGCGCGGGGTTGACTACCGAAGAGGAACACCACCCGCAGCCCTCCTTGAACAAATGCTGACCGCGGCCAACAACCTGTCAGATTTTCTCAACACGGAATCCCCAACCTTGAGCATTCCTTGGGTCAAAGGTGAAATCTCCAAAGAGCAGTTCCTGGGCATGCGGACCTTTGACATTTGGACGCACGACCAAGATGTTCGCATTGCTGTCGGCCTACCCACCAACCTCACCAGCAACCCTGGCAAGAATGCCGCGAAACGAATGCTTGAGTCGCTGCCGTTTGTCTGGGGGAAGAAGGTTGGTGCACCGGAAAATGAATCATTGAGAATAACTTTCACCGGACCTGATCTGGAAGGGACGGTGTGCGTTGCAACTGATTCACATGGAAAAGCCGCATTCATTTCCGAACCAACGGGTGAGATCACTGAGATTGAAATCCCTTGGCAAGATTTTGTTATCGGTTTTTGTGGTCGAGTCGACAAAGAGATCACAGCATCACACATCCGTGGATCCGGCCCCCGGGTTCACGAGTTCGTCAACGCACTCGCGTCAACCCCCTAGAGGAACCTCAAACTGGCTATGTTCACCGACGTTTCCAACTAGACCATGTCTCGCTCCTGCATAATGCTTCCATGAGCCAGTTCCAAGATATAGGGAACGTAATTTCCTAGCCCATACGTTTCTTCGTATTGGGCTTGCAGGTCGTTGATTCCTTCTACGGTTCCGTCAAAACTTCCCGTTGAAAGGAAAGAGAGCAACCCTGGGACTTCAAGGATTAGTGTCGCATTTTCACCGCTGACGTCTCCAATGGTCAGGACCAAAAATGGTGCACTCTGCGCTGTTTCATACAAAGCCTCGGCGGCGGCCATTTTCATTGGTTGCTGTTCAACCATGACCTTTGACGTCATGTCGCCCGTCAGACTCACCGCGGCTGCCGCAATCAGAGTAACGACTGCACCTGCTTTAATTGCTGGCCGGAAAATATCTGTTTGACGGTTCTTGATCAAGAACCATGCGCCCACAACAGCGACGCCGGTGCCCGCGACCATGAAACTCGCGGACATAGTGTGGAAAAAGGCTAGAACGGCTGTGTTCTGAAAGAGAACAGCACCTATGTCATTAAGCACCGCTCGACCCGTGTCTGGGTTGATCTCAAAACCAACCGGGTGTTGCATCCAGGAGTTTGCCGCCAAAATGAAGTAGGAAGAGAGCAAAGTTCCCAATGCTGCCGCCCAAATAGTCATCAAGTGAAGTTTCTTAGGAAGGCGGTCCCACCCGAAAATCCACAGTCCTAGGAATACCGACTCCATGAAGAACGCCAATAGGCCTTCCATCGCTAATGGGGCTCCAAAGACGTCACCTACGAAGCGGGAGTAGTCAGCCCAGTTCATACCGAATTGGAATTCCTGCACGATTCCGGTGACAACTCCCATGGCAAAGTTGATCAAGAACAGCTTCCCGAAAAACTTGGTGAGTTTCAGGTACTTCTCTTTACCCGTTACGTACCAAATAGTTTGGAAGGCCGCTACGAACCACACAAGTCCCAGCGTGATGGGGACAAAAAAGAAGTGATAAACGGTCGTGATACCAAATTGCCAGCGGGAGAGGTCCAAAACGTCCATAGCTAAATACTTTCGTATTTATATATGTACATGACCGGCTTCGGACCTCAATAACGGGACCAAAGTCCTTCGTTGTCGGCAAGGACCATCTCCCCACGGACACATGCCATCCCTCTGCCATGATGCGCCGGTGGCAACTGATATTCGGGGGGTAACCGAAGCACCGATGAGAACGATCATGGGTCCGCTCGTCACCCTCTGGCTTGTCTGGGGATCGACCTATATGGGAATTGGACTGATGGTCAAATCCATGCCGCCACTTCTCGGTTCCGGTTCTCGCTTTATTACCGCTTCACTTGTGTTGGGATCAATGGTTCTACTCGTCAAGGGTCCCGCTGCCTTCAACGTAACCTGGGCGCAGGTGCGCGGGGCGGCAACAATGGGTGTCACTATTCTGGGATTCTCCATTGGAATTCTTTCCCTAGCTCTACGGTACGTACCTTCAGGCATTGCAGCGCTCATTGTTTCTGCCATGCCACTGTGGATTATTTTCTTCCGAGTCCGCGGTGGTGATCGACCCTCTCGGTTAACCCTTGTTGGAGTTGGTGTTGGACTGCTCGGCCTAGTCTTGATGCTGTTGCCCGGGGGAACAGCTCCGGTGAATGGTGCGAGTGGTTCCCAGGTTGCTTTGTGGTCCGTGGCTATTGCCTTCGGTAGCTTTTCCTGGGCGTTCTTCAGCTTCCGATCTACCCGAATCGAACAGCCTAAAGAACCTCTCACCACTGCCGTTATTGAACTGCTGGCCGCAGGGCTCTTCTTGTGTATCGTTGGAGCGCTAATCGGGGAGCGTTGGGATTTCGGTGCAATAACCCAACAATCTTGGGCCGGCTGGGGTTACCTTGTCCTAGCGTCAGCAACCGCTTACGGGGCTTTCGTGTGGTTGCTCAATAACGCACCCATGTCACTTCTTGCAACCTACGCGTACGTCAATCCTGTGGTTGCAGTGTTCCTTGGTTTCGTGATTCTCAACGAAGTAGTCACTTCTGATGTGATAGTCGGACTCTCGATCGTGGTCGGTGGTGTCGTTCTCGTTGTTAGCGGGGAACGGCGGACGCGATTGAAACTGAACGAGCAACCTCAATAAATCGGTTATTTGCCTCAGTTTCTCCGATTGAAATGCGGAGTCCTTCACCTGGGAACGGGCGAACCGAGAGGCCCGCTTGCTCTAGGGCTTGATACATGGCTTCGGTGTCGTTGCTAAGCCGCATCCAAATAAAATTCGCGTAACTTGGATTGAGTTGGTAACCCATTTCCTTCAATTCACGGGCGACCCGATCGCGCTCTGCAACAACTGATTTGACTCTCTCCAGCAACTCACTTTCGGCTTCTATCGATGCAATTGCTGCAGCTTGCGCAATAGAGGAAACACCAAAGGGCAATGCGGTCTTGCGTAGAGCATTGGAGATCGGTTCTTGGGAGATTGCGAAACCAACACGCAGACCAGCTAGTCCATAAGCTTTTGAAAAAGTGCGCAGGACAACAACATTTGGTTTCTCCCGGTACAACCGAATCGATTCAGCGCGTTTTTCATGGGGAACGTATTCCACGTAGGCTTCATCGAGAACAATCACGATTTCACTCGGAACATTTGCTATGAACTCTTCGAGTTCAGCAGGGTCAACAATCTGTCCGGTTGGATTGTTCGGTGAGCAAATGAAAATAACTCGTGTCCTTGGAGTTATCGCATTTCGCATTGCTTCAAGGTCGTGGGTTTCATCAGGTCTTAGTGGAACTTGAACACTGTGGGCACCGGCAATACCGGTCCAAATCGGATACGATTCAAAACTTCTCCAGGCGTACAAGATTTCGTCGCCGGGGCCCGCAGCCGACTGAATTATTTGACCACATAGCGCAACGCTTCCCGTGCCCAGCGAAATGTGCTCGGGCGGGACATTGAAGTGGCTCGAGATTGCCGCAATTAAATCGCTTGAAAAGGGGTCTGGGTACCTGTTTACATCTGCAGCGGCTGCAACAATTGCCGCTTGGACACTCTCAAGTGGCGCGTGGTGGCTTTCATTGCTCGAGATTTTGTACGTTGTAATATCAGTCCGGGGGGCTGGTCGTTGACCCGCTTTGTACGAGGGCAACGCCTCAAGATCAGGTCGCAACCTTGGGCCGGGGGAACTCACCACCCCAATTTAGGGGGTCTGAGCTAAACCTTCAACTTAACCTTCAACTCCACTATTGAGCAGCGTGACCGCGAAGTCAGGAACATAGTGGTTTTGCTCCCGTGGCGGGCGAACATACTCTGAAGCATGTGGACGCTTGGGTAGCGTGAGCTGGTCAACTTCGGGCGCCGAATAATTAATCGTGCTCAAGAAATGGTGAATTGTGTTGAGTCGTGCGATTCTTTTGTCTTCGGCTTCAACGACGAACCATGGTGACTCGGGTATGTCTGTGTGAACAAACATTTCGTCTTTAGCCTTGGAGTATTCCTCCCATTTCGTGACTGATTCCATATCCGTTGGTGAGAACTTCCAACGGCGCATAGGGTCTTTAAGTCGTGACTCAAATCTACGGGTCTGTTCGGCGTCACTAATGCTGAACCAATATTTGCGCAGAATGATTCCATCCTCGATCAACATGCGTTCAAAAATGGGTGCCTGGTGCAGGAATCTGCGGTATTCGTCTGGGGTGCAGTACCCCATCACTTTTTCAACCCCCGCTCGGTTGTACCAGGAACGGTCAAAGAATCGTATTTCACCTTTGGTTGGTAGATGACGCACATATTTCTGGAAGTACCACTCGCCGACTTCGCGTTCTGTTGGTGCAGGCAAAGCAACAATTTGAGCAAGGCGGGGGTTGAGGTACTCATTGAATCGCTTGATAGTGGATCCTTTTCCAGCAGCATCCCGTCCCTCGAAGAGCACGACAATTCGCTTGCCTTCGACTTTGGTCCATTCCTGCAAGGTCACCATCTCGGCTTGCAGCTTGAGCAGCTCTTTTTCATAGATTGACTTGGGGAATCTCTTACTCACTCAGCAACCATAAACGTTGACATGCGCAAATGTGTGCTTCACAGATCAATCTCATTTAGTACTCTGTTCACATGACGTTACGTAGGCGAGCATTAATTGCGACCGGAACCGGACTTGGCGTGATCCTTTTAGGCTTCATCCTCGTAATAACTTCATTCGCTTCAGTGTCGAGCGCACAATCAAAGCTCAATGACCTGCTTACACCCGCCGCACAAATGGCAAACTCATTGCTTTTGGCTCAAACCGCAGCTTCCGGCGATCTTTCAGACTATGTGCTTACCGGCAAAGAAGCACCACTCGCGAGTCACCAAAGTGCTATTTCAACAACTAACGTCATGATCAGCAACCTGATCGACATCTTTGGAACCGAGCACCCTGAACTCACCGCTCTCGTGGAGGAGTCAGCATCGGCTCAACGGGCCTGGGTGAGCGCTGATGCGGAACCAACACTGGTTGCAATGGCCGACGGGAAACAACCCAAAGCCAGTCGCGTGTCAAATAGGGCCAAGGCTTGGTCAACCTATGACGCGATGATCACTGCGACTTCGACACTTCAGGCTGAACTTGAAATTCAGCGGGCTCAAACAAGTGATGGCCTTGCTAGCAGTGCACGCCAACTCGGCTTGCTCCTTGTCTTTGGTGGACTCCTACTTGTTGCTGGCTTTGTTGCTTACTTCGTCTACTTCCAGCGTTGGGTTATCTACCCACTGATGGATATTCGTAAGGATCTGCAACTTTCCACGCGCGACCCAATGCACACTCACCCAATTGAACCGATGGGTCCACCAGAATTTATTTCCCTCGCGAAAGATGCCGAATCACTTCGACGTCAACTTGTCAGTGAGATCGATGAAGCGTCGGCTGCGCGAAAGGGTCTCACTCAAGACGCGCCCCTCGTTGCCGCGGTGCGAAGTGAAATGAAAGTCAATAGTTCCCAACACTGTCCAGGAATTGCCATAGCTGGACTGGCGGCTACCGCCGAGGGTGTACTCGCGGGTGACTACTGGGACTACATCCCGCTCAGTGACACGCGAGTTGCTTTAATCGTGGCCGATGTTTCCGGGCATGGACCTTCAGCCAATGTGGTGGCCCTTCGCATTCGCGCAATTATTCGCGCTGCACTGTCAAAAGGGCTTTCCTTGTCCGACTCGGTTGAACTAGCGGCTGAGTCAACCAAGGTCGACGAACTATTCGTCACCGCACTGTTGCTTACCGTCGACATTGAAACCAATGAATTGCAATGGCTCAATGCAGGGCACCCACCCGGTATCGGCATTACCCACGACAAAGATCTGTTTAGTTTGGATCCCACCGGGCCGCTCATTTCCTCTCTCGGTGGGGAGTGGGAGGTACGAACCCATCCGTTTGTTCCGGGTGACCTAGTTCTCGGGGTAACCGATGGTTTCCTTGAAGGCCAAGGGTCCGTGAGCACCTCTGAAGAAACACAGGCGATTATTCGCATTCTGCGAGGTCTCGATGGTCCAGTACGTCAAAATCCTGCTGAGATAGTGGAGAGGCTCGTTTCCCATATCCGCGAAATTTCCCCGCGCTGGCATGCCGACGACGTCACCGTGGTGGCATTGAGTCGATTGGACTAGCCAACACCCGAAGATTCCCTATGCACTTTCCATGGCAGACTGTCCAGATGCGAATACGAAACCGAAATCTGATTGCTGCGGCAATTGCTGCAGCCCTTGTTATCCCGCTGGCAACAACCGCCCAAGCGGCTCCGATCAAGAACCCTTCAAAGAATCTCGAGAACACCGTCATTGACGACTCACTCTTCGGTCTACATGTGAAAGACGAACAGTTGGGTGTCTGGCCGACTATAAAATTTGGATCGCTCCGGTTGTGGGACAACGGGACTGCCTGGGCCAATATCGAGACTTCACGGGGAGTCTTTGATTGGACAAATCTCGACAACGCCGTCGCAACGGCCAACAAAAACGGCATGAGCGACATCCTGATGGTTCTCTCAGGCACACCTGCTTGGGCTACAAACCAACGCAACCCATTGGCACTTCCCGCGCCCGATGCCTCCGGAGTACCTGCGAACATGGCGGATTGGGACAACTGGGTTCGCGCCGTTGCGACCCGTTACAAAGGTCAAATCAAGATTTACCAACCTTGGAACGAAGCAAACTTGACTACATTCTTCACGGGAACTCCAGCGCAAATGGCTGATATGACCAAACGGGCATACGACATTGTTAAGAGTATCGATCCCAGTGCAACTATCGTGGCGCCTAGCACGGGCACTCGTCTAGGTGGTCCATTCAAGAAGTTTTACCCTGCATTTCTCAACCAATTGAAGGCACGTGATTGGCCGGTAGATGTGTGGGCAGCTCACACCTACCCAGCATCTCTCGATAACACCAACGACCGACAGGAACTTGCTAACAAGTGGATTGATTTCCTGAAGGCGGCTAAGGCACCAAACTTGCCACTCTGGGACACCGAGAACAACTACGGACTTGGTGGACCGGGTCCTGAGAACCCCGAACAGGACATTGAAGGAGTTAAGGCTGCGAATTGGACCGCCATCACATACCTTGATGCACTGCGTCTCGGGGTCTCTCGCGTTTACATGTACCAGTGGGGTCCTTACAACGACCTTTGGGGAATCCAATACAACGACGGTGCTCCTGGCGCTCGAGCAATGGACACCCTTCAGAACTGGATCGTGGGAACTACCTACAAGAATTGTAAAGAGAAAAATCGCAAAGTGACGTGCAAGTTCAGGACAAGCACTGGTATTAACCAGATCGTCTACTCCGAAACCGGACGCAAGACTTTCAAGGCAAAAAAGCAGTACAAGCAAATGTGCCAACTGGATGGAACCTGCTCGGCAATCCCAGCCAACGGCAAGGTACGAACCCAAGGCCCAGTACTGCTCAAAAGATAGTTACAACAAATTGTTGAAGGCCGGTGCGATCAACGCACCGGCCTTCACTCGTTACTAAACCAATTCAGAAACGGCAGCGTCAAACAACGTCGTGTGCAGCACGACATCGGCAGAACTTGTAGTCGGACACATCAAAGCCATGTTGTGAAATGGTGTCAGCAGTAATCCTCGGTTGCTCATATATAAATGTAAATACTCTTCGATGTCAGCGTCGTGTGCAGCAGCAGACTCAGTACCCGATCGCGGAGCAGGTGAAACAAATCGATATTCAGCACGCGCACCAAGCTGGGCGATTGACCAAGGGACCTTATAGCGCTCCAACACCGATTCGACACCTTCACGAAATGAGGTTGCCAACGCGATCATGTGGTCAAAAGCTTCGGGGGTCAAAACTTGATCTAATGTCGCTCGCATGGCCGCAGTGCTTAAGACGTTACCCGCCAACGTTCCACCGACTCCGCCAACGTCGACTAAATCGGAATCCTCGGCCGCATTGATTGCATCTGCAACCTGCTGGGTCAAACCGTAGGCACCACTGGGTATTCCCCCACCAATACTCTTTCCGATCACGAGGATGTCAGGCTCAAGATTCCAGGCTTTCGTGCACCCACCCCAGCCTGCTGAAATTGTGTGGGTTTCATCGATCAAGAGCAACGCGCCATATTGCGTACACAATTCGCGTAAACCCTCCATGAAGCCTGGTTCGGGAAGCACAATTCCAATATTGGTTAGGGCGGGCTCTGTAATAACAATTGCAACGTCGTCATGCTTAAGTGCACGTTCAACGGAATCCAAATCGTTGAACTCTGCAACTCGCGTAGTTTCTTTTATGGGTACTGCTGGGCCCACATTTCCTTCTCGCAAAACTGCTTCATCGCTTGGGCCACTTCGCACCAGTGTTTCGTCGACAGCTCCGTGGTAGCAGTATGAGAACGCGAGAACCTTGTCTTTGCCTGTTACCTGACGCGCAATTCGAAGTGCCCAACGATTTGCGTCAGTTGCCGTCAAACTAAATGACCACAGGGGAAGACCAAAGCGACTCGTCAACTCAGCGGCCACCCATTGAGCGTCAGCGTTTGGCATCATGGTCGTGATACCACCCTCCACCCCAATGCGGTTGTAAACAGAGTCAACTGTTGCATCCGGTGAATGACCCGCCATGGCGCCAGTGTCGCCCAAACTGAAATCTACGTATTCGTTGTTATCGACGTCAATAATTCTGTTTCCACGCGCCGACTTCAAATACAACGGGTAACCGCCAGACCATTTATTCATCCAGGTCATGGGAACCCTGCCGAATAAATTATCGGCCTGCGAGTACAACTCACGCGACTGTAAAGTTCGAGATTCGTGCAGGGCCTGCTCGCGTTCTAAAAGTGCGCCAAGTTTGCTGCGGTCAATTAACATAACAAACTCCTCCATAAATTCATGGCCAATACTAGTGGCCGGAGTTGAGTGTTCCCGTCAATCGATCGTGGAACTCTGCACTCTTCTCATTGAATCCAACAATCACAACACGCTTGTGGCGGCGTTCGTACTTGCTGACTACCGCGTCTAAGGTCGCAACCGTTGAAGCGTCCCATACGTGTGCTGCGGTGAGGTCAATAATCACCATGTCTGGGTCTTCTGTGTACTCGAACTGATAGACAAGATCGTTGCTTGAAGCAAAGAACATTTCACCGTGAACTTGGTATCGAACTATTTCCTCGCCTGACTCAACGTCAATTTCTAGAATTCGATTCATTGAAACTAGGTGGGCGACGCGTCGGGCAAACAGAACGGTCGCGGTCACCACCCCTGCCCCAACTCCTATTGCGAGGTTGTGGGTAATCAGGGTGGCAATTACCGTGGCAAGCATCACGGTTGTTTCACTCTTGGGCATTGCCAAGATTGTGCGCAGGCTATGCCAGTCAAACGTTGCGTAAGCCACAACCACCATGACCGCGACTAACGCTGCCATTGGAATAGTTGCTACAACCTCACCCAGTGAAACAACCAGAATGAGCAAGAAGACACCTGCCAAGAAAGTGGAGAGTCGCGTTCGCGCACCAGATCGCACGTTGATCATGGTTTGACCGATCATGGCACACCCACCCATGCCACCAAAGAATCCTGTCACGATATTTGCAACGCCCTGTCCCCATGACTCACGGGTTTTATTGGAACGAGTGTCGGTAATGTCGTCTACCAACTTCGCAGTCATGAGTGATTCCATTAGTCCAACAAGTGCGATCGCTACTGCGAATGGCGCAATGATCATGAACGTGTCAAAAGTGAATGGCACACTTGGGATTCCCAGCACTGGAAAGCTGTTCGGCAACTCACCCTGATCTCCGACACGCGGGACGTTCACATTCAACAACACCACGGTCAATGTGAGCAATACAACAGTTACAAGTGGCCCCGGAATCACTGTCGTGATTTTCGGCATAATAAAGATGATCGCGATTCCAATTACCACCATGGGATAGACAACCCAAGGAACGTCAATTAAGTACTGAAGCTGCGAGGTAAAGATCAGAATTGCTAATGCATTGACGAAACCGACCATGACACTGCGCGGCACAAAGCGCATGAGTCGCGCGACCCCAGCAAATGCAAGTAGAACCTGAAAAATTCCTCCTAAGATTACGGCCGCGATCAGATATTCAAGCCCGTATTCACGTGCAAGTGGTGCAACCACCAAAGCGATAGCTCCGGTCGCTGCTGAAATCATGGCTGGGCGTCCACCTGTGAAGGCAATTGTCACCGCCATGGTGAAAGAGGCAAAAAGACCGACGCGAGGATCAACTCCGGCCAAAATCGAGAAAGAGATGGCTTCGGGGATCAAAGCAATTGCGACTACAAGGCCGGCAAGAATCTCAGTACGAGCGACTTTCGGGTGTAACCACAGCGGGCGATTAAACGTGGGAATTAGTAATGACACTTGCTTGACACTAACCGAAAACGGCCAATCAGCCTAATTTTGGCAACCGATTGCCCGATGAACTCCTCCAGTGGGCAGACTTGGGCTGTGAGTGAACACAAGACCCTGGCCGAATTAGCCGAACAAATGCGGGAATTCACGGGAGCTCGGGACTGGCATCGGTTCCACGACCCAAAGTCACTAATGCTGGCCCTGATGGGCGAAGTGGGTGAACTCTCCGAACTCCTGCAATGGCTTTCTGCGGAACAAGCCGAAGAACTTGCTAAAAGCGACCCGCTAAATCAAAGACTCGGTGAGGAAATGTCCGACGTCCTGCTGTACCTGGTCCGGCTGGCGGACGTGTGTAACGTAAATCTCGATAAGGCCGTGCAATCCAAACTCCGGTCAAATGAAGAACGTTTCCCTGTTGCAGACTTTCACGGAGATGCCCCGATCAAGAATTAAATGACTGTAATTGCTTAGCCATGAGTTATCTGGCTGGGTCCATCAGTTTCACGTGAGACAACAATCCGATCTGGGAATCGGTCCTTCATTTCGCTCACGTGACTGATCACCCCGATTGTTCTCCCACCTGACTTGAGTTGATCTAGTTGATCTAGTACACGTTCAAGGGTGTCCGAGTCGAGGGAGCCGAAACCTTCGTCGACAAAAAGTGTTTCCAAGGCCACTCCACCAGTCTCACTTTGAACTACGTCAGCCAAACCCAAGGCCAGGGACAGGGAAGCGTAAAACGTTTCACCACCCGAGAGAGATTTAGTCGGGCGTGGGTATCCCGTTGACTCATCCATGATATTAATTCCTAGGCCTGTTTTTCCAACACCCTGTGCGCTTTCGTCGAGGATGAAGGAAAGACGACCGCTACTCATCTTGCGTAAATGCAGAGATGCGGACTCCAAAACATGTGCGAATCGAAGTTGCAGTGCGTAGCTTTCCAAAGTCAGTTTCTTCGTGTTAATCGAAGAAGAGGCGCTCACAAGGCCACCCAAGGTCACGGCGTCATTTACTTCAACCAAGAGTTTCTCAACCCCCTTGGATTCCCTTTCGAACTTGGCAACCAAACGAATTGCGGCCTTTAGAGCGTTTTCGGCAAGGGTCTGCAGTGCCTCGGCATTTTCCAGCTCAACTTGCGCCGCCTGAAGTTCTCCTTCAAGGCGAACAAGTGATTCTTCAAACTCTACAGAATTGAGGTTCTTAATCTCAGGGCTAAGCGAGTGTGCAACCTTCTCAAGATTCCTACTGACCTCTAGCCATTCACCTAATCGACTTGTTTTTGCAACCAGTTCAGCCAACTCCTCACCTGCATTTTTGCCTGGCTCAACCAGTCTCGACATTTCTTGTTCCTTGTTCTCCAACTCGGCAACAAACTTGATCAAGGCAGCACTCGTGTTCGCGGCTTCCTTGGCTGAATTTTCCACAGCGACCTTACGTTTCTCAAAGTCAAGTTTCGCTTGGGCAAGTTCTTCCTCACGCGTGTGCATTTGATCCGCGAGCTCTCGTTGTTTAACAAGTTCCAGGCTCAATCTTTGTAGTTCTTCACTTACCGTCTGAGGTGAAAACCCCGAACATGTTGCACTCAGGGCAGCCAATGAAAGCTTGGATTCCTCAAGTGCCAGAGTCAGGTCTTGAACGAGCAACTTCTGTGAATCACGCACGATTTTTGCGGCAACGACGTCACCTTCACATTCTTCAATGTGCAACTCGGTGACCGGTTTCACACCAACTGGCATGTCTGCGGGAGCGGGATGCTCAACGCTTCCACACACCGAGCATGGCTCGCCTTTGTGAAGTTGACCAGCCAGCACAGCCACCCGTTGCGTGAGTTGCGAACGCATGGCCTGCGAGAGAACCAATTCAGCTTTCGTGACATCGTGCTCATGGATTTCTAAAAGTGATTTCTCATCTTGGAGTATTCCGTGGGATTTTGTAATTGCAACTTCCAATTCGGAACATTCTTCAAGTTGTAGTCCAATTTCCTCCTCCGCACGCACTTGCTTCTCAAGCTCAACCCCTGCGACTGCCGCCTGAGAGCTCTGAGCTATTTCTCGCTCTAATATTGTTTGAATTCGCGGATACTCCTCTAGCGACTCATTCAATTCAGTAAGTTCGAGGGTCCACCTATCCAATTCCTCAACTAACTTCGTACGGTCACTTTCACGCTGTGCTTCTCCAGACTGCCAGTCGACAAGAGGTTTCAACTGACCTATCCGCTCACGGGTTTCGCTAATTACGGCTGGTATGCGTTCAATCGAAAGGTCCAACTCGGAGGGGTTAAGGACGGACTGCGCAAGGACTGCAGACTCGCTGGCTTTCACAAACTCGTCAAGTTTCAACTTAGTTTGTTCGAGCTTGTTGAACTGGATCTCAAGGGGGTGGCAAATTTCACGCATCTTCTGGAGTGAATCCTGGGCAAGTACGTGACCTTGCTCGAAATAGGCAATCACCTCAGAGGTGACACTCGCCGGGTCGGTAGTTTTCGCCTCGACCAATTCATGGACTCGATCCAGCAATTCTTGAGGGTCTGTGTCGGAAAGAAGCCCTTGGATCTGAACGGCGGTGTCACGGGTTCCCACACGAGCTTGGTTCACCTTGGCTACTGCTGCCTTGCCACGTTCGTCGAGTTCTGACTGCAGCTTCTGGTAGTAGTTATCTCCCAGAAGGTCACGAAGGGCCTTGAGGCGATCGGTTGGGTTCATGCGGAGTAGCGCCGCAAACTCACCTTGGGCAAGAACCACTAGTTGACGAAATTTTTGGGCGTTGAGGTTCAACAGGTCGGCAAGATACGTTCCGATTTCGTTGGCCTGCGTGTAAGCCAGATTCTGTTCACCATTCGAATCGAATCTAATAAGTGATTGGGTGGCAGCGCGTTTAGTTTCACCCGAGCCATTCTTTTTGGTGAATGAATACGGGATTCCTCGTGTAATTGTGTGCCTTACCCCCTTAACAGAAAAGTCAAGAATTATTTCCGAGCGATCTGGGCCCGCGCTGTAATCACTGCGCATTCGATCCTTGGCCGACTCCTCACCACTTAGGGTGCTGAACAGCGCGTAGGTGATCGAGTCAATGATCGTTGTCTTTCCTGCTGCCGTTGGACCGTCGATTAAAAACAAACCTGAGGCGCCCAACGCTTCGAAGTCAATTATTTGCCGGTCACGAAATGGTCCAATGCCACATATTTCAAGTCGGTGAATTCTCACGGTGTGACGCCATGTGAATTAACGCTCTCAATGGCACCCTGAACCAAGCTCCTTTGCGAGTCTGAAATTTCTCCATTAGTTACGTGACTAATGAATCCCGCAGCAATCTCAATGGGCGGCGTGGTTTGTGGGTCGAGTCTTTCTGTAATGGATAACGGCCCTGTTCCGCCTTTGGGAGTGAACTCAATGTGTTTCAGGTTTGGGAATCGCACAATCAGGCGTTCACGGGTTCGATCCTGTCGAACCGGATCGGTCACCATGGCTCGCACCCAACTGCCCTCGTGAACCGAGAACTCTGGGCTCTCCAGCAGCTCGTGCAGTTCACCTGTCACAGTTACCAGCGGACCTGGCACCGGTGTCAAAATATCTTGGTAGGTGATCGGACCTACGGCAGGAATCTCGATAAGTGTGACACTCTTATTGTGCTTCTCCTCTGAAAAGGAAAAGGGCAAAGGAGAGCCTGAATACTTCACAACCGTGTCCGAACCTGCTGGACTCTTGATTACTTGCGAGCCATGCAAATGTCCCACAGCAACGTAATCCACTCCAGCAAAAACAGTCGAAGGTGCGTCACCGATCCCGCCTATCTCAAGGGAGCGTTCTGAATCGCTGCCGCTTCCACCAGTAATGAATGCGTGCGATACAACCACCGACCGAACCTCTGTTCGGGCATTCAAGTCGGAATTGATTCGCGCCATTGCCGCACTAAGAACTCCTGTGTGACTGCGCTCGGACTCCAACTCGTTGAAAACTACCTCGGGCTGGAGGTACGGAATTCCGTAGACAACTAAGTTGGTGCCGTCACTTCCCCTGATCTCAAGTGGAACGTTGATTTCTGAAATTTCAGAACGAATATGCACTCCGTTAGTCCGCATGAGTTCACTGCCAAAACCAAGTCGAATTGCAGAATCATGATTCCCGGGCGTGACAAAGACCGGACACACCGCACTCACATCAACTAGTGCCCGATTAAAGAGTCGAACAGACTCTGCGGGTGGGACCGCCCGGTCGTAGACGTCACCTGCAATAACAATAAGTTCAACCCGCTCGATCGCTACCAACTCAAGCAGCCAGTCAACGAAAACTTCCTGGTGGCTGTGCATGCTCTCTGACAAAAAAGTCCGACCTAAGTGCCAATCGGATGTGTGCAGAATTCTCATGTATCCCCCAAGCGGCAGGCGAACTAAATTGAGTCGCGCGCCATGTCGACAAAACGCGAGTAGTGACCTTGGAATGCAACGTTAATGGTTGCGGTTGGACCATTGCGGTGCTTGGCGACAATAAAGTCTGCTTCACCTGCCCGAGGTGACTCACGGTCATAGGCGTCTTCGCGGTGAAGAAGGACGACCATGTCCGCATCTTGCTCCAAGGATCCCGACTCGCGAAGGTCAGAAAGCATTGGTCGCTTGTCCTGGCGTTGCTCCGGGCCACGGTTGAGCTGACTGATTGCGATGACGGGAACTTCAAGTTCCTTTGCCAGAAGTTTCAGTGAACGGGAGAACTCGGAGACTTCCTGCTGGCGGCTTTCCACGCGCTTACCGCTTGACATGAGTTGCAGGTAGTCAACAACAACTAGTTGCAAATTGTGGCGTTGTTTCAGGCGCCGACACTTTGCGCGAATCTCCATGAGGGTCATGTTGGGTGAGTCGTCAATGAAGAATGGTGCTTCACTGACAGCACCCATCTTGTTAGCCAGTTTCGCCCAGTCCGCCTCACTCATTTGTCCTGAACGCATGTGATGCAGTGCGACCTGGGCCTCAGCGGACAACAAACGCATGACGATTTCGTTGCGGCTCATTTCGAGGGAAAAAATAACGCTGGTTAAACCATGCTTAATAGAAGCGCTGCGACAAATATCAAGCCCCAGTGTCGACTTTCCCAGAGCCGGGCGAGCCGCAACGATAACTAATTGGCCAGCGTGTAAACCGTTTGTCAGTGTGTCAAGTTCGGCGAAACCGGTAGGAACACCCACCATTTGACCGTCACGATTGGAGATCGCTTCAATCTCACTGAGAGTTCCTTGCATAATGTCGCTCAGTGGTGAGTAGTCCTCACTGGTGCGACGTTCTGTTACTTCGTATACCTCGGCTTGGGCCCGGTCAACTGCGTCGTCGACCTCACCTTCACCGCTGTAGCCCAAATGGACGATTCGCGTGCCGGCAGTTACCAACCTGCGCAGAATTGCCTGTTCTCGCACGATCCGCCCGTAATAGTTGGCGTTTGCCGCCGTGGGAACCATGGACACCAAAGTGTGTAAGTAGGAAGGCCCACCAATGCGCGTGATTTCACCGGACTTGGTCAACTCGGAGGCAACGGTGACGGCGTCGGCTGGTTCACCACGACCATAAAGATCCAGGATCGTGTCGTAGATTGTGGAGTGTGATGGACGGTAAAAGTCGTCGGCGCGAATTGTTTCAATTACGTCGGCGATTGCGTCTTTACTGAGCAGCATTGCACCCAAAACAGATTGCTCGGCTGCCTCGTTATTGGGTGGCGTGCGATCTGGGCCAGCAGAATAGGCCGAGTCTCGGGGTTCCTCCGGGAGTGGAAGTTCTGTGACGCTCAACGAAATCCCTTTCAGTAACTACATCTAGTCCGACCAGCAGTAAACACCGAGGGTCTGACACTAGGGAGCAAGCAACTCCCTGTCCATTCACCCTGTGGGCCTAGGTGTGGGTTACCTGTGCACCACGTATCCAATACCGTGGACGGCGCTGGGATATCTTGTGGAAAAGTGAACTATTTTTGATGATTCTCAGGTTTTCCCTCACGCAATGGTGTCCACACCCTGTGGACAAAAACTTTATTACTAGGCTGCGAGGATGCTTGAAAAATCGAATTCAACCCCATTGCGGGTGACCGCCGTGTGCCTGGGAAATATTTGCCGTTCACCGATCGCCGAGGCTGTCTTACGTGACCGGATCGAGCGGGCCGGTCTTAGTGACCTCGTGATCGTGGACTCGGCCGGTACGGGTGATTGGCATCTTGGTCACGACGCTGATCCCAGATCGCAAGCCATACTCACGCAAAATGGATACTCGCTGACCCATGAGGCCCGACAAATTTCTCCGACCTGGATGGCCGAGCTCGACATTATTTTGGTCATGGACCAAAGCAACTACACGAACGTTGCAGCCATGATCACCCAAAGCGGTTTCGAACCCGAGTTGTACATGATGCGTAGCTTCGATCCTGATCTGAGACACCTAGGCGAGCTGCACCCTGATCTGGACGTCCCCGATCCATATTTCGACAAAGGAGACGGCTTCACCCTTGTTCTGGAAATGATTGAGCGGGCAGCTGATGCTTTTGTCGCCGGGCTACCCGCTCGTTTACATTAAGCGGGGCGCACCACTTCACCGTCGCCGGACAACCGGCGGTAGGCAAGGGCGTCAGCAAGGTAAGTGAATGCCGCAACGAATACGTTGATGAGTGCAACGAGAATAAATGCGATCACGGACAGGATTCCGGTCAGCACATTCAGGTCATCGGCTGCCGCGGCACCTAAAATAGACTGAACAAAAACCGCAAGAACGGTGAGTGCTGCCGTCGCGCCGATTAATACGATTCGGAACCCAATGAAGCGCCAGAACGAAGTGGTAATTAATTCCCAGCTCATGGCTAGTGCACCAAAACCGGTCATGCCGGGCTTGCCAATAAGTGCATAGGGAAATAGTGCGAACATGAACGCCAAGATCAGTCCTGGAATAATGAAGGCGAAAAGCCCAACAACAACAATGCCGATATAGACAGCACCTGCCACGAGGAACCACCAAAAACGATCCGAGCGCAACAGGACACCAACGGAAGGCTTAGCACCCTCGGAGGCGTTATAAGCGTTGCGAAGTAGGCCGAGGAACGTGTAGAAGAAGCCAAGAACACCGATGAAAATCACGATTGCACCTAATGCCGGCACAGCCATTGCAGCAAGGGCACCCACCACAATAATCGCTAGCGGAATTGCTACTGCGAGAACAACCACCAGCAACCAATGCCAGTACTGACGCTTGGTCAGACTCCACGCTTCATCGAGTACCGCAGCAATATCAAATCCGGACATTTTCTCCCCTTGTGCTCATGTGATCTGGTGTGAATTCGGATAAAAGGAACATATCACTGAATGAGTACCTCATTCTTGCTTATGGTTCCAGATTTATGTCCTTGACAGATTTTCCGGATAACCGCCAAGGTTTCCACTTCACCGCGTAGAGTTTGGTTGCGTTGATCAAAAATACAAGACGGTGGTCTTAGAGCAATCCTGATAGGAGGTGGAGGTCACATGGCAGCTGTTACGGGGCCACTCCTCGCACCGGCGCTGACCACGCTTGCAAGTAACAAGGTGGACGTTGTCAGAGACACCGTTGCCCAGCAGACCACTCCACATGAGGTGTATTGCGCTTCAAAGACTCTCGACGGAGTTGTCGCAAGTGTTGCATTACCCTCCACGCGTTTGGTTTTTGTAAAATACGGTGAACAGGTAATGGTGTCAGCACCTCCCACGGGTGACAAATTGGTCGCCACGGTTCCACTTGGAACAATGGGGGTCGGCCATAAACCCTCCGAAAGTCTTTCCTACCGGTCACATGGCTTCCTACTTTCGTCGACCCAAGACACGATCATGCACCCAGATCCAGATAAAGGCGCACTTGTCTTTGCCGTTGGTTCGCAGGAGCTCGCACAACAGGCGCAAAAAGTCTTGGGGCATGATCAACACTTTGGCCAGTTTCAATGGTTGAATCGCCAATCACTCGTTGAAAGCTCGCTTACACACATGTGCACTGGCGCATGGGAAATGGCCATGAGCCTTCCAGCAGATACTCCAGAATTTGTGGTGAGTCGTCTCATGAACTCAATGCAGCTCAACATAATAAATTCACTCGTGTTGGCCTGTGATCACACGCAGCTTTCAGCAGGTCCCGAAAAATCTCGCATGTCACGCTTGATTTCTTGGATTGAAGTTCATGCAGGTGAAGCCATCACGGTCGCAGACCTTGCTTCCGAGGTTGGCTTGAGCGTCCGCCAGCTGCAAGCCAGCGTCGCACAGCATTTTGGAATTTCCCCCATAGAACTTTTACGTGAAACACGGCTTCGCATGGCGCGAGAAGCCCTCATTGCGGCAGACCCGGATAACTGCACGATTTCCACAATCGCCTACTCAATGGGTTTCAATCACCTTGGTCGTTTCTCGCATCACTATTTCACCGAGTTCGGTGAAAAACCCTCCGAAACTTTTAGGCGCAACCTTCATGGCTGATAGTGCAAATATTTTGGTCCTCTACTACTCCGCAACCGGGAACGTTGCCCAAATGGCCCACGCATTGGCAGACGGCGCCTCTGGTCTTGGAGCACACGTGCGAGTACGTCGGGTGGTCGAGACCGCGCCAACAACAGCAGTAGCCAGCAATCCAAAGTGGCAAAAGTTTCTCGATACCTGCCAAGATGAATATGTTGCACTAACCGACATTGAATGGTGCGACGGAATCGCGCTCGGATCCCCCACGCGATTTGGCAACCCCGCCAGCCAATTGCGAGCCTTTCTTGACACCACCGGTGGTCTGTGGGCACAGGGGTCCCTGTCGCGACTTGTGGGAACTTCGTTCACAAGCGCATCAACGCAACACGGTGGGCTCGAGTCCACAATCCTTTCGATGAACAATATTTTTTATCATTGGGGATCAGTGATCATGCCGCTTGGTTACGTGAATTCATTCGTGCACAAAGAAAGTGGCAACCCTTACGGCGCATCCCTTTATTCCACTAGCGCAAACTCGGCAACGCAGACGCACCTGCAGGCGGCGACTTTGCAGGGTGCACGCTTAGCGCGAATAACGAGAGCCATTTCGTCAATGTCCGAAGAATGAATAACAAATAGGTGAGGGAATGACCCAAATACAGATAGTTGCAATTGGCGGTAGCACCCGTGTGGAGTCTTCGACCGAGTTAGCGCTGCGGATTGCCGGGCGAGCTGCAGAGCGCGCGGGAGCGGCCGTCACCTACGTCACCGGACCGGACTTGATTTTGCCAATGTATGACATCAATGATCCTGATCGTCAACCGGTTGTCAAGGATTTCATTGAAAGTGTTCGACAAGCTGACGGTCTAATTCTGGCAAGCCCGGGGTATCACGGTGGCATGAGCGGACTGTTCAAAAACGCCATGGACTATCTCGAGGATCTGCGCGAAGACGAACGGCCATATCTCCATAATCGCGCAGTTGGCTGCATTTCAACGGCGTACGGCTGGCAAGCAGCCGTGGCAACCTTGCAGCAGCTGCGCCAGATCACCCATGCCTTGCGTGGGTGGCCGACCCCCATGGGTGGGGCGATCAACTCATTGAACTCCAAATTTGACACCGATGGCGAGTGCTCCGACGAATCCACAACCGCGTCCCTAGAAATGATCGGTCTGCAAGTAGTCGACTTTGCACACAAACACCGGTAACTGTGCCGGTAGGCTGCCGGGATGCCTGCGGCCATAAGCGAACATCAAGATGCGATTGCACTTCGTACCTCGAGGCCGCAGTCTTTGATTTTTACTATTTATGGCGCCTACAGCAGATCACTCGGTGGCTGGATTGCTGTCTCAAGTCTTCTTGCACTTCTACGGGAAATGAACATTGAAGACAATGCGGTTCGAAGTGCATTATCGCGTTTGAAACGGCGCGGTGTACTCCTTTCTGAAGCTCACAACGGCTTTGCAGGGTATGCATTAAGTGATAGTGCTCGCAAAGCATTTGATACCGGCGATGCTCGGGTTCTCGAACGACGCCACCCTGAAGAAGAGACGCGTTGGATTCTCGTAGCATTTTCCATCCCTGAAAAGTCAAGGGACTTGCGCTACCGGCTCCGATCCCGTTTAACCGGCGTAGGTTTCGGACAGGTGACAGGTGGGCTGTGGATTGCACCAGCTTCACTTCGCGCCGATGCTGAACTAGCGATCGACACTCTTGGTATCCATCAGTACGTGCACCTATTCGAAGCAGACCACCTCGAATCAGACTCCACGGGTGCAGGATCTACCGACGAAGGATCCGTCCAACAATGGTGGGATCTCGACGCTATCGAAAAAAAATACGAACAGTTCATCCAGGCTTTTTCCCAATTGCAACAAGCTTTTGAATCCGGTGAGGAGCCCGTTTCTCCGGAAAATGCGTTTCGAAATTACACCCGAATTCTTACTGCTTGGCGCCCATTGCCTTATATCGATCCCGGACTTCCCAACTCACACCTCGCACCGAATTGGAAAGGCAGAACCGCAACTGAATTATTCTTTTACTTCAATGATCTGCTTGCCGAATCGGCACAGGAACACGTACGTAAAAGTGTGGATTCCACGTTACAACCCACAAAGCACATTAACTGACGCTATTTAACAATTTTGGCGACCAAAGCCCCACTAGCGCCACCCACTCCGCCGCCCGGCCACGTACCTGCACCACATATATAAAGGTTTTTAACCGGGGTCCGGTGCCGACCCCACCCAGGTACTGGCCTTAAGAAGAAGAACTGCGCCGGGTGGTGGCTGCCACCCAGTGAATCACCTTGGATCAGATTCACGTTGTAGCGTTCTAGGTCCGTTGGGCTCAATACGGCTTGTCCAATAATTAAGTCCCGGATCCCCGGGGCATACCTGTCCAGTAAATCGATAACATGTTCGGCGTAATCTCCTGCGACTTCACTCCAACTCTGGCCGCTAGCAAGTTCACGCGGCAACATGCGGACCTGCACCCATAATGTGTGCTTCCCTTCTGGTGCTCGAGTGGGGTCGCTCACCGTTGGCTGCCCAACAACCAATGTCGGGTGATCGGGTAATTCACCCGCCGCCGCACTTGTGTACGTGCGAGCCATGTCGTCGACATAGGGTCCAATGTGAACGTAGTTGAATGTCTTTGCCTCTTCCGCCGTCCAATTGGGGAGGTCGCTCAACGCCAAGTGGATCATCATGGTTGCTAGTCCGGGACGGAATTTTTCAACCCGCTGAACAACTTCCTTTTGGGCAATTTCCTTTGATAAGAGTTGTGGCATCAGTCGTGGATTAACGTTGCTAATAACCGAGGACTTTGCGCGATAAGAACTCCCACTCTCGGTAATTACACCGGTAGCTCGATCACCTTGGGTGAGAATTTCGGTGACGCGTGAGTCACAACGAACTTCTCCACCGTGCTCTTGGATTACTCCTACCAAGGCGTCGACCAAAGTGACGGCTCCACCTTCGCCAATCACCATGCCAAATAATTGGCCACCGACAGTCTCCAAATAGCTGAACAATGCACCACCGGAAATATCGGGTGCAAAATCCAGGTGCATGCCCCAGGTAGCCATTAAGGCTTTTGTTTTGGGTGACTCAAAGTTTTCGTCTGTAAACGCCCGCGTTGACGAGAGTGCAAGTTTGGCCATTTGATACACGCCGTCAATTCCCAGCGCCTTGCGGGCTTTCCACATTGTCTTTACCGCCGAGACACTGGGCATGTCGGATCCAAGGATCCCAAAGATGAAGGGCGCCCACTCATTGAGTTGGACCGTCAACCTTTCCCAAGCAGCTATATCTGCTGGAGCGACCTTGGCCAAATTTGCCTTGGTAGCTTCGGCGTCCGACTCAACGCCAATCATGGTTCCGTCAGGGAAGACCGAGCAAAATGGTTTGGCTGAGGGAACTAAAGCGAAACCATGCTTAACGAGTTCAGGGCCAATGGCAGCCATTACCGGACCGCCCGCGAAAAGTCCGAGGTTCATAGCAAATAAATCGTGTTTGAACCCCGGGGCGGTTATCTCTTCGGTTCGAATTGCACCGCCGGGTTTCGTTTGAGACTCCAAAACCACAACTCGTTTGCCCGCAGTGGCCAGCAATGCAGCAGCACTGAGTCCGTTAACCCCCGCTCCAATCACAATGACGTCAAAATCCTGTGAGTTTTCGCGCATCGTCCCTCTCATCTCAATCTTTCGTTTACGTGACGACCGCTATCATTCCGCTATACGATCAGATGTGCAATGCTAACTCTCAATTGTTTCGCATTTCTCGCACATGTTCACACGTTTACACGTTTACACGTTTTATCAGCGGCAGCGGCACCCGAAGGAGCAGGTACATGTCCAAAGAATTCGACGCGATAATTATTGGGAGCGGAATTAATGCACTTGTCGCCGGCGCGATGCTTGCGAAGAAGAACTGGTCCGTGCTCATGTGTGAAAGCTCGGATCATCTTGGTGGCGCAATTTACACGAGCACCGACACATTTGAGGGCTTTACCGTTGAGCTCCTGTCGAGTTGGCACCCACTTTTTGTTGGTGGTCCGGCGTACGGGGAACTTGCTGCCGATCTGGCCGCACGCGGAGTTCAGTACGTAAATACGACAATTCCTACCGGTGTTATTAGTGCTGATGGCTCTGGAATTATTTCAACCGATCCTGCGATTAATGCGGCTGATTTTGCCGAACGAGGCGATCTCGATACGTGGAATGCGGTCATGAATGACTTTGGTGCAAAAGCCGAATTGGCATTTGGGCTCCTCGGAACTGATCTGTGGCGGAAGCGGTCCCTAAAACTGGGTTGGAAGGCATACAAGCAACTAGGCCGTCGAGGATTAATGGCAAGTGGCGCCGAACTCCTTGAGCCTGCTGCTCCTTGGCTCGATCGCTCCTTTAACTCCCCGGTCACCCGATCACTCCTCGCTCCTTGGGCGTTACACAACGGGCTAGGCCCAGACGACGCTGCTAGTGCATTTATTACCAAGGTAATTGGGGCGGCCGTCGCAATGGGTGGCATGCCGGTTCCTGTGGGTGGTGGGAAAACAGTGGTCGACGCGATGGTCGGCATGATCGTTGATACTGGCGGTGAGGTTCGCACCAATACCAAGGTCGAGAAAATTTTGGTGACCAACGGAAAAGCTACTGGAATCACAACAGAGCAGGGTGAATCATTTACGGCCAAAAAAGCAGTACTTGCTTCTGTCACTCCACACGCCCTCTATGAGCAACTGCTGCCCACTTCCGTCGTTGATGAGTCTTCCAAAAAATCTGCCGAACAATTCCGATTCGGTCGTTCTGCGATCCAGATTCACATTGCACTTTCAGAACCACCCGCATGGGTGGATTCACGGGTGGAATCAGCAGCACTTGTGCACGTGCTTGACGGTATGGATTCACTCTCAGAAAGCGTTAACGCTGCTAATCGTGGTTTTCTACCCCGTCGTCCCACGATCGTGGTCGGCCAGCCCGCAACCGTTGACCCGACTCGCGTCCCGCGGGGAAAGGGTTTGCTGTGGATTCAACTGCAAGAGAACCCGCGTGAAATTCGTGGTGACCTCGCGGGTGAGATCAACTACACGGGTCCGTGGAATGAGGAAGTGTTGGCGGCCTACGCAGAGCGGGTGATAACCCAACTCGAGCCACATATTTCCAATATTAGGTCGGCTGTAATTGGACAGCGGGTAATTGGCCCGGTCGAACTGGAAGAAATGAATTGCAATTTAGTGGGTGGTGACCCATATGCCGGTGACTGCCGGGTTGATCAGTACGCACTGTGGCGGCCGTCGGCAGATGCAACCGGTCACGACACAGGAATTAAGAATCTGTGGCAGATAGGTGCTTCAACCCACCCAGGTCCAGGACTTGGTGGCGGGTCCGGGTTTCTCGTGGCTCAGCGATTAGCGGGCTAACACGCTTCCCAGCCAACTGAGCCACGAGAAATGCCATTGGTTTACATCAATGCCAGTACTCGGCAGGGGCTTCCTGAACCTTTAACAATAGGTAGTGGCGCGACAATCACTACGGCGCCTTGTGTTGGGAGCTTGTCGAGATTGCGCAATTGAGTGACACCGTATTTATTTGCGCCCATCAACATTGTGTGACATGGGAATGGTGGCTCAAACTGCATTGCGCCACCAGCATCTGTACCCACAGTTTCAACACCCATGCCCAAAATTTCTGTTTCTTCGGACAAGTATTGAGCGGCCGCAGGGGTCAAACCTGGGGTGTGGGGTCCATTTTCATCCGCATTGGCAAATGCTGCGGGATCGTCACCGAACTTGGACCAGCCGGTGCGGTACAAGAACCAAGCACCCTTGGGAATTTTGCCATTTTCTTCTTCCCAAGCTTTAATGTCTGCGACGTCAAGGCAATAATCTGGGTTTGCGGCAACTTCTGCCACCTTGTCAATTACTACAGCAGGGCCAATCAGTCTTTGGACTGGAATTTGGCTGACGTCGTCAAGGCCGCGGCCGGAAATCCAATGGTTGGGGGCATCAAGGTGAGTGCCGGTGTGCTCGCCGGAATGGAAGTTATTCCAGTACCAGTACGGCCCACGTTCGTCATACGCACTGATTTCCTCGAGTGCGAACTTTGCCGTTTGACCGAATTCTTCGGGCAGTGCGAGAACCGGTGTTTCTGAGTGCAGTGGTGATGTCAGATCGAGGACCGTGATTGATCCGTCCACAATGGATGCTGCGAGAGCATTTAAATCGCTCATATGATTTCCCTTCGACTAGCCTTGGGTGATTTTGATAATTATTCAGTTGTGGTTCTGCTGTTAACCTTAAACCCGCCAACGCGATGGCCGGGTGACAACGCCCTCTTGTGGAACTAGTTCAAGCCGAGGCTTCGGGTCTTCATTTCTTCCAGCCGGTGGGCGCGATTTGCCCGGGGTGTAGGGAAGTGGCCAATGCATGTCAACGCCTTGTTCCGCAGCCGCATGTGCGGTCCACGAGGGGTCATACAGGTGTGGTCGGCCGATTGCACACAGATCAGCGCGACCTGCTGCAATAATGGTATTTACGTCATCCCAGCTGCTGATTGCGCCAACAGCAATTGTTGCAACTCCCACTTGATTCCGAATTCGATCAGAATGTGGCGTTTGGTAACTACGCCCGTATACCGGCCTCTCGGTGGAAGTCGTCTCACCCGTTGACACGTCAATTATGTCAACCCCGTGATCCTTGAAAGCTTGCGCAATAGCCAGCGCGTCAGCATCGGTGAGACCTTCCGGTACCCAATCGGTTGCCGAAATACGGACGCTGATTGGACGGCCAACCGGCCACACTTCACGGATAGCGTCAAAGACTTCTAGTGGGAAAGCCAGTCGGTTTTCAACTGATCCACCAAATGAATCCGTACGTTTATTCGTTACGGGAGAGAGGAAACTTGCTAGAAGAGTGCCGTGCGAAGCTTGGATTTCTAGCAAATCAAAACCGGCCTCAGCTGCTCGGACGGTTGCCGCAGTGAATTCACCGATCACGGTTTCCATGTCAGCACGAGTCATTTCGCGCGGGACTTGGCTTGCGGGACTAAATGCAACAGCTGACGCCCCGATCAGTTCCCAGCCACCAGTTTCCAGTGGTTCGTCACGACCTTCCCACATGAGTTTTGTTGACGCCTTGGGACCAGCATGACCAATCTGCATCCCAATTTTGGATTCCGTCGTGTGGACGAAATTAACGATCTTGGTCCAGGCATTGCGCTGTTCGTCATTCCAGATTCCCGTACAACCTGGTGTTGACCGACCATCAGCGCAGATTGCTGCCATCTCAGTAAGGATTAACCCTGCACCCCCCAATGCACGAGCACCAAGGTGCACAGAATGGAATTCATTGGGCAAGCCGTCGCTCGCACTGTAGGTCAACATGGGTGCCACAACAACGCGATTGGGGAGCACCAGATCGCGCATGACAAATGGTAGGAACATAGGAGGACGGGAGCTAGTCCCAGCAGCAACGCGACCCGCTGCAATTTCACTCTCAAGAAGCCACGCGTCCACCGAAGCGATGAACTTCGGGTCACGCTCCATTAAGTTGTCATAGGTAATACGACGGCTGCGTGTCATGAGGTTGAAGGCAAATTGAATTGGATCCTGATCGGTGTAGTGACCAATCTCTTCAAACCACTCCAAACTAGCCTGGGCCGATCGTTGGGTGCTCTTAATTACAGGCAACCGCTCTTTATTGAAAGCTGTGAGTGCACTTCCAAGATCTGGTTCTTCACCGATACATGCGGCCAAACTCAGTGCGTCTTCCATCGCCAACTTAGTACCGGAGCCGATGCTGAAATGTGCCGTGTGGGCCGAGTCACCAAGTAGGACCAGATTTTCGTACACCAGTGACTTGTTGCGAATCGTGCGAAATGCAATCCACTTGCTGTTGTTGGCTATTAGGTCGTGACCCTCGAGGACATCGGCAAAAATTTCACGAAGTCTCGTGATGCTCTCCTCGTCACTTTCTCCCGGCGGAAGTGAGTTCGGATCAACTGCATCAAATCCGCCGGCACGCCACACATCTTCGTGCATCTCGACAATAAATGTGCTCTTGTGTGCATCCATTGGGTACGCATGAACCTGAATCACACCATGGGGAGTGTCGCGCACAATGAATTCGAATGCTTCGAAAACCTTGTCCGTTCCCAACCACATGTACTTGCATTCGCGCGGATCGCTCGTGGTGCCAAAATGGTCCGCAAATTTTTCCCGAACTGGGCTATTAATCCCGTCACAGGCTATAACTAGGTCGAATTCCTGCATAAGCTCTTCAACCGGTGGGGCTTCGGTCTGGAAGTGAACGGGTACGCCGTGTGCAAGTGCACGGCGCTGGAGAACATTGAGCAACTCCTTGCGACTCATTGCCGCAAAACCATTTCCACCCACCGCAATCGTTGTGCCGTTGAGGTCTACGTCAACGTCATCCCAATAGGCAAAAGACCCACCCATGTCATTAAACACTGATCGGTCTGAAGCCTTGATTCCGCTGAGGGTTTGGTCGCTGAAAACAACGCCAAAGCCGAAAGTGTCGTCTGGTGCATTGCGTTCCCACACCGTGATGTCGGCATCCGCGTTCAGTTGCTTGATCAAGCTAGAGAAGTACAGGCCTGCAGGCCCTCCACCAATGACAGCGATGCGCATTTTTTCCTCCAAGGAAACCTATTCGGCCCGCACTTCTTATAGCGCTATTTTGACTATCGCAAATATTACGGAATAAATCGTATTTTGCAACCTAAATAACCGAATCGAGTCAATTTCCTGTGCTCGTTGGGGTGTTCGAGCGATATGCCGCTAGGGGGACTCGCGCTAATTCAGTGACCGGCCCGTTGTGGCCCCATTCATTGCCACCTAACCGCGATACAAGGTCGAGTTTGAGATTATCAACCCGATCGTGAACTAAGACCCCTTCTGCAATTGCAATTAATTGAACTTCACCAAGAACAACGACCCCATTGCCTACAGTCAAAATGTCGACAAGGGTGCATTCCAATGCATAGGGCGAATCACGAACCCGCGGGGCAGCAACCGTTGAACTCTGTTCCCGGATTAAACCCAGCTCGTCAAACTCACTGGCCTCTGGAGGGAATTCGACACCGGTCAAGTTGACCTCTTCGATCAGGCTCGCCGGTGTGCCACAGACAACAAATTCACCGCTGGCTCGGATATTGCGAGTTGTGTCTTTCTCACCCATTGAACTGATCATGACGATCGGTGGGGATGTACTCACGATTTGGAAAAAAGAGTGCGGTGCCAGATTGTCAACACCTTGTGGACTTCGGGAACTCACCCAGGCAATAGGGCGGGGGACCACCAAAGCTCCAAGAATCGGATACACATTTCCCACTTCACTGGGATTAAATTCTCGTCGTTGTGTCATGTCCACCGCCCTATAAAACCACTGCCTGAAAAAACCGCAGCGCTTGCCGCCGGGAATTAACGGGGCAAACGCACACCCTTAGCCTCGAGTCGAGGCAATACTTCTTGTGCGAAGTAGGGAAGTTCGTCTGCATAGTTCAAAAATGCCAGGGTCATGCCACCGAACCCAGCCTTGGCGAAACGCTCAATTTCGTCAGCGACGTCATCCGGTGAGCCAATAATCGGGCATGTGCCGTGGCCTGCAGCAAATCGTCCGCGGAACATGTCCAGCATTTCTGGCGTGAAGGATTGGGCGTGCATGCCCTGTAGGCGCATAAGGTTATCCACCGCATCCCAGTCAGCATTCTCATTCGCGTAGTAGTCCAAATACTCTTCCGCCTCTTTACGCGTGGGTCGCACAACGCAGTGGCCTAATGTGAAGAAGCCCATTTGGCGCTTAAACGTATCTTGAGCAATCTTGGTGAAGGACTGCACAATTTCTGCGCCGTCTTCAGGGCCTCCGACAATGGTCAGCCCAAAATTAGCGTTACGTGCCGCATATTCGCGACCCTGAACGGAGGATCCCGCGTTAAGAATTGGCAGTGGGCCGTCAAATGGCTTTGGCATGCTTTCCACATGCTGCAGTTTGAAGAAGCGCCCATCCCAATCAAATTTCCCTGTGGTGGTCCAAATCTTTAGCAGCACGTCAAGCCACTCCTGTGCCAGGGCATAGCGGTCATCATGTGATTGTGGGAGGTCCATGCCGAAAGTTTCATATTCGGGTTGGTTCCAACCAGCAACTACGTTGATACCAGCACGGCCCTTTGAGATCTGGTCAACCGTCGCCATTTGCTTGGCAACAACGATCGGGTGATTAAAGGCAGTGTGAATCGTTGAGAAAACAAAAATACGCTTGGTGTTGGCTAGCAGGCCCGCAGCCCAAGTAATTGGATCAAGGACACCTTCGTGGAAATTCGTCTCGCCGCCATAGCCGATCCAACGAGCAATGGGCAGTAAGAAATCGATACCAACTTCATCGGCAATCTGCGCCATGCGCAGGTTGTCATCCCAGTTACCGGTCCAACGTTCTGGGACTTTTGTTACCGCGAGTCCAGAGGAGCAGTTCGGGGAAAAGAGCCCGAGTTTAAAATCTTTGCCATCAACAATTGACTTAGTCATTTCGCCTCCTGTGGTGCGTTCGAGCACCAAATAGTGAATACCGATTGGTTGATACCACCATTAGTCTGCAGCGAAAACCGATACCGGTCTATCCAATTTACGCGGTATTTTGTCCAGATAAGTCACCAAACAACCACTTAATAGCTACGACCTAATAGCTACCATTTAATAGCTACCATTTAATAGCTCGCCTGCGTTGGGCACGTAGGTCTTTAGGCCTAGCTCCTTGAGCAAGAAGTACGTGGTGGCAATTGCCGCGGTAATGACCGGCTTACCAAGTCGATCCTGAACGACCTGCACCGCTTCCAATGATGGCATTTGAACACAAGCGGACAAAATGATTACTTCCGCGTCACTGTGGTCAAGGTCCTCAACGATTCGATCAAGATTCATTGGGTCTTGTGCGCCGACCTCAAGGTTGTTTGCGATTTCCAAGGCAATGAAGTCGGTTACTTCGACACCTGAGTTCTCGATATAACCGACAACCTGCTCCGTGAGTGGGCGCATATAAGGAGCGATCAAAGCAACCTTCTTGACTCCCATTATTTGAAGAGCATCAACTATCGCTCCGGCACTCGTAACGACCGGGGCTGGGGATCCGTTCTCGATTGCGATTTTGCTTAGCCGTTCCTGCGATGTGCAGTGATAACCATTCCCGCGCGTCATAATTGCCACCAGACACGCGTAGCCCATGACGTCTACAGCGGCGTCAGAGAGTTCTATCGCGCAACGACCGGAATCGTTGTCCATCGCTTCAAGTTCCTCTTTGGTCACCGACTTCATGCGCATGCGTGAAGAATGAAATGTGAATTTCTCAGGCTCGACTAACTCACGTGCATGGAGCATGGCTGGAATTTCCGTCTCCATGGTCACATTAGAACTAGGAACAATTAACCCTACGCGAAATTTCGTTTTTGTCTCAGACATGTCAGACCGCCACAACTGGATTGGAAAGTGTTCCAATAGATTGAATCGTGCACGCAACAACGTCACCAGGTTGAAGGAATGTCGGTGGAGTCATTGCCGCGCCAACGCCCTGGGGTGAACCGGTCGCAATGACGTCACCAGGTTCCAGTGTCACACCGGAGGTGATGTCTTCAATGAGTGTCGCAACTTTGAAAAGCATGTGTTTGCTGTTGCCGTTCTGGCGCTGGTCACCATTAACGGTGAGAGACAGCTGCAGAGTCTGTGGATCAGTGATTTCGTCTGTGGTGACAACGATTGGCCCGAACGGTGCGTAACTGTCTTGGCCCTTGGAGAAGAACCACTGCCCTGATCGACGCTGGTCACGAGCACTGATGTCGTTAATAATGCTGTAGCCGAAGACGTAATCGAGTGCTTGACCTTCCTTCACGTCGAGTGCTGAAGTTCCCATGACAACAGCCAATTCGCACTCCCAGTCCAGCTGTTCGGTGAGTTTCGCATTGTGCCGAATTGGTTGATTGGGACCTACCACTGCAGTACCGGGCTTGCTGAAAAGCACCGGCCGCGTTGGGCGATCCTTGTCAGTGTCCAGTGTTCTGCTGGATTCTTCGACATGCTCAATGTAGTTCAGCCCAACGCCAATGACCTTACCCGGACGAAATGGCATGTGGACATTTACTGTTTCAAATGGTTCCGAAACTTCAGCTGAATACTCAGTGGTCGCATTCACTTCCGCTAGCACCCTGGCATGGAGTTCCTTACCGGCTTGAATGTACTCCAGCAAGGTGTCCGGGATCTCAATTTTGCCAGCGAGTGCCTTTTGCAAATCAACCACAGTGTCACCCGCCACGATAATTCCAAGTCGTGCCTGTGCTTGTTGAGCGGTTGAGTACGTTACGAATCGCATGCTATTTCTCCTGATAGTTATTTTGCGGTATTAGCCGCGGTTGCTTGAGGGTTGTCACTGTTGTACCTGTTTTGCTGCTCGGTAATCGACTCTTGAACTTGCCCTGTTCCGTGATTCATGTGGATTGCATGTTGCTGTGTCTTGTCGACATGTAATTGGAAAACGTCGAAACGGTTGTAATGACCGATAATGTCGTGCATTTGTTTGGGCTGGATACATTTGTTGAGATCAATGTCTGCATAGACAATTCCTTCTTTGTCAATCAATCCGTCACCGATTAGTCGTCCATCAGGTCCGAAAATCCCACTGAACGCTGAATTTTTGCGTTCTAGCATTTTTCGCGACACCTCGTCGTGTGCCACAGCGTCCACGATTTCGGGGGTAATTGCGGAACACGCAACGACTGTGAAAACTTTTCCTTCGAATGAATGGGCGGCTGCGCGCACCTTTATGGCTTCAACCATGTCGTAGTCTTCGGGCGCGGTCGGCAGTGAAATGTAATTTGCCGTGTGAATGTTTTCGCCCTGCGCAAGAAGGGCAAATCTCGCCAAAGTATTTGTGTTCTCCCCACATGCCAATCCGCCTAAGCGTCCGATTGGTGTGTCGTAGACGCGCAGCGAACTTCCATCTCCACCAGCCCAGGTCAATTTTTCGGCCCAAGTGGGTACTAATTTTCGATGAACCCCGATTAATTCACCCTCGGCCGAGATGAAGAGCAAAGAGTTGTACAAGGTTCCCATGGAATAGGGATCGCGTTCATTGACACCAATAACAACATAAGTTTGTGCTGCTCGCGCTGCAGCGCATAGTTGTGCAACTTCCGGGCCCGGAATGTCAATTGATGCCCTAAAGAGTTTCTCAAACCAAGGGCTGCCCGCTCCGGGGGTCATGGTCCAGTTCCAATACGGGTAACCAGGCACAAAAACTTCAGGGAAGACCACCAGGGTGGCTCCGTTGTCGCCTGCTTCCTTGATCAGTGAGTTTGCCTTGGCGACCGTCGCCGCTGTGTCTAAAAAGATTGGGGCAGCCTGAACTGCTGCAGCACGAAATTGCGGATAGTCCATCGGGTCCCCTGCGCTTTCCTTAAACCGAAAAATCACTCTCAATGCAATGACGGGTGTTATCCATCATATTTGATAGAACCCTAGCACTTGATCAAAGATCACGATATGGTTATGGGGTATTCCGAAGTTACGTCTGGCTAGACGAGCTCACGCACAAAGGCGCATACTTCAGTAACGGTATTTTAATGCGAAATTTTCATTGAAAGGAGCACCACAATGACCGACACCGTCATTTCCGATCCGAGCATGGATGACTCCGCCATTGGCCGAGCCCGCGTCGCAGAGAGTGCAGATCTTGCAGCCTATTACGAGAAACTTGAGTCATTTGGAGCAGGTGCTTTGTGGACGGTTGCCAACGAAATTGAGCCTTGGTACCCACAACCCAAGTCAATACCCATGCTGTGGCGCTATGAGGACATGCGTCCGCTCGTCGTCGAGTCTGCATCTTTGGTAAAGGGCAGCGACGCTGGACGCCGGGTTGTCTACTTGGCCAATGAAGGACGCCGGGATGTAGCTGCGGCTGTTGGACTCCTCTACTCCGGTATTCAAATTATGAATCCTGGCGAGTCAATGACGGCTCACCGTCACGCGGCTTCGGCACTGCGCTTTGTCATGGAAGGCAGCGGTGCCTGGACAATCGTCAACGGCGACCGGCTTGAAGTTGGGCCAAACGACTTCGCCATTACGCCCGGCGGAACGTGGCATGAGCATGGTAATTCAGCCGATGACAATTTTGTTATCTGGCAAGACGGTCTAGACATCCCGCTCATCAATGCACTGGATGCCGGCTTCTACGAGGTACATCCGGACCTTTATCAAGTTCCTGGCAAGGTGGTCAATACTTCTATTTTGACGCACGGAAGTGGGGTTCTCAAACCCGCTAAACGCTCATGGAATAAGGCTTACTCACCACTTTTGGGTTACCCCTGGGAGCAAACCCGTGAGGCAGTCGTCAACCTGTCAAAGGTCAGCGAAGGAACCGAGCACGACGGTGTAATCATGGAATACGTCAACCCGGTTACGGGTGGTGCAGTAATGCCAACCATGGGAGCGCACATGCAAATGCTCGCTCCTGGATTCACCTCAAAGTCTCACCGCCACACCGGTTCCGTGGTCTACCACGTGGCTGAAGGCAGTGGTCATTCAATAATTAACGGCAAGCGATTTGACTGGAAAGAGCACGATATTTTCGTTGTTCCTTTATGGGCTTGGCACGAGCACCACAATGACAACCAGGAGAAGCCCGCTTTCTTGTTCTCCTTCAATGATTTCCCCATGATCAATTCCTTAGCCTTGCATGCCGAAGAAGAATTTGATTCCAATGGTGGACATCAGGACATCGGTTAGTCGCAGAGGAATCAGGAATATCAATGGCAAACCCGATCATCGCTGCCATTCCCGGTGACGGAATCGGTAATGAAGTAGTCCCGGCTGCCGTCCGCGTGCTCGATCACGCGGCGGCATCCTGTGGGGTTGTTATCGATTGGCGCTGGTTCGACTGGGGTTGTGACTACTACGTCGAACACGGATCCATGATGCCCGAGTCAGGAATCTCTGAATTAGCAACCGTTGACTCAATTTTCCTGGGAGCTGTAGGCAGGCCCGACGTCCCCGACCATATATCGCTCTGGGGATTACTCATCCCGATTCGCCGTGAGTTTGATCAGTACATCAACCTTCGACCAGCTCGACTTTTTGACGGCATCACACCCAAGGTCGTTCTACCCCTTGGCACAACGATTGATCTCGTAATCGTTCGCGAAAACACAGAGGGTGAATACTCTGAAATCGGGGGCAGATTTGCTCGTGGTACCGATCAAGAGTTCGCCCTCCAAGAAAATATTTTTACTAGACGCGGGGTTACCCGAGTCAGTCAATACGCCCTCGATTTAGCCCAGGGTCGGCGTAAAAACTTGGTTTCAGCGACGAAATCAAATGGAATTTTGCACACGATGCCGTTCTGGGATGAAGTTGTTGAGAGTGTTGTTTCCAAAGCACCTGAAGTCGCTTTTCGCAAAGTGCTCATAGACGCTCTTTCAGCCGAAATAATTGAAAACCCGCAACGATTCGACGTAATCGTCGCGTCAAATCTTTTCGGGGACATCCTCTCGGACATTGCAGCCGCAATGGTTGGCTCGCTTGGAATTGCCCCTTCAGGCAATATAAATCCAGAGCGCACCTCACCTTCAATGTTTGAACCCGTTCATGGTTCCGCACCAGACATTGCTGGGAGTGGCGTTGCCAATCCAATCGCCGCCGTGTGGTCCGGCGCCATGATGATGCAACACCTCGGATATTGCCAAATTTACGAGTCGATCATGAGCGCAATTGAAGCCTCACTTAAGAATCCACACACTCGCACTGCAGATTTGGGTGGAAGCGCGAATACTGATTCAGTAACACAAGCCTTAATTGATTATCTCGACGAGCACGACACAAGTATCCAAGTGGAGGAGTTAAGTCATGGCTGAACGTTCTTTTGCCCAAGAGGTCAAGAAACTTCGACTCGGCGCAGGTGAAGAGTTCCGAGGTGAAGGAATCCTCGCGGTCACCAAAGGTCTCTTGCAATCCGGTGTTGCCTATGTCGGTGGTTATCAAGGCGCACCAATCTCACACCTCATGGACGTTCTGGGTGACTCGCAGGAGATCCTCGACGAACTTGATATCTACTTTGAAAACAGTGCCTCGGAGGCAACGGCGGCAGCCATGCTCGCGGCTTCGGTGCACTATCCACTTCGTGGAGCTGTGACTTTCAAGTCCACCGTGGGATTCAACGTTGCCTCAGACGCACTGGCGAACTTGTCTTCAGGTGGTGTCACCGGTGGAGCACTCGTGATTATCGGTGAGGATTACGGCGAAGGTGCCAGCATTATGCAGGAACGCACGCACGCGTTTGCCATGAAGTCTCAAATGTGGCTCCTTGATCCACGACCTAATTTGACCGCGATTGTTGACATGGTGGAAACCGGTTTCCAACTTTCCGAGGTGAGTAACACTCCAGTAATCCTTGAACTACGACTGCGCTCGTGTCACTTGCACGGATCCTTTATTGCAAAAGACAACAAGAAGCCCGCCATGACCATTTCAGAAGCTGTTGACAACCCTCGCCGCGATCTAAATCGAGTGGTTTTGCCTCCTGCAAGTTTCCTGCACGAACAAGAAAAAATTAACAAGCGTTGGCCTGCAGCCGTCACATACATCACGGAAAACGGCATCAACGAGTTCGTCGCTGAAGATCGTGAAGAGATCGGCATAATTTTGCAGGGTGGGTTGTTCAACAACGTTAACCGGGCACTTGAACTTCTGGGCCTCAGCGACGCCTTCGGCGATACAAAAATTCCCATGTACATTATGAATGTTACCTACCCCGTAATCGACGAGGAAGTCCTTCGTTTTGTTGAAGGAAAGAAGTCAGTCCTCTTGGTCGAAGAAGGCCAACCCGATTACATCGAACAAAACATTCAAGCAATCCTTAGGCGTAACGATGCAACTGTAAAATTGCACGGAAAAGATATGCTTCCCAGGTCCGGTGAATACACGCCGGCTGAAGTTACTCGCGGCATAACCACATTTATGTTGCAGCACGCGCCACACCTCATTGATTCCGCGAACTTACCGAGCGTCACACTCGACAAAGCTGATCCTCGAAGCCCCTATTCGCCACGCATCACGGCGGACTTAGTGCATGGGCGTCCTCCCGGATTCTGCACAGGTTGCCCAGAGCGTCCAATTTTTGCTGCACTCACTCTGGCCCAGCGCGAAGTCGGAGAACACCACATTAGCGCCGATATTGGCTGCCACCTGTTCTCCATTAACGCGCCATTTAACCTTGGCGCCACCACAATGGGCTACGGCCTTGGCTCAGCCGCCGCTTCAGGGCTCAACGGCAAGAACGCCCAAAAACGCCCGATCGCATTCATGGGAGACGGTGGCTTCTGGCACAACGGATTGACATCAGGAGTCGGCAACGCAGTTTTCAACGAAAACGATCAGCTTCTCGTGATCGTCGACAACGATTACAGCGCGGCTACCGGCGGGCAAGACGTCCTGTCTTCACAATCCACGGCGCCAAGACGCTCAACAAAGCATCCGATTGAGAAAGCTGTTCGTGGGATCGGCATCAAGTGGTCACGCACCATGACAAACACCTACAAAGTCGACCAAATGAGAGACCTGTTCAAGGAGGCCCTGACCTCACGAGAAAAGGGGCCCAAGGTAATCGTTGCGCAAAGCGAATGCACTCTCAATCGAATGCGCCGGGAAAAGCCCGCCAAGGTAAAGGCGATCAAGGAGGGGAAGCGTGTCGTCAACGAACGATTCGGAGTGGACCCGGAAACCTGCACCGGCGACAAGTCGTGTATCCGGATCTCTGGTTGTCCATCACTGACAATTACGGAAAATCCTGATCCAATGCGGACCGACCCAATCGCAACTGTGATCAGTAGTTGCGTCGGTTGCGGTCTCTGCGGTGAGAATGCTCATGCAGCGGCACTGTGCCCCTCGTTTTACCGAACACAGGTGATCGTTAACCCATCTGGTTGGGACAAATTCAAACTAGCAGTTCGTCGTCGCTATATCGGAGTCTTGCAATCAGGGATTGAAAAAAGGCTTACTGGAATTGAGCCCGAAGTTGCCCCGGATCTCGCTCGTGAACCTGTTCTCGTTTAACTCCATCAGCCAATAATTTTTATCACAAGGAAAGAACACGGAAATGACAACATTAAGCGCCCCAGAAACACTGATTGGGACCCAACTTCGCCCTATCACCATGGCCATCTTGGCCATGGGTGGTGAGGGTGGCGGGGTCCTTTCCGACTGGACCGTGTTACTGGCAGAAGAAAACGGCTACTACGCCCAAAGTACGTCAGTGCCGGGTGTCGCTCAGCGCACAGGCGCAACCGTTTACTACTTAGAGATGATCCCAAAAGACACAAATGGAATTCGTAACCCTGAACCTGTACTGGGAACAATGCCAACACCTGGTGAAGTTGACATTGTTGTTGCCTCTGAATTAATGGAAGGTGGCCGGGCCATTTCACGCGGGTTTGTCACCCCCGAGCGCACAACATTAATTTCCTCAACAAGCCGAACCTACTCGATGTCAGAACGTACGGCTTCCGCTGACGGTCGGGTCGACTCCCAAGGAATCATCGACGCCGCTATTGAAGCTTCCGCCAAATTTGTTCGTGGTGACTTTTCCAGAATCGCCGAAGAATCACGAAGTGTAATCAGCGCCGTGCTTTTTGGTGCTTTAGCAGGTGCTGAGGTTCTTCCGTTCTCTCGTGAGCAATTCGAAAATGCAATTCGGGCTGGCGGAAAGGGTATTGACACGAGCCTAAAAGCCTTTGATGGTGGATTTTCAAGTGCGGTCGCATCGATGAAACCCTCAATTGACATTTCAATTGGAATGCGCCCTCCCGCAGCCGAACTTCCCTCAGACGGTTCCCCGGATCCCGCACTCGTCGCCCTGGCCACCGCTGATCCGGCCGCTCTTGTTGGTGACAAGCTGAAAAAACAAGCTGCCAGGATTGCAAGCGAGTTCCCGGTCGCTGCCCGCTACATGCTGGTGCACGGAATCAAGCGAACTGCCGAGTATCAAGACGTCAACTATGCCGACGAATACCTGGACAGGGTTGCATCGCTCCTACCCGACGAAACCGACTTTGATGGCGATGCACAATTGACCGTGGAAGGTGCCCGCTTCACCGCACTCTGGATGACCTACGAAGACACAATTCGAGTTGCCTTCCATAAAGTGCGCGCACGTCGATTCGCGCGAGTTAATAAAGAGGCTCAGGTCACCGAAGACCAAATCATGCAAGTGCACGAATACCTACACCCCCAAATGGAAGAAATCTCAGACACCTTGCCGACACCCCTTGGTCGTTGGTTCCTCAACTCTCGACTCATGAACAAAGTCGTGTACCGCATCACGCACCGAGGACTAAAAATCCCAACAACATCACTATGGGGATTCACACTCCTCTACATCCTCGCTCGGCTTAAACCAATTAGACGTCGATCTTTGCGGTTCGGACAAGAGCAGGAACGCATTGATGGTTGGCTCGAATTGATAAGAAAGTACGCGCCGGGCAACTACCAGCTCGGACTAGAAATCGTGCTGTGCCAGCAGGTTGTCAAAGGCTATGGTTCAACACATGCGAACGGCATGAAAAATTTTAATAAAATGATGGCGGCACTTCCTGAATTTTCACAGCAAGATGATTCAGCGAAAAAACTTGCCCGTCTACGCACCGCGGCACTAGCCGACGAAAACGGAATCGCGCTAGACCAAGCCCTTGCGCGCTAACCCGCAACCTGAAAAAAACTACTATTCATTTTCGGGTGGAACTCCCGGTAGCGCCTGTCGCTGTGACCTAAACGGCCACACAATTTCGCGTCCACCTGTCAAACCACTTGGTCTGAAGATCAGGAACCCGACCAAGATCAAACCCAAAATAATGGGTCGCACTCCCTGCGGAATTGACACAACAAATGAACCAATGTCAACACCTGCTTGCAGTTGAACCAGTCCCACATCGATTACACTAAATACAAGCGCTCCAATTACGGCACCGCTCAGCGAGAGCATTCCACCTAAGACAAGCATTGCTAGGGTAATAAAGGTTAACTCGATACCAAGTTGTTGGGCCTGCAAAACACGATTTGTTAGTGCGAATAGTCCACCCGCAACACCCGCAACGATCCCTGAAATTGTGAACGCGATTATGCGCTGCGAGACAACATTAATCCCAGAGGCTGCCGCTGCAATTCCATCCTCACGAGCTGCGCGCAATAGCCTGGCGGGTCGGGTTCTCTGAAATAGCCAAGCAATCACAATGGCACCGAGTGCAAAAAACATTGTGGTCTGCAGATTCAATACATCCGGTATTCCAACCATTGACTGCCCACTGCGTGGACCGATGCTGGACCAGTAGGTCAGCACCTGGGTCACTACTCCAAGCAAAGCGAAAGTGGCGATTCCTGCTTGCAGGCCATTGAGTCGCATGAGGAATGGGGAAACGATTAATGCCAACAATCCACCAACAAGCCCGCCAATGAAGACAGCAACTAGCCAAGGCGCTTGTACATCAAAAAGAAACGGAAACATGTCTGAAAGCAAACTGCGTTTTAAGTCAGGTTCAATTGTTAGCAAACCCACAGTCCATGCGCCGACTGCCACAAACGCGATGTGGCCGAAACTCAAAACACCTGTCGTTCCAATGAACATTTGCAGAGCTACCACAATAATGAGGTTTACTAGGGCAAACTGAAGTTGCACTTGAACGCTCTCGCCCATGAAGCTATTTGCCAAGGTAACCAAATAAACAAGCAGTAACAGACTTGCGAGTGACCACAGCGGACCTAAACGCCAGCGCAAAGATGCCTTACTTTTTGACAGGATTTCGCTCATGTTCGAGCAACCCCTCTTCCTCTAATTAGCAGACCCGATGGTCGGAAGAGCAGGACCAGGATGACTAGACCGAAAACATATGCATCACGGAAGTTACTGAAATCCTGTGGCAACCAACTCGCGAGCATGGAAGTTGCGAAGCCAACAAGGAAACCGCCAGCCAGCGCACCAGAGAGTTTGTCGATCCCACCGATCACCGCACCAACCAAGGCCAAAATTACTATCGGGACACCGAAGGAAGGCCCAACCGCGCCGGTTTGCACGGTTGACACAAAAGCAACGGCAGCGGCCAATACCCCACTGAGTGCAAAACTCAAACCGATCACGCGACTGGCGGAAATACCAATGAGTCTGGCCGTCTGGAAATCGGCTGCGGCGGCCTGCAATTGCAATCCAAGGCTGGACTTGGCGAGAAACAAGGTAAGGCCGTACAGCAAAGACCCAGCCAAGATGATGGTCACAACAGAAAGCATCTGGATTCGAACTCCGCCAACGTCGATTGATTGGGCTAGTGCGCTTCCAACCGGTGCAGTTTGAACGGTGTTCGTAAATAGCATCTCGTATACCCGTTGCAATAAGAAACTTAACCCAAAACTTGCAATCAGCAGTGTTGCAGGCGTTGCAGTTCGCATGCGGGAAAACACCGTAAATTCCATGAGCAGGGACAGCGCTACGGCAACAACAATCGACAGTGGAATAGAGATGAACCACCCAAGCTGCCAGGTGAAGATTAAGGTGTAAGCCGCGGCCGTAATAATCTCACCTTGAGCAAAGTTTGCGAGTCGAATAACTCCAAAAACCAGACCAATTGAAAGCGCCGCTAGACCGAGAATGGCACCACCGGATATTGCATCTACGAGAGATTGAATAAATTGATTCATCCGAAGTAGGCCTCCGTCAGTACATCAACATTATTCGCATCGCTTGGTCCTAGCGTTAATGTGATTAGTCCGTCATGCAAGACAAATGTCTTGTCAGAGAAAGCGATAGTGAATTCAGCTCTTTGTTCTACAATCAAAACTGCTTTTCCGGCTTTACGCACAACGTCAAGTGCTTCGAACACCGTATCGACCGCTGTGGGTGAAAGGCCAAGGCTTGGTTCATCCAGCAAAATAATGTCTGGGTTTGCCATCAAGCTTCTTGCAATGGCGAGTTGTTGTTGTTGCCCACCAGAAAGCAAACCTGCCTTGCGACCTTGAAATTCTTCCAAGATTGGGAAAAGTGTGAATACTTCCGCGAAGGCTTCGGGTATTCCTGTTTTCTCGCGTCTTCCAACGAGTCCGAGTTTCAAATTATTAAGCACACTAAGTTCAGAAAAAATATGTCGTCCCTCTGGGACTAATGCCACACCCTGTCGAACTACTTTTTCTGGTGGTAACCCCGCAACATCGATACCGTTAATGCGCACAGTGCCGGTACGCGCGGTAGCTCCCATGATCCCCAGTAAAGTTGAAGATTTGCCTGCACCGTTGGGTCCAATAAGCCCAATAGCCTCGCCGGCTTTAACTTCAAGGTCAACCCCGCGCACTGCGGGAACACCTTGATAGGAAACACAAAGGTTCTCAACCTGCAACCCGATCTCATGAGTGGGCACTGCCACTCCTTCCCAGATAGGCCTCGGCTAGTTCGTCACTTGAACGAACTTCCTCGGGAGTGCCTTCAAGCAACGTTTTTCCTTCGACAAGTACGTGGATGCGATCACAAATGGACAAAATGAGTTTCACATTGTGATCAATGAGCAAAATACCTAAGCCACGATCGCGCAAGTGACGAATATTGTCTGCGAAATCCCCGATTTCTCCTTCGTTGAGACCTGCGGCTGGTTCATCGAGTAATACAAAATCAGGTTCTAGAGCTAAGGCTCGAGCTACGCCTACGAGTCGCTCCAAACCATGGGGGAGAGAGTGTGCGGCATGGTCTGCAATGTCATGAATGTGGAATTCAGTCAGCAGGTTTTCGGCTCGGTCTCGGGCCTGGTGGGCGCTAGCTCCCGCGCCTAGTGCGGCCGCTTCCAAGTTGTCACGCACGGTTAGCCCGCTAAAAAGGTGCCCTTGTTGAAATGTTCGTGCAAGACCCTGACGAGCACGCTTATGGGGCTTCACAGTGGTGACGTTTATTCCGTTCAAAGCGATACTGCCCGTATTCGGGTAGTCGTATCCACTGATGATATTGACGAGGGTTGACTTGCCTGCGCCATTGGGCCCAATCAGGCCAAGGACTTGACCAGGGATGATTTCAAGACTCACGTCAGTCAGCGCTTTTACACCCGCAAACGCACGGTTCACCCCGGTCACTTTAAGTGACCGGGGTGAGCTCGCGTTATTCATTCGAACTAGTCATTCGAGTTTCTCTTTCGCACTGCTAATGGTTTCCGCCTTCGCTTCTAGCTTGTTGCGAAAGTCAGTTTTTCTGGTGTGCGGTCTTCGATCCACACTAACTTGCCATCTTGTACGTCAAGGACAGCCATTGGCCGCTCAACATTGATATGCAGTCCTGGTGAGAAGGAAGTTGGTCCAGCCAAGGTTGGAACTCCATTGAATGCCTCCATAGCTGCAGTCATTTTGTCACCATCCCAGCTGCCGGCTTCTGCGTACGCTGCAAGGATTGCTTGCAAAGTTGCCGGACCTGTCACGAACCCACCGACGTCTGGTGCTGCTCCATACAGTGCTTCATACGCTGCTGCGTATTCGTTGACTGCGGGATCTGGATCGTCACCATTTTTGGCGGCGTAAGTGACTACGTAGTAGTCCTTCAGTCCTGGGATTGCTGGAGTCCAGAAGTCCCCGTCCATGCCGAAGCCGGAGATGATAGGAGCATCTACGCCACCGTCACGGATTTCCTTTGCAACCTGTGATCCACCTGGGTTGTAACCACAGTTGACAATCACGTCAGGCGCTGGTCCTGCCGCAACCTTGGAAACGGTTTCCTTGACGGAATCGCCCTGCACGTAGTCGTAGCTGGCAAGCACCTCTCCACCAAGCTCAGTGAATCGTGTGTCAAAGATTTCACATTGGTTTTGGGTGTACTTGATAGAAGTGTCACGCATGAGAACAGCTGTTTTCCAGCCCTTTTCAGTTGCGAATTCAGCCATAATGGTGGATTCACCAGGTGTACCCGAGCCAAGGGAGAATCCGTTAGGAAGTCCGCCGTCGGGACCGTAGATCGGGTCACCGATGCATGGTGCAAGGTTCAAAATATTTTTGCCTTCGGCAACAAGTGCAGCTGGGGCCGAAACGTCGTAGTCGCAAGTGACAATAAGAACGTTTGCGCCTGCGCCAATTACTTCTTCAGCAGCGGATGCATAGCGTTCAAACTTGGTCTCGGTGTCAATGTACTCAACAACAATTGGCTGACCATTTACCCCGCCTGCGGCGTTGACTTTGTCAACCTCCATGAGGAGGGCATTGCGCGCAGGGGTATCAATTGGACCCATGAAGCCGCTGGCAGCCTGAACAATTCCAAGGACGAGTGGCTCACCCTCAACGACAACTTCTTCACTTGTTTCCGTCGTCGTTTCAGTGGCTGTTTCTGCGGCTGTTGTTTCAGCAGCGGTGTCCCCATCCGAGGACACGCATGCGGTAAGAACGAGTGACATTGCACCAAGTCCTACCGCGATTTTTGTGAGACTACGCCTCATTTAACCTCCCAGATAATGCAGGATCGCCCTGCTCATACTTTCCGTAGAAGACCGGATGGGGCAAAGTTTGCCTTTTGATCACAGATCTTGCAAGCGCTTTAGGCAACTTGTTACACGAATGTAGTATTTCATTGCTGAATAGCTTGGACCTGAGCAATCATTGATGCCACTTCTGCTTCCGAAATACCAAGTGGTGCGGGTTTTCCTTGTGATTCAACGCTGGTCCAGGCAAGTTGGACCGAAGTTGCCAAGTGAGTTGTCAAATGTCGCACAGCGGCGAGTGAATCGCCTTCTGACACTGAAGTAAGTAAGGCGTGGTGCTCGATTCCACGTTGATCCAGGGTTTCAATCTGAGCCAGTGCTCCCACCCTGTATCTCTCAGAGTTCCGCCAGGCGGGCAAGATGCTTCGAAGCAACCAGTTTTTCTGTGATGCCTCATAAATTGCGAAATGGAACCGCTCGTGTGCCGCCCGGCTCTTGACTAGGTCACCTTCTTGTTGGGCATGCTCTTGCTCGACCAACGCTTGGCTGGCTTTTGCAAAGTCGTCTTGTGTGAACCTTTTTGCTGCCTCGGACACTGCAATGGATTCCAGGTAGACCCGACTGAAATAAGTATCTTGCAAGTCTTCAATGGACATCGCGCGAACGCGTGCCCCCTTTCTTGGTTCAATTTCCACCAAGTCGAGTGCTGCTAATTGCCTCAATGCTTCACGAACCGGCATCATGCTCAGTCCAAGCTGATCCGAGATCTCTTGTAATCGCAATGTCTTTCCCGGTGGGATCCGACCGTCGACAATTGCGTCGAGTAATACCCGGGTTACCGCCTGGGAAGCAGTTTCGACTTGCACACCTTCAAGCACAAATGGCCCTTTCTGGTCATTACCTCTGAGGAAACCTAACCTATTGTGATCGTCTTCGCTGCTACTTCAAAGTGTTGTGTACTTTCCAAGAGTGCTCTTGTTTCTGCACTCCATGGGGCAGCACCCGCCGTGGTGCTTGACGCATTAACAACCACGTAACTCGCCTTAGCTGCCGTTTGCCCGCCATCATGTGTAACGTGCATATCAAATGTGCAGGAGGTCTTCCCCACTCTGGCGACGCTCACCGTGACTTCAATTTCTTCACCAAAGTACAGTCGGGCTGAGTAGTCAATCTCAATGTGGACGCGGGGAATACGATCAATGAGGTCGGCAGGGAATTCCAGCAAATGAAGTAGGTCATGCTCGGTTTCCTCTAACCAGCGAAACGCCGCTGAAAAGTGATTGTGTCCGGCGGCGTCGGTTTCATTCCACGCAACCCTGCGGTGGACTGTTATCGAAGCCACAGGTGATCTCCCCATTCATTGATATCTGATCTAAAAGCGAATCCTAGCAAGAAACCCCACATTTGGGGCATGTCCTGCAAACTAAAGCGGGGTGCCTTCGCTATTTTTAACCAATCGGTGCCCCACTCCTGTATATAAATGCGTTCTGAGGAGAATTCATGTCATTCGGTCAAGCAATTAGGTCAGCATTCCAAAACTATGCGGTATTCAGCGGTCGGTCTACTCGACCCGCATTCTGGTACTTCTATCTATTCACAATCATTGTTGCGATCGGTTTCTCAATTATTCAAAGTGCCCTGGGGGACGGCGGACTCGGCAGTTTCGTAGGAATCCTTTACCTGATTTGGAGTCTCGCCCTCATACTCCCCAACCTTGGCCTGGCCGTGCGACGACTACACGACATTGACCGCACCGGCTGGTGGATCCTGATTGCATTCGTTCCGCTCGTTGGAGTGATAGTCCTGATCGTGTTCTGGGCCACCCCCGGAACACAGGGCGACAACAAGCATGGAGCACCTGCAATCGCATAAACGAATTTATTGAAAAATATTAGGCCCGCGCTGGTTACAGTACGGGCCTAATATCTGCCAAAACATAGTCAAGAAGTGCTCGGCCGTGATCTGAAGCGGTCACAATGTCTGCACTGTGTAAGTCAACTCCATTAAATGCCTGCAGTCGTAGCACGTCACCGTGGCGCAATTGATTCGGAAAAATTCCCGCAAAAGAAAATGATGACTCGCCAACAGACTCGTTCAAGACTTTTTCTGTTTCGGGTAGGTCAAGTGGTAAGTCGAGGTAGACCGCATCCCTGCCTTCATTGACCATCAATGTTATTCGGGCTCGTTCAACAGCGTCAGCGAAATCTGCCCCGGGCCTAGTCACGTGAATTACCGCTGAATTATGGTCCGCTTTTTCTTCGATTGTGAAGTGGGTTTCTGCTGGCAGAACTACGCCCGTTGGCGATTCCGCAATTGCGGCATGCAGACCGGAAGCATCAAGGATCCTTTGAACTATCTCTCGGTATTTTTCTGGGACAAACATTTCCCGGAAATCACCATTGTTTAACTTCAAATAGAACAGGACAACAGACTCACGGTGTGGATCCGAATGTAACGCGGCGTTGTTGACAACCGAGTCAGGGATCCAACCCAGAAGAATCCCAGTTTCGTGCGCACCAAGTTTTATGTTAGCTTTTTGGCCGTAAGGGTGAGCGGCTGTGGCTTCACTGAAGATCCCGAGGTAACCAGCCTCAGTGGCCCATTGAGACCCGAAGTGTTTGAGTTTTTCAAAAAGGTGATTGCCGCGCGCGGCATCGCGCACAACTGCCACCCCTGCGTGAACTACCCGTTCGGCACTTTCCTCGACCATGAGTGCCATGTGGCCCAAGATTGTTCCGTCGGCCAATTGCCCAATTGTGCTGCGTAAGGTGTTATTACGAATTCGCTCGGCGATCGTGTGGGGTTCATACACCCACTCCGCGTCATATGAATCACCGTATGACTCCCGAATTAGGTCAACGAGCACCTCAGCCTCGTGCTCCTCAAGGAACCGAATAGTGATTTCGAGTTCATCGGACATTACTCAAGTATTCCCAACATTCATTCGGGCATATAAAAGGGGCCACTCACCAGAAGTGGCCCCTTCACATACAAGTCACGAACTATTCAGCAGAAACGGCAAATGTGACGTTAGCGCTTACGCCTGGGTGAACGTCCACCGTTGCTTTGTGCGTTCCCACTGTCTTGATAGAACTAGCCAAGTGCACCTTGCGCTTATCAATTGAAATATTGCCAGCTGACTTAACCGCTGCGGCAACGTCTGCTGTGGTGATTGAACCGAAAAGTTTGCCGGTCGCGCCAGCTTTGGCAGGAACAACAATCACCATTGATTCAAGGGTCTGCTTAATTTCATTGGCGTGGTCGCGGTCACGAACCTCGCGCACCTTGCGGGCACGCTTGATTTGAACAACCTGCTTTTCGCCGCCACGGGTCCATGCAATTGCGAAGCCACGTGGAAGCAAGAAGTTACGACCGTAACCGTCCTTCACTTCAACAATGTCTCCAGCAGTTCCAAGACCACTGACTTCCTGGGTGAGGATAAGTTTCATTATTTGTCTCCAGTTTCCGTGTTAATTAGCGAGTAGCCGCTGAGTAGGGAAGGAGTGCCATTTCACGGGCGTTCTTCACTGCCATGGCTACGTCGCGCTGGTGCTGGGTGCAGTTGCCAGTTACCCGGCGAGCGCGGATCTTGCCGCGATCGGAAATGAATTTGCGAAGCAGGTTGACGTCTTTGTAGTCAAGACCCTTTACTTCTTTCTTGCAGAAAGCGCAGGCTTTAGCCTTCACCATCTTGTTCTTGTCCAACATTTGTTGGCGCTTGTTCTCGCGTGCCATTGTGTTAACTCCTTGAAGTTATAAGTGAAAATTTATGTGATTAAAAAGGTGGTTCGTCAAAATTCGCAGCAGGTGCATTCGTCGCCCAGGGGTCGTCCGATGGTGCGGAAGAACCGCCACCAGAGCCGCCACTGGAGTTAAATCCACCATCGGAGCGTTGAACCCGGTTGACCTTCGCTGTTGCATAACGCAATGCGGGGCCAACGTCTTCGACTTCAACTTCCATTACCGTTCGCTTTTCACCCTCACGGGTTTCATAGGAACGCTGCTTCAATTTGCCTGAAACGATTACGCGAGTTCCCTTTGTCAGAGACTCCGCTACATTCTCGGCGTATTGACGCCACACGCTGCACCGCAAGTAGGTCGGATCCCCGTCTTTCCATTCATTGGTTGTCTTATCCAAATACCGTGAATTGGTAGCAATGGTGAATGAAGCAACAGCTGCACCGCTTGGGGTGAAACGCAGTTCGGGATCGTTGGTCATGTTGCCAACAACCGTCACGTTGATGTCCCCGGCCGCCATTAGGAAACCTTCTCCGGTGTTGACCAGTTGGGGCGAATCACCTTGGTGCGAACGATCGCCTCGTTGAGGGAGAGTTGACGGTCAAGCTCGGCAACTGCTTCGGGGGTCGAGGTCATCTCGATTACCACGTAGTAGCCCTCGGTCTTGTGGTTGATTTCATAGGTGAAGCGACGCTTGCCCCAGAAATCAAATTTGTCAATTGAACCGCCGTCGGCCTTGATCACGTTAAGGAACGTTTCAAGACTGGGGGTAATTGTTTTTTCTTCAAGTTCAGAGTCCAGAATGACCATGACTTCGTATTTACGCATGTATTAACCCACCTCCTTCGGACTAAACGGCCACGGCATTTCCGTGACAGGAGGATTAATGCGTGCTCAGACTAGCCGCAACCAACTCCAACTCCACAACAGGTCGCTATTCCAGGGTTACCGGTGAGATTCCTAACGACTGCGCAACCTGTGATTGCACCTTGTCGAAAGTCAAGATTTGGTTGCATGCAGCTGCCATTGCAGAGGCAAGATGGAGGCTGTCCAAGGTTCGCAGTTGAGTCCTCGCGGCAATTTCCGCTGCGTTTTCGACTATTTCAGGTGAAACTTCCACGAGCACCATGCTGGAAAGGTCTCGCTTAAGTAATGTGCCAGCCATCACACCTTCAATCGAACTGACGTACCGTCCAATTACCCGGCGCACCTCAACGATCGTGAGAACCGATGTTATTGGGGCTTGTACAGATTCCAGATATGAATTTGTTATTTGGGATTGAATTTCCGTTACATATCGTTTTGCCAGCGCACTGCTGTCAATGTAGACGCTCACTCGTCTCCACGATCCTCATTGATCAGGTCCCACGTGGTAACCCCCTCGGGCAACACCCCGAGTCCCCCAAGCACAGCGTTAAGGGGAGGAAGTGGTCCCCAACTGGTGGGTTGCCTGATCCAGCCCTCACGAATCCCTTTGGCAACCTCGGGTGAGAATTCAATGGGTGAATCAATCGGGGTGATTCGTGCAACGGGTTTGCCATGATCGGTGATCACGAACTCTTCACCGCTTTGAACCCGACGCAAATACTCGGACAGATGCGCCTTAGCCTCACGAACCCCGATCTCCATGTAGTCACATTAACATGAAAGTGTAACCACATTGCTTGTTCCACAGCTTTGGTTTTCCGTCAATGGGTCCCCAGATCGCAAATCGTTCTATACATATATATGCGTCGAATTAAAGATGCTCTTATGAGCCAACTCCACACCAAAGCCAATCGGTACCGAAATTGGTACCATCTATTTATGAGCATGAACCTACGCCTCTCGGAATCCTTAGCCAAAAGCCTCAAAGCGCTTTCCAAGGAAACCGGCAAGTCCCAACAGGAACTAGCCCGTGAAGCGATCGCGGAGTACGTGACCCACTACAAGCTGCTGCGTTTCCCGCCTGAGATTCGACACATGATCATCCCAGCGGAGCGTGAATTCGGGGAGTTCTATTCCGAGAATCCTGTGACCTTGCCCCCCGGTGTGACTTCAGATGAAATCATGCGGGATCTAAGAAAAGACCGATTGTGAAACAGATTGAGCAGCAGATTTGCTACTTGGATTCCAATGTCCTAATTAGTCGGATATCTCCCGAGCGCAGGTCTGATCTGATCGCGCACTACTTGCAGCAAGGACGTCTCCAAGGATTCACTTTCTTTAGCAGCGTCCTTGCTTCACTTGAAGTAAGCCGGTTTCTGCACCGAACCAACACACCCGAACGGACCCAGAAGCAATTTCAAGAACATAAGACTGATGCCCTTGCAGGGACTGAGTTGGTAAGACTAAATTCACAAATGCTCACGAGTGCTTCGACTTTCACTTTCCCGCATCTTGGATCCCTCGACTCGATTCATCTTGGTACCGCACAAGCAATAGGGGCTTCCCACTTCCTGACTAACGACAAACAACTCCTACGCGCATGTGAAGAAGTCGGACTCGCGACCAGTTTCTAAACAGAATCTCTCGCTGTCGCTGACGGTGTTTCGCCAAAAGAAAATAGGGCTAACCCCTCACTTGTCCAGTTAGGCTTGAATCGCTAACTTCATTTCCTTATATTCCCAACATGAAGACGTTCAGGATCGCAATAACCAGCCTTGTTCTCTCCGTTGCCCTGATACCACCCGTGGCAACGGCTCAGCCCACTGCGCGAGCTACCAGCAAATCACTGTGAACCGTAAGGGGTTTCTTGCCGCTTCCTTGTGAGTGAAGGATGATGGTGCAATGCCTAAGCAATATCCGAAAGATCAGAAAGATCGAGCGGTCAGGATGCTGTTGGACCGCTTGGATGAATACCCGTCGATGTATGCCGCGTGTAACGCGATCGGCCCGAAACTAGGTATCGGTTCTGAAACGCTGCGCCGTTGGACTCTTCAGGCCCAGATTGACACCGGTGAACGTAACGGTCCGACCAGTGGTGAACTCGCCGAGATCAAGACCTTAAAGAACAAGGTTCGTGATTTAGAAGAAGCCAACGAGATTTTGAAACAGGCTTCGATTTTCTTCGCGAGGGAGCTCGACCCTCGCCAACGTTGATCTGCAACTTCATTGACCAAATGAGGGCTCAAGGTTTTGGGGTCGAGCCGGTCTGCGCAGTCCTGCGAGAGCAGGGCTGCCAGGTCGCCCCACGAACCTACCGAGCATGGAGACAAGCACTCCCTTCTGACAGGTCGATCCGTGATGCGTATCTCACGTATGCGTTACGGGAAACCATTGATAAACCCGAAGGGCTCTACGGTCGGCGGAAAATGACAGCTCATTTGCGCAGGCTAGGTCACCAGGTGAGCGTTGCAACGGTTGACCGCCTGATGCGTGATGAAGGTTTAAACGGTGTGATCCGTGGGAAAAATCACCGAACCACGATCCCCGCTAAAGATGGCAAACGCGCCGGTGACCGGCTGGATCGCAACTTCACCGCTGCGTGTCCCAATCGGGTGTGGGTTGCTGATTTTACGTATTGTCGAACCTGGGCAGGGTTCGTTTACGTGGCTTTCATCATTGATGTTTTCTCCCGCAAAATCGTCGGTTGGCACGCGATGACGACCAGGCCCACCGAACTCGTGACGGTTCCTTTACGCATGGCGCTATGGAATCGCCGGCATGAAGGTATCGAAATATTCGAGGGTTTAATCCATCATTCCGATGCCGGATCTCAATACGTTTCCTTGAAATTCTCTGAAGAACTCATGCTCGAAGGTGTTCTGGCATCTATTGGAAGTGTCGGTGATGCTTACGATAATGCCCTCGCCGAGACGACAATCGGGCTGTTTAAAACCGAGGCAATCAGGCCCGGAAACCCGTTCCATCCTGGCCCATTCAAGACAATCGAGGATATCGAATTCGCAACCATGGGCTGGGTTGATTGGTTTAACAATCGCCGCCTGCACTCCACCCTGGACTACATGCCGCCCGCTGAATACGAAACCAACTACTACGCTACAAATCTGACATCCCAACCGGAGATGTCAACCGTATGAAGACGGCAGAAAAGTCCTAACGGTTCAGTTGGAGCTCGTTGATTGTTGTGGGTTGTTGTTGGGCTTTGAGCCATTGTTTGAGTGTTTGGTTGAGGCGTTCGACTTTGCCTTGGGTTTGGGGGTGTCCGGGTCGACCGTTTTTCTGTTGTATT
>FLOH01000316.1_pt1 | contig 117808 bp, 129 predicted proteins | sample 756751 | NCBI WGS metagenome assembly FLOH01 (sample SAMEA4026879, study PRJEB14308) | marine metagenome | biome: coastal water; material: water | depth 74 m
AATTTATGTACACCAAGTTTGTTATTATTGTAGATGATGATATTGACGTGAAAGATTGGAAAGAAGTTATCTGGGCAATGACAACTCGCGTTGATCCAACTCGCGATACCACACTCATTAATAATCATCAATCAGCGTATGTGGATATGACTTTTTTAATTTGTCGAGATTTGGTGTCTTTGCCTGGAGAACAGCATTATGCGTTCTGTCTTCGCTGTGTCCAAATCCATCTAAAATGACAAGAACTATCGGGTTATTCTTCATTGAGTTATAATATTAGTTGATTTAATGTTTAACCCATCAATTATAATGCCTGTTTTAAATTTAACCATGACTAATAGTAATAGTTTTTTATATTAAAAAGGATTTAGCATTGGATTTTCTTCTTAACAACATTTATTTAACAATTCTCGTTATTATTTCTGGCGGCTTGCTTATTTTTCCAAATTTTCTTTCAGGAAGGGCGGGTAAAGTAATTACCAGCAAAAATGCCGTATTAAGGATAAATCGCGAACCTTCTTTTATTATTGACGTTCGAAGTGAAGAAGACTTCAATTTGGGTCATATTCCAAATGCGACCAATATTCCTTTGGAGGTCATTGACGAAAAAATAAAGTTAATTACTAAAAATTCAAAAAAGCTTTTCTTAATCTATTGCCAAAAAGGAATCCGGTCAGATAGGGCTGTGAACATACTAAGTAAATTAGGCTTTGAAAACACAGTGAGTATCGATGGTGGCATCAATGCATGGATTAACGCTCAACTTCCCATTGTAAGCAAATAGTCTATGACTGATATTTTAATGTATACCAGTCAATTTTGCCCTTATTGTACCAATGCTGAGCGTTTATTAGAGAGTAAGGGCTTTAAGATATCAAGAAAAATTTATATAGACGAAGAGCTGGAAGAGCTAACTAAAATGATTGAGATTACCGGGAAGAGATCGGTGCCACAAATATACATTAATGATCAGTATATAGGTGGTTTTGATGATCTTCGAAAATGGGACACCTCTGGTGAGCTAAATAAGATATTAGGCATTTAAATTTTTAAGAATTTAGGTTCATACTTTCCTGATAAAAAGATAGAATACCCTGATTAATAAATTACTTTAACAACATGAATTGGACTAAAGATGGCAGAAGATAAGAAAAATCAAAAGAAAGCTACAAAAGCCCCTTCAAAAACTAAGAAGGCCGTAATATCAGATACAGATCAATCACAAAATCAGGGTCCTGGATTTGGAATTGAAAAGCTTTTCTTAAAGGATGTGTCAGTTGAGGTACCTAACTCCCCTCAAATTTTTACTAATCGAGAAGCCCCACAAATTGGCATTGAGTTAAATAATACGGCTAAACCACTCTCTGATGGATATTTTGAGGTTTCATTGCAGATTACTGTCACCTCAAAACAAGCGGATCAAACTGCATTTTTGATTGATGTTACACAGTCCGGAATTTTTGCTATTAAAAATGTACCTAAAGAAGGCCTTGAGATGGTTTTGGCAATTACGTGCCCTAATATTTTATTCCCTTATGCGCGAGAAGCGATTTCAGATTTGGTTATTAAGGCAGGATTTTCCCCGGTCTTATTAAATCCAATTAATTTTGAAACCCTCTATGCTCAACAGAAACAAGAGACCGGAAATTCAGGTAATGCTAATTAGAAGATATTGTAAGACTACACTTTTCCTATTATTTAATTTTTTTCTGGTTGCCAATACGCTAGCTTCAGATTTTGTAGCTGTAAAATCAAGTAAAGCTATTCTGTACGAAGGACCCTCAGAGAGTACAAAAAAAGAATTAATCATTACCGAGGGTTACCCTTTGTTAGTCATGGTGAGTTTAAAAGATTGGTTAAAAGTAAAGGATCATGAGGGTAAGATTAGCTGGATTAAATCATCTGATATTACTACCGAGAGAACTGTCATGACCTTAAAGCCTGACTCCTATATTTATAGTAATGCCTCATCTGATAGTATTAAATTAGGAAATGTTGAGGAAAGTGTTGCTCTTAAGCTTTTGTCTGTATTAGCCACAGATGGTTGGGTAAATGTTAAATCGGAATCACAAGGTATTGATGGCTTTATCTCTGCGAATGATATTTGGGGAATTTAGCTTATGAAAGTTTGCGTCCTAGGAGCAGGCGCCTGGGGAACTGCGTTAGCTATTCATGTTGCCAAAAAACATGATGTAGCTTTATGGGCAAGAGACTCTGGGCATGTATCAGGGATGAAAAAATCACGAACCAATCCACTATATTTGGGAGATTTTATTTTCCCAGACAGTCTTACCCTAGAAAATAGTTTAGAAGTCGCCATCAAAGATGCTGAAATTCTAATATCAGTGGTCCCCACCTCAGGCTTTAGATCAATTTTAAAAGATATTTACCGAATAAATAAAAACATTCCTATTATTTGGGCCAATAAAGGCCTTGAGAAAGATACAGCTAAATTACCTCATGAAGTTGCAATTGATGAACTAGGTAATCCATCAGAAGATAATGGCCGACATTTTGGTGTAATTTCTGGACCTAGTTTTGCCGCCGAACTTGCTCGCTCATTACCCACTGCAGTAACGATAGCCTCAACTGATAAAAAACTATCAACGATAGCTGCAAGTTTATTTCATCATAACAATATGAGAATTTATACCAGTGATGACGTTATTGGGGTCTCGGTCGGGGGTGCATTAAAAAATGTTATTGCGATTGCTTCGGGTATTTCAGATGGAATGGGCTTTGGTAACAACGCACGTGCAGCTTTAATCACAAGAGGTCTTGCTGAAATTAGTCGGTTTGGAGTCGCACTTGGCGCCCAACAAGATACCTTTAACGGTTTAGCTGGTGCTGGAGATCTTCTATTAACATGCACTGGTGAATATTCTAGAAACCGAGAGGTTGGAATCCGCTTAGCTAAAGGTCAGGCCCTTGAGGAGATATTAGATGGTCTTGGGCACGTTGCTGAAGGGGTTTTTACTGCCGCCGAAGTGATTGGGCGAAGTAAAAAGTTAGGTATTGAAATGCCTATAACTGAAGAAGTATATTCAGTTATTCATCACAGAAAGCCACCAAGAGAAGCCGTTCTTGATCTCTTAGGGCGGACTTTAAAGTCTGAGAATTAATCTCCACCATTAAAGCTATTCTGGCGCCATGCTTCATAAAGAATTACCGCAACTGAGTTTGAAAGATTCATGCTGCGATTATCTTTTGCCATGGGAATTCTCACATTCATGTAATTATCTGTGCTTGTTAAGATATCATTTGGCAGCCCTCTCGTCTCTGGCCCAAATATAAATACATCCCCCGGCCTGTATTTGGCATCATGATAATATTTAGATGCTTTTGTACTTACTGCAAACAATCTATTTCCCTTAAGGCTTGAGATGCATGCTTGATAGTTTTCATGAACAATAATATTGGCTATATCAAGGTAGTCTAGACCAGCCCGCCTAACTTGTTTTTCGTCTAAATTAAAACCTAATGGCTTAATCAGGTGAAGCTTCGCCCCTGTGTTAACACAAAGCCTAATAATATTGCCTGTGTTGGGCGGTATTTCAGGCTCAAATAAAACGATATTAAACATATGATTAAATTTTATACAGTTGTTAAAAAAATAGTGTAAAATTACTTAACAATAAAATATTTATTGATTGTTACTTTAAAATCAATTACTTAGGAATAAATATGGCACAACCTAATTCAGATTCACATCAAGAAACCATCCATTTTGTAAAAAAAAATAATCTTACCAGTATAAATGAAAGATGGGATAAGTCAGCAATCAAGGATTTATTTGCGCTACCTTTTAATGATTTGATTTTTATGTCTCACAAGATACATCGAGAATCTTTTAATCCTAACTCAGTTCAGCTTAGCACCCTTTTATCAATTAAAACGGGTGGGTGTGCAGAGGATTGTGGTTATTGCCCCCAATCTTCTCTTTACACAACAGAGGTTGAGAATACACCAATACTATCCCTTGATGAGGTTATCACTTCTGCAAAGGCAGCAAAAAACGCTGGCGCCTCTCGGTTTTGTATGGGGGCAGCATGGAGAGAGCCCAAACAGAAGGATTTGGATCTTGTAAAGGAGATGGTAATTTCTGTTAAAGCGCTAGGACTAGAAACCTGTGCAACCTTAGGAATGTTAAGTTATGACCAAGCAGAGCAGCTTAAGGATTCAGGCCTAGATTACTATAATCATAATCTAGATACCTCCCCAGAGTTTTACGGGGATATTATCTCTACACGAACCTATCAAGATCGACTTGAGACGTTGGAAAATGTAAGAAAAGCTAATATCCATGTCTGCTGTGGAGGGATTGTTGGTTTGGGGGAAAGTTTGGATGACAGAATTGGGTTGATTTCACAATTAGCTAATATGGAAACGCCCCCAGAAAGCGTGCCCATTAATTTACTAACTCAAGTAGAAGGTACGCCGCTGATGGGGATAGAGGCACTTGATCATTTTGATTTTATTAGAACCATTGCTGTCGCAAGAATTACAATGCCAAATAGCTTTGTTCGTTTATCGGCCGGAAGGGAATCGATGGATGATGGTATTCAGGCATTAGCTTTCTTTGCTGGAGCCAACTCTATTTTTTATGGCGACGAACTACTAACTACCGGAAATCCCAACGTAGAAAAAGATCAACTACTTTTTAAAAGACTTAATATTAAGTCGATCTAGGTAATGCTATTAAGAGACATCAGCGACGAATTAAGTCAACTAACTAAAGATCAATTATTTAGGTCAAGAAAAAATATAGAAGCCATTAAAAAGACAAAAGTTCTTATTAATGGTAATTGGTTAATTAATTTTGCAAGCAATGATTATTTAGGAATATCTCAAAATAAAATAGTCCAAACATCAATTATTAAATCACTCAAGCAATACGGGAATGGGTCGGGAGCATCGCATCTTATCTCAGGGCACTTTGATCCCCATTATAGGCTGGAAAAATTGTCAGCTAGAACAATTGGAATGGAAAAAGCTTTATTTTTTTCTACTGGATATATGGCAAATTTAGCCGCTGTGAGTTCATTATGTAATCGGCATTCCATTATTTTTTCAGACAAGTTAAATCACGCATCACTAAATGAGGCGGCAATATTAAGTAGGGCGAAATTAATTCGCTACCAACATTCAGACTTAAATCATCTTGAAGAGCTCATAAAAAAAAACCCGAATAAACGGATGATGATTCTCACCGACGGCGTTTTTAGTATGGATGGTGATATTGCAGATGTGCCAGGATTAGTTTATTTATGCAAAAAATACAGCGCAACCTTGTATATTGATGATGCTCATGGCTATGGCATTCTTGGCAATAACGGACAAGGGATTTTAGAGCATTATGAGGACCTAGGATTAATCAACAAGGAATCGAGAAAATTTATTATTTACATGCTTACACTGGGGAAATCAATTGGAATTTCAGGTGCGGTAATATGCGGAAAAGAGAAAATTATTGAATACATTATTCAAAAAGCTAAGCCTTATATTTACACGACTGCTTCTGCTCCATATATTGCATCAGGAGCCTCAAGAGCAATAAAACTTATTAGGGAAGAAAAAAGTTTAAGAGATAAATCAAGGTCGATGATAGAACTATTCAGATCAAAAATACACAATAAGTCAGTCTTAACGTTATCAAGAACACCCATACAGCCGATTATGATTAAGGATGTTAATAAGGCTGTAACTATCGCTGGAAGATTATTAGAGTTAGGATTTTTAGTGCCAGTTATAAGGCCACCAACGGTACCAGTTGGGACATCAAGATTGCGAGTGTCAATATCTGCACTTCATACAAAAAAAGATATAGTAAGTCTCGCTTCCACAATTAATTCCTTGTTATTAGAATGAATATAAAAATTATAGGAGATGGGGAGCCATTATTGTTAATTCATGGCTGGGGAATGTCAGGCAAGATATGGGAGGTTATTGAGGTCGAACTGTCTAAATATTACAGGCTATATATAGTGGACCTTCCTGGAATGGGCTTAAGTGAGGATATGGAGGATTATTCTATATCAAACATTGTCAAACAACTTAATATAGAAGTTCCTGGAAGAATATCAATATTGGGTTGGTCGCTTGGGGGCCTAATTGCTCTAAAATATTACAAATGTTACCCAGAATTAGTTACAAAATTATTTCTTATTAGTACAACTCCCTGTTTTGTTAATAAAGAAGGATGGAATAATGGGGTAGATGATAGCGTGCTAGATAATTTTTGTAAGCAATTAATTCAAAGTTGGGAAAAAACACTTAATCAATTTTTTGTGATTCAACTTTTAGGGCTCAATAAAAAAAAAGAAATGATGAAATTTCTTGAAAGAAAATTTATCAACAATTCAATGCCAAAAATACATTCACTAAGGGCTGCCTTGCAAATTTTAAAAGACACAGACCTACGAGACTCTTTAGATTCAATTGACGTACCTACAGTTATAATTGCTGGAGAGAAAGATAAACTTACGCCTATAGGCGCCTCAATATACATGCAAACTAAGATTAAAAATTCAACAATAAAAATTTTGAAGAATTCGGCTCATATTCCATTTTTGAGTCACCCACAAGATTTTCTTGATCAAGTATTATTCAATTTTCTCCACAAAAATGATTAACAAGGAATATAAAAGGAAGAGTTTTAATCGTGCTGCATCTACATATGACTCTTACTCAGTACTACAAGACCTTATTTCTGATAATTTGATAGATAGGCTAAAAATAATAAAATTATCGCCGTTAGATATATTGGACTTTGGATGTGGTACAGGAAGAAACGGATTGAAACTAAAAAAGCAATACAAAGCTTCCAAGATTATTAATTATGACTTTTCAGAAAATATGCTTACTGAGGCCCGCAGAAAGCAAAAAGTATTTTTTTTGGATAAAGTTAATCTTAGTCCTTATAGCTATCTTTGTGCAGATATTGAGTCCATCCCATTAGCTGAAAACACTATCGATCTTGTATGGTCTTCAAGCTCCCTTCAGTGGTGCAATGATCTCCCATTGGTTTTTAGTCAGATTAAGAAAATACTAAAGCCAGGTGGTTTATTTATTTTCAGTACATTTGGCCCTAATACGTTAGTCGAACTGAGGGAAATAACAGAAAGTCTATTTGGTGAGAAAAAAACAAATACATTTATTGATATGCATAATATAGGTGACCTTCTTATGAGCAGTGGTTTCAGTGACCCTGTATTAGACGCTGAAAACTTTGTTATGACATACCCCCATATTCAAAAATTATTTATGGACATTAAAAGTATTGGTGCAACTAATGGCAATGCATCGCAAGGTAAGGGATTGTCTGGAAAATCATACATCAATAAAATTGCTGAAGAATATGAAAGCTATAGATCAGAGGGTCTACTTCCTGCTTCATATGAAGTAGTTTATGGGCATGCATGGAATATACCAAAAATTAACTCTGATTATCAGCCAATAAAGTTTAAGAATGAGTGAGGCTTTTTTTATTACTGGAACAGACACTGGAATAGGTAAAACATTTATTACTTGTGCATTCATTGAGCTAATGAAAAGTCACAATAAGATCTCTGCTGGAATGAAACCTGTTGCAGCTGGAGAAGATTTATACGATGGGGTAAGCATTAATTCTGATGTATTTTATATTAACCATTTCAGCAACGCTAACATTAGCATCGATAGCATTAATAGTTACAGTTATAAGGAGGCAGTTGCGCCTCACATTGCTGCAAAGAATAATAACCATCCCATATGTTTATCTAAAATCAAAGATGATTTTAATTATTTAATGAATAATACAGACTATTTATTTGTTGAGGGGGCGGGTGGTTATTACGTTCCTTTAAACGAAAAGGTCATGACTTCAGATCTGGTAAGACTCTTAAATATACCCATTATTTTAGTGGTAGGTATTAGGCTTGGATGTTTAAATCATACTTTATTAACTATTGAGGCTATTGAAAAAAATAATCAAAAAATTTTCGGGTGGGTAGCTAATGTTATTGATAAGGACATGTCATACAAAGAAGACAATATAAATTACTTACAAAACAGAATAGACTACCCATGTATTGGGGTAGTCCCATATATTCCAAATAATAACCCAGTGGATGCCTCCCAATATCTGATATGGCCAGGACCTTAATACAATAAATTTTCTAGAATATATTTTTCGATTTGGAAGGGAATTATTCCATCTAGATTTTTTTTATTTTTAATATACTGCCTCACTATGCTAGATGAAATATCAATCATTGGCATTGAAATAAAATAGACCGACCCTGCTCGCTTGCATTGAAGGTCTTTCAATTGAGTAGTTGAGTGATTATTGATTAATTTTGTTATCTTTGGATTCCATATTTGAGTGAATACACTCATCTCTGAACGATTCACTACAAGAATATGGCAGTAGTTTATTATTTCTTGCCAGTTATACCAATCACTCATGTTAGCTAATGCATCGGTACCAATAATTAATAAATAAGTATTTTTATCCCTACCAAAGAAATATTTAATAGTTTCAATTGTGTAAGATGGATTTTTTGATTTTTCAGAATGCTTGATTTCAACGCTTGATACTTCATAGGAGCTCGAAGTAAAGGCAAGTTTTAACATTGCTATTCTATCCATTGCAGGGCTCATCTCTTTATTAAAAGAAGATCTACCAGTTGGAATTAGTATTAATTTTGCTAGACCCACTTCGTTAATGCAGTTTTTTGCTATTTCAATGTGAGCATTATGTACAGGATCAAAGGCCCCACCATAAAGCCCTATTAATTTTTTAGTTGACATGAATTATATTCTTATTTGACCGCTTCCATAAACGATATATTTGAGCGATGTTAAACCTTCAAGCCCCACCGGTCCTCTTGCATGAAATTTATCAGTTGAAATACCTATCTCAGCACCAAGTCCATACTCAAATCCGTCCGCAAAGCGCGTAGAGGCGTTTATCATTACGCTTGATGAGTCAATTTCATGAAGAAACATATCAGAATTATGACTGTTTTCTGTAATAATTGATTCTGTATGTGCAGATGAATATTTATTGATATGGTTAATTGCTTCCTCTATTGTGTTGACAATCTTACAAGATATTATTGGCCCTAGATATTCTTCGTAGAAGTCATTTTCAGTTGCGGTTACAATACCTGAGATAATTTTTTTTGTTCTTTCACAGCCGCGAATCTCAATAAACTTCTGATCAAATATACTCTTGATCCTTGGCAGAAATAGGCTGGCAACTTTTGAATGTACAACTAATGATTCAAGTGTATTACATGTTCCTAAACGTTGTGTTTTTGCGTTATCTGTTATTTTTAATGCCTGATCTATATCTGCAAACTCATCAATATAAATATGGCAATTACCATCCAAATGTTTAATAACAGGAATTTTTGCTTCATCTGTTATTTTCTTAATTAGACTTTTACCTCCCCTTGGAATTACTACATCAATAAAGCCAGTCAAAGTAATCATTTCACTAACTGCAGCTCTATCAGTTGTTCCAATAATTTGCACGCTGCTTTCTGGTAAACCTACTTGAGTCAAAGATTCTTTGACGAGTGATGCCAAATATTGATTAGTTTGAATCGACTCTGAGCCTCCTCGTAGAATAATAGAATTGCCTGATTTTACAGCCAAAGCTGAGGCATCTATTGTGACGTTAGGTCTTGACTCATATATCATACCAATAACTCCTAGCGGGACTCTCATTTGAGCCACTTCAATACCAGAAGGCATTTTTCTTTTATTTAGTATTTTCCCTATTGGATCGTCAAGGAGAGCCACCTTTAATACACCATCTGCCATTGATATAATGCCCGCGCGATCTAGTGTTAATCGATTAATAAAAGCAGCATCAAGATGTGACTCAGTTGCTAATTTTACATCCTTATTATTGGCCTCAATGATCCCCTCGGAACGATCAATTATAGTTTTAGCCAATAACTCTAAGAAAGCATTCTTTTGAATTGTTTTGGCCTTAGCAACATTTAAAGAGGCTTCTTTGGCATCTACGCCAATTTTTTGTATGTATTCTTTTATATCCATCTTTTTATTTTACACCATTGATTTATTTAGTATGCGTGACAAACCCGTTACAAATCTATTTAATTCAAGCCATGGATTTCCAACTAGCAAACCTTTGCAAATTAGATCAATATCTCTTATTTTATTCATTGATGCTTCTATTTGCCTATGCGTCATTTTTGCCGCACCATTGATAACTAATTTTTGAGACGTCCCATATACTCTGAATTTAGTAAAGGCATCTTGACTATAGCCCCCCTGCTTACTTATTTTAATATTTAAAATTGCTCGGAATAGCCATGCATATAAGCCGTTAATCAATAGAGGCTCAACACCTTCCTCTTCTAAATAGCCAATGACTTTATGCGTTTCTGCAATCTTTCCATGGAAGCAACAATCCAGGAGCTGGAAGCTATCGTATTTTGATCCGTTTGAGATTGAATTGGATATATCAATGACATCGACTTTTTCATCATTGTTCATTAAGGATAGCTTAATGATTTCATTTTCAGCTGTTAATAAACTACCTTCGCTAAGTTCTGCAATTAATGATGTTGCTTCTTCAGTTAGGCTAACACCATGAAACCTTGATCTATTTTTTATTGCTTCAATAATTTCAGCTGGGTTAGGCTCGCTTGCTTCAATAACCAAACTAATCTTCTCAAGTAACCTAAACCATGTTGATTTTTTGAAGTCTTTGGAATCTGTTTTAACATTAACAATAAAAAAATCACCAATTCTATTGCTGATTGAATGGGTAATAGTAGTTTTAACGTTGTCTGATATTTTTCCAGTTACAAGACTAATATTGTAGAGGGTAGAGCTATTAAATAGAGAGCCATCTGAAAAAATTGGGCCTAAGTCACTTATAGTCGTATTTAAATCCAGCGATATTGTTTCTAATCCAAAATTGATCGTTTCAAAATATTTTTTGCAGATAGACAATGTTTGATTTGTAATAACTGGCTCACCACCCACTATGACTATACAGTTTTTACTTTTTTCTCTGAGTCTCCCTATATCTTTCTCAGAAGTTATTTGATAAATCATTTCTTATTTTGAGGAGGAGATTTGTGACGTCATCGCCCTAATAATCTGTTCACGCATCCCTTTGATTAAGCTATTTTCTTCTTCTTGTTTTGCAAGTCGATTTGAATCGTCGTAGGTATATGATCGAGACATTTCAATTGTATTGGGTGCGCCCCACTCATTTAAATCGCTCTTTATTCGATAGGAAAAAATGTAATCTAATTGATATTCGCTAACAGTTCCGGTTGACTTTAATGAAAGTATTCTCTTGTTTACCTTGTCTGTGATGATTTCAATGGTTTTCTCTGCGGATGAAGCCCTAACATCTATACCAGACTGCTTATAATTCCTTTTAAGTTGCTTTACTAGTTCAGGTGAGCCGCCATTAATTTGAATTGACTTAAATGAGGTTTCTAATGCACCTCGCAATTGAAAGCCACATGAGCTAACAGCTAGGGTTAGGATAAGAATTAAAACACTTATAAATAATCGTTTCATAGTCTATTTGATTACAATATTTATTAATTTATTTTTTACGTAGATAACTTTTATTATTTTTGTATCGTCTGTTATGAACTTCACCACACCATTATTGCTTATTGCCATTTCCTTAACAGCGCCTTCTTCAGTGTCAGGTGATATTACCATATTTCCCCGTAGCTTTCCGTTCACTTGTATTACTACTACCACCTCATTTTTTATCAATGCAGATTTATCTACAATGGGCCATGGCTGATCTTCAATTTTACTGTCAAGATTAAGCATGCCCCATAATTCTTTTGTAATATGAGGCACAAATGGCGTAAGTAAGAGCAATATTATATTGATAGTATCTTTTTTTAGGCTCTCAGATATATTATCATCCGATTGCTTCTTAGTTAGTAAATTTACTAATTCCATTATCGATGATATTGCCGTATTAAAGCTGGTACGTCTTTCGAGATCGTCAGTTACCTTTTCAATTGTTGCATTAAGTTTGTACTTCAATTCACTTTCACTTTTGCTGTCAATTAATTCAGCCTTAACTTTTATAGATGACACAGAATTTATATTCTGGTAAGCAATCTTCCATAATCTTTTGAGGAATCTATGAGCGCCTTCTATCCCGTCATCAGACCATTCCAAGCTTTGTTCGGCAGGCGCAGCAAACATAATAAATAGTCTCGCTGTATCAGCACCATATTTCTTAATCAGATCATTGGGATCTACTGTATTTCCTTTAGATTTCGACATTTTTGTACCATTTTTAAGAACCATTCCTTGAGTTAATAGTTTTTTAAATGGCTCTTGATTGTCAATTAATTTAAAGTCGAATAAAACACGATTAAAAAACCTTGCGTATAATAAATGCAGAATTGCGTGTTCAACGCCACCAATATAATAGTCAACAGGTAACCAATATTTTGCTCTATTATCCAGCATTGCATTTTCCTGGTCGTAGGAAGCATATCGTGCAAAGTACCATGATGATTCAAAAAAAGTATCAAGTGTGTCGGTTTCACGGCTAGCTTCCTCACCACATACAGGGCATTTGCATTTAACAAAATCCTGCATTTTTTTTAATGGGGAGCCACTTTTATCAATTTCAACATTTTCAGGTAATCTTATTGGAAGATCCTTTTCTTCAACTGGGTTGTCGCCACATTTATTGCATTGAATCATAGGTATTGGGCAACCCCAATATCTTTGCCTTGATATTCCCCAGTCCCTCAGGCGGTAATTAATTTTTAAACCACCCTTTCCTAGGGATTGAATTTTTTGTGTTATTTTATTATGTGCATCAGAATTATCGATCCCATCAAATTCACCGGAGTTAATTAATAACCCTGGCCCCGTATAGGCATCCTCAGCAACACCCCTTTCATTTTTTACAACTTGCTTAATTGGCAGATTATATTTTTTCGCAAATTCATAATCTCTGTCATCATGCGCTGGTACAGCCATGACAGCACCTTCCCCATAATTAATAAGGACATAATTTGCTATCCAAACAGGAACTTTATTATTTAATAATGGATGCTCTGCATATATTCCGGTGAAAATACCTTTTTTTTCGGCTGTAGAAATCTCAGCCTCAGACACGCCACCTTTCTTACAGTCGTTAATAAAATCCTGTATTTTTATGTTGTTAGACAGACTTCGGCATATTGGATGTTCAGGAGCGACGGCTAAATATGTTATACCCATTAAAGTATCTGCTCTTGTTGTGTAAACCTTAATTTTCTCATTTGAGCCAATTACATTAAACTCAATTTCACATCTGCTGCTTTTTCCTATCCAATTTCTCTGCATTGTTTTAACTTGCTCTGGCCAATCTTCTAGACTGTCTAGGCCTTCAAGTAACTGGTCTGCATAGTCAGTAATCTTCATGAAGTATTGTGGAATTTCCTTTCTCTCAATTGCAGCACCAGACCTCCAACCTTTACCATCAATAACCTGTTCATTTGCTAAAACTGTTTGGTCAATTGGGTCCCAATTAACCGTAGATGTTTTCTTGTATATAAGTCCCTTTTTATAAAGCGTAATAAAGAGCCATTGCTCCCATTTATAGTAATCGATGGAACAGGTCGCAATCTCTCTTTTCCAGTCAATCGCTAACCCCAACTCTTTAAGTTGTTCACGCATGTGCATAATATTTTCATATGTCCACTTTGCTGGAGCTGTTTTATTTTGTATTGCAGCATTCTCAGCTGGTAAACCAAAAGCATCCCAGCCCATAGGCTGCATTACATTAAATCCGTTCATTGATTTGAATCTAGAAATAACATCGCCAATCGTGTAGTTCCTAACGTGCCCCATATGTAACTTACCGCTTGGATATGGAAACATTGAGAGCGTATAAAACTTTGGTTTTTTAGATCCTTCATTAACTGAAAAGGCTTCAGAGCTTTCCCATTCGCTCTGGATTTTTTTTTCTATTTCACTAAAGGGGTAATTTGGATTCATTGTTTTGATATGATTTTGGATAATAGAGCGTTGATATCATTGGAGCTACCTGTTCCATCAATACTTACAAATTTGGGGCTTTCAATTGATGAGTGGCTCTCCCATGAGGAGTAAAATTTTGCCAAAGGTTCTGTTTCTTGGTGGTAGGTTTCAAGTCTTTTCATGATAGTTTCCTTAGCATCATCAACTCTAATAATTAAAGGCTCTCCTGTTTCGTCGTCTAATCCTTCAATTTTTGGAGGGTTATATTTGGTATGATAAATCCTTCCAGATGCCTTATGAATTCTTCGACCACTAAGCCTCTCTATAATTATTTGGTCTAGAACCTTAATTTCGATAACAAGATCAATATTTATTTTGGCCTCCTTCATCGCTTCTGCTTGAGGTATTGTTCTCGGAAAGCCATCCAGCAAGAAGCCATTATCACAGTCCGCTTGATCAACTCTTAAAGCGACAAGGTCGATTATCAATTGATCGGGGACTAGTTGCCCACTCTCCATGAATGCCTTTGCTTTCTTACCTAAATCTGATCCAGCTTCTACTGCAGATCTAAGCATGTCTCCGGTAGATATTTGTGGAATATTAAAGGTTTCCTTAAGAAATGTTGCTTGTGTGCCTTTACCTGCACCAGGGGCGCCAAGAAGAATTATTTTCATAAACATGAATCCAAAAGCCTAAATTATAGCAGTTTCATTCTAATATTTTTTTGTCGGTAATATAATTTTCTATTTTTATAAAGTCATCTAATGAAACCATTTCAGCTCTATCCTGCGGATTAATGTTAAGGGCGTGAAGAGCTGTATCGCTCAATATATTTTTAAAGTTATTTTTGAGTGTTTTTCTTTTTTGTGCAAAGGCAATCTTTAGTAATTTTTCAAAGTTATTAATATTAATTACTTTATTAAAATTTTGATGTCTTGGTGTAAGCCTGACTAATGATGAGGTTACATTAGGCGATGGTATAAAAGACTCGCGAGGGATATCAAAAAGCAACTCAATGTCAAAAAAATATTGAAGCATGACAGTTAATCTGCCATAACTTTTTGAATGAGTTTTTGAGGAAATTCTTTCGGCCACTTCTTTTTGAAGCATAAAGTGAAAATCTTTCTGATTATTTATTACTTTCGTCATTTTAAGAAGAATTTCACTCGAAATATAATAAGGAAGGTTTCCAATAACCTTGCTGTACAAAGAGATTTGTCCATTGTCTATTTTTAGTATGTCTGAGGGGATGATTGTGATCTTTGAGGGCGGTATCTTTTCTTTAAGCGCTGCTATCATATCAGGGTCAATTTCAACAGCATCAATATGATCGACTTTAGTTAGCAAGGGAATAGTTAAGGCACCAAGTCCCGGGCCAATTTCTAATATTTTCTCCGACTTACTTGGATTAATTGCTGCAATTATTTGGTTGATAACTCCTTTGTCGGTTAAGAAGTTTTGCCCGTACTTTTTTTTAGCCCGAATCATTTATTTACTAAGTTTAATTGCCATAGATATTGCTTGGTAGAAGCTTGTTGGTTCAATTTCCTTGCTTCCAACTAAGTTATAAGCCGTTCCATGATCAACGGAGGTTCTAATGATAGGAAGTCCTAATGTAATATTAACCCCCTCACCAAATGATAATGCTTTAAATGCAGCTAAGCCTTGGTCATGAAACATCGCTAAAAAGCAATCTGCCTCCTTGATATGTTTTGGGACAAACGCGGTGTCAGCTGGAATTGGTCCTATCAGATTAAAACCCTTTTTATTTAGATTTTTAATTACTGGACTTATTATCCTAAGCTCTTCATCTCCAAAGTTACCATTTTCTCCAGCATGAGGATTAAGCCCGGTGATAATAATTTTAGGGTTTTTTATTTTAAAGCGTTTTTTCAGGTCATTATGTAGCGTTTTAATTACATTAATTAATTTTATTTTTGTAATTAGACTTGATATCTCTGAGACTGGGACGTGTGTCGTTACTAATGCTACTTTCAGTTTTTTATTTGCAAGCAACATAACTTCCTTATTTTTAGTGTCGCATAAGTTTGAAATGTACTCGGTGTGACCAGTAAACTTTGTATTAACTGTCGACAAAGTTTCCTTGCTTATTGGTAGTGTTACAAGTGCATCGTAATTAGTATTAATACAATTAACTACCGCGTAATCAATCATTTTAATTTGAGTTAACGAGTTTCTCGGCGAGGGGCTGCCCGGCGTAACTTTATCTTTGTATGGCACATTAATCAGAAAGATACTTCCATCCCCTATATGTGGCCTTTGTTTTTTTGTAAAATTAATTTTTTTCCCATGCATTTTAGCTCTTGCTTTAAGGGCTTCTTGGTTTGCCATGACAGTTATAAGCGCAGGGAATTTTTTAAAAGCTAAAAAAACACATAAATCAAGACCAATACCAGATGGCTCACCACAATTAATGATAATATTCGGCGTTCTACTCATTTTTATTCGTTAAGTAATATTTCGATATTTGACTGTTCTTTTAGAGATTGTAACCAGTCATCAAACTTGGTCTCAGCTTTATATCTTTGTAACTGGATTTGCGCGCTGATACGGATTCTTTCATTTGTAATATCTTTTTCTCTTTCCTCTAAAAAAAACAGGAGCGCCCATCCCAGCTCTGTTTTATACGGACCGCTTACCTGACCTTTTTTTGATAACTCTATAGATTTTCTATATTCTGGCAGCATTGCAGTTGTATCTATCCACCCTATGTTCCCACCATTGAATGATGATGCGTCCTCAGAGAAATTAGCTGCTGCCTCTGAGAATGTTAACCCGCTTAAAATTTGATTCTTAATATTTTCTAGTTTCTTAATAACATCATCTTCGCCAGTGATTTCATTTGCCTTAATAACTATTTGGCTAATATTATATTGTTTAGATAGGATTTTATTTTCACTTAAGTCCCCACCCTTAATTTCTTTTATTTTCAATAAGTGAATTCCATTCTCTAAGGTTATTGGTTTGGAGATATCACCAATATTCATTTCTTTTATTACATCAGAAAATTCAATAGGCAATTCATCAAATTTTTTCCATCCCATATCTCCACCTTGAGAAGATAGTGAGCTATCTGAATAATCTTTTGCAACACTCTCGAACGGATCCGTTTTTAATAGATTTATTATTTTATCTATTTTATCTATTTTATTTGTTTTCACCAGTATGTGGTAAATATGATATTGCTTAGGATTTTTATCTTCAGATTTTTTTAAAAAAGCATCTATTTCATATTTTGAAACATTAATTTTTGAGGTTATCTCTGACTCTTTAATCTGATTTAGAAGGATTTGAAATGACATGTCCTCCCTAAATTGATTAAATGCTAATCCATCGCTCTCAATAGAAATTTTGAGCTCGTTAATCGTCATGTTATTTTTTTTTGCCATATTGTTCATAACTTCATCTACGAACTGTCTGTCAATTTTAATACCCTTGCTTTCCGCATACTGCGTAATAATTTTTTTTTCAATTATTTTATCTAAAACAAGCTTAATAATTTTTTCTTCTTCGGGTGGGGATTCACCTCTTTTTTTTAATTGATTGGTTATTTTTCTTATTTCTAATTCAAGCTCTTTTTTTGTTACAACATCTTTTTCAACGACTGCAACAATTCTATCTAGATTTTCGTAGTTTTCCTGAGCCTTGATATTAAAAAGTAAACTTGATGCGCTTGTTGCAAGCACCGCAAATATCAGAAGAATTATTTTGGTGATCAATTGAAATTTTCTTTTCTATATTTATCTGGAAGATCGTTTGCGCTGAAGGCTCCTTGGACATTCCTATAAAGTACTTCGTCTAGTGATGCCTTGCTAGTTCCTAGAGACCCTAAGCCTCCTAATTGGAGCTGAAAGAATAGTGTGTCATTTGGTTTATCAGTTGTTGCTAACGAGAGGCGATGAAGTATTACGCTAGCTGACCAACAACCTGCATCATATTCGAGCCCAACCAATGCTTCCGAAACACTCGATTCTTTTATGTCGTAGTTATACCTTCCGATCGTTGAATAACCACTACCAATAGGCCACTGACCAGCCAGGTTTATTTGTTTGGTGTCATAATCTGTCGCGCCTGTGCTTCGAACCAATCGATAGCTAGCATCAATTAGCTTTCCAGGCTGAGGGGAGTATTTTGAGCTTAATGTTGCTCGGTTCGTTGAGCTTTCGTCTGGGTTGTATTGTATTTCAGTGTTCATTGTAAGCGCTTTGTTTAGTCTCGCAAAAGCTAGCATGAATAAATCTGATGAATCACTTTGGTAAACTGAATTAATGTATTGAGCTTCATTAAGGACCTTCCTTTGATTTATGTAAAATCTTTGAGCCAGGGTCCCAGAAAGTCTTTCTGCGCCATTCTGGTCAATAAATCTAGTGGTGGCTGCCAAAGTAAATTGATTGGTATCCATCACCCTGTCACCCCCTGCAAATTGATTTGAGCTAAAGAGAGTATTTTGATTTAGATCAAGTAATGCTGTATCGAACATAGGGAGCATGGATTGGTTGCGGTAAGGGGTGTAGGCATAAAAAATTCTTGGCTCCAATGTTTGTGTGAACTCATTTTCTGAGAATTTAAATTGGCGGTCTGCATAAAGACCACTATCGACTGAGAGCGTTGGTATCGAAAGTTCTTTTGAAGATACGCTAGCATTATCTAGGCTGTAACTCGCTAAATTCATTGTAATTTTTGGCTTAATATAACCGTAACTTCTTTCAAAGGGTATTGTCAGGCTAGGCTTTGCTATAAAGCGACTCCCTTTTTCTTTGGCTGAACCACTATAATTACTATCTCTATCAAATTGAGTAATCGACATATTGAAATTGGCCTCATAAGAATTTATACCATCACTGCCTTTACTAAAAAGTGAGCGCTGCACAGAAAGACTCGGCATTCTTTCGTACGGCGAACTTGAAGTGAGGTTTTGAAATTTTTGTGCGATGAAATTAATATCCCAATCATTTTTTTTGTATTCGAGGCTGAGCTCTTGTGGAAGGCTGACTTGACTGGTTACGGACACCAGTGACTCAAGGTCAGAAAAGTAATCGTTATCAGAAACCTTCTCATAGTTGACTTTTCCAACAAGACCTTCAGATAACTTATGTTCGTGCTTTACCTTGTATAGGTAGCGGTTACTTTCTTGGGAGGCACTATCATTTAAAATTTCAACGTTACTGTCACCAGAATAATCTTCATTCAGGTATCGATACTCCCCTTGGAGTTGCATGCCACGCTTACTTAAATATCTCGGTGTGATCGTTGCATCAGAGGTAGGCGACAGATTTATGTAATAAGGAGCGGCTGTTTCAAAACCACTTTTAGTGGTACTTCCGATGGATGGTGTTAAAAATCCAGATTTTCTTTGGTCATTAAATGAGAAGTTTACTAATGGGGAATACAAAATAGGAATCCCTTTAAATTCTAATAAAGCATTGCTAGCATTTATTTTGTCAGATCGGCCATTAATCTCTAGTTCTGTGGCCTTTATAAACCAGTCATTTTGACCTTCTTCACAAGTAGTAATTGAGGCATTCTGTAACCTTTTCTTGTCCTTGCCCTCAAGAAAAAATGTCGTGGCCGTCCCTCGCAATCTCTTATTAAAAGACGAAGGCGAGGAGTTATTAATTTCGGTGATAAACGTTGCGTTAGGAATGACTCCTGTATTCGAGTTCATGGATAGTTCTAATTCTGTTCCTGTAATATTTGAACCAGGCATCTCTAGTCTAACATTTCCTCTTGCGTAAAGGTCTTCAGATGTTTGATCATATTCGATGATGTCTGCTTTAATTGCAGTGCCACCTTTTTTTAAAACAGCATTACCGGAAGCCTTGAGCTTTCTGTCTAACATATTCTCGAGTGTGTCACCTTCAATTATAATTTGGTCTGGAGATGAAGGTTCGGCAGCATTCGCAATTAACAAGTTTGCTTGAAGAATAAGCAACGCGGCTAAATACAAGGAGTTGTAGATTAATCGCAACAAAATATTTAATACAAACCTGATATAGTCATTTTAGTCATAATTACATTTATAAGTTTCATTTGATTTATTTTTAAAAAAGTAATATATAAATCAGTAAGTTATGAATTATAACTCATGTATTGTAAAAAGATTAATAATTATTGTGAAAAAATAAGGGCAACGTGGATAGGTTCGACAAAATAAAAGTATGGGTTAAAGGTTGCTTGGGCGAAGAATTCACTTTTGAATCTGCATCGTCCGACGCAAGTTTTAGGCATTATTTTAGAATTTTTAAAGAAAACCAGTCCTATATTTTGATGGATGCCCCACCACAAAAGGAGAGCATTCAACCTTTTCTCGAGGTTGCCAACCTTATGTTGGAAGCAAAAGCGAATGCCCCAAAAATTCATAGCTCTAATATTAAGCTGGGTACAATTTTAATGGAGGATTTTGGCTTAAACACTTACCTTGATGTAATTACTGCTGATAATGCTGGCAAGCTTTATCGAGACGCAACTCAAGCATTAGTCCATCTTCAAAAAAAAATAAATATAAATAATATTCGACCATACGATCAAATAAAGTTGACTGAGGAGATGATGTTATTTTGTGATTGGTATTTAGTAAAATATAAGAAAATAACACTTAGCGAGAAAGATAATATTTTCATTAGAAATTTCTTCAAATTTATTGCTGAGAAAGTTTACTCACAACCACAAGTTTTCGTGCATCGAGACTTTCATTCGAGAAATTTAATGTTTTTGAGTGATAGCGATAGAAGCCCTGGTATTCTAGATTTTCAGGACGCCTTGATTGGCCCTATTACTTATGACTTGGTCTCGTTATTAAAAGATGCTTATGTTGAATGGGATGAGGAGCTTATTATTGATCAATCGGTAAGGTATTGGCAGAATGCTAAAAAAGAAGATCTACTAATTCAAGAAGATTTTTCTCAATTCTATGAAGATTTTGAATGGATGGGGGTGCAAAGACACCTAAAAATTCTTGGAATATTTTCAAGGCTTTCAATCCGCGATAATAAAGACCAGTACCTTAAAAATATCCCGCTTGTAGAGAAATATTTATGGAATGTAATTGTTAGGTATAAAGAGTTATTCCCATTAAGAAATTTTCTAGAAAAAGTGATAGCTCATTGATTAGATCGGTCATGATATTAGCTGCAGGAAGAGGAGAGAGGATGGGGGATTTAACCATAAATACTCCAAAACCACTCTTACTTTTTAAAGGTAAACCCTTAATTGTGTGGCATATTGAGAAATTAGTTGCAGCTGGATTTGAAGAGATAATCATCAACGTCTCCTATCTTTCAGAAAAAATTAAAGACTATCTAGGAGATGGTTCAAAATGGAATATTAAAATAATATTCTCTGAAGAAAACCCAGTTCTAGAGACGGCAGGGGGGATTAAAAAGGCATTGCCTCTCCTAAAATCTGATCCATTCATTGTCATTAATAGTGATATTTATTCGGACATTAATTACGCCGACTTGAGGGAGTTGAATTTTTCGGAATGTATTGAGGCACATTTAATTTTTGTGGAAAATCCTGTGCACAACAAGACTGGTGACTTTGTATTGAGCCAAGGTGGATTGGTTATAAATGAGGGGAAAAATAAAAAAACATTTTCTGGAGTCGCTCTTTATAGGCCTATTTTTTTTGAAGAAATACCAAAAAATGAATTTATTAGGCTGTCCACCGTCTTAAAAAATAAGGCAGATAAAAAACTAATAAAAGGTAAAATATTCAATGGTTTATGGATAGACATTGGAACTCCTGAGAGATTAAATAGTCAGGTTAGCCTATAATATTTTTAAATTAATACAGAGGCAATAAACATTGCAGACACAATATAAAGAATTTTACCAGCGGAGATGTCTTCTTCAGTCAAGGATTGGAGATGGGCTGGTCATACTATTTAATTCTGAAAAGATCTCAAGAAATCGTGACAGCCACTTTAAATTTCGGTCTGATAGCTATTTTCATTACTTAACTGGCTATCCTGAATCTGATGCAGTGTTATTCGTCACCGGGGGAAAAAATCCATTATCCATCTTATTTTGTCAGAAAAAAGAAAAAGAAAGGGAAATATGGGATGGATTTATTTATGGACCTCACGAGGCAAAAAAAACATTTATGTTTGATGAGGCCCATACCTTAGATAAAATTAACGAGATCGCGATAAAGCTAATTGCGAATCGCAAGAAAATTTTTACCTTATCAACAAATAACTCAGCACAGCAGGCCCTAGTGAGACAATGGCTCGATTACAATAAAAAGCAAAAAAGATCAGGTATTCGATCCCCCGAAATGATAGTTGACCTGGCAAGCGTTATTGACCCAATGAGGGTTATTAAGAGTCCGTATGAAGTTAAATTGATGCAGAAATCTGCTGACATTGCTTCCGAGGCTCATATAAAAGCAATGATAAACGTATCTCCTGGGAAATATGAATATCAAATTGAGGGTGAAATTCTAAATTATTTTATTCAAAACGGCGCAGGCGATCCCGCATACCAATCGATTGTTGCGGGAGGTAGAAATTCATGCACACTTCACTATATTGCGAACAACCAAAGACTTAAAAGTGGAGATTTGCTCTTGGTTGATGCCGGTTGTGAGTACGAGCTATACGCATCGGATATAACTAGAACGTACCCTGTTAATGGAAAGTTTAATTCAGCCCAGAAAAATATATATGAAATGGTCTTAATAGCACAAAAAAAAGCTATTGAAGAAGCGAAAAGCGGCAATATTTTTAATGCTCCACATCAGGCCGCCTTGAATGTGATTATTGATGGTTTAATTGACTTGAAGTTATGCCATGGAAGTCGGAATGAAATTGAAGAAAAACAATTGTATAAAAATTTCTTTATGCATCGCACCAGTCACTGGCTCGGACTCGATGTCCATGATGCCGGTGATTACACAGATGAAGGTGGACATTCAACTCAATTAATAGATGGGAATGTTTTAACGATTGAGCCTGGGTGTTATATTCAACCCAGTCAAAAAGTTGCAAGAGAGTTTTGGGGTATAGGTGTTCGTATCGAAGATGATATATTAATCAATAATAATAATCCTGTCGTTCTGACGAAAAAAGCCCCAAAAGAAATATCTGAACTTGAGCGACTTATTGGCACTTTAAATGACTAATAGGATTGTTGTTATTGGTGCCGGACCAACAGGACTAATTTTTTCGCTTCTTAATGCTACCTCCAATGCTTTTATTACCTTATTAGAATCACGTCCACCACATGACCGAAATAGTGATATGCGTGCGCTGGCATTATCGAACAGCAGTCGTTATATTCTTGAAAAAATTAATATATGGGAATATTTAAAGAAAGATATTATCCCTATAAAGTCGATACATACCTCTCAGAAAGGTACTTTTGGCCGATCCAGACTAAACGCTGAGGAGTTTAACGAAGAAGCATTGGGCTATATTGTTCTCTATGGCGATCTAATGAAAGCCTTAGAGGAAAAAATAAAAAAACAGAAAAATTTAGAGGTTATTTATAGTGCTTCAGCTCAAAAGATCAATGACGAGAAAATTGAGAGTCAAGAAGTTATTGTTAATCAAAGCAAAAAATTAATATCACATAGTTATAACTTACTTGTTCTTGCGGATGGCGGGCAGTCAAAAATTGAGGGATTGGATCTAAAAATAAATGAAAAGTTATTGGATCACTCCGCTATAGTAACCCTCGTCAGACTTAACAGCCCTCATCAAAACATTGCTTTCGAACGGTTTACGCCGAGTGGACCAATAGCACTTTTACCTAATCATGAAGGTAATTATTCACTAGTTTGGACCGGACCCAATGACAAGATTAAAAAGTTAATGGCATTAGACGATGAAAGTTTTATAAATTCCCTCCAAAATGAATTTGGAGAGAGAGCAGGTCTATTTAAAAGCTGCCAAGATCGCATTATCTTTCCATTAGTACAGTCATCTGTTTCCAAGATTAAAAATAAAAAAATTGTAGCTATTGGAAATGCTGCACAAACAATGCATCCCGTAGCTGGACAAGGATTAAATACTGGCTTAAGAGATGCATTAAAATTGTCAGGACTTATTATAAATGAAGGTAAGGGCTCTTTAACAGAAAAATTGGTAGGTGACTATCTAAGCTCAAGACTAGCCGAAACTAAAAGCATGTTAAAAATAACCGAAGGATTAACGACTGTTTTTTCGAATGATTTTATCGGTGTCAATAGACTTCGAGGATTGGCTCTTTCGATATTAGACTGCACACCCCTACTCAAGAAAAGATTTGTTAGAAAAATGAGCTATGGTAAATAAAAATTTAGAGCCCGTTATTGTTTTCGGCAGCGGCCTTATTGCTGGCTTAACCTCTAAAATGTTACTTAATCATGGATTTGAGGTTATTCGAATAACAAAAGAAAGAACTAAACCTCTCAATAAGATTTTTGCAATTTCACCAGTGTCCATAAACTGGTTTGACCATATAGGACTGTCAAAAGATTTAATTAACTCTGGCTACCCAATAAATAAAATAGATATTTTTTATGGCGAAAATGAATATTTAAGATTCGATTCTGGCGACATCTATAAGAGAGAGTTAGCATTTATGGTTAAAGAAGAGGATTTGATGGCCGAGGTAGAGCTATCTCTTGATGGTCTGCCTCTACAGATTATAGATCAGAGCCATGCAACGATTGAGAACCATGAGACCTTTATAAAGGTTATTCATAAAAATGAGGTTACTTATTCAAGAATTTGTCTCTGGTGTGATGGATCAAGCAAAGGTAAAGTCGAACAATTCAATATAGTTAAAAAAGAAAAAGACTATCATCAACATGCGATAACATTCAACTTTTTTTCTGATCGCAGCTATAAAAATCAAGCAACACAATTCTTTTTTAAGGATAGCGTTCTTGCATTATTGCCTATATCAGAATATGAGGTATCAGTTGTCTGGTCATGTGATGATCATCTAATAGAGAAGCTTAAGTTGCTCGATGAACAACAGTTCGTGGAGGAGCTGTCTGCCAGAATAACTTACGATATAGGCTCGATATCTAAGGTGGGAGTAAAAAACTTCTTCCCAATTAAGCAGGTACTTGTAAGCAATCTATTTGATAAAAGAATTTTATTATTGGGGGATGCCGCTCATACCATTCACCCTATGGCTGGTCAGGGTTTAAATATGGGAATTAGAGATATTCAATCATTAGAGAGGTTAATCGAATCTACTAATTATATCGATATCGGGGCTAGAGGATTTTTGAGAAAGTATGAGCGGTCAAGACAACTTGATATTACCCAGTTTTCAAAATTAACCGTTTCATTACATTGGCTGTTTTCATCATCAAGTCTATTAATGAAAGAAATTATTAGAAAAAGCTTTAAAATAGTTAATTCCAACGACTCTATCAAGAGTTTTTTAATCAGAAAGGCAGCAACATGAGAATTATTTTACTGGTTATATTATCTGCATTTACATTGGTAGGCCATACAAATGAAGATCAGTTAAGGGAAAAAATTAAAAAAAACTACCCTGATTTGATTATTAAAAGCATATATAAGACTGAGTTCAATGATCTTTATGAGGTTTTTACTCAAGATCAGATTATATATACAGATGTGAATTTCTCTTTTTTAATTGTCGAGGGGAGGGTGGTTGATCCTAAATCTAAAATAGATTTAACAGGGAAAAGATTGGAGGAGTTAACTCGAGTTAATTTTTCAGCACTCCCTTTTGAGAAAGCAATTAAATCGGTTAAAGGGACGGGAGAGAGAAAAATTGCTATTTTTTCTGATGTTGATTGTCCATTTTGTAAGAAGTTAGAGAAAGAAACATTATCCAAATTAGATGATGTAACAATCTACACCTTCTTATTTCCCCTTGAAATGCACCCAGAAGCAGAAAAAAGATCAAAACGAATATGGTGCGCCAGCGACAAAGAAAAAGCCTGGAATGATTACATGCTTAATAATAAGATGGTTAAAAATAATGGAGATTGCAAAACTCCAATAGAAGATATTTTACTGCTCGGGAGGAATTTAAGCATTACCTCTACCCCGACAATTATCTTGTCATCGGGAAAAAAAATACCAGGTGCAATACCCTTAAAAGACATGAGGGAGTATTTAGCTGCACCGTGATAGAGATAATTCACTTGACATTAGTAACAAATACGCGTACAACAGGGACCAGGCGTTTGTTTTCTGTCTATGATTTTGCGTTTTCTTAATTTATTTTAAGTTTCTCACACTCTAAAAGAAAGCAAACTTTAGGGTGCCTCCCAATTTAGTAAAGGATTTATGCAATGGCTACAGGAACAGTTAAATGGTTTAATGATTCAAAAGGTTTTGGTTTTATCACTCCAGACGATGGTGGTGATGATTTATTTGCTCACTTCTCAGCTATCGTTGATGAAGGTTATAAGAGCTTAAAAGAAGGCGCAAGAGTGTCTTTCGAAGTTACTGATGGCCCAAAGGGCAAGCAGGCTTCAAACATCCAACCAGCTTAGGTAATGCTAAAAAGGCTCTTTTAAAAAGAGCCTTTTTTTTTGATACTTTCAATACCATAAATTTAGCAAATAATATCGAATAAGGATTTATGTAATGGCACTTGGAACAGTTAAATGGTTTAATGATTCAAAAGGTTTTGGTTTTATCACTTCAGACGATGGTGATGATGATTTATTTGCTCACTTCTCGGCTATTCTTGAGGAGGGCTATAAGAGCCTAAAAGAAGGCACAAGAGTAGCTTTCGAAGTTACTGATGGTCCAAAGGGCAAGCAAGCTTCAAATATTCAAAAAGCATAAACCTTTAAGGTTCTCCTAAAAAGTCTTTTTAGATATTGGCAATTAGCTCCGAGGCAAATTCTTTTGTTGAGAGCGATTTGCATCCCTCAATTTGTGAAGCTAAATCAGATGTCATCTTATGCTCTCTCATCGTTTTTTCAAATGATCCGCTTATCACATACGAGGCTTCTGTCCACCCCATATATTCGAGCATCATTTGAGCTGATAGAATAATTGAGCTTGGATTAGCAATATTTTTTCCTGCAATTGAGGGAGCTGTACCGTGGGTAGCTTCAAATATAGCGGTTGTATCAGACAGATTTGCTCCTGGAGATATCCCTATACCGCCAACCTGCGCTGCTAATGCGTCTGATATGTAGTCACCATTTAAATTTAGGGTTGCTACAACGTCATGGTCTTTCGGTTTGAGCAAAATATCTTGTAGGAATGCATCAGCGATCATATCTTTAATAATAACTTTATTACCGACATGATTTTTATCGGCCGTTATTTCATAAAATCCTAGATTATTTTTAACTGCTCCAAATTCTTTTACTGCAAGATCATAACCCCAGTCTCTAAAGCCACCTTCAGTATATTTCATAATGTTACCTTTATGGACTAGCGTGACTGACCTGCGATTATTTTTTACTGCATATTCAATTGCTTTCCTTATAAGTCTCTCACTACCCTCTTTTGAGACGGGCTTGATTCCTATAGCAGACGAATCAGGAAATCTAATTTTATTTTTGACCCCAAAAGAATTAAGTAGCTCCATAATTTTTTTAGTTTCATCAGAGCCTGAAGGAAATTCAATCCCAGCATATATATCTTCCGTATTTTCTCTAAATATAATCATATCTGTATCCTGGGGGCGATTTACTGGGCTTGGAACTCCTTGGAAGTATTTAACAGGTCTTAAGCAGACATACAGGTCAAGTTGTTGCCTTAAGGCTACATTAAGAGATCGAATCCCACCACCTATTGGCGTTGATAATGGCCCTTTGATTGAGACTACATAATTCTTTAGAGCGGCTACTGTCTCATCAGGAAGCCATACACTCTCGCCATATACCTTTGTAGATTTTTCACCGGCGAAAACTTCCATCCATTCAATTCTTTTTGTACTTCCATAAGCTTTCTTGATCGATTGATCAATAACTGCCTGCATTGCTGGTGTTATATCAGTGCCAATTCCATCTCCCGCGATGAATGGGATAATTGGATTATGTGGAATATCTAACATTAGGTTAGAATTAACGCTTATCGCTTCTCCATTGACAGGAACTTTAATTTTGCTAGCCATATACTTTCATACTCTCTTTATTAGTTAATGATTGTTCTATTTAACAAGCCGTATGGTGTGCTTAGTCAGTTTACCCCCCAAAGCAGCTATGAGTCATTGGGACACTATATCCCATTTAAAAATATATACCCTGTTGGCCGACTTGATGCTGACAGCGAAGGGTTACTCATTTTAACTGACAATGGGAATTTTCAAAATAAATTATCTGACCCAAGTAACAATATATACAAGACTTACTGGGTTCAGGTTGAGAATATTCCCAATGAGAATGCTTTAAATATTTTGAGAAATGGGATGAAAATTCAAGGCTATATTACCAAGCCTGCTCTAGCAAAAAAAATTGTTGAGCCAGTTATTTGGGATAGATCTAAACCAATAAGAGTAAGGAAAAATATTCCGACATCATGGATTGAGTTAGGTATAAGCGAAGGAAAAAACAGACAAATTAGAAAAATGACAGCCGCTATTTTTCATCCAGCATTGCGTTTAATTCGAATAGCTATAGGAGATTATAAGATTGAAAATTTAGCGCCAGGTGAATATAGGGTGATTGAATCCTAGGATATTTTCTGTCCTCGGAGTGATATAATTTAAATATAAACAAAATTTAAGGGCAAATATGTCTGGTAATACATTTGGTACATTATTTACACTAACCTCCTTTGGTGAATCCCATGGAGCGGCAATAGGTGGGATTGTAGATGGTTGTCCGCCAGGAATGGAATTAAATGAGTCCGATATGCAAATTGATTTAGATAGGCGAAAACCAGGAACTTCTAAATTTGTGACTCAAAGAAAAGAGGACGATGTCGTAGAGATTCTATCAGGTGTTTTCGAAGGAAAAACAACTGGTGCCCCTATTGGTTTTATTATTCGAAACAAAGATCAAAGAAGTCAGGATTACAGCAAAATTAAGGATACATTTAGACCGGGGCACGCTGATTTTTCCTACCAACAAAAATATGGAATTCGTGATTACCGTGGCGGCGGAAGATCAAGTGCTCGTGAAACCGCTATTAGAGTTGCAGCGGGAGCAATTGCAAAGAAATGGTTAAAGCAAAATTTTGGGACAAATATTAGAGCGTGCCTATCGCAAATAGGAGAAATAGTGATACCAATTAAAGACTGGGAGACAGTCAATAAAAATTCATTTTTTTCCCCTGATAACTCAGCCTTAAATGCCTTAGAGGATTACTTAGATAAAATTCGGTCAGACAAAAACTCAGTAGGTGCAAAGATTTTTGTTCAAGCTGAGAGCGTTCCTGTTGGGCTTGGCGAGCCTATTTTTGGAAGATTAGATGCAGAGATCGCATCAGCCATGATGAGTATTAATGCTACTAAGGGTGTAGAGATTGGCGCAGGTTTTTTAAGCGTGACGCAGAAAGGTACGGAGCACAGCGATGAAATGAATGCCGACGGATTCAAAACTAATAACGCGGGCGGAATCCTAGGCGGTATATCTACAGGTCAAAATATTGAAGTGAATGTTGCATTTAAACCTACCTCAAGTATTCCACAAAACCGAAGCTCAATAGATCAAGAAGGAAATTCTGTTGAAATGAAAACAACTGGAAGGCATGACCCTTGCGTGGCTATCCGGGCTGTTCCAATAACCGAGGCTATGATGGCATTGGTTTTAATGGATCATGCATTGAGAGATAGAGCGCAAAATATGGACGTCAAAAGACTAAATCCTTTCTCGTCGTGACCGCGACTCTGCATTGGCAACTTTCTCGCTTTTATTTCTTTTATTATTTTTTTGTAGGACTATTTACTCCTTATTGGGGACTGTACCTCCAAGATTTAAAATTTAATCCTTTGCAGATCGGCATTTTGTTATCTCTATTTCAGTTTAGCCGAATTATTGCCCCTAACTTTTGGGGCTGGCTAGCAGACCATACAGGCCAAAGAACCAAATGGATTAGAGTGACTGCTTTTTTTGGGTTTCTAGGGTTTTGTGCTGTTTTTTGGGCCGATACGTTTTACTTGATGTTTTTTTCCATGATGGCTATGAGTATTTTTACAAGCTCAACGTTACCATTAGTTGAGTCCCTAACTCTGTCTCATTTATCCACAAGCAAAGGGAATAGTGGTTATACAAGAATCAGGCTGTGGGGTTCTGTTGGATTTATTGCTGCAGCTCTTATTTTAGGCTACCTTATTGATCTCTTTACTGTCCAGAGTTTAGTATGGGCGCTTCTATTAACCCAGGGCACAATATTTATTTTAACTTGCTATATCCCTGAAAAGAAGGATAAAGCTGTTTATCTCATTAAAAGATCTATATTCGCTGTCATAAGGAACCCTGAGGTAATTTGTATACTGTTGGGATGTGGGCTAATGGTTTCTTCTCACGGCCTTTTATATAATTTTTATTCAATTTTTTTAAAATCCAATGATTATTCTAGTTTTTCGATTGGCTTACTCTGGTCAATTGGGGTATTTTTTGAAATATTTATGTTTTTACTAATGCCAAAAATTCTCAATAAAATCAATCTAAAGCAAATACTATTAATTAGCCTTGCGCTAGGTGTAATAAGATTTTTTCTTATTGGAGCCTTTGTTAACAGCATCTATATAATTATTTTTGCTCAAATACTTCATGCGGCAACATTTGGTAGTTTCCATGTCGCATCAATTCAAATTATTGAACATTTCTTTAATAAAGATCATCATGCAAGAGGCCAGTCACTTTATAACAGCATCACTTATGGAGTGGGTGGGGTGGTTGGTGGTATAGGTGGTGGTTTTATGATCGAGGCATACGGTGCGAATACTACATTTATGCTTTCGGCTTTATTACCCTTATTAGGGTTTATTGTAATTTATTACGGCTTGAAAAATTTTCCAGTTACAGCCTCTTGAATGTAGTTAATTAGTCCCTTTTATTAGGGCATATGCCGAATGATTATGAATCGATTCGAAGTTTTCAGATTCCACAATAAAATTATCAATCTTTTTACTTTTCTTAAGTTCATTTGCAATATCTCGAACCATGTCTTCAACAAACTTCGGGTTATCGTAAGCTTTTTCTGTCACATATTTTTCATCGGGCCTTTTAAGAAGCCCATATAGTTCGCTTGAGGCTTGTTTTTCGATTGTCTCAATAATGTCTTCAATCCAAACAAAATCGTTGGTTTGGACTGTAACTGTGACGTGTGATCTTTGGTTATGAGCCCCATAATCTGAGATTTTTTTTGAGCATGGACAAAGGCTTGTAACCGGAACAATCACCTTAGTAGTGTTAATAAATTTATCATTAATAATTTGACCAATAAAACTCACCTCGTAATCTAATAAGCTCTTTACTCCAGATATGGGCGCAGATTTATTCATGAAATATGGAAATGTCATTTCGAGATCACATGCTTTTGACTCAAGTCGTACTAGCATCTCCCTGAGTATTCTTTCAAACGACTCAACAGAGATTGCTTTTTGATTCTCATTTAAAATTTCAACAAATCGGGACATGTGAGTCCCTTTAAAATTATGTGGGAGATGAACGTACATATTAAAATTAGCAACTGTATGTTGAGAACCACCAGATCTGTCTTTCACAGTAATAGGATGCTTTATTGATTTTATTCCAACTTGGTCAATATCAAGATGCCTTTTATCTTCTGCATTTTGAACGTCTTCAATAACGGTTGGTGTAGTTGGGCTATTCATAATCTTTTTTTACCAATACTTTAAAAATTAATATTATCATCTATCAATTTGATTAACAATTCTATTCAGAATACCATTTTTATCTAAACCACATATCTTATATATTTCTTCTTGGGTTCCATGCTCTAGAAATTTATCTGGAATGCCAAGGCAAAGAGTTTTACAGGCTATATTACTTATGCTTAGCACTTCAAGCACAGCAGATCCAGCCCCTCCTTTTATTGTATTATCTTCAACGGTAACTAATAGTCTATGTGTCTGAGCGCTTTTTACAATAATAGTTTCATCAATTGGCTTAATAAATCGCATATCAATTAACGTTGCATTTAGCTCGATGGCGACAGCTTCACATACATTAAGAAGAGGCCCAAAACATAGAATCACAATATTTTTTCCAGCTCTGATTGTCCTAGATTTTCCTAGTAAAATTTTATTTTTCTTTGAAACTGATTGGCCTGGGCCATTGCCTCGTGGGTAACGGACAGCGCAAATACCATCATATTTGTAACCTAATGAGAGCATATGGTGACAGTCATTCTCATTAGATGGCGCCATTAATACAATGTTTGGGATACAGCGTAGAAATGAAATATCAAAATTACCTGAGTGAGTTGCTCCATCAGCGCCGACGATGCCGGCCCTATCTATTGCAAATAACATTGGGATATTTTGAAGCGCAATGTCGTGTATTAATTGATCGTATGCTCTCTGCATAAACGTTGAATAAATTGCAACAACAGGCTTATAGCCGCTAAGTGCAAGACCAGCTGCAAATGTTAGCGCGTGCTGCTCTGCTATTCCTACATCGTAAAATCGGCTCGGATATTTTTTAGAAAAAACTGTAAGTCCAGAGCCGTCCGACATAGCAGGCGTTATGGCGCACAATTTTTTATTAGTTCCTGCCTGGGCCATAATCCAATCAGAAAAAATATCTGTGAATGTTTTTTTTAATTCACCTGCCTTTAAATTATTATCACTTGGTTTAAATTCACTAATTCCATGATATTTATTTGGATTGTCCTGTGCTGGCTTATATCCAAACCCTTTTTTTGTTGCTACATGAAGAAACTGCGGCCCACTGAGTGATTTTATATTAGACAAAGTGTCGATCAGAGTGTCAATATCATGTCCGTCAATTGGGCCGATATAATTAAATCCAAACTCCTCGAATAGTGTTCCTGGGATAACCATTCCCTTTAAGTGCTCTTCAGTTTTTCTGGCAAGATCTAGAATTGGCGTGGCTTTTGAAAATAGAGCTTTACCCGTCGATTTAAACCCCCCATAAAATTTGCCAGAAAGCAGCTTTGCTAAATAGTTATTAATAGCCCCAACATTTTTCGAGATAGACATGTCATTGTCATTTAATATTACAAGTAGGTCATTTTGAGAGTTACCTGCATTATTTAATGCTTCAAAAGCCATGCCAGCAGTCATGGCGCCATCACCTATGATTGCAATTGCACGATTTTTTGATTTTGATTTTTTTAATCCTTCTGATATTCCAAAAGCAGCAGATATTGAAGTACTTGAATGCCCAGCCCCAAACTCATCATACGGGCTCTCTTTTCTATTAGGAAACCCTGAGAGCCCATTTTTTTTCCTCAGGGTATGCATCTTATTTTTTCTTCCAGTTAAAATCTTATGCGTATAGGTTTGATGACCCACATCCCAGATAAGTTTATCCATTGGAGCATTGAATACATAATGAAGGGCAATGGTAAGTTCCACAACACCTAAATTCGATGAGAGGTGGCCCCCTGTTATCGAGACACTCTTAATAATTAATTCTCGTATTTCTCCAGATAGAATTTTTAAGTCTTTACGAGATAAATTTTTTATATCTGTCGGGTAATTTATATTATCAATCAATGGCATCTAGTGAGATCTCAAATATATGTAGTTAATCAATTTTATAATATTATCTTTTTCACCTGGTAAGGCCTTTATGCACTTCATTAATTTATTAAAAAATGCCATGTTTATTTCTTTTGAGGCATTAAGCCCAGCAATTGAAACGTAAGTACTTTTATTTGCATTCCTATCTTTTCCTGCTGTTTTTCCAAGGACGTGTGTGTTTGATTCGTAATCCAGGATATCGTCTGTAATTTGATATATATTTCCGATTAGTAAGCCCATTACTTTAACTAATTTTTTAGTTTTAGGATCTGACGCTTCGCATGATAAGTAGCCCATTTCACATGCGACTTGAATTAATAATCCCGTTTTTAATTCCTGTAGATTTTCAAGCTCCGACATTTTTAGTTTTTTATTAGATGATTCAATGTCATTTGATTGTCCAAGGACCATACCATTTTTACCGATAGCTCTAGAGAGCATATTTATCATAAAAATCTTTTTTTGGTCGCTAAGATTAACTTTGGATGAGGATAAAATTTCAAATGCATTTGCTTGCAAAGCATCGCCAGCTAAAATAGCCTGTGCCTCATTAAATTTAATATGGCAGGTAGCCTTTCCCCTTCGTAGAGTGTCATCGTCCATGGCAGGAAGATCATCATGAATTAGAGAGTAAGCATGCACAAGCTCAAATACAATTGCTAGCTGATCAAGCACCTTTATATCTGCATTTCCAATGCCACCAGTCGCATAAACTAGCAATGCCCGAATACGTTTCCCACCATTTAAAACCGCATAACAGCAAGCTTTGTGTAGGGTTGAATTATTTTTTTTCGAGTTAAAATATTCGATTAAAATTTTATTTATTCGATCTTGGTGTATCTTGACCCAATCCTTGGAATTATTGACCATCTAAATCAAGGTCTTCAAGTTCATTATTTTGTGAAAGAATTTGGATTCTTTTTTCAATCTTATTCAGCGATTTCTGAGCATCCTTGACCAGAGAAACGCCTCTTTCATAGAGCTTCAAGGAAACTTCTATGTTTAAGCTTTCTTCTTCCATGTTTGTGACAATTTGTTCAAGCTCTTTAAGAGTTAATTCAATGTCGATTTTCTTTTCACTCATAATCATGAATACCTAATAAAAATTGTTGAATATCTAAAATTTGCTTATCTATTACCTCATGGCCTATATCTAGTATTTTTAAAGTAAAATTTTTCAAGGAATTTTTTTTGTAACTTAATTTTGCAATATTTATATTAATAATATCATCATGCCTTCCATGCATTGCCAATATGCGAGGGTTATTTTTTATGAAACTCTCATTGCTAATTTTCGGTTGGTACCCTGAAAGGGAAATTACCCCATCAATATTAATTTTTGATGTAAGTCCTATATATATAGCCAGTGCAGCTCCCTGAGAAAATCCTGCAATAATAATTTTTGGGAAATTTGATAGCTGGCTTACCCTCTTGTTAATTATTTTTTCGATCATTATTTTTGAGGCCTCAAGCCCAATGTTATCCTGAAATTTGAAATTGAGAGCATGTATATCATACCAACCTCTCATCATCATCCCTTGGTTGAGTGTAATGGGGATGCTTGGTGCATTCGGAAGAATAAATTCACATTCACTTCTATCGAGCTTTTCAATAAAATGTGTAAAGTCATTGCAGTCAGCACCTAGACCATGAAGCCATATTACTAGAGATTTTGGGCTCGTTTGTTTATTGAGGGTGATCATAAAAAAAGCGGACCCTTATGATCCGCCTTATTTTTTTAATTACTTAACTTCTAGAGATTTTTTTAGGCTCTCTAGGCCTGGTAGGACTATAGCCTTTACTGCAGCTACTGCTGTTTCATCATCTTGACCTTCAGGAATAGGGGGGTTTAGTTTATATGTCCTATAGAACCGAGCAGTCCATTGAATAACTGATTCATTCTCATTTGCCCCATTTTTAATAACGATATATGCGTTATAGTCTGAAAAAGGGACATCTTTTTTTATCATTTCGTACTTTACCTTCATCGACTCCTCGTCAACTGATCTTATTTTCATAATCTTAGTAAATTCTGAAAAATCTTTTAGAGCAGCCCAGGCTTTATTCGGTGAAATATTTACAGTAATTGATTCCTGAACTTTTTGAGGGGTTGGCCCGTGTGCAAAAATCTGAAAAGATAAAAGTAATGCAAATATAACTGTGATGAGTCGTGTCATTTTGTTAAATCCTTAATTGGTAAAAATAATACAGTATTTTACTACAAATAGAATCATCACTCTATTGGTAAATAAAGCTCCCGAAAGCCCTACTCTGTAGGCCCGTTTTAACTTCTTTTATTACTTTATATGTTTTTAAATCAATTATTGATATAGAGTCACCCCCCCAATTTGTTACAATTAATTGGTTGTCATTGCTATTAATAGATAAATTTTCAGGATTTTCCCCTACTGCAATCTTTTCGATTTCTTTTCCCCGATTTAGGTCAACAATGCTTATGGAGTCATCTTGAGTATTCGTAACAAAGGCAAACCCCTTATCAGTCACTACCGAATATGGATGCATACCAACCCTAATTACTTGTGTTGAAAAGTTATTAAGGTTAATTATTGAAATAGAATCGTCGTATACATTGGCAGAGTAAACGTAATGACCTGTTGTATGAATTCCAAAAGGATGGAGCCCGGTTGTAATTTTTTTAACTAATTTATAATTACCACCCTCATAGATCTCAATTGTGTTTTGATCGCGATTTGAAATAACAATATAATTTAATGTTTTATTGAACACAATACCAGACGGAGTTAACCCAACATTAAAAGTTGTAACAACTTCTAGTTTTTTAACCGAAAGCACGGCCACCTTATTATTAAACCAATCAGTAATAAAGAGTCTGTCTTCAGACGTGTCACTCGTAATACCCAATGGGGTGAAATTTAGAGGAATAGTTTTAAGGAGGATGTTGCTGTTAATATCAATCACAGATAAAGTTCGGCTTTTAACATTTCCAATCACCGCCAACTTATTACGTGACAGTATATGAACTCCAAGAGGGCTTTCACCAACATTAATTTTTTTTAATTCTCTTTTATTGCTTAGGTCTATAACAGAAACAGTATCTTCACCCTGGTTTGTTATGTAGGCAAGTGCAGTATGGTTATTTGTAAGTCTGAGAATAAAATACAGCAAAAAAATACTCAAAATAATTATTAGAGTGATGATTTTATTTTTTTGATCCTTAAAAATCATAATTTTTTTCTGTTAATAGTGATTCATTTGTGGAAAAATGTATTTAATAGTTAGCAGGTAATTTATATAAGGATAGCATTATGATCGACAATGAGGGATACCGTCCCAATGTTGGTATTATTATTTGCAATAATGAAAAAAAGGTATTGTGGGCGAAAAGAGCAGACGAAGATGCCTGGCAATTTCCACAAGGTGGAATAAACGAAGGAGAGTCACCAGAGGAGGCTATGTATAGAGAGTTAATGGAAGAGGTTGGCCTTAGCCCTCATCACGTTGAAATCATAGCAAGAACTAAAGAATGGCTTCGTTATGATGTCCCAAAAAATTGGATAAGGCGCGATTGGCGCGATCGATATAAGGGCCAAAAACAAATTTGGTTTTTACTAAGATTAATTGGAGAGGACTCGAATGTTTTTCTAAAAAATACTAACAAACCTGAGTTTGATGCTTGGAGGTGGGATGACTTTTGGTCGCCGCTTGACCAAATTATTGATTTCAAACGGGATGTTTATGAACAGGCGCTAAATGAACTCTGGGAATACCTTTCAGAATAAAGCTAAAATGTTGCAATCACAGTCTCTGTATTTTTAACATTTTGACCTAGTATTACTTTAACAGATGCATTTAGAGGTAAATATAAATCTACTCTAGATCCAAATCTTATAAAACCGTATCGTTCGCCTATTCTGACTTTATCATTTATTTCACTGTAACAAAGTATTCTTCTCGCTATAAGGCCGGCAATTTGAACGCAGGTAATAACTTCCTTATTTTCTGTTTTGATAATAACAACACACCTTTCATTCTCTAAAGAGGCTTTTGATAGAGAGGCGTTAAGAAATTTTCCAGGGTAATAAAATTTACCGACAATCTGACCTGAGATAGGTATCTTATTTGAGTGAACATTAAAAACATTCATAAAGACGCTTACCTTGATTGCTTGTTTTTTTTGGTAAGGGTCTAATATTTTTTCTATTGCAATGACCCTTCCATCAGCTGCCGAGGTTACAATATTTTTTCCCTTAGGAATATTTCTGGCCGGATCCCTGAAAAACTGAACCATGAATAAAAAAAATATCCAAAAAGGCAATGACACAGATAATTGATAATAAGTGCTAACAGCACTAACAAAAAGACCAGCAAATAAAAACGGCCATCCCTCTTTAGCAATAAGTGGATATATTCTATTGGTTCCCATCTAGTTTTTCGTTTTATCGACTATTTTTTTAATCCAAGGCATCATGGATCGAAGTGACTCACCAACTTGTTCAATTTGGTGTTTCTTTTGAGCTTCTCTTCTGTCAGGTAGTGTTGCAACATTTTCTACAAATTCTTTTGCAAAGGTACCATTTTGAATTTCAGCCAGAATTTTCTTCATCTCTACTTTTGTTTGGTCAGTAACAATTCTTGGACCCCTTGTTACATCGCCATACTCTGCCGTGTTTGAGATTGAATAGCGCATATTGGCAATGCCACCCTCATACATAAGGTCAACAATTAATTTAAGCTCATGAAGGCATTCAAAATAAGCCATTTCTGGCTCATAGCCAGCCTCAACAAGTGTTTCAAAACCAGCTTGAACTAAGGCCGTTGTGCCTCCGCATAAGACAACCTGCTCACCAAATAAATCTGTTTCAGTTTCATCCTTAAATGTTGTTTCAAGTATGCCCGTTCTCCCTCCACCAATAGCGGAAGCATAGGACAAAGCAATTGCTTTCGCATTTCCTGATGCATCTTGCTGAACCGCAATAAGGTCTGGTATACCACCGCCTTTTACAAATTCTGATCGCACTGTGTGTCCGGGTGCTTTTGGAGCAATCATGATGACATCTAGGTCGGCCCTAGGATTAATTAGCTGATAATGAATATTAAATCCATGTGCAAATGCTAATACAGCTGTTTGCTTTAAATTTGGCTCAATACTCGCTTTATAGATTTTTTCCTGGAATTCATCTGGTGCTAAAATCATTACTAAATCAGCCCATTTTGTTGCTTCCTCGACTGACTTGACTGTTAATCCTGCCTCACTCGCTTTTCGTGCAGAATCTGATCCCTCTCTGAGACCAACAGAGACCTCAACGCCTGAATCTTTGAGATTATTTGCGTGAGCATGCCCTTGAGAGCCGTAGCCAATAATAGCTACTTTCATGCCCCTTATAATGTTTAAATCTGCATCTTGGTCGTAGTAACGTTTCATATTGTTCCTTTAATAAATTATATTTTAAGTATTCTGTCGCCACGGCCAATTCCAGAGGCGCCGGTACGGACGGTTTCTATTATTGATTCACTGTCGAGGCTTTCTAAATAGGCATCAAGTTTACTCGAAGCCCCAGTTAATTCAATTGTAAATGTATTATCAGAGACATCAATTATTCGACCTCTAAAAATCTCTGAGATTTTTTTCATCTCATCTTGGTATTGACCTGATGCTTTGACCTTAACAAGCATCAACTCTCTTTCTATGTAGCGACCGTCATTTAAATCAAGCACCCTGACCACATCTATTAGCTTATTGAGCTGCTTAATAATTTGCTCAATTACTTCATCTGAGCCGCTTGTGACGATAGTCATTCTGGACAAAGTTGGATCTTCTGTAGGCGCTACAGTCAATGACTCGATATTGTAACCCCTTGCTGAAAAGAGACCGGCGACTCTTGATAAGGCACCAGCCTCATTTTCCATAAGCAATGAAATGATATGTCTCAATTATAGATCCTCTGCCAAAATCATCTCTGATAAACCTTTGCCATTAGGAATCATTGGAAATACATTTTCTTTTTGATCGGTTATAAAGTCCATAAATACTAAGCGCTCTTTAAGCTTTGGACTGAATGCTTCTTTTAATGCAGGTTCAATATCTGATGACTTCTCAATTTTCATTCCTACATGACCATAAGCCTCAGCTAGCTTAACAAAATCTGGGAGCGCTTCCATATAAGATTCTGCATAACGATTCCCATAAAAAAATTCTTGCCACTGTCTTACCATTCCCATATACCTATTATTTAGGTTAATAATTTTAATGGGCAGATGAAATTGTTTGCATGTTGAAAGCTCTTGAATACACATTTGAATCGAGGCTTCGCCTGTTACACATGCAACCTGAGATTCAGGAAAAGCTAGTTGACATCCCATTGCATAGGGCAAGCCAACACCCATTGTGCCTAAGCCACCTGAGTTAATCCAGCGCCTTGGTTTATCGAAGGGATAATATTGTGCAGCCCACATTTGATGCTGACCCACGTCGGAGGTAACAAATGCTTCTCCTTTAGTGACTTTATGGAGCATTTGTATTACACGCTGAGGCTTAATTTCAGTGCCGTCATCTTCGTAAGCCATACAATCTTTTTTGGTCCATTCATTTATTTGATTTAACCAATCAGATGTGGCTTCTTTATTATGGGTATTTTTGATGTCGTTATAAGCCAAAAGCATGTCATCCAGAACACTCTTAACATCTCCAACAATAGGGACATCAATTTGCACTCTCTTAGAAATTGAAGCGGGGTCAATATCGATATGAATAATTTTTTTTGGTTTTGCTAAAAAATGCTCGGGATTGCCGATTACCCTATCATCAAATCTGGCGCCAACAGCGAGCAATACATCACAGTCCTGCATCGCCATGTTTGCTTGATAGGTACCATGCATGCCCAACATGCCTTGAAATTTACTATCAGATGCCGGAAAGCCACCAAGCCCCATCAGAGTGCTTGTTATGGGCAATCCTAATTCATTCACAAATGAAGTCAATGATTCAGAGGCATCCCCTAAGATAACACCACCACCCGAATAAACCATGGGCCTATTGGCTTTAACTAAAAGCTCTACTGCCTTTTTTATCTGTCCATTATGACCTTTTGTAACAGGATTATATGATCGGAGTGAAACTGTTTTTGGGTAAATAAACTCTGCGGACTCGGCCGTAATATCTTTTGGAATATCTACAAGAACTGGGCCTGGCCTTCCTGATGCAGCAAGATAAAAAGCTTTTTTGATTGTCTCTGCAATGTTTTTAATGTCTTTAACTAAAAAATTATGTTTTACACATGGCCGAGTAATCCCTACAGTATCGCACTCCTGGAAAGCATCCTGCCCAATGGCGTGAGTGGGAACCTGCCCGCTTATAATTACCATTGGAATTGAGTCCATGTAGGCAGTCGCAATACCAGTTACTGCATTTGTTGCCCCCGGCCCAGAGGTAACTAACGCAACCCCAACCTTTCCTGTTGCCCTGGAAAATGCATCAGCAGCATGGACAGCAGCTTGTTCATGTCGAACAAGAACATGTTTGAATTTTGATTGATTAAAAATGGCATCATAAATATTGAGCACTGCTCCCCCAGGGTACCCAAATACAAATTCAACGTTCTCTTCATGAAGGGAACGAATAACTATTTCTGCACCAGTGATAATTTCAGGTTTCATGAAGGCCAAATATTAATAAACGACTAGAATACCTTGTTTGCACCTGTTTGGTCAATTCCAAGGAGCTTATTTAAGCTGAATATCCATCGAAAAATCAATTGAATTAATATTTTTTGTAATTAAGCCAACAGAAATTCTTTGGACTCCAGTTTTTGCATACTTTAGTATATTTTTATTATTAATGTTTCCTGAAGCTTCCAAAACAGCCCTATTTTTATTTATTTGAATTGATTTTATTATTGCCTTTACACTGAAATTATCCAACAATATATTTCTAATGCCATAGCTCAATGCAATTTTGAGTTGTGATGTATTTTCGACCTCCACTTGAACCTTATCCAATTTATTTCTAAGGTTTGATTTTTCTAATAAATCTGAAATATTAAGAAATGATTTAATGTGATTTTCTTTTATTAGGATCTGATCATATAATCCCAGCCTTTGATTCTCCCCACCACCAATTTTAACGGCATATTTTTGGGCAATGCGTAAACCCGGAATAGTTTTACGTGTATCAAAAAGCTTCGTATCATAATTTTTTATTAAAATAGCCATTTTATGAGTTTCAGTAGCAGTGCCTGATAATGTTTGTAGGAAATTTAGGGCAACTCTTTCCCCAGCCAATAGATCAATGTAGGCCCCATCTATTTCGCAAATTTTTTGGCCCTTCTTAATCGATTCTCCTTCTAAAGCAAGCCAATTAATTTTTATTTTATTATTTATTTTTTTAAAGCAAGAGTTAACCCAGGGAGAGCCACATAAGATGGCGCTTTGATTTGACTTAATAATTGCAATGCCTTTTTTATGTTTAGGTATTAATTGCCCCGTCTTATCAATTGCACCCAGGTCCTCATCTAAAGCAATGCCAATATTCATTAATATTGCATCTTGGAGAATTTTTTTGGAGAAATTAAGCTTTATGTTTGAAGTCATATTAGCTAAATATTAATTGAATTTTTAATAAATCCACCACCAAGGCAAACGTTACTCTCGTAGACTACTACTGATTGCCCGGGGGTAACAGCCCATTGTTTTTGTCCAAATATTATCTTGCAGCATTGGTTATCAATACTATCAATTTCACATGGAGCATCAGGTTGTCGATATCTTGTTTTGGCGGAGTAAACCCAATTTAATTTGGGCGCTTCATTTGAAATCCAGTGCATATCAATGGCACTTAAACCATCCTTTAATAACATAGGATTTTGATGCCCCTGTGCAATAATGAGTTGATTTTTCTCGAAGTTTTTATCAATCACAAACCAAGGCTGCCCATTACCTTCCTTGATACCGCCAATTTTCAAACCTTGTCGCTGGCCTATAGTATAAAAATTTATACCATCATGTTCCCCGATCACTTTATCATTGCAGTCAACGATATCACCTTTATTTTTTTTAATATACCTACTAAGAAATTGTGCAAATGGTCGCTCCCCAATAAAACAGATTCCGGTTGAGTCCTTTTTGTTGTGATTGTGTAGGTTATTATCTTTTGCAATGTCTCTCACTTCACTTTTTAAAAGCTTGCCTAAAGGAAATAATGACTTAGAAAGCTGTTTTTGATTGAGTCTATATAAAAAATAACTTTGGTCCTTTGTGCCGTCATCGCCTTTAAGTAGTTGGTAATGCCCGTTAATTTCATTTACTTTTGCGTAATGTCCTGTTGCAATTTTATCTGCACCTAACTTTATCGCATGATCCAAAAATGCATTAAATTTTATTTCTGAATTGCATAAAATATCTGGATTTGGAGTAATCCCTTTTTCTAGGCCATTAATAAAAAGTGAAAATACTTTTTCTTTGTATTCTTTTGCGAAATTAACAACCTGGATATCAATACCAATTTTTTCAGCAACAGACACTGCGTCAATGAGATCCTGCCGACTTGAGCAGTACTCATCGTCATCGTCATCGTCATCCTCCCAGTTTTTCATAAAAAGAGCTGTGACATTAAATCCTTGGTTTTTAAGTAGCCAAGCAGTAACAGCTGAATCTACTCCACCAGAAAGCCCAACAACAATATTTTTTCCCATAATGAATTAATTGTTACCTATTTCTTTAGCCCTGTTATATGCGGCTTCAGTTGCAAGTTGAATAATTTTTTTAAAATTATGATCATTTAAAACCTTTATTCCTTGCTCCGTAGTCCCGCCCTTAGAAGTAACATTTTTTATTAGATCATCAAGGCTGGTCGTATTATTTTCTGCCAATAATGCAGACCCATAAATTGTTGAGTAACTTAGTATTTGTGCTTCCTCTAAAGAAAGACCAATTTTTTGACCCGCTACAATTAATGCTTCAATGAACATAAATACATAAGCGGGGCCACTCCCTGATAATGCAGTTACTGCGTCAATTTTATCTTCATCATCTAGCCATATAACCTTACCAACAGACTTAAGTATGTTGTTGGCTTCTTCCTTCCTTGATGAGGAGATATCTTTATTCACATATAGCGCAGTTATTCCTTGTTGAATTTTTGCACTTAGATTTGGCATTGCTCGAACAATATTTTTATACCCACCAAGCCATTGGCATATTTTTTCAGTTTTTACACCCGCGGCTACAGATATAACTAGATGATCTTTAATTCTTAGCCGTATATTTTTGCAGACTAATTCAATTTGATTGGGCTTTACTGCAAGTATGATTATTGAATCATCACTCATATCAATGGAATTACTCACAGACACTCCTAGTTCAGATTCAATTTTTGATATCTGAACTGGGTTAATTTCTAGAACATGAATATCGTTCTTACTGTAATTATTTTTAATTAGACCGTTGATAATAGCTTGCGCTATATTTCCACCGCCAATAAAATTTATCATCATATTAATTCTCTCGATCCAAAAATACCGCTACCAACTCTAATTAGAGTGGCCCCATATTTTACAGCAATAAGATAGTCGTTCGACATTCCCATTGAAAGCGTGTCAATATCGGGGTCAGAAAATTTTATTTCTTCATACAGCTTTCTAAGCTCCATAAATTCTTCTGATAATTTATCAGGACTATTAGTGTTGGATGGTATTGACATTATTCCTCTTAATTTCAGATTACGAAAGGATTTCATTTCATTTATAAAGGCCTTTAGATTATGAGGTTGAACACCACTTTTTGATAGCTCATTACTGATATTAATTTGAATACAGACATTTATTGGGGGCATTGATTCGCGATACTCATTTATACGTGAAGCCACCTTTATTCGATCAATACTTTGAACCCATGAAAAATTTTCCGCAATCAATTTGCATTTATTACTTTGTATAGGGCCTATGAAATGCCATTCAATTTTTGGTTTATTTATTTGTTGGATTTTTTCTAATGCTTCCTGTAAGTAATTTTCTCCGAATAGTCTTTGTCCAGCATCATATGCTTCTTCTATATTTTTTACACTTTGAGACTTACTAACAACCAAAAGTTTAATATCTAGGTTACAAGCAGACTGTTTTAATAGTCGGTTATAGATATCTTTTATATTGTTTTTAATTTTTGACATTTTTTGTAAAAAAAAACCAAGCATTATAAGTGCTTGGTTTTTTTAAACCATTGTAAATTTATTTCTTTTTAGCTGCTGGTTTCTTAGCTGCTGGTTTCTTAGCTGCTGGTTTCTTAGCTGCTGTTGCTAAAGGTGTTGATACTTTTTTCGATCTAAATAATAATGCGTCAATTAACTTTTCTAACATTTACAACCCCCAAATAAGACATTTTTATATAAAGTGCTAACTTAATTATATAGATAAAAAAATATTTTTATCAAATATTTTTATCTACTAGTAATGTCATTACAGCCATTCTTATTGCAATGCCAAAAGTAACCTGCGCCAGGATCACTGACTGTGAAGAGTCAGCAACTTCTGATTGTATTTCTACCCCTCTATTCATTGGCCCGGGATGCATAACTATCGCATCTTTTTTTGCATGCTTTAATATTTCTGTTGTAAGACCAAACGCTTCATAGTATTTTTTTTCTGATGGAATAATATCTTTTTGCATTCTCTCTTTTTGAATGCGTAGCATCATTACAACATCTACGTCGCTAATACCGGCTTTCATATCATTGTATGTCTGGAATTTGTCCTGACTAATATCGTCTGGCATAAATATCTCTGGACCAACCAATCTAATCTCAGATGTCCCTAATGTTGACAATGCATGGATTTCAGAACGTGCAACTCGAGAGTGCTTAATGTCTCCGACGATTGCTACCTTTAATTGGCTAAAGTCTTTTTTATATTTTCTGATTGTAAAGGCATCTAGAAGTCCTTGTGTTGGGTGAGCGTTATTTCCATCACCTGCATTTATTATATGAACACTTTCATCAACATTGTTCGCAATATAGTTTGGGATTCCCGCTTCAGGGTGCCGAATGACAAATATGTCTGTACTCATTGCTATTAAGTTATTAATTGTATCAATTAATGACTCACCTTTTGATTGGGATGATGTTGGTATATCAAGATTTAGGACGTCTGCCGAGAGTCTTTTTGCAGCAATCTCGAACGTTGTCCTTGTTCTGGTACTATTTTCAAAAAAAAGATTACAGACAGTTTTACCTCTCAGTAGGGGTACTTTTTTTACGTCTCGCTTCCCAACCTTTAAAAATGATTCTGCCAAATTAAAAATTTTAGTAATTAATTCCTTGCTAATGCCTTCGGTTGTAATGAGATGTTGTAATTTACCTTCATTTGAAATTTGGTTATTGATCATTAGATTTTCTAGACCTAAAAATTAATTTATCATTTTCGAGAATTAAATCAATGTATTCATTTGATGATTTATTCATTTTATATGTTGAGAAGGTTGGCTTTATAGGAAGCTCGTTCTTTTCTCTATCAATTAACACAAATAATTTAATTTCCTTTGGCCTCCCAAAGTCGAACAATTCATTCATTGCCGCACGAATTGTTCTTCCTGTGAAGAAAACATCATCGATTAAAATAATTTTTTTCCCATCTATATTAAAATTTATTGATGTAGATTTCTCTCTTATTTTTATGCCTGATGATTCAAGGTCGTCCCTGTAAAAAGAACAATCTACAAGGCCATAATCAACTTTAGTCTTAATTTTTTTCTTTAATTCATTTAGGATTAAGGAGCCACCATTAAGGATTCCAATAAGGCAGGTATCTTGGTCTATTTCTTTAGACAGTTGGTCATACATTCTCTCTATAAGAAGTGTCGGCTCAGGCAATGTCATTTACTTTTCTTTCAAAATAAGATTCTAAGATAATCTGAGCGGCAACCTGGTCTACAGCACCATCGTTTTTTTTGTACCTGCCATTCGATGAAATTAACAATGATTCAGCCTCAACCGAGGTATATCTTTCGTCCACCAATGTTGTGGGGATTTTAAATTTGTTAACAATTTTATCTGAGAATTTTTTAACGAGTATTGTTAGCCTACTTTCACTCCCGTCCTCATTAAGAGGAAGGCCAATAACAATTAAGCCTGGAGACCAGTCGCTAATTAAGCTCTCAATCGCTTTAAACCGCTCGACTTTTTTTGTTGAAATAATTGTTTTTAATGGGTGTGATGTTTTTGTAATTTGATTTCCAACCGCTATACCAATTTTCGTTTCACCAAAATCAAATGAGAGAATATTTGCCTTATTGCTAAGTTTTAAGGTTTGGTTTATGCCAGAATCATGCATATAATTTAAGCAATATTAAAGAAAAGGGATTGGCCTTACCACTAAAAATTTTATTCAATTTTGTTGTAATAACGCTCAATTCAATTATGTTAACATAAATTTATTATTAATTATTATTTTCAATAAATTCAACCACTTGAAGGCCGTAGCCTGTCATGCTTGGCATTTTTCTTGGAGACGCAAGCAGCCTCATTTTTGTTACTCCAATATCAACCAATATCTGGGAGCCAATTCCATAATTTCTTAAGTCATTCTTATTGTTAATTTTGGAGGCTTCGTCGTCTAATATATCTTTAATTTTTGTCTGTGATTCCTGGTAATTAAGAAAAATAATAACGCCTTTCTCCTCATTATTTATTAGCTGCAATGCTTTTAATGGCGGCCATGAGTGGTTAGTTTCTTTTTCAATAAAATCAAATATCGACAAAGGCTCATGAACCCTAACAAGAACCTCGTCATTTTTGCTGATATGGCCTTTGATTAGAGCTAAATGTGTATTTTTGGATAGAAGGTCTGAATAAGCAATAAGGCGCATTTCCCCGTATTCAGTCTCTATTAATTTCTCACTAATTTTCTTTATTAGCTTTTCGGACTTACTTCTATACTCTATAAGGTCGGCAATTGTCCCTATCTTTATATTATGTTTAGTGGAGAATTTTATTAGGTCAGGTAATCGTGCCATATTGCCATCATCATTTAGCACTTCACAAATAACAGAGGCTGGTTGAAGTCCTGATAAATCTGCTAGATCGCACCCGGCCTCAGTATGGCCTGCTCGATAAAGTACGCCTCCAGGATGAGCAAGCAAAGGAAATATGTGCCCAGGTCTTGTAATACAGGTATGGTCTGAATTTTTACCGATTGCAGCTTTAATTGTATTTGCTCTATCTGCAGCAGAAATTCCTGTGCTTATACCCTTTGCTGCATCAATTGAAATTGTGAAATTAGTGCCCAATTTACCTTCATTATCTTTTACCATTAACGGCAATTTTAGTTGGTTACATTTTTCCTCTGTGAGAGTGAGACATATTAATCCGCGTCCATGCTTTGCCATAAAGTTAATATGGTCAGGTGATATAAATTCAGCAGCTACAACTAAGTCCCCTTCATTTTCTCTGTCTTCGTCATCTACCAGAATTACCATCTTCCCATTTTGTAGATCTGCTATGATTTCTCTTATTGTATGCATCCTTAGTTACCAGCCATTAAAGTTTCTACATATCGTGCCAGCATATCTACCTCAATATTAAAATAGTCGTTAATTTTACTAAACTTAAATGATGTATGTTCCAGAGTGAAGGGAACAAGGTTTATGTGAAATGTATCATTGTTGATCTCATTTACAGTCAAACTTACCCCACTAATTGAAATAGAGCCTTTTTTTGCTATATATTTCATTAGGGTGCTGGGAGCCTTAATAACCCAAATTTGACAACCATCTTTTTCCTTAATTTCAACTAGTTTAGCAATGCCATCCACATGACCAAAAACAAAATGACCGGATATCTTTCCGTTAAGCCTCAATGGCAACTCTAAATTAACATTTTCATTAACATTAAAATGACTAATTGTTTTTAAAGACTCGCTTGAAACATCAAAATCTAGAATTTTATTATTAAAATTGACAAGTGTGAGGCAGGCTCCGTTAACTGAGACGCTATCCCCAACCTCTAAATTAGTGATTTTTGTATTGTCATATTGAATAGAAAGCGCAATATCGCCCCCATTTTTTTTAATAGACTCGATTCTGCCAATTGATTCAATAATTCCCGTAAACATGACATAATTCTAGCAGAATGAACAATCTCAATCCTAATTAATATGGCTATTAAAGATTTATTTAAACAAAATTTATACGAGATGTGGATAGCCTCTCGCTATATTAGGCTGAAAAATAAAAATAACTTCATCTCATTTATTTCCCTAACAAGCATAGTCGGAATTACGCTTGGGGTAATGTCCCTTATTGTTGTCCTGTCAGTTATGAATGGGTTTCAATCGGAATTACAATCAAGAATTATAAGTGTGTCTTCAGACATTGAGATTAGAAGCTCTAATTACAATATAACCAACTGGCAGAAATTAAAAAATTCAATCCAAGGCTCAGATAACATTATTTCTTCAGCTCCTTTTAGTCAAAATCAAGCGATGATTGCAATGGGAAAATTTAATAGAGGAGTTATTGTTAGAGGAATATTACCGGAAATTGAATTAGACGTTAGTGATTTACAAACTAAAATAATTAAAGGGTCCTTTACCTTGACGCCAGAAAGTTTTGACATAATAATTGGATCTGATCTGGCGAGGCACTTTGGACTAAATATTGGAGACAAGACATCAATAATCTCCTCTCAGGCTAATTATTCCCCATTAGGAATGCTTCCACGAGTAAAGCAATTTAGAGTTTCAGGAATTTTTGATGTAGGAATGTATGAGTATGATGCTGGACTTGTCCTAATTAACCTTCATGATGCTCAAAAATTCTTTCAGATGGATCAGGGCGTATCAGGCTTAAGGGTTAAGTTAAATGACCTTGGCAAAACAAAATTAACTGTTGAAAATATCGAGAGACTAATCAATCAAAATAATAATTATTTTATCTCTGATTGGACAAAGCAACATTCTAATTTATTCGCTGCTATTCAAATGGAAAAAAAGGTCATGTTTATTATATTGACATTAATTATTGCTGTGGCTGCTTTTAATATTGTGTCAACCCTTGTTATGGGGGTAACAGAAAAAAGATCAGATATAGCTATTTTAAGGACACTGGGAGCTTCACAGAAGAGCATTTTGTTAATTTTTATGTCACAAGGATTGATGATAGGTCTAATAGGTACCTTCCTTGGAATAATCTTTGGAGTGATCATTTCAGTAAATATAGGCACCATCATTCCCTTTATTGAAAGCTTATTTGGTGTTGAGTTTTTATCTCCAGATGTTTATTATATTTCTGAACTTCCATCTCAGCTATTAATGAAAGATGTTATTTCTATTGGGCTTATGGGAGTATTTTTATCATTCATCGCAACAATTTACCCAAGTATGAAAGCAGCTCAAATAGATCCTGCGATCGCACTAAAGCATGAATAAATCATTCTTACTTAAACTTACAGATGTCACAAAAACTTTTGATGGGTTAGATCAACCGATACTAGATAAAGTTAATTTTTCAATTTCACCTGGCGAAAGCATAGCTATTACAGGGGTATCAGGCTCAGGAAAGAGTACTCTATTGCATTTAATGGCGGGACTAGAAAAGCCAGATCATGGAAAGATAGAAATAAAAAATTACTCTATAGATACCCTAAGTCAAAATCAGATCGCATCAATCCGAAATAATCATTATGGATTTATTTACCAATTTCATCACCTCCTGCCTGATTTTTCTGCAATTGAGAATGTTGTCATGCCATTATTAATAAGGGGGGGGAGCCAATCAAACCATATAAATCAAGCTATAAAATTACTTAAAACCCTCGGCTTGGAAAATAGAGCCAACCATATGCCTCATGAGCTATCTGGTGGAGAAAGGCAAAGAATTGCAATTGCAAGGGCTATTGTTACTAAACCAGATATTATTCTTGCGGATGAGCCTACGGGAAATCTCGACTACAAAAATGCAGAGTTAATCTTTGATTTGTTTCTTGAAATGACAACAGAAATTAAAACGGCAATTATTTTAGTGACTCATGACAGCAAGTTAGCAAAAAAAATGACTAAAATCTACCGTCTAGCGGAAGGTAAAATTCATACAAAGTAGTATACTTTTTTAAAAACAATAGGAGCAACATCTATCATGTCGGAAATTATTCAAGCAGCAGGCTGGCCAATTTGGCCTCTCATCTTTACTTCGATTATTGGCTTTGCCATTATTATTGAGCGTTCTTTTTCGCTGCGTGATAACCTTATTATTCCCAAAAAATTATGGTTAGACCTGCAGACTCAGTTAAAGCAGGGCACCATCAAAAAAGAAGCCATTCAAGTCTTACGTGAAAGCTCAATGTTAGGCGAGGTGTTAGCTACCGTCTTAAAAAATCATACCCAACCACTTGATGTATTAAAAGACTCCGTGCAGCAAACAGGAGAATCGATTAGCTTTAGACTAGAGAAGCACCTCCCTTTGTTAGCCATGATTTCTACCGTGGCTCCATTGCTCGGTTTGTTTGGAACTATTATTGGGATGGTGGAACTGTTTGGTTCATTTACCAGCAGTGGTCATGACGTGGCTGTATTTGCCCGCGGCATTTCTGTGGCCTTATACAACACTGCCGGTGGGATTGTTGTTGCTGTCCCTGCCATGATCGCTTATCGATTCTTCCGAACTAAAGTTAATCATCAAATTAATGTGATGGAAGAGTATGCAGCTTTATTGATCGAGTTAACTCGCGACGAAAGGAAGTAAACAATATGCGTTTTAATAAAAATAACCATACGGATGATTTAGAACTTAACTTTATTCCTTTGATTGACGTGTTATTGGTAATCATCATCTTCCTCATGGTGTCGACAACCTTTACTAAATTCAGTGAGATTAAAGTTAACCTACCCACGGCAGAAGCAAACCCATTAAATGAGAAGACTCTCCCAATTAATGTGACCATAACCGCCAAAGGACAATATGCTATTAACGAGGTCACTCTAAATTCAGTGACGGTCGAAGACATTATGAGTAAATTACAAGAACTGGCTAAAGACAATAAAGACACGCCTATTATAATTAACGCAGATGCACTGACACCTCATCAGTCCGTCATTAATGTCATGGAAGGATCACGCCGAGCAGGACTCTCTAAAATCACCTTCTCTACGAAGATTAATTAATACCTTCTATTTTTTAAAATATTTATGTCAAAAAATATGAAAAAACCCAACCTAAACGAATTTAAAAAAATCTACTTAAGACTATTTCAATACACGCTAAAATACAGGTGGATTTTAGCTGTGAGTATTATTTTTTTACTACTCCTCGCTGCAACCAACACAGGATTTTTGGCATTAATTAAAAAAATAACTGATGATGGGTTGGTTCGACAATCGAATGATGCTTCAATCTATCTTCCAATTGCATTAATTGCGCTAATGTCAGTTAGAGCGTTATCAGGCTTTCTATCTAGTTACTCTATGAGGTGGCTTTCAAGAAAAATCGTAGAAGATCTACGTTACGATGTATTTAAGAGATTGATGTTCCTCCCAGTGAAATTTTTTGAATCTCATGCGGCTGGTAATATTGTCTCAAAACTAACTTATGAAACAGAACAACTTTCAACTATTGTTACAAAAGTTGCTCTCGATGCCGTAAGAGATTTTTTTACTATTTTTGCAATACTCGGCTATATGATTTATTTAGATTGGTTATTAACTATTATTTTCTTAGCGATGGCACCAATAATGGCTTTTTATCTAAAGATTGTATCGCCAAAATTGAGAGTAGCAGGAACCGAAGTTCAGCTTTCAATGGGCGATATGACGCGCGTATCTGAAGAGGCAATATCTGCCCAAAGAATTGTGAAGATTTTTGGGGCTGGGAATTACGAATTATCTCGTTTTTCGTTAATAAATATACGAAACCGAAAAATGCAGACTAAACTTGCTAGGTTATCTGGTATTAATAGCCTTGTGATTGAGATTCTCTCAGCGCTTGCCCTTGCGCTAGTAGTTTACTACTCTGTCGGTCATTTTAGCGCCGGTGAATTTGCAGCATTTGTTGGGGCTTTATTAATGTTAATTTCACCTATTAAAAAATTAACTGCAATTAATGAACAAATCCAAATTGGATATGCAGCTGCTTTGAGTATTTTTTCAGTGATTGATGAGGCCAAAGAGGACGATACAGGCAGTAAAGTTTTAGGTCAGGTGAAAGGAAAAATCGAATTTAAAGATATTACTTTCCGTTACACGAAAACAACACAACCTATATTAAAAAATATAAACCTACATATAAACCCAGGTGAAAAGATAGCTTTAGTTGGCATGTCCGGGGGAGGAAAAAGTACATTAATTAACTTAATTCCAAAATTTTATAATATTGAGTCGGGCCAGATATTAATTGATGGTAAGGATATTTCCCAAATAAAGCTTGAGGATTTAAGAGAAAAAATTTCACTAGTGAGTCAAGACACAATCCTTTTTAACGACACTATTTACAATAATATTGCCTATGGAAACCAAACCAAGGGTATGAGTGATGTTATGCAGGCAGCCAAGGCAGCAAATGCACTTGAATTTATAACTAAATTACCAAATAAGTTTAATCACGTCATTGGTGATAGAGGTGTTAAATTATCAGGTGGCCAAAAGCAGAGAATTGCAATTGCAAGAGCAATTTTAAAAAATGCCCCAATTCTTTTGTTAGACGAAGCAACATCTGCTTTGGATTCAGAGTCAGAAAAGTTTGTTCAGAATGCCTTAGATGAATTAATGAGAGGTAGGACATCTATAGTTATTGCACATCGACTAAGCACTGTCGTTAATGCCGACAGAATTATTGTCATTAGTAATGGAAAGATTGTAGAGGAGGGGACCCATACAGAACTAATGATGAATAATAAGCAATATACAAAGCTTTATAAAAAAGGGTTTGAATAAATTCATATGTCACTTCATGAAAACCTTAATCAGCAATTTTATGGAAAATCCACCTGGATTAAGTTTCTAATACCTTTAAGTTATGTCTATTTACTTGCCTTATGTATTAGAACTTTTTTTTATCGATTTGGAATATTAACGGCGAATAAATTACCTGTTCCGGTAGTGGTAATAGGTAATATAACTCTTGGTGGCACGGGTAAGACCCCACTTATAATTGCAGTTGCTAGTCATCTTAAAAATATTGGTCATAAGCCAGGCATTATTTCAAGAGGATATAAATCTAAGGGGTATGGCTCAAAAGAGGTCACAGCTCATTCAAAATTTGAGGATGTTGGTGACGAGCCACTTATGATTAAGAGGCAGCTTGAGGTCCCAGTTTTTATTGGTAAGAGAAGAGTGGAGACCGCGAAATTAATGATGAAATCTTATCCGGAAATAGACATTATTTTATCTGATGATGGCCTTCAGCATTTTGATTTATTTAGAGACTACGAAATTGCTGTGGTAGACAAATCAAGAGGTTTTGGTAATAATCATTTATTGCCTGCTGGTCCTCTTAGAGAGTCAATGAATAGACTAAAGAGTGTAGATGCAGTGGTTATGAATGATGAAACTAGTACTTCTACAGATTCATTTGGAATGCATTACGAGCCGTATGAAGAAATTCAGTCAGTAAACTATAACAAATCTATAAAAATCAAAAACTTAATAAATAAAAAAATCTATGCAGTCACTGGAATTGGAAACCCAGAACGATTTTTTTCATTGTTAACTAATCTTGGTTTAATTTTTGAGCGATTAGTATTTGATGATCACCACAGTTTTTCTGATAAAGATTTTTCTGTATGCGGCAATGAGATAATTGTTATGACTGAGAAAGATTCAGTTAGATGCTTTAATTTGAATAATAAAAATTTATGGTATCTTTCGATTAAAGCGGTGGTTGATAAAAATTTATTAGCCGATATAACAAAAAAAATAGGACTATAAAACCATGGATCAAAAGCTACTAAAAATACTAGTGTGCCCAGTTACAAAGGGGCCATTAATTTATGACAAAAAAAATAGTGAATTAATATCTAGCTCTGCAAAGTTAGCGTATCCAATTAGAGATAGCATACCAATTCTACTAGAGAGCGAAGCAAGAGTAATTGGGAGTGAAAAGTAAAATGAGCTTTAAAGTTGTCATTCCTGCACGCTATATGAGCAGTCGCCTGCCAGGAAAACCTCTTATTGAAATTGGTGGCCTCCCTATGGTAATTCACGTAGCCAAGAGGGCAAGAATTAGTGGTGCGGATGAGGTTATTATTGCAACTGATGACTCAAGAATTGCTGATGAAGTTAGAAAGCATAACTTTGACGTAGTAATGACGAAAGTAAATCACATTTCTGGAACTGATCGTGTTCTTGAGGTTGTCAAAATCAAGCAATGGGCTGACGATGACTTGATTGTCAATGTTCAGGGGGATGAGCCGCTTATTGACCCACAGTTAATTAAGTTGCTGTATGAAGGAATGAGTAACGAGAATTTAAACTATGCCACTGCCGCTACAAAATTCAAAAATTACTTAGATTACGCTAACCCAAATAATGTAAAGGTAACTCTTGATAAGAATAATTTTGCCATATACTTTAGCCGATCTAAAATTCCATATTGTGTTGACGATGAAGATACCCATTGGAATCCTAATATTTCATATCACCATATAGGTCTTTATGGATACACCCCTAAACTATTACGAACATTTTGTGACTTACCTGAGTCAGCCCATGAGTCTTCTGAAAAATTAGAACAATTGAGAGCTATAGATAATAATATAAAGATTAGGGTTTTTGAGTATCACGGTGATCATATCAAGGGCGTGGATACTATTGATGATCTTGCGCTAGTTAAGAAATTTATAGAAAATTAATTCTACTAAATAGCATCATCTCCACGTTCACCTGTTCTAATTCGAACTGCGTCTTCCACATTTATTATAAATATTTTTCCGTCGCCAATTTTTCCAGTTCTGGAAACATCCACTATCGTATCAACAACTTTTTCTGCCATATCATCTGAAACTAGTAAATCTATTTTAATTTTTGGAAGGAAATCAACAATATATTCTGCTCCGCGATAGAGCTCTGTATGTCCTTTTTGTCGGCCAAATCCCTTTACCTCAGTTGCAGTCATACCCATCACTCCAATTTCTGATAACGCTTCGCGAACTTCATCAAGCTTAAATGGCTTAATAATTGCTTCTATTTTTTTCATTCTAATTTCCTTTGGTTGTTATTTTAAAGCTATTAGTAATAGGGTAACGTCTTTCCTTACCAAATGCTTTGCTTGTTACCTTTGGTCCTGGCGAAGACTGCCTCCGCTTGAATTCATTCTTATGAATTAATTCTACAACTTTTTTTACGTTTTGTAATGAGTGCCCTTTGTTTATTATATTAAAAGGGCTTTGATTTTTTTCTAAATATAGATCGATAATATCATCTAATATCTCATAGTCTGGCAAGCTGTCTTGGTCAGTTTGATTGTCTTTCAGCTCAGCTGTCGGGGCTCGAGTAATGATTCTATTGGGAATTATTATATTTTTTTCATTAATATACTCTGCTAATTTATATACCATTGTCTTTGGAACATCTTTTAAGACAGAGAACCCACCGACCATATCACCATATAAGGTAGCATAACCAACTGCGAGCTCACTCTTATTACTGGTTGCCAGCACAACCCCTTTGAATTTATTTGCATAAGCCATCAGTAATAAACCTCTTATTCTGGCCTGGATATTTTCTTCGGTTATATCTTCTTCATAATTCCTGAAGTCATCTGCTAATAATTGATTTATCTTATTATTTAATGAGTCTATAGATTTGTTCAAATATTTTACCGAAATATTTTTGGCAAGCTTTCTTGCATCCTGAAGGCTTATGGAAGATGTATACTTAGTTGGCATCATAATAGCTTGTATATCACTGCTATTGCATGCCTTACTTGCTATGCATAGGACAACAGCTGAATCAATTCCGCCTGACAGCCCAATAAAAACTTTTTTAATTGAATTTTTTCGTAAATAATCTTTTAATGCTAAAACTAGCCCATTAAAAAGTACTTTTGTAGCATTTAAATTTTTCTTATTTTTATTTTTGAATAAAGTCGCTAGATCTATTGTTTGAGTAACTGTTTTGAACTGTGGCAACTCAAAAACTAAGCCATGATTCGAGTCTAATATAAACGACCCACCATCAAATATTAAGTCATCCTGGCCACCAACTGCGTTGACATATATTAACTTTGCTCCAGAACCATTTATTTTTTTTTGTATATGGTTTATTCGGTAGGCTTGCTTTTCTATTTCATAGGGTGATGCATTAATGCAAATTATATAGTCAGCTTTTTCTTCGATTAGTTTTTTTATTGGGGTGTCGCCCCATATATCCTCGCATATAAGAATCCCAATTCTTTTTCCTTGGTGTTCAAAAATTAAACTTGAATCTCCTGGAGAAAAATACCTTTTTTCATCAAAAACACTGTAGTTTGGCAAAATTTGTTTTTTATATGCTCTATAAACCTTTCCTTTATGTATGAGTGATGCGGCATTGAATAAATTCTTACCTTCTAATAAAGGATGCCCAACTATAATAATCATTTGTGGGTTTATTGTTGCTAGACGTAATAATTTTTTATTTGTTTCTGCAATAAAATTATCATTAAAAAGTAAATCTTCTGGCGGGTAACCAGTTAAGCTAAGTTCTGGGGTTATCAATAGTGTAGATTTTTTTTCTGATGCTTTTTTAATGGCTTTAGTTATGAGGTTGTAGTTGTAGTTTATGTCCCCAACAGTACTATTAATTTGCGCTATACAAATTTTCATTTCAATTAATACCTGCCGCCCATAGATTTTATCTTATCAATTATTACACTATTCTTTGATTTTAATGCATATACCAATGGGGTGAGGCCGTATTGATCTTTAGCCTTAAGGCTTACTCCAGAATCAATTAATAATGCCGTTATCTTTTCATTACCACTAAAAACAGCATAATGAATTATTGATGTCCCTTCGTTGTCTTTATGATTAATATTTGCCCCGTTAGAAATTAATGTTTTCGCAACTTCGTATTGTTTTTTTTCTATTGCCCACGACAAAGCAGTCCATTCATTTTTATCAAAATCATCAATCTTCGCACCTTTTTTAATTAGGAATTCCACCGCTTTCTGGTTGCCATTCATCGTGGCATAAATAAGAGATGTTTTTCCATACTTATCTTTTAGATCAAGGGCAGCATTTTTTTTTAATAAGGTATCAATCGTCGTAATATCACCATTCTTACATGCCAACATAAGTACGGTAAGGCCAGAGTTATTTCTTGTGTTTGGGTCAATTCCATATTCTATTAGGAGATCAATAGATTCATGATAGCCTGATGTGGCTGCAAGCCCATATGCAGACCAACCGTCCGGATCAGTTATCTTGGGGTCCGCTCCACGACTCAAAAGCATTGAAACAGTTTTAATGTAATTTTTTTTTACTGCAAACATTAATGCCGTCCAACCATCTTTTTCCGCTTTATTTATTAAAGCCCCTTGATCAAGAAGGTATCGAGCTACCTCGACCTGATCTTTTCTTGCGGCATACATAAGTGCAGTAATGTTATCTTTGTCTGATGTATTAGGATTTCCCCCGCTACCAATAATCGCTTTAACTGTTTCGATATCACCTTTTGCTGAGGCAGTTAATAGGTATGGGATTTCTTCTGCTTGGATAGGCGATAGGCAGCATATAATCAATATCATTGAATAAAAAACTATTTTTATAATCCTACCCATTATTTTTTCAATGCCTGCAGAATTGTTTCTCCCATATTGGCAGGAGATTCGGAGATCCATACGCCAGATTTTTCAAGGCACTTTATTTTATCTTCAGCGCTCCCTGTTCCACTCGAAATAATAGCTCCGGCGTGACCCATTCTTTTCCCCTTAGGGGCTGTCTTCCCTGCAATATATGCAACGACTGGCTTTGTTATATTGCTACTTATATATTCAGCCGCTAACTCTTCATCGGTACCACCAATTTCTCCAACCATAATAATGCCTTGAGTCATTGGGTCATTCTCAAACATCTCTAAACACTCAATGAAATTAAGGCCTTTAATAGGGTCACCACCAATTCCAATGCAGGTTGACTGGCCTAGTCCAATAATCGTTGTTTGATGAACGGCCTCATAGGTTAGAGTACCAGATCTTGAGATAATACCTATTGATCCTGGCTTGTGAATACTACCCGGCATAATCCCAATCTTACACTCATCTGGGGTAATGATTCCTGGGCAATTGGGACCAATTAATTTTGAACCATTTGATTTCAAAATCTTTTTTACATTTAACATTTCAAGAACAGGAATTCCTTCAGTGATACAGACAATCAACTCAATACCTGCCTCGCTTGCTTCTATAATTGCATTTGCAGCATAAGGAGGAGGGACGTATATCATTGTTGCATTCGCCTTTGTTTCTATCACAGCCTCTTTAACATTATTAAACACTGGAAGATTCAGGTGTGTTTGGCCACCTTTTCCTGGAGTCACACCACCAACGACTTGGGTGCCATAATTAATGGACTGCTCACTATGAAAGGTACCTTGCTTTCCAGTAAAGCCTTGGCATATCACTTTTGTATTGCTATTTATTAACACTGACATCAGTTACTCTCACCTGAAAATTCAACTGCCTTAATAGCAGCATCAGTTAGGCTTTCAGCAGAAATAATATTTAACTCGCTCTTATTGAGAATTGCCTTTCCAATTTCTACATTAGTTCCTTCGAGCCTTACCACTATAGGAATATTTATGCCTACCTCCTTAACTGCGGTAATGATTCCATTTGCAATAATGTCACACCGCATAATTCCTCCAAAAATATTAACCAATACCACCTTAACGTTTTTATCAGATATTAGAATCTTCAGAGCCTTGCTGACTGTTTCTGAAGTGGCCCCCCCTCCAACATCAAGAAAATTAGCTGGGGAGCCACCCGATAGTTGAATTAAATCCATTGTAGCCATCGCTAGACCTGCACCATTTACCATGCATCCAATGTTTCCATCAAGTGCAATATAGCTTAAGCCCGCATGGTGTGCATCTACTTCCTTTGAGTCTAATTGAGCTAGATCATGCAACTCATTTAATTCTGGATGCTTAAAAAGTGCATTATCATCAATTGACATTTTGCAGTCGAGCGCAATTAACTCATCATTATTAGTAATAACTAATGGATTAATTTCTAAAAGTGAAAGATCGTTGTTAATGAATAATTCGTAGGATGATGTTAGTAACTTCGCGAATTGTGAGCCAACATTTTCATTAAGCTGGAGTAATTTTACAAGGCCTTGCAAATCATTCGAATTAATATTCGAATTAATTACGCATGAAATAGTAAAGATTAACTCAGGACTCTCTTTGGAAATTTCCTCAATATCCATTCCTCCGGAGGGCGAGCAAATAATGGTAACTTTTTCAGTTTGCCTATCAATTACAATAGAAAAATACAATTCTTGCTTAATTGGAACCGTCTCTTCTATCAATAATTGATGAACTGGTTGCCCATTTGGTTTGTTTTGGTATGTAACAAGATTTTTCCCTATAAACTTTTCTGCAAAATCTGTTGCTTCTTTGGCGGTAGAGATTATACGTACACCACCTGCCATACCTCTTCCCCCAGCATGTATTTGTGTTTTTATTGCAAACTTATCTCCATTTCTGGAGAGCATGAATGAAGCTGCTTCCTCAGGGGTGGTTACAACCAGCCCTGAGGGGACCTTTATTCCTGCTACTCTAAGTATCTTTTTTGCTTGGTATTCGTGAAGATTCATTGAATTATTAATATAATTTATTAAGTTCTTATAATATCAGAATGCACTGGACTTTTTTATAGTCTGTATAATCATGTCGATGAAAAAAATTCTTGTTGAAATTAATGGGTCAGACGAGAATCAGCTAGATTTTTTTAAAAAAAACTTTACTCTCCATCCAAAAATATCTAAAACCCCCAATAAAAAATTAATATGTAGCTTAGAGGTGGATCCTTCGAGGCTAATAATGCTCGATGATTTTTGTAAAAATAACTTAATTGATTTTGTTTCTTATGACGAGCTAAATCTCGACTCCTTTAAACTATGTTTATTTGATATGGACTCTACAATAATATCAATTGAGTGTATCGATGAGTTGGCTGACCTATTTAATAAGAAAGATGATGTTTCAAAAATTACCGATCTAGCAATGAGGGGGGAAATTAATTTTTATCAAAGTTTTAATCAAAGACTGATGCTTTTAAAAGGATTAAATATTGAGTTGTTTGATGATGTTATACAAAGCCGAATGAAAATTAATAATGGAGTGGAGCGTTGGATTAATTTTTGTCATAATCAAGGCATTAAGACGGTTCTTGTCTCAAGCGGCTTTAATTATTTTACTGATCATCTTAAGTCCCTACTTAACATTAACCATTCTTATTCCAACCATTTAGATGTAAAAAATAACATTTTGACTGGGCATGTTATAGGGGGTGTCTTCGGCCCAATAGAAAAATCAGGAATTGCTTTAAAGTATCAGAATGAACTGCGTGTAGCAAAGCATGAAACTATCACAATTGGAGATGGTGCGAACGATTTATTAATGATGCAAAATAGCCTGCTGAGTGTAGGCTATCACGCAAAACCTGCTGTAAAGAACAAAGCGCTTTGGAATATTTCTTATGGCGACTTTGAGACCCTTAGTAACTTTATGGGGTACTTAATTTAATTCTTAGGGTTTATTGGTATTAAAGTTACAGTACCAGCCTTCATATCTGGAACAATCAGTGTTTTACCGTCACGGCTCAAGGCCATGTCTGCGGCGGCTTCAAATTTATCGTCAATAATAGTTGTTTTTCCATTCTGATATGCATATACAACACCATTTTTCCAGCTGCTGATGTAAATAACTCCATTATCATAAGCTAAACCATCTCCTCCATCGAAGCCTTCGGCAATTCTTTTTATTTCATTGGTTATTAAATCTCCCTCAAGTAAATCACCCGCCCAATCAACTATCAGTAATTTTGAATCTGCTATAGGAAGAATCCCATTCGGTGCCTTTATGTTCTTATTACCTTCGAAAATAACACTTACATCACCTGATTTTTTAATTAAAAATACTAACCCGCTTGACACAAAGTCACCCGTGTCAGTGACATACAGATCACCATTGCTTGACACATCAATGTCATTTAAAAATACAGGTGTCTTTGGGAATGCCATTGTCCCAGTGTAGACGCCCCAGCTCCCGTCTGTGTTTACCTCAAGAACAACATCCCGGTCCGTAACATAAAGTTTTTCTTTATAAAATACTATGCCTTTTGGGTCGTAAAGCCCATCAGCCAAGGTCGATCGGTTGCCATTTTTATCTATCTTCGTTATTTTTCCATCTTTATCTTTATCGCGCTCACCAATTTCTGAGATATAAATTGAACCGTCTGAGCCTTCAGCAACTGACTCAGGCATTTTAAGACCAGAGATCTTTTCATTTGCATGCCCTGTATTAATAGTTAACACCATTAATATTGCTATAAAAAATTTGTTCATTTTATTCCTTAAAAAGTTATTTATAAATTTACTTACTTAGTTTCCATAGAGATGAATTGGGACTGTCACTCACAAGATAAATATTTCCTTTAACATCAATGTCAAAGTCCCGAATACGACCAATTTTATCTTTAAAAATTATTTCTTCACCTACAATTTTACCATCATCATCATAGTCTAGCCTTATTAGGGTTTGTCCATTAAGTGAGCAGATAATAAGGTCTCCTTGCCATTCTGGGAAAGCCTCTCCCTTGTAAAACTGAATGCTACTAATTGCCATGGAAGGTACCCACGTTTTAACCGGGATTTCATATTCATCTTTAAATGAAGCGTTACCAATACTAAATCCGGAATACTCAGTTCCACCCCATGCAATATCTTTCCACCCATAATTTGAACCCGCCTTGACCTTGGCTATATGATCACCACCCCTAGGCCCATGACTTGAAAAATAAGCCTCACCATCATGCGGTGAAATGGTCATACCCTGAGGATTTCGAACACCTATTAAATAAATTTCTGGAAGCCAGTCAGTCATACCTTTAAACTTAGGGTTATCATTAGGTATCTCACCATTTGTTTTGATGCGAATGATGCTTCCGGGGTGTGCTTTTGGGTCCTGAGCTATCATTCCCATATCCCTTTCCCCGAAGCCGGCATATAACATCTCATTTTTTATGGCAATTCTGGATCCAAAGTGCTTGTTGGTCTGTTGTCTTGGCTCCGCAATTAATAATATCTCAAGCCCCTTTACTTCATCATTAACTAATTTACCTCTAGCGATTGCCGTGCTTGACGCCTTGCTAGGCTTGTTATCAAGAGATAGATCTTTAAAGTCATGACTGTATGTGAAGTAAATGTAGCCATCTGCATTATTAAAGTAAGCATCTAGCAGCCCGCCTTGTGAGTAAGCTATGCTGCCACCGTCATAACCAATATGTTGAATATTGTGTTTTATTTGATGTTTGCGGCCAGTTTGAGTATTTACTTGATAAATCCGCCCATTCTTTTCGGTGACCACTAAATTGTTATCGTCGGTAAAGGTTACGGCCCATGGGTAATAAAGATCTTCAGCAACTCTCTCTAATTTAAACTCTGTTTTAGTTAAATTATACTTGTGATAGTTACTAAAATTTTCATCGGAATATCCAGAAGATAGGCCTATAGTGGATAGACTTATAATAGATAAAATATTTTTCTTATTCACTTATCTGTCCTTTTTTTTATCCATAGCTTAATTCTTCATTATTTAGTATTCCACTTTAATGACAACTCTTTAACAAATTAAAAAAAAAGCCAACATTTCGTTGGCTTTTACTCGTGCTAAATTAATTTAGAAGCATTTGTCTTCTTGACAGCCTTCATCTTTAACACCAAGAGAAATAAGGTAGTTTGCCATATCTTCTTTACGGTCTTGTTTAAGCGCTCTAATTAAGGTGACGTTCCCTTTAAGATTGTTTTGCTCAATACCTGCATCGATTAGATATTTGACCATAAGCTTGTCTTCGTTAAAAGCAGCATGATGCAAGGCATTAAACCGTGTCACAGGATGGGAATAGTTAATGTTAGCTCCTTTTTCCTTAAGGTACTTAACAACCTCTAACTGTTTTTTAGCAGCTGCCATTAAAAAAGGAGTCCATGCAAAATAACTATCTTCTAGATTAACATTCATTGTTTCAACATACATTTTCACCAACTTCATGTCCCCGTCATTAACTGCACCTGTAAACTCCATCTCCTGAGGGTCTGTTAACGCAAAAGCATTTAGAGAAATTGTTAGCATTATTAATGCAAAGCTCTTAAGTACGTATTTCATAAATATCCTTTTTAATTAAGCAAAAAATTTATTCGCATTGGCGAACATTCTATACCATGGACCATATTCATTCCAATTATTTGGATGCCACGAATTTTGATCTGATTTAAATACTCTTTCTGGGTGAGGCATCATAATAGCTACACGCCCATTTTTCGATGTTAATCCAGTAATTCCTAACACTGAACCATTAGGATTGAATGGATAGCGTAAAGTTCCCTGATTATGGTTATTTACATAACTCATTGTGATTAGATTTAAGTCTTGTACAGAATCTAAATCATTTTTGCTTCCAAACTCTACTCGACCTTCTCCATGAGCAACGGCAATAGGTAGAATACTACCTTCCATTCCTGCAAAAAATGGCGAATTATTTTTCTTTAGCTCAACAGAAACAAAGCGCGCCTCAAATTGCTCAGATTCATTTTTAACAAACTGTGGCCAGTGCTCTGCGCCCGGAATAATTTCTTTAATATTGCTCATCATCTGACAGCCATTGCAAACGCCTAATGAAAGCGTGTCCTGACGATTAAAGAAATGCTCGAATTCATCTCTTGCACGAGAGTTTAATAAGACTGAGTTAGCCCATCCTTTACCGGCACCCAATACATCGCCAAAAGAAAATCCTCCACAGGCAGCGAGTGCATTAAAATTATTTAGGCTTAGTTTTCCAGAGATAATATCTGACATATGAACATCATGCGTTTCAAATCCAGCGTAATAAAATGCAGCCGCCATTTCATTGTGACCATTAATTCCCTGTTCTCTGAGGATTGCGATTTTTGGTTTCTGTATTTGAATATTAATTTTAGGAATTTCGAATGTAACTCTTGGGGAAATACCAGGATCGAGAACATCTAAAATATTTTCATATTCCTCACTTGCAGTTTTTGGGTTATCCCTAAGTGATTGAATTTTATAGCTTGTTTCTGACCATATTTTTTGTAGATGAGATCTTTCATCAGAAAATTGTGTAATTTTATTATTGGTGAGATTAATATTCTGGTCAGACCTTGGTTTTCCTACTATTGATACTATAGGTCCTAGTGCATCCTTGAGTGACCGAATAATGGAATCTAAATCCGCATCATCAACCTGAATAACAGCGCCCAATTCTTCGTTAAAAAGGTATTCAGAGATATTATGGTCATTTATATTGAGATTAATATCTATCCCACAATGTCCTGCAAAGGACATTTCTAAGAGACACGTTATTAATCCACCATCCGATCTGTCATGATACGACAAAATTTTTCCATTCAGGTTAAACTCTTGCAGCATATGAAAAAAATCTTTTAATTGTGCCGGATTATCTAAATCAGGCGAGTCACTACCAACTAATTTATGAATAAGGTTCAAGCACGATCCACCCATCCTATTTTTTCCATTGCCTAAATCAATAAAGATTAATGATGTGTTGGGTGATGGTGATATTTGAGGCGTTAATGTTTTTGAAACATTATAACATTCACTAAATGCAGAGATAACCACAGACAGTGGTGAACTTACATTCTTTTCAGCCCCATCGAGCCATCGAGTTTGCATTGACATTGAGTCTTTTCCTACGGGGATACTAATGCCAAGTTCTGGACATAAATCCATTCCAATAGCTTTTACAGCTTCAAATAATGCAAAATCATTCTCATCGGTACCTGTAGCTGCCATCCAATTTGCGGATAATTTTATTGAGCCTATATTGCTGATGGGGCTTGCTGCTATATTCATAAGCGCTTCTCCTACAGCCATTCTGGCAGATGCAGCAGGATTAATAAGGGCTATCGGTGCCTTTTCTCCAATTGAAAATGATTCTCCAGTCAACCCCACAAAATCAGATTTTGTAACGGCAACATTACTTACTGGAACTTGCCAGGGGCCAACCATTTGATCGCGTGCAATTAACCCCGTCACTGAACGATCACCTATTGTAATTAAAAAGTTCTTAGAGGCTACAGCAGGGTACCTAAGAATTGACTCTATATTATTTTTTATGGAGCTTTGGATGTTTGTTTTTTTATTACCACTAATTTTTTTTGCTGTAATTTTTTTATAAAGTTTTGGGGGCTTTCCAAGCAAGACATTTAGATCCATTGAGACAACATCTTTATTTAATAAGGTGTCATTAACAATTAATTTTTTCTCTTTTGTTGCACGCCCCACAACAGCAAATGGGCATCGTTCCCTTTCGCATATTGATTTGAATAGAGGCAAATCCTTCTTGTCTATTGATAAAACATAGCGCTCTTGTGATTCGTTACACCATATTTCCTTAGGCGTCATTCCAAGCTCTTCATTGTGAACAGACCGTATATCAAAAATTGCTCCAACCCCACCATCATTAATGAGCTCTGGGAATGCATTTGATAGGCCACCCGCTCCAACATCATGAATGCTTAATATGGGATTATTTTTCCCCATTTGCCAGCACCGGTCAATGACTTCTTGGGCTCGTCTTTGAATCTCAGGGTTACCTCTTTGTACGGATGCAAAGTCTAAATTTTCAAGATTGCTACCGGTGTCCATACTAGAGGCAGCGCTACCCCCTAATCCAATCAACATGGCTGGACCACCAAGCTGGATTAATAGATTATTTTCAGCAAGATCATTTTTATGGGTGTGTTGGTCATTAATGCTTCCAATTCCACCAGCCAGCATAATAGGTTTGTGATAACCCTTAACCTCGTCATTATCAAGAGTAATCTCTAGAGTACGAAAATACCCTAAAATATTAGGCCGTCCAAATTCATTATTGTATGACGCAGCACCAATCGGGCCGTCAATCATAATTTGCAAGGGCGAAGCAATACGCTCCGGCCTACCGATAGGGTGACTTTCCCATGGCTGAATAAAATTAGGTATTTGAAGATTAGATACAGAAAATCCGCATAAGCCGGCTTTTGGTTTTGAGCCCCGACCAGTAGCACCTTCGTCACGTATTTCTCCACCCGCTCCGGTTGCAGCGCCTGAAAATGGAGAGATTGCAGTTGGGTGGTTATGGGTCTCAACCTTAATGATGTAGTGAGTAAGCTCTCGGTGTTCTCCATAGACTCCATTTTCATTTGGATAGAAGCGACTAATAGTGGAACCTTCAATAATTGAAGAATTATCTGAATAAGCAACAATTGTTTTTTGAGGGGACTTTTCATGAGTATTTCTAATCATGCCGAAGAGTGATTTTTTTTCCACTTTATTATCAATTTCCCATTCCGCATTAAAAATCTTATGCCGACAATGCTCTGAGTTTGCTTGGGCAAACATCATCAGCTCTGCATCGGTAGGGTCTCTATTTTCTGATTCGTAGTAAGATGCAAGATAGGAAAGTTCGTCTGAGGATAATGCTAATCCCTGGGATTCATTAAACCGCTCCAGTGAAGATAACCCTCCATCTAAAAAATTAATTGATATCAAGGGCTTTGGTTCTTGGTGCTGAAATAGCCTTCGTGTGTCTTCTTGATTAAGAAATATAGATTCCGTCATTCGATCATAAATACTTTCACCAATTCTTCTCATGTCATCCGTTGTTAATTCTTTTGAGGAGAAAATTGAAATTGCTGCACAACGCTCTATACGAATTAGATTAATTCCCGCATGACCTGCTATATCTGTAGCTCTGGAGCTCCATGGTGAAATAGTCCCCACTCGCGGACCAATATATATTGTTTTTTTAAGGTCTAATAATGATTGTTGGCTGTAAGTTAAAATTTTCTTTAAACGCTGATTTTCTTCTGTGTTTAATTCACTATGACTTTCAATTAAATGAAGGTATGCGGATTCAATGTTACTAATAGAAGGGTCAATTAACTTAAGTTTTTTTACGATAGCTGCTTTGCGGAACTCTGAAAAAACTTGCGAGCCAAACATCGAGGTGAATGAATTATTTTGCATTAATTTAAGAGGTAGTTTAGATGCTTTAAAATTACCTAGATTTTATCAGTCTTTCTTATAAAAATTACAGATGTTTTTATTTAATCATCAAGAATAGGTAGCTTTGGTAAAAAATAAAGCTCATTGCCCAGGCCAATATGAGAGACCATAGCAGTGAGTATGCAGTTAATCTCAAGCTTTTTGATTCACTTTTGATTGTTGCAATGGTGGAGACACAAGGAGTGTAAATTAAAGTAAATATCATAAAACTTAATCCCTGGCCGCTTGTAAATATATCAGCTAAGTGAGTACCGAGAGCATGACCTTCTAAGCCAAAAATTACCGCCAATGCTCCAATAAGAATTTCTTTAGCGATAAATCCGAAAATTAATGCAACAATCAACAGTGGATCAATGCCTATAGGCCTAAAAACTGGATCAAAAAATAAGCCAATTTTTCCGGCATAAGTATATTCACTTGCCACCGGATACCCTTCTGGAAAATGGGTAAGTGCCCAGACAGAAACGACGCCAATAATTATAAATTTAGTAGCCCTATTTAGAAAGTGATTCACTTCTACCCACCCCCTATTAAGAATTTGTTTTAGGGTTGGAAGTCTGTATGGGGGAAGCTCGAGAACCAGCGGGTCATTAACGACGTATTGATGTTTGAAAATGACAGCGGTGATAAATATTGTAAAAAAACTTAATAAGTAAAGAGAGAACAATACAAGCGCACCGTAAAAAGATGAAAAAAAAGCAGCTATGAGAAATAAAAATACCTGAAGTCTCGCCGAACAAAGAGAGAATGGGATTACTAGCATCGTTAGAAACCTTATTTCTTTTGAGCGCATAATTTTTGTGCCCATTAATGCAGGTACATTACACCCAAAACCCATAAGCATAAGCACAAAACCTCTTCCATCAAGACCCATTCGCTCCATGGTCTTATCCATTAAAAAGGCTGCTCTCGAAAAATAACCACTATCCTCAACAATGGTCATGGCGAAAAAGAATAAAATTATAATTGGGACAAATGAAGCCACTGTTGAGATGCCGGCATACAATCCTTCAATCAGAAAGCTATTTAATAGGGGGTTTAAATTAGCTGTTAATTTTACAATTAATGTTGACTGGATATAGCTAAAAATAGACCCCATAAGCTCCTGAAGTGGACTACCAAGACTAAATACGATCTGAAAAACTGCAAATATAATTAATAAAAATATTGGCAGACCAAGCCATGGGTGGAGAAAGAGGCTGTCTAGTCTGGCACTATTTTGATCATTGAGGGTAGGGGGGTAAATTACAGAACTATTAATTATTCGCTTGGCCTCAACTTCGCTATTAATGGTGACCCCTCCATTAATCAATCTTTTATTTTTAGCCTGTATTTTTTGATGGAGACTAGCCATTCCCTGGCCATACTTGGCGCTAATTGGAAGAACTGAACAACCTAACAATTTTTCCATTTTTTCAAAATCAAATGATATTCCATACTTCTTGGACTCATCAATCATATTGGCAAGAATAACCATCGGAAAACCAAGCCTCATAACCTCAATGGCGAGTGGTAATTGTCGATCAATTTGTGAGCTATTCAATACAAAAAATATCTCGTCAATATTGTTTTCTTTAAGAATATTTTGAACGACTATTTCATCTTCAGAATAACCATTTAGATCATAAATACCAGGTAAATCAATAAGCTCAGTGAGCTCTCCATGAATTAGGGTTTTTACACTATAAAGGTCAACTGTAATTCCTGGCCAATTAGCTACTTTTACAGAGGATCCGCTGATGCGATTAAATAGGGTTGATTTGCCTGTATTAGGCATGCCTATTAAGGCTATTCTTTTCATTTTGTAAGTTTTATTGACTTGATGATAATTTGTTCGGCAATGTTTGCTCGGACCATTATCTCAGTAGCTCCGATCCGAAGATGGAATGGGCCATTGTATTTAGCTTTTCTGATTAATTTAATTAGACTATTTTTCTTAAGACCCAGGGCTTTAAGTCGACTATTGAAATGAACGTTATTTGTTAGTGACTGGATAATACCAGTTTGCCCTTCAATTAATGAGGTCAGTGTAATCATAGCCTTTAATCTAAATGAGAATCATTCTCATTATAGAATATTTGTATATTTAATGCAATAGGGCTTCAGTGATTATTTTGGGGGGGTTAAGGTTTTAATGCTCAATGCATGTATAGTTTTTGGTATTAGGTCTTTCAGGGCTGAATAAACCAAACGATGTCTCTCCATTGTTGATTTATTTTCAAATATTTCACTAATAATTACTAAATTGAAGTGCCCTCCACCAGTATTCCCCACGTGACCTCTGTGAAGAGAGCTTTCATCTTCAATATCGAGTGAAATAGGTTTCAGAAAAGCCAGTCTATTACGAATAATATCTATTGTCATTTTATGGTAATGTTTTTCTAAAAGGCTTTACTTCGACATTATCATAGACACCATTCAGCTTGAACGGATCAAGTTCGGCCCACTCTATTGCGGCGGCTAAGACTTCAAATTCAGCCACAATCAAGCTACCTGAAAACCCATTGGGCCCTGGATCTGATGAGTCAATAATAGGAAATGGCCCCGCCAAAAGAAGTCGCCCCTGTTCTTGAAGCTCTTCTAATCTTAAAAGATGCGCAGGTCGATATTTTTGTCTTAAAGCTAAGCTACCCTTATGGTCAGTTGCATAGATGCAATACCACATACAATTACTCCTTTGATACTTTTGAGACGAAAATAGTCACAAAAATCATATATATAAATAAAATTCCAGTGATACCAAAAAGTTTGAAATTGACCCATGTGTTTTCATCGTAGTTAAAAGCTACATACAAATTGATAAATCCCAATAAAACAAAAAAAACAGCAGTTACAATATTTAATCTAGACCAGTTCTTATCATTAAGCTTTATTTGAGTACCCAAAGATTTCTTTAGAAGATTCTTGTTAAATAGTAGCGCTGAAATTACCAAGACAGCTGAGAGTAACCAATAGATCACGGAAGGCTTCCACATAATAAATGTTTTGTCTTGAAAAAGGATGGTCAGTCCGCCTAGGAAGGTAATAATAAATCCGTTGAATATAAGCATCTTATCAACCGTTTTTTTCGTAATTAATGCAATCATTATTTGAAGCAATGTTGTGGCAATTGCAACTGCTGTAGCTGTATAAATTCCATAAAACTTATAACTAATAAAAAATAATATAACCGGGAGTAAATCGTATAAAAATTTCATATGCGCCTGTGTTTAATTTTATCTATCGTCGATAGGGAATAACCAATATAATCTAACCAACTATCATGAAAAATCCAATAATTGATCTTCACTGCCATTCTACTATATCTGATGGGCTTTTAACGCCAACTGAATTAGTTAATTATGCAAAAGAATGCCATGTCAAAGTAATGGCCTTAACCGACCATGATGATATAGCTGGATTAGATGAGGCGCGATTAGCGGCAAAGGATTCGGGAATTGTATTTATTAATGGCGTTGAGATATCAGTTACATGGAATAAAAGAACCCTCCATATTGTGGGTTTAAATTTTGACAAAGAAAATGATAATCTCGTTAATGGACTAAAAGAAATTCGTGTTGGTCGAGACTTAAGAGCTAAAAAAATGGCCCACAGTCTTGGTATGGCGGGCATTATGAATGCATATGAGGGCGCAAGAAGTTATGCGAAAAATAGCACTATTGGCCGAATTCATTTTGCTCAGTTCATTGTTGAAAAGGGCTATGCAAAAGATATTAAATCTGTTTTTAAGAAATACTTAACACCAGGAAAACCTGGTTTTTTTGATCACCAATGGGTAACTTTGGAAGAGGCTGTAACCTGGATTACCATGGCAGGTGGCGACGCAGTAATTGCTCACCCCGGTAGGTACGACATGGGTAATAAGTTATACCCAAAATTATTTTCTGAGTTTAGAGATTTTGGTGGCTCAGGCGTTGAGGTCATTTCCGGCAGTCAAGATCCTTCTCAAACTAACTACTTTTGCAAATTAGCTAATGATTATAATTTATTAGGCTCTTGTGGTTCTGACTTTCATGGGCATGGAATTTCTCATAGAGCTATGGGCTCTGTAAATATTATCCCTGAATTATGTCAGCCCATTTGGAGCAAATGGCATCACTTAATAGAATCCATTCATTAGATTTGAATGCTTTTTAAAATTTTCTTACTGAATTAGAATGGAGTGACATGGAATTAACTATTATTCAAAAAATATCCGCATACGCTTTGCCAGTAATTTTCGCAATTACAGTGCATGAGGCCGCACATGGTTACGTAGCAAGATACTTTGGTGATATGACAGCACACTACCTTAACCGAATTACATTAAATCCAATAAAGCATATCGATTTAATGGGCACGGTGATACTCCCTGCGCTATTATTTTTTATGTCTTCACCATTTCTATTCGGATGGGCGAAGCCAGTACCTGTCAATTTCTCAAACCTTAGAAACCCAAAAAAAAATATGTTATGGGTAGCATTAGCTGGACCTGCCTCTAACTTTGCAATGGCTATTCTTTGGACAATTTTGTTGGTGCGTATTAATTTATTTCCAGAACAAGCTGAGTTATTTTTAAGGGTGATGGCATTAGCAGGCATACAAATCAACATTGTTTTAATGGTATTGAATTTATTGCCGCTACCTCCGCTAGATGGAGGGAGGGTCGCAATTAGCTTATTACCCCAGCCCCTTTCAAATCAATTAGCAGGATTAGAGCGATATGGTTTTTTTATTTTAATTTTTTTGTTAGTTTCTGGATTATTAAGTGGAATATTGACTCCATTAATTAATCTCAGTACAAGTATAATTTTCGGTATTTTTGGTTAAATAGGAATTAGGGATAATATATGGCAATTGATCGAGTAGTATCTGGAATGCGTCCGACAGGAATGCTTCATTTGGGTCATTACAATGGAGTTTTGAAAAACTGGCTTAGCCTTCAACATGAGCTTGAGTGTTTATTTTTTGTAGCAGATTGGCATGCATTGACTACCCATTATGATTCCCCAGAAATTATTGAAAATAATGTTTGGGATATGGTTATTGACTGGCTAGCAGCAGGGGTTGATCCTGCCCAAGCTACTATCTTTATTCAATCCAAGGTTCCAGAGCATGCTGAACTTTTCACACTGCTGTCAATGATCACTCCATTAGGATGGCTTGAAAGAGTTCCAACTTACAAAGATCAACAAGAAAAACTATCCTCTAAAGATTTATCTACCTATGGATTTTTGGGTTACCCCCTATTACAGAGTGCGGATATTTTAATATATCGAGCGAGTCATGTGCCTGTAGGTGAAGATCAGGTGCCACATATTGAATTTACACGCGAAGTTGCTCGAAGATTTAATCATTTGTATGGGAAGGAGATAGGATTTGAAGAAAAGGCTGAGGAAGCAATCAAAAAGCTTGGGTCTAAAAAAAGCCAGCTTTATAGAGAGTTAAGAACAGCCTACCAAGAAGGGGGCGATGATCAGGCATTGGCTTCTGCTCAAGCGCTTATTGACGAACAGCAGAGTTTGAGCCTTGGAGATAAGGAGAGATTAATGGGGTTTCTTGAAGGGGGAGGAAAGATGATTCTTATTGAACCAGAATACATGCTTACACCCGCTTCAAAAATGATTGGTTTGGATGGGCAAAAGATGTCTAAGTCCTACAACAATACAATTTCCTTGAGGGAAGCACCAAACGAGATTGAAAAAAAAATCAGAACAATGCCTACTGATCCAGCAAGAATAAGACGAACAGACCCAGGGGATCCAAAAAATTGCCCAGTATGGCAATTACATGCTGTTTATTCCGATGATAAAACAAAAGAATGGGTGGAACATGGATGCAAAAATGCTGATATTGGATGCATTGAATGTAAACAACCAGCAATTGAATCTATCTTAAAGGAATTAAAGCCTATACAAGAAAGAGCTAATCACTATATTGATAGCCCTGATGTAGTTAAAAGCGTCGTTGCTGAAGGTTGTGAAAAGGCCAGAAAATTGGCGCGGGATACCATGAGAGATGTTAGGGAAGTGATGGGGGTTAATTTCTAGTGAGTGATCAACTGGAAAAAAACAATGTTTTACCAAAAATATATGGCGAAACCATTGGCGCATTACCTCAAGACCTATATATTCCGCCTGATGCCTTAGAAATTTATCTCGACTCCTTTGAGGGCCCACTTGACTTACTTCTTTACCTTATAAGAAAAAATAATATTGATATTCTGGACATTCCTATGGCCAGTCTTACAACTCAGTATATGGTTTATGTGGAAAAAATGAAGGCTATTAAACTTGAGTTAGCAGCAGATTATCTGCTAATGTCTGCAACATTAATTGAGATTAAGTCTCGAATGTTGCTGCCAATTCAAGAGTCAGACGATGGCGATGAGCTGGACCCAAGAGCCGAGTTAGTGAGAAAGTTAGTTGAATACGAATTGATAAAAGTTGCCGTTCAAGAGCTAGATCAGATTCCGCAAATTGGAAAAGACAGAATGGTAGCTCAAGCATACTTTGAGAAAGTATCAGAAATAACCTACCCCGATGTTTCAGTAGACGAATTATTTAATGCATGGAAAAATGTAATTAAAAGAGCAAAACAATTTGATACTCATAAAATATCACGCTCAGAGCTATCAGTGAGGGAACATATGACAATCATCTTGAAAGCTTTGGCCGAAAAAGATTTGGTAGAATTCACAAGTTTTTTTGATACAGAAAAAGACCCTATCCCAAAGCTTGTTGTTTGTTTCTTGGCTATTTTAGAGTTAACCAAGGAAAGGCTCATTAGAATAAACCAACAAGAGCTATGTTCCAGAATATACCTTCAAAGAGATGATGCTTAAAATGGAAGCTACAGCAAAAATAAAAGAATTATTAGAGGTGGCTTTATTAACAAGCCATAGACCACTGTCGGTTGACGATCTCCAAAAACTATTCTTAGATAAAATTGAGCGATCAACGATACGAATGCTCCTAGATGAGATTAAGGTTGATTGGCAGGAAAAAACGTTACGTTTAGCTCAAACTTCATCCGGCTATAGATTTGAAGCGCTCTCTATATTCTCTGAGTCTTTGATGCGTTTGAATCCAGATCGATTAATTAGGTACTCGCGGGCAGTGATGGAAGTTTTAGCAATTATCGCATACAGGCAACCGGTGACTCGAGGCGATATAGAAAAGATAAGAGGTGTTTCATTAAACCCAAATGCATTAAGGCAGCTTATGGAAAGAGAGTGGGTTGAGATTATTGGACAAAAAGAGATACCAGGAAGACCTTCCTTGTATGCGACAACAAAATATTTTCTAGATGATTTTGGCTTGATCTCCATAGCTGAATTGCCAGATATTAATAAGTTTACGGAAGAGCACACTATAGATACTACCATTCAGAATAATGTTGATTTAAGTCAGGAAGGCTAAATGAATACCCCAGAAAAAAATAAATCCCCACGAGCTCATCTTAATAACGACAGTGAGGGTATTAGAATTCATAAAGTCCTAGCGCAATCAGGTTACGGCTCTAGAAGAGAAATAGAAAAGGCCATTACAGAGGAGAGAGTAAAAATTAATAACGTAATAGCTACATTAGGGCAGCCAGTTTTAAGTACAGACAAGATAATGTTTAATGGAAAAATTGTCCATCTCAGAGAGGAAAATATCCTTCCAAGAATTTTAATTTATCATAAGCCTGAAGGTGAACTAGTCACCGAAAATGATCCGGAAGGCCGCCCGACAGTATTTGAAAAGCTTCCCAGAATAAAAAGATCAAAATGGATCTCAATTGGTCGGCTAGATTTTAATACATCAGGGCTTCTTATTTTTACCTCATACGGAGAACTTGCAAATCGATTAATGCACCCAAAGTACGAAATTGAACGAGAGTATTCTGTAAGGGTCTTGGGTGAGTTATCTGAAGACGTAATGAGCTCCCTTAAGGAGGGTATTGAATTAGATGATGGGATAGCAAAATTTGAAACTCTTTATTTTGAAGGAGGGGAAGGGGCAAACCGATGGTATCGCGTAACCCTAAAAGAAGGAAGAAATCGTGAGGTTAGACGTATGTTTGAAGCTTTTGGTATTACAGTCAGCCGATTAATCAGAGTTAGATTTGGAGAAATAACATTACCCTCTCATTTAAAGCGAGGAATGTTTCTTGAGCTGAAGCAGAATGAAGTAATTAGTTTATTAAAGTGGAGTGGATTAGAAACTGCCAGCTTTATAAAGCCACAGTCAGACAAACATAACGAAAAAAGAGAAAAAAAATTTCAAAGGAAGTATTAAGTTAATAAGATTTTTTCCAGCGTTATTCTGTAAATATTCTTAAGCTTATCTACATCATCGACGGCTACGTATTCATTAATCTTATGTATAGATTCATTGATAGGCCCAAACTCAACGACTTGGTCGCACAGTGTTGCAATAAATCTTCCGTCTGACGTACCTCCCGTAGTAGAGATCACAGGCTTTATTTTAAGCACCTCTTCTATTGCTTCTGATAACTTGTTAACAAGAAGGCCTTTTTCAGTTAAATATGGCTGACCTGAATGATTCCAGTAAATCTTATAATTTAATTGGTATTTTTTTAGGGTTTCTTCCACTCTAGTTTTTAATGATTCCGCAGAACTTTCAGTTGAGTATCTGAAATTAAAAAGCACCTCAACCTCTCCAGGAACAACATTTGTCGCTCCGGTCCCACCATTAATATTAGAGATTTGCCATGATGTTTTAGGGAAGTATTCATTTCCCTCGTCCCATACAGTGTTTACCAAGTCATGAATAACGGGCGCAATTTCATGGATTGGATTTTTAATCAGCTCAGGGTATGCAATATGCCCTTGAATTCCTTCAACAATTAATTTTGCTGACAAAGAGCCTCTTCTTCCGTTTTTAACGGTGTCACCAAACTCTAGGTTGCTAGTTGGTTCACCGACAATACAATAATCTATTTGTTCTTTTCTATTTTTTAATGCCTCAATTACTTTTACAGTCCCATCAGTTGCAACTCCCTCTTCATCAGAGGTTATAAGAAGTGCAATTGATCCGGGATGATTGGGGTTGGCAGCTACAAACTCCTCAATGCTTACTATGAAAGCGGCGAGGGATGATTTCATATCAGCTGCACCTCGTCCATACAGTTTATTATCGGTCACTGTAGGAGTGAAAGGGGGACTTTGCCATTTATCCTCTGGGCCAGTTGGAACAACATCTGTATGACCAGCAAAAACGACTAGGGGTGAGTTCGTGCCACGTTTTGCATAGAAATTTCTGACGTCACCATAATTCATATTTTCTATGGTAAACCCAAGCAAGTTTAAATGTCGGATTAGTAAATCTTGGCAGCCTGCATCATTGGGGGTGATGGATTTTTTTGAAATTAAATCTTTGGCAATATCTAATGTTCGGGTCATTTTAGTTGTTCTTTGTATAGTGTCTGATCGAATCCAATGGTAATAATTTTACCCTGCCTAGTTATCACAGGCCTCTTCATTATAGTTGGCTTTTTTATTATCATATTGATGGCATCCTCGGATGTAACCAACTCAGCCTTACTTTCGCTACTCAATTGCTTCCAGCTGCTACTAGCCTTATTTACTAGATTTAACCATGTGTAACTAATGCTCATGCCTTGAATCCATTCACGTAATAGAGCCTTGTCTAAAACTCCTTTTTTGACATCGAAAAATTCATAAGCATGATTGTTATCTGATAGCCAATCAAGTGACTTTTTTACCGTGTTACAATTTTTAATTCCATACACTTGAAGCAAGCTTATATCCCTCTTAGTAATTCATTAATACCAACTTTACTTAAAGTTTTTTCATCAACTTTTTTTACAATCACAGCACAATATAAGCTGTATGATCCATCTTTAGAGGGTAAATTCCCGGACACCACGACAGAGCCTTTTGGTATTCTTCCATATGTAACTTGCCCTGTTTCTCTGTCATAAATCTTTGTTGACTGCCCAATGTAAACACCCATAGAAATAACAACATTATCTTCAACAACCACACCTTCCACTACTTCAGAGCGAGCCCCAACAAAGCAATTGTCTCCAATAATAGTTGGCCCTGCCTGTATAGGCTCTAGAACTCCACCAATGCCAACGCCACCAGACAAGTGAACATTCTTGCCAATTTGAGCGCATGAACCTACAGTTGCCCATGTGTCGACCATTGTTCCTTCGCCTACATAGGCACCAATGTTGACATAAGACGGCATTAGCACAACATTCTTTCCAATAAAGCTTCCTTTCCTAGCAATTGCATTTGGCACTACGCGATATCCACCAGCCTTAAAGTCTTCTTCAGAAAAATTATTAAATTTAGATTCGACCTTATCGAAGAAATTTGTATAGCGCCCTGCCATAACAAAATTATCCTGAACCCTAAATGAAAGAAGAACAGCTTTTTTTAGCCATTGATGTGTTTCCCATTCTTGAGAGTCCCCAATTCTTGAAGCAACTCTTAATTTTCCACTATTTAGCCCATTGAGTGCTTCATCTATAGCATCCTTAGTATCTTTTTCTACATTATCGGGAGTTATTTCTGCACGAATTTCAAAAGCATCTTCAATTATTGATTGTAATGTTGTCATTTTTATCTTTACGATTAGGTTAAAAAATATTATTTTACCTTAATTCATTTACAAACTCGGAATACTATTTAGATTTTGCATCCAAGTATAATTGATTGAGTTTTCTTGCATGAATTGAAAGGTCAGAGATTCGATTTTCATTTGCTGGGTGTGTGCTTAGAAATTCTGGTACCTTAGCATCGGATAGTTGGTCCATTTTTCGCCATAAGCTAACGGCAGCCATTGGGTTGAAACCTGCCCTAGCAGATAACTCTATCCCCATTTTATCCGCTTCTCGTTCTTGTTCTCTGCTATTTGGTAGCGCAAAAAATAAGGTTGCCCCTAATGCTGCTGCTTGTATTGCGGTATTTGAACCTAAAGAACCATCACTTAAGTACATTGCAAAGCCAATAATCCCTACCTGCTGAACTAATGCAGTAGACATTCTTTCTCTGCCATGTTCACGTAGCGCATGGGAAATTTCATGCCCTAAAACAGCAGCAATCTCATCTTCTGTTGCATCAGTTTTTTTTAGCAAACCTGTATAAACCATAATTTTTCCACCTGGCATGCAGTATGCGTTAACCTCTTCACTCTCTTGTACATTAATCTCCCATTTCCATTTCGTGGCATCTTCTCGAAAAACATATACATTATCAATTAATTTGTAGGCTATTCTCCTGACTTTTTCAAGCTCGTCTTTATCATTATTTAATTTATTATTTTTCTCAGCATTGGCAATTTCTTGTCGATAGCCGTCCTCCGACATGCTCATTGCCATGAACTCTGGTAGCAATATAAGTTGCCTTCTTGAAACATCGGATTCAGTATTGGTTGTTGTTGTTACGCAACCGCTGACCAAAAATATTATAACTAGAAGTATTTTCATATTTAACTGTTTTAAATTACAACCTGACTACCTAGCTCGACAACGCGATTTACAGGCAAATGAAATTGATTGGTTATACTTTCTGAGCTTCTGAATAATGTCACAAATATTTTCTTTCTTAAATAACTCATAGTAGAGCTTGGTTGAGCAATTAAACTTTCTTTACCGATAAAATATGATGTATCCATTGGATCAAAATCAAGGCCAAAATCTGAACATTTTTTAAGGTCGTTTGGGATATTTGTAGCATCTTTAAATCCGTAGCTAATAGTCACCTGATAAAAATTATGAGGTAATTTACTAACCCTTACCATATCTTTTGCTTTCACATGTGGCGAGTCTGAGAAGCTGATAGTAAGTAAAACGACAGTTTTGTGGATAATTTTATTATGCTTAAGGTTGTGAAGTAGGGCATGTGGGACACCGTTAGGGTTTGGGGTAAGAAATATTGAGGTTCCATTCACTCGACTTTTTAGACTTCCTTTTATGGAGAGTAAAAAAGAGGTTATATCCATAGACTCGTCTTTTAGTTTTAGGTATAAAAGTCCCCGACCTTTTTTCCAGGTTGTCATAAGTAATATAAGTATCAGCCCTACAACGAGAGGAAACCAACCACCGTCAGTTACTTTAATTATGTTTGCTGAGAAGAAGACAAGGTCAATAGTTAAAAAAACTGCAATAAATGTACCAGCTTTAAGCCAATTCCATTTCCATACCTCAATAAATACGAAGCCTGCAAGAATAGTTGCTATTAACATATCCATAGTAATTGCAACGCCGTAAGCTCCTGCTAAAGCACTAGAGTTCTTAAAGATTAGGACTACTGACATAACCCCAATCATCAATATCCAGTTAATGCGTGGTAAATAAATTTGTCCTTCTTGGTCTTCGGATGTGTGTTCAATCCTCATTCGCGGAATAAAACCGAGCTGCAATGCTTGCCGAGAAACAGAAAATGCCCCTGTAATGCATGCTTGTGAGGCAATAATGGTTGCAAATGTGGCCAGAATAACTAATGGTAATGTTAAGTAGTCAGGAGCCATAAGATAAAACGGATTTTTAATGGTTTCTGGATTATTAATAATTAGAGCGCCTTGCCCGAAATAATTTAGGACTAATGCAGGAAAAACAAAGCTAAACCAGGTAATTTTAATTGGGTTCCTGCCAAAATGACCCATATCCGCATAAAGTGACTCTGCTCCGGTAACACATAATACGACAGCGCCAAGGGTAATAAAGGCTGTATTAAACTGATTATGGAAAAAATAAAAGGCGTAATAAGGATTTAAAGCATTTAAAACAAAAGGTGCTTGAATAATATTGTATATACCTAAAGCTGCCAGAGTTAAAAACCAGATCAGCATAACTGGCCCAAACATAAAACCCACCGCACCAGTTCCTTTGCTTTGAGCCCAAAATAAACCAAATATAATAATAAGTGTAATTGGGATGATAAATGAATTAAATGCAGGTGTAATTAACTCAATCCCTTCAATAGCAGAGAGAACTGAGATTGCTGGTGTAATCATTCCGTCAGCATAAAACATACAGGCGCCCAACATCCCAATAGTCATGATAACTAATTTTTTTCTTTTTGTTTTAGCATTTCTATTTGCTAAAGACAATAAGGCCATAATTCCACCCTCACCATTATTATTAGCCCGCATAATAAAAGTTATATACTTTATGGATACAATCAAAGCCAAAGACCAGAATATTAGTGACAGTATTCCAAGAACATTTTCGTTGTTTAAGGCAAGAGCATTATCACCAATACTAAAAATTTCCTTAATCGCATAGAGAGGGCTGGTTCCTATGTCACCAAACACCACACCCAATGCAGCTACTGACAGAACAAATAACCCAGTATTTTTTTTATTAGATGACTTCATTTTGATTGGTCTTTTTTGTCTTTAAGGGGGGCGATAATTTTTGCCTGTGTATTACCATGATAAAATTTAATGCTAATTTTATCATCTACGGTTAAGTTTTCGCTGTTATTAATAATTTTTTTATTTTGATCAAAGACAATAGAATACCCTCTTGATAAAATAGTGGTTGGATTGAGGAGGAATAGATTTTGCTGTAACCCAGTGATTTTATTTTTATATCCTTCTAATTTCTTTTCGGCATTAAATTTTAATCTCTTTTTTAAGTTATCAATTAATTCAAGCCGCATTAGAATCTTCCGAGAGGGCGATACCAACCTTCTTTCATAGAAATCCACTTTCTGATATAAATTTTCTATCTTATCCTTAACTATATTACCCATTGTTTTTTTGTAAGAATTTATTTCGCCCAGTATCTTATCAAGACTTTCACTTATGATTTCTGCGGCAGCTGTAGGAGTTGCAGCTCGAATATCTGCAACAAAATCTGCAATAGTAAAGTCTGTTTGATGTCCTACAGCTGAAATAACTGGAATCGTTGAATTAAATATTTCAAAAGCTAAAGCCTCAGAATTGAATGCCCATAAATCTTCAATTGACCCGCCGCCGCGACACAAGATAATTGTATCAACCTCGTTTCTTTCATTAGCAGATTTTAAGGCTTTAATTATTTCTTCGGATGCAGCAACGCCTTGTACTAATGTAGGGTAGATGATAATAGATACCGATTTATTCCTTCTTTTTAGAGTGGAAACAACATCTCTCAAAGCGGCACCATCGGGAGAGGTAATAACGCCAATTGTTCTTGGGTAGGTAAGTAATGTTTTTTTTGATTCAAGATCAAACAAACCCAAAGCCTGAAGTTTAGTTTTTAGTTGGTTAAATTTTTCAAAAAGTGCCCCCATGCCTGCTTGTTGAATAAACTCAATATTGAGTTGATATTCTCCTTTAGCTTCATATAGGCCAACTTGGCATTGAGCTTCAATAAGATCTCCATTTTTTGGAACCCAATTAATTTTTACATTGCTACCTCGAAACATTGCACACTTTACTTGGGCATCATTATCTTTTAATGAAAAATACCAATGTCCAGATGCTGCCGCGATGAAATTTGATACTTCACCTTTAATCCAAATAATATTGAAATTACTCTGCAGGATATTCTTCACTATGCGGTTAAGTTCTGTAACGGAGAATATTTTTTGGTCGTCAATCATTTCTTGATTTATCATGGAGGTGTTTAAATCGTTATTGATCTCATTTATAGTAGGCCAATTATATGTCTTTAATATGGAAAAATAAGCAGAACCATGAAAAATCTCTCCCCATTTTTTAAAGTAAATTTATTTGGGGCAATTATTTCACTTTTGATGATTGGATCAGCAATCTCAATCCAATTAATTTATCAATTAGAACCTTGCCCTCTTTGCATTACGCAGAGAATTATTTTTATTGTTATTGGTTTTATTTTTACCTTATTTCTTTTTATAAAACCTAACCCTTTAAGTCGTATTCTTCATTTATTGATGTTATTTACAGCTACGATTGTAGGGATTATTTTTTCTGGAAAACATATACTGATACAGGCAAAGTGGATTACAGTTCCTGCTGAATGTGGGATAGACTTAGATTATATGTTTGAGAATTTTCCTTTGTCTCAGGCAATTAATTTGCTTTTTAAAGGAACAGGAGACTGCTCAACCATTGATTGGAATTTTTTTGGAATCACTCTTCCACAATTAGCCTTTTTGGGCTACCTATTCATTATGGTGCTTGCAATTATTACTTTTTTAAAGATTAGACAAAATTGAATACCCTTGAATCTACAATAGGAAATACACCGTTAGCCAAATTACAAAGGCTGATATCAAACCCAATGGGGGAGGTTTATTTAAAGCTTGAGGGAAATAACCCTGCGGGGTCTGTAAAGGATAGGCCTGCCTATTCCATGATTTATCATGCCGAGTTAAGGGGTGAAATAAAGCCTGGGGACACCCTCATTGAGGCAACCTCTGGCAATACAGGAATAGCTCTAGCTATGGTAGCGGCTATGAAGGGCTATAAGATGATTCTGATTATGCCTGAAAACCAGTCCATAGAGAGACGACAGACTATGAAGGCGTTTGGTGCGGAATTAGTTCTAACCCCGGCCGAAGGAAGCATGGAATTTGCAAGAGATACCGCAACAAATTTAGCAGCACAAGGCAAAGGATTTATTTTGGATCAGTTTTCTAACCCAGATAATCCAAGGGCGCATTATGAGGGAACAGGCCCTGAAATCTGGAGAGATACAAATAAAAAGATTACTCACTTTATTTCTAGCATGGGCACCACCGGCACAATTGTTGGAACCTCTAGATTTTTAAAAGAAATGAATCCTTCTATCAAAATTATCGGTGTTCAGCCTGAGGAAGGCTCTCAAATTCCAGGCATTAGAAAGTGGCCAGAAGAATACTTACCTAAAATATTTGATCGCAGGAATATTGATGAGATTATTAATGTGAGCCAATTAAATGCTGAGGCCACAACACGATCTCTTGCGAAGCATGAAGGGATATTTTCAGGTGCCTCTACTGGGGGAGCCTTATATGTTGCATTAGATATAGCCAGAAAAAATCCAAAAGCAGTGATTGTTTCTATCGCATGTGATCGTGGAGACCGTTATTTGTCCACTGGAATTTTTCCAGCATAGCTGGAGGGCCAATGGATGCTGATTTGCTAGATTCGATTTTAATTACATCAATAGACCATGAAGGTAGAGGTATTGGTCATCAGAATGATAAAACCTTATTTATTGATAATGCACTAATTAATGAAACTGTTCGCTTTAAAGTATTAAAAAAGAAGAAGAATATACTTTTTGCTCGATCCGAAGAGATCATAAAGGCTTCATCTCAGAGAGTAACGCCGATCTGTACTTCATATGGGGTATGCGGGGGATGCTCTATGCAGCATTTCGAACCATCATCACAGCTCGCATATAAACAAAGAGCCTTTGAGGAAACACTTCGACATGTTGGAAATGTACGACCCGATGTTATTTTGTCACCTATATCTGGACCATCTCATTCATATCGGCATAAAGCTAGATTTCGTGTCAAGTTTGTAGAAAAAAAACAAAAAGTCCTTATTGGCTTTAATGAAAAACAGTCGCATTTTTTGACAGACATGACAGCGTGTTCTGTTATCCCATCTAAAATATCTAATTTACTTGGGCCGCTCCAGTTATTATTTGGCCAACTATCAATTAAAGATCAGATCCCTCAAATTGAGTACGCATCAAATCAAACGCGACATATTTTGGTGATCAGAATATTAAAAGAACTTTCTGATACGGACATTCGGACGCTTCAGTTATTTCAAGAGGCGAACGATATCGAGTTTTGGACCCAAACTAAGGGTTATGAGACTATCCAGCCTATTTTAGAGGTAATGAGCAGGGAAATAATTTATTCAAATACTGAGTTTGGATTAGATTTCTTTTTTCAGCCCACAAGCTTTACACAAATCAACCCATTCATTAATTTAATTTTAATTAGAAGGGCAATGGCATTGTTACAACCTAAGAAAGGCGAAGTTATTTTTGATTTTTTTTCAGGATTAGGAAACTTTACGCTACCTATAGCGACCTTTGGCAGCAAAGTACTTGGAATTGAAGGTGATAGCTATTTGGTTGAGTCTGGCATTAAAAATGCATCTAAGAACAATTTAGATAAGAATGTTAACTTCAAAAAATTAGATTTGTTTAATACTAAAAAAGATGATTTAAAGTTATTGGGAAAAGCAGATAAATGGTTAATCGATCCGCCGCGCGATGGAGCATTAAATCTTATTAATTTAATTAGTGACGACATCCAACCAAAAAAAATTGTTTATATATCATGCAATCCAGCTACTCTAGCAAGAGATGCTCATATACTGGTCACGGAGAAAGGATACAGACTCTCTAAGGCCGGTATCCTAAACATGTTTCCACATACATCCCATGTTGAATCGATTGCGCTTTTTGAGATTAATGAATAGAACGACTCTTCAATCATTACTCATCATCATTTTTAGCTGTTTTTTGATGTTGGGTTGCAATAATAAGCACCACTCTCAGACTGTATATTTCGGTATTGCACAAAAACCACAAACCCTAGACCCAAGATTTTCATCTGACGCAGCCTCAGAAAGGTTGAATAATCTTATTTATACTCCATTAATTTTCTTCAATGATGACTTCTCAATTAGCTCAAATATTTTAGAGATAAATAAAATTTCAAGCAAAATATTTAGCTTTACTTTAAAAAAAAACCCACCAAAATTTCACGATGGTGAGGTTATGGGAGTTGACGATATTATTGCAACGATTAATCATTTAATTGGGCTAAAAACTTCACCTTTTTCTTATGATCTACGGGAAATTAAGCAGATAAAAAAAATATCAAATATTAAATTTGAAGTCTATTTAAGCGCCTCTGACCATAATTTCTTAACAAAGTTATCTTTTTCAATACTACCAAAATCTCTCATTGAGAAGGATCATAATTTTGCATCTAACCCCATTGGCTCAGGTCCTTTTGAATTTCTCTCTGCCAAACCTAATATAAGTGTCCGACGAGTTTTAGATGGTCAGGTTATTGAGTTTGTAGAAATTAAAGACCCAACTGTACGAGTTCTTAAGCTTGTTAATGGCGAGATTGATATACTTCAAAATGATTTACCTTTAGAGTTAATGAACTACCTGATGGAACATGACACGATTAACTGCAAATTAACAGAAGGGGTTAATGTTTCTTATATCGGATTTAACTTTAAGGATCCTTTATTAAAAAATGTAAAAGTACGACAAGCACTATCCTTAGCTATTGATCGCACCTCAATCGTAAATTATTTTTTTAATACCAAGACCCGTCTTGCAACGCAGATACTTCCTCCTGAGCACTGGGCAAGTCAAGATCTTAAAATGAATGAATATAATCCATCTAAGGCTAGAGAGATACTTAGTGAAATTTACCCAAATAAATTAATTCATTTAACTTATAAGACATCCACTGACCCCTTTAGGCTCAAAATTGCTACAATTATTCAAGCGCAGTTAGCTGATGTTGGAATTAACTTAATCATTAAAACTTTAGATTGGGGAACCTACTTCAGTGATATACAGTCAGGAAATTTTCAACTTTATGGGCTTACTTGGGTTGGTATTAGAAACCCAGAGATTTATGAGAAAATATTTTCATCTAAATTTATCCCGCCATTAGGTTTGAATCGTGGCGGGTATTCTGACCCTTCTATGGATCTATATTTGAATGAAGCTAAGATGAGCAATGATTGGTCTGATGTTATTCATACGGCCTATAAAAAAATTGGCTATATACCTTTATGGTATGAGGGAAATTTTGTGGCACATAAAAATTACATAAGTAATTTTGAGATTTACCCCAATGGAAATTGGGATGGTTTAACGTCGGTCAGGAAGGTACTATGAAATATCAGATTATAATCTCCATTAGGTCTCAAAATTTGTTATTAGTAAGCCGTCAGAAGGTCCACTACACATATAAAATTTCATCATCTATGGCTGGTAGCGGCCAATTAAAAGGAAGTTACCAGACGCCCTTGGGCCATCATATTGTTAGAGCGAAGATTGGAGATAATGCTCCTATTTTTACAGTATTTAAAGCAAGAAGGGCTACTGGTAAAGCATGGAGCCCAAAGCTCAATGATGAGTATCCTAACGAGGACTTTATTCTGAGTAGAATTCTATGGTTATCCGGAAAAGAAAAAGGCCTCAATCGCTTGGGAAATTTTGATTCTATGCAAAGATTTATTTATATTCATGGTACTAACGAGGAGAATTTTCTAGGCTCCCCAGCGTCACATGGTTGTATAAGAATGGCAAATCAGGATGTTATATCACTTTACAATCTTGTAGATGTAGGCACAGACGTATTTATTAATGAGGAGTAATTTTATCCAGAGGTTATTCTTAACCATACTTCAATTGTTAGGTATTTTTACAATTACTTTTTTATTGCTTCATCTGATACCGGGTGACCCTATTCAGGTGATGCTTGGAGAGTCTTCTTCATTAGCGGACCAGAATATATTACGCTCCCAGTTAGGCCTAGACCAACCAATTTATGCGCAACTATGGACGTCTTTATCTCAGATTGCTCATGGGGACTTTGGACTTTCAATTATTAATCAAGAGCCTGTTATTGATCGGTTGATTGTGGCAATTAAGAATACTTATAGACTTGCAGTTTTTGCTCTTTTAATTGCAATATTCGTAGGTCTTAGTGCTGGAATTTTTGCAGCTAAATATAGGGACACAATAATTGATAAAATTATTATTAACTTGAGCTTAGCATTTATTTCTGCCCCACATTTCTTTTTAGGACCGCTATTAATTTTATTATTTTCGATATGGCTAGGCTGGCTTCCTGTAAGTGGAATGACATCATCTACTTCGATTATTTTACCTGCATGTACTTTGGCATTAGGTCTTTTAGCGGTCATCATTAAAATGACAAGAAATTGTATGATTGAATTGCTCGATTCTGATGTTGTAAGAACTGCTAGAGCAAAAGGGCTTGATGAATGGGACGTCATTATCCATCATGTTTTCCGTTTAGTCTTAATGCCAATTGTGACTATTATTGGATTGCAGTTTGGGTCATTATTATCTGGAGCTGTTATTACCGAAACTCTCTTCGGATGGGAGGGGCTTGGTAAACTGCTAGTTGAATCAATACAAACTAGAGATTATCCAATAACTCAAGCTTGTATTTTTATTATTGCATTATCTTATATTGCCATTAATTTATTAACTGAGTTTATGTATGAATTAGTAGATCCTAGAGTAAGGTTAAAGTGATATGAATGTATTGGCTAAAATTATAATTATATTTTGGATTTCAGCTTTCCTGGTCAAATATTTTCTGGGTGGCAACCCTTACCATATGGATCTTACTGCTATTCTTTCAGCCCCAAACTCAGGAGATTGGTTTGGAAAAGATGATTATGGTAGATCTATATTCTTTAGGCTCATAGATGGATTTAAGAACTCGGTTGAAATTATTTTTTTTGTGACCATTTTTACATCAACAATTGGTATCACTATAGGAACGTTAGCTGGATATTTTGGTGGTAAATTTGACGCAATTATTACATTTGTTATTAATTTATTTATGTCATTTCCTGGAATATTACTTGCCATTGCTTTTGCGGCAATGTTATCACCAGGTAAAATTAATTTAATTATTGCTTTATCAGTTGGTGGTTGGGTTGGATATGCAAGGCTTGCAAGAGGACAAACTTTATTAGTGAAGAATTATGATTTTGTAATAGCATCTGAATCAATGGGGAGCTCTCACTCCCGGAAAATTACTCAACATATTCTGCCAGCTCTTCGAACTCCATTGATTGTTGAAGGAACATATGCAATAGCAGGGCTTATTATTGCGGAAGCAAGCCTATCATTTTTAGGTCTAGGGATTCAGGCGCCAAATGCCTCATGGGGATCAATGATGAGAGATAGCGTAAGCTATCTTTTAGTTGCCCCACATTACTCTACTCTTGTGGGGTTGAGTATTATGTCCTTGGTTTATTGTGTGAACCTTACTGGTGATTATTTAGATCAATATTGGGATATTAAAAAAGGCCAACTCTGAAAAAAATACATTATAAATATTATGATTTACTAATGGCGGCATTTGTAATTGTATTAATTACATCCAACATCATAGGCCCAGCAAAAATATCTCAAATTGATATGCCAGTTATCGGCACTATCACTTTTGGTGCTGGCGTTATTTTTTTCCCATTATCGTTTATCTTTGGCGATATCCTTACGGAGGTTTACGGATATTCTGCGTCTCGAAGAGTTATTTGGGTTGGCTTTATTGGTCTTGGCTTTGCTTCACTTATGGCATGGACTATAGTAGCCTTGCCCCCGGCTCCTTATTGGGACAATCAAGAGGTTTATGAGGTTGCATTTGGTTCGGTTTGGAGAGTTGCGTTAGCTGGTATGGTTGCTTTCGCTGCAGGAGAGTTTGTCAATTCATACGTAATGGCAAAAATGAAGATTTGGACAAAAGGAAAGCGTCTATGGACTAGAACAATTGGATCTACCATCTTTGGGGAGGGCGTTGATTCAATAATATTCTATCCGTTAGCTTTTTATAATTCTGGGGTTATTCCAAATGACAAGTTATTACTCGTCGTACTTGCTCAATTTTTAGCTAAAACACTTGTTGAGATAATATTTACCCCGGTAACTTATGCCGTAATTAAATTTTTAAAAACTCATGAAAAGATTGATTTTTATGATAATAAAACTAACTTTAATCCATTTACTTTGAAAGAATAGTCGAATCTATGACCTGTTTGATGATTGATATTGAGGGGTTTGAATTAAAATCCGCGGATATTAGAAGAATTAGACACCCTCTTGTGGGAGGGGTTATTCTTTTTTCTCGAAACTTTGATGGCCAAGACCAGCTTAATGACCTTATTCTAGCCGTTAGAGAAATTAGAAAAGATTTTCTTATTGCGGTTGACCATGAAGGTGGAAGGGTGCAGCGATTTAGAGAGACCTTTACTGCTTTACCAGACATGAATTTTATTGGTCAAATTTTCGATCAAGACAAAAGTAAAGCAAACAAAATAGCCCGATCGGTAGGATGGGTAATTGCTAAAGAACTTGGGGCTGTTGGCATTGATTTCAGTTTTACACCAGTTTTAGATATAAATTATGGGGCAAGCTCTATTATTGGCAATCGTTCATTTCACAGCAATATAGAGCCCATTATTAATTTATCTGCTGCCTTGCATGAAGGTTTGAATTATGGCGGAATGCAAGGGGTAGGAAAGCATTTTCCAGGGCACGGCTACATAAAAGCCGATACCCACCTAGAAACTGCTATTGATTCTCGTTTATTCGATGAAATAAGAAATAGCGATATGAGGGTCTTTGAATCCTTAATTAAAGTAGGATTATTTGGCGTTATGCCATCACATGTTATCTACTCTGCTTGCGACTCAAGACCTTCAGGACTGTCTAGCTTCTGGCTTCAAGAGCAGCTCAGGGAGAGCCTAGGATTTAATGGGGCGATTTTTAGTGATGATATGAGTATGAATGCAGCCGTTTTATGTAGCGATAATATAACTGATAGAGTTTTGATGGCCTTGAATGCTGGTTGTGATATGGTTCTGGTTTGTAATTCACCGAATGATGTTGATTCACTTTTAGATAATTTGGATTGGAGTGTTCGTCAAAACTCAGTGTCTCGATTATTAAATATGAAATTAAATTTTGAAAAAAATAAAGTAACAATCTATGATGAATCCTCATTAAAGGAAGTGCAGGTATTTATTAAAAATATTACAAAATAATGAAATATTTTAGAGAAGTGCTTGAAACTTTTAGGGATTATCCCTATCCTATTAAATGTAATCTTAACAACTAAAAGGAATTAAAGAGTTATGCAAAATAATATGAATATTGCTTCTAATTCATCAGCTTTAACTAGCGCTAATAAGGTATTAAGGAATACTTATGCATTATTAGGGGTATCACTATTTCCAACAGTCATAGGCGCGATCATTGGTATGAGCATGAACTTTAGTTTTGCTCAAACAAGTCCAATTATTTTTACGTTATGTGTATTGGCTGGCATCTTTGGTATGTTCTTCCTTATTCAAAAAAATCGTAATAACAGCATGGGAGTAGTTTTTCTTCTTGGCTTAACATTTCTTCTCGGCATTATGCTCGGACCAATTTTACAAGTTGCATTTAGTATGAGCAATGGCGGTCAAATTGTAAGTCTAGCAGCAGGAGGAACGGGCGCAATATTTCTAACGCTCGCTGGTATTGCTACAACCTCAAAAAGAGACTTTTCTTCGATGGGAAAATTTTTAATGATTGGCTTAATTCTTTTGATTTTAGCCTCATTAGCAAATATGTTCTTTCAGATACCAGCTATGTCATTAGCTATTTCATCTATTGCGGTTCTGATATTTTCAGGTTTTATTTTGTATGACGTGAATCGTATCGTTAGAGGCGGGGAAACAAATTATATTATGGCAACCCTAGCGCTTTATATGAATATTTATAATTTATTCGTTAATTTATTACACTTATTAATGGCATTAATGGGTAATAGGGACTAGAAATTTAATTTTAAAAAAAACCGCGATTTAGTCGCGGTTTTTTTTTATTCTTTTTACTTTGAAAAATTCCTGAAGCAAGTCTTTAGACTCTTCCTCTAAAATCCCACCATTAACATGACAATGATGATTTAAACTTTTATTTCCTGCTAGGTTAATTTTCCCTCCACACGCCCCAGTTTTTTTGTCCCATGCTCCAAAAAATAATCTTTTAATTCGCGCATGAAAAATAGCACCCATACACATTATGCAGGGCTCTAACGTTACATAAAGGTCACAATCAATTAAGCGATAATTTTTTAGGTAATTTGATGCCTCTTGGATAGCAATCATTTCCGCGTGTGCTATTGGGCTGTTTGAAGATATTGTTTTATTTCTACCTATACCTATTATTTTTTTCTCATAAACAACAATTGCTCCAACGGGGACCTCATCATTAAAAAATGCTTCTTTTGCCTGATAAATTGCTTTGCCCATGTACCTTTCATTTTCATTATCAGCAAGCATTTTTAAGGGTCCTATAATAAATGAATTAAAATCTTCTTGAATGTCTATAGATTAACTATAATTTGTTTACAGGAGATTCACAATTGATCAAATATTTTTTTTACACTTCACTATTATTTTGTAGTGCTATCTATGCAAATGAGAGTTATAAAATTGATCCTGAGCATAGCTTTGCTAATTGGAAAATTCGTCATGTGGTAGCCATGACATCTGGTACTGTTCCAGATATTAATGGGATTATCGACATTAATCGTCAGAACATTAGCCAATCTCTAATTGAGGTTAGGATTAATTTATTAGGGATTAATAGTAACCATAAAAAAAGAGACGAACATATAAAAGAGAAAAAATTTTTAGATGTTGAAAACTTTTCAACCGCTATATTTGTTAGTACTAAAATAGAGTCTTCTGACAACCAATCTGGCATTATAACAGGCGAACTAACCCTTCATGGCATATCAAAAATAATTTCCATGCCCTTTAAAGTCCTTGGTTTTGGAGACGACCCCTGGGGGGGTTACAGAGTTGGTATAGAGGTAAATACTTCTATTTTATCTACAGACTTTGGCTATACATGGGCAGAAAATAATTCTGCATTAGGCAATGAAGTTATACTTGAATTTTTAATTGAAGGAATTAAACAGTAAATGCAAAAACCGGCCACCACTGAAGTACCTATTGATCAATTAATTTCAAATCGTTGGAGTCCAAGAGCTTTCAATTCTGAGTTTGTTATTGATAAAAAATCGATATTGTCATTATTCGAGGCAGCTCGATGGGCTCCATCATGTTATGGTGATCAGCCATGGAAATTTATTTTATTTCAAAAAGAAGATATTACTCCGTGGGTTAGCGCGCTTAACTGTCTCTCGGTGGGAAATCAAAATTGGGCCATGGACGCATCAATATTAATTGTGGTATGCGCTAATAAGTTATTCGCCCATAATAACGAACCAAATCGATGGTCTCAATATGATACAGGGGCGTCGGCTGAAAATATATGCTTACAAGCTCTAAGTTTAGGCTTCGCTGCTCATCAAATGGGTGGCTTTGATGAGATTAAAATAAGAAACTTATCGAATATTCCTGAGCAATTTGATATCCTGTCAGTAATAGCAGTTGGAAAACCTCTTGATGAGGGAGTATTTTCTCAAGAACAAAAAGACAGAGAGCTTCTTCCAAGAAAGAGGAAATTGCTTAATGATATATATTCTAATAATAAATGGTAATAACGAAGGATAGACATGACAAATTTAGTAATACTAACAAAAGAGAATTTTAAGGAAACAATCGAGACTAACCCATTCATCATAGTTGACTTTTGGGCGCCTTGGTGTGAGCCTTGTGTCAATTTTACTCCAGTATTTGAGGCCGCAGCAAAGAAAAATAATGATATTATTTTTGGCATGGTCAATACTGAAGAGGACCCGGAAATTGCAAAATATTTTCAGGTTGAAAAAATTCCTGGGATGCTTGTAATTAGAGACCGCGCAGGAATTCATGCTCAGGTTGGTGAAATTGGAGCTCCGGCATTGGATGAGATCATTAAATGGGCTCGGGAATTTGATATGTCAACTATTGAAGACTATTACAAGAAACAAAATAATAATGAGTTTAATTAATAGTATTTTTTAGATATTTAAGGGGGTCGATGGATTTACCCCCGTCTCTAACTTCAAAAATTAGCTTTACCTGTTCTGTTGCTGACTTACCCATTGTTCCTATTGTTTCGCCAGCATTAATTATTTGGCTCTCTTTTACCAGAATTTCATTTTGATTGCCGTAGATGGTTAATAAACCATCATCATGTTTTACAATAACAAGCTTTCCGTACCCTTTTAAATCTTCGCCCGCGTAAATTACTTTTCCCTTTGTTACAGCTCTAATTTCTTGGCCTAATTGGCCTTCAATTTCAATGCCCTTTGCTCCTGAGGCAATATCAAATTTTGAGGTAATTTTACCATCAGTTGGATTTAGCCATATATTGGATAACTTCTCTTTTTTAGTAATAATTCTATTCGTTTTATTTAATGATTTTGGTGTATAAATTTCACGAATAACTTTGGGGTCAGTAACTCTAACAGGACCAATAATTGCAGACTCTTCTATTATCTTATTACCTTGGTCCAATGGAATTGTTTCAACCTCATTGAGCAATATGGGCTCTTGTTCCGGGATTGCCTTTGATTTTCTTAGTAAATCGAGCCTAATAATGTCACCTTTTTTTATCTCATAGGGCTTCTTAAGTCCATTGGCTGTTGCTACATCTTTATAGTTAAAACCACACATTATACTTATACTGAACAATGTTTCACTTGCTTTAACTTTATAGATATCAGGGCACTTTTCACCTTTTTCTTTTGTAGTTACTGCCTGACTATCAACGGGCACAGGAATTTTTGAAGCACAGCCAGAGAATAGAATGGCGATGACAATTATCACAATATTATTTTTTTTATTCATTCTTTAACTATTTTACCCATTGTTTTAGAGGATCAATTTCTTTGTAATTTGTTAAGTCTGATTGGATTGGTGATATTGAAACATAATTTTCCTGTATTGCATAAAAGTCAGTGCCCGGACCCCCATCATTTGGCTCACCAACAGCTCCTACCCAATATAAATTATTACCATTTACATCTGTTTTTTTAATTGCTGATTCGGCTTCATGTCTTTTCCCAAGCCTAGTAACACTAAAGCCTTTTATCTCTGAATAAGGAATGTCAGGAACATTGATATTTAACAGCAGTGCATCTCTAGACCCCTCTTTAGTTTGCTTGTCAATTAGATCTAAAACTACTCGGGCTGCTGTTTCAAAATTTTTAGGATCTGATTTACCCATAGATACTGCGTAGGAAGTAATTCCTAGAAGGTATCCTTCCATAGCCGCTGCAACAGTTCCGGAGTAGATAGTGTCATCACCCATATTTGGCCCATCATTAATACCAGAAATGACCATATCAGGCTTAAATGGTATTAAACCAGTTAATGCTATATGTACACAGTCTGTTGGTGTTCCATCTACTGAGTAAACGTTAGGACCTATTTCTTTGACGCATATGGGTTTATCTAGCGTTAGTGAGCTACTAGCCCCACTTCTATTTCTATTAGGAGCAACGACAACAACATCGGCAATTTTTTTTAGGTGACTTACAAGAGTGTTTAGTCCTGGTGAAAAGTACCCGTCGTCATTTGAAACAAGAATTTTCATAATTACCTAGTTTTTTTACAATAAAAAATTGAACAAAGAAAAAATGATAGTGATAAAATTAATTGCCCTAGAGCAAAATCTCTAGAGGGGCTTATTTCACTATAGAAGCGAACGACACCCTCTATAAAAAAAATCATAATTAGCATGCTTGACCATTGAAAAGTGTACCTATCTTTTTTGAGGATACCAATTAACGGAACCACTAAGACCATTGATTTTAAAATTAACCAAGTGGGCTTATTATGAATAGGATTAAATCCTGCCTCCCAAAAAATATTTAAAAAAATTAAGGAAACCAAACTAATGGATGCCCCTAAATATAAATCATTTGCTGTTAAGTTTTTTTGCAATTTCTGCAAGTCTTACTCCCTGGGTAATGCATATGCTTTTCTCGTCATCTGAAATCGGACTATTATTTTTTTCTCCGCCGATATGGCTTGCACCATAGGGTGTGCCCCCACCTTTTGTGTTTGATAGCGATGGAGTGGAATAGGGGACTCCAACTAATACCATCCCCAAATGAAACAGTGGAAGTTGCATGCTTAGAAGGGTGGATTCGTTCCCTCCATGCATTGATCCTGATGAAGTGAATACACAAGCAGGCTTATTCTCAAGTGCACCTTTTATCCATGCTGATGTCGCTAAGTCTAAAAAATACTTTAGGGGCGCCGCCATATTACCAAATCGTGTGGGACTTCCGAGAGCAAGGCCTGAGCAGGTTTCTAGGTCTTCTAATGTTGCAAAGAGGGATCCTGATTCAGGGATCTCATTTTTAGAGCTAGTAGTTTCAGGGTAAACCTCGGGAACTGTTCTTATTTTTGCTGTTACTCCCTCAACGGAATTAATGCCTCGTCCTATTAAAGAAGCCATCTCTTTAACAGACCCACCTTTAGAATAATAGAGCACTAAAATCTCAGGCATTTTAGATTTCTTTAGCTAAATGAATGGCTATCCCTAAATAAGTTTGAGGTGTTAGTTCTAACAAATAATTTTTATCAGCTTCGGGTATTTCCAGAGTGTTTATAAATGTATGGAGCATCTTTTTATTTATGTTTTGAGATCCTCTGGTTAATTCTTTTAATTTTTCATAAGGATTGCTGACACCATTTTTTCTCATTACAGTTTGTATTGGCTCTGCTAAAATTTCCCAAGAACCTTCCAGGTCTGCGTTAATTTTTTCTTGATTTACTTCAATTTTACCCAGACCCTTAATACAGGATTTGTAGGCTATAAGGCTGTATCCTAGGGCTAAACCAATGTTTCTTAATACGGTGGAGTCTGTTAAATCTCTTTGCCAGCGAGATAATGGAAGTTTTTCAGCCAAATGACTAAGTATGGCATTTGAAAGCCCTAAATTACCTTCCGAATTTTCGAAATCAATGGGATTTACTTTATGTGGCATGGTTGACGAACCAACCTCACCCTTTAACGTTCTTTGGGTAAAGTATGCGTTAGAAATATAACTCCATAAATCACGATTTAAATCAATAAGAATAGAATTAACTCTAATTACCGAATGGAAAAGTTCTGCCATAAAGTCATGAGGCTCTATTTGTGTTGTGTATGTGTTTTGTTTTAACCCTATGGACTCAATAAATTTTTTAGAAAAACTATGCCAATCTTTTTTTGGGTATGCTGATAGATGAGCATTATAATTTCCAACAGCCCCATTCATCTTTCCGAGGTAATCCTGCTTAGAAATTATTTCTATTTGCCTTTTAAGGCGAGATGAAACATTTGCAAATTCTTTTCCCAGGGTTGTTGGGCTGGCTGTTTGTCCGTGAGTTCGAGCAAGCATTGGAGTTGCTGCATATAGCTTTGCTTTGGTTGATAAATCATCATTTAAAGTATGCATTGTTGGAATCATTACTTGCTCCATTCCTTCTTTAAGCATTAAAGCATACGACAAGTTATTAATATCTTCTGATGTACAAGCAAAATGTATAAACTCAGAAACAACTTGAATTTCTGGGTTAGATTTAAGGTGGTCTTTTAGCCAATACTCGACAGCCTTAACATCATGATTGGTATTTTTTTCTATTGCTTTTATAGACTCAGCATTTTCTAAAGAGAAGTTCTGGGAAATCGACTTAAGCTCTTCTATGGTGGCGTTAGTAAAGTTTGGAACTTCTTTTATTTCACTGTCTTCACTTAATGAAATAAGCCATAAAATCTCAATTTTGACTCTATTTTTAATAAGTCCAAATTCACTGAAGATTGGTCTAAGGCTATCGGCTTGAGAGGAGTATCTTCCGTCAATGCTTGATAGTGAATCTAATGCAGAGGCCATAATTATCTTTTAATAACGTAGGATGGTATTTTACCTGATTTAAATGATCTTAAGAAGATATGCTAATTGCTTTGGGAAATCTTTTTTTTCATTTAAGATGAGAATCTAAATACATTAAATATGAAAAGAATTTAAAAAATGTTAGAAGATTATTTGAATCACAAGACTGATCGTGAAAAAAATGGCCTTCCTGCGTTACCTCTAAACTCCAAACAGACAGCTGATTTAGTTGAGCTTCTAAAAAACGATAATGCCGTAAATGTTGATTTTTTAATTGACCTTCTTACTGAGCATGTTCCTGCCGGAGTGGATCAGGCGGCATTTGTAAAAGCAGCCTTTTTAACTGATATTGCAAACAATAAGACTCTAATTCCCTATATTACCCCGGAAAAATCTATTGAATTATTAGGGACTATGCTTGGGGGATATAACGTTCAGTCCTTGGTAGCACTACTGAGTACAGATCAGGCGGAGAATGCTGTCAAAGCCTTATCAAAAACAACGCTTATTTTTGATGCATTTTATGATATTCAAAAACTCTACGAGAATGGCAATCCTTATGCAGCTTCTTTATTGGGTGCGTGGGCAAATGCCGAGTGGTTTTCTTCGAGAAAAGCTATTCCTAATTCAATCAAGGCTGTAGTTTTTCGTGTAGATGGAGAGACTAATACAGATGATCTTTCCCCAGCTCAAGAAGCATGGTCTAGAGCGGATATTCCATTGCATGCCTTGTCTATGCTACAAAATAAAATGCCTAGCGCAATTGAAGAAATTAAAATATTAAGAGAAAAAAATTTACCGATTGCGTATGTAGGCGATATTGTTGGAACAGGGTCATCAAGAAAGTCAGCCATCAACTCCCTTCAATGGTATTTAGGTAAAAAAATTCCTTTTATTCCGAATAAGCACTCAGGAGGCATTATTTTGGGTGGGAAAATTGCTCCTATTTTCTTTAATACGGCTGAGGACTCAGGGGCTCTGCCAATTGAATGTGACGTTTCTAGAATGAAGACGGGAGATGTTATAGAGATTGACCTTGTTAAAAAATGCATTTATCTGAACGATGAAATTTTATCTAAATTTAATATTACACCTATAACAATTCTTGATGAGCTTAGATCTGGAGGCAGAATTCCTCTGATTATTGGCAGAGAATTAACTGAAAAAGCACGAGCAATTTTAAAATTACCAAAGTCTAATGCCTTTATTAATGTTATTCCTCAAGATAAAGCAAATAAATCTGGTTATACACAAGCTCAAAAAATTGTTGGTAAAGCATGTGGGGTTGAAGGAATTCGGCCTGGGATTTATTGTGAGCCTAAGATTACGACGGTTGGCTCTCAAGATACAACCGGAGCAATGACAAGAGATGAGCTAAAAGAGTTGGCGTGCTTAGGGTTTAGTGCTGACTTAGTAATGCAAAGTTTTTGTCACACAGCTGCCTATCCAAAACCAGTAGATATTGAACTGCAACATACCTTACCAGACTTTATTAGTAGCAGAGGGGGAGTTTCTTTAAAAGCAGGTGATGGAGTAATTCATTCATGGTTAAATAGAATGATACTGCCAGATACCGTCGGAACAGGAGGCGACTCGCATACTAGATTTCCTATTGGTATTTCATTTCCTGCTGGCTCAGGACTGGTGGCATTCGCTGCGGCCCTTGGAGTGATGCCTCTTGATATGCCAGAATCAGTCTTAGTTAAATTTAGCGGAAATTTACAACCTGGAATTACATTAAGAGACCTAGTAAATGCCATCCCTTATTTCGCAATTAAAGAAGGGCAATTAACTGTAGGAAAGCAAGGTAAGAAAAATATTTTTAATGGGCGAATTATGGAAATAGAAGGCTTGCCAGATTTGAAGGTAGAACAAGCTTTTGAATTTTCTGATGCATCAGCTGAGCGATCAGCTAATGGGTGTACTGTTAAGTTGAATAAAGCCCCAATTATTGAATACCTAAACTCAAATATTGCCCTGATGAATAATATGATCGAAGCAGGTTATCAGGATAAAAGATCCCTGCAAAGAAGAATAGAAAATATGAATAAATGGTTGGAGTCTGGAGAGTTGCTAGAGGCTGACTTAAATGCTACATATGCATACACATTAAATATTAATTTAAATGAGATAACTGAGCCCTTAATTGCGTGCCCTAATGACCCAGATAACATTAAAACATTATCAGAAATTGAAAATGATCAAATTGATGAAGTTTTTATAGGTAGCTGTATGACCAATATCGGTCATTACAGAGCGGCAGCAAAAGTTTTAGAAGGCCACGGTAAAATAAAAACAGTTCTATGGGTTGCTCCTCCAACAAGAATGGATGAAAAACAGCTAATAAAGGAAGGGGCTTACAATATTTTTAAAGAGGCTGGCGCTAGAACTGAGATACCTGGTTGTAGTTTATGTATGGGTAATCAAGCACGCGTTGAGGATAATGCAAAAGTTTTTTCAACAAGCACTCGAAACTTTGATAACCGAATGGGTAAGGATGCCCAGGTTTATCTTGGATCAGCAGAGCTGGCAGCATTTTGCTCGCTCTTAGGATATATTCCAACAAAGAATGAGTACCTCACTTTAATGGCAAACAAAATTAATCCTTTTAGTAGTGACATTTACACCTACCTTAATTTTGATCAAATGCAGGACTATAATTCAAAAAAAGTTATTGAAATCAATCATATATAATAGATTATGGTATGGAATACAATATCAATTGTAAAAAATGTAGTCGATTAAATAACTTCCTTATTCAAACCAAAAAAAGGTACCCAAGTTATTTCTGTAAGCCTATACCAAGTTTTGGAGATAGAAATCCAGCGCTCCTAATAGTCGGGCTAGCTCCAGGAATGCATGGTGCAAACAATACGGGGAGACCATTTACAGGCGATTATGCAGGTCTATTGCTCTATAAGACATTGTTTAAATTTGGACTTGCAAGTAAGTCGACGTCAGTATCACCTAATGATGGCCTTATACTAAAAAATTGTAGAATCACCAATGCAGTTAAATGCCTTCCACCGGAAAATAAACCAACACTAAATGAAGTAAAAAATTGCAACTCATTCCTTAAGAATGAGGTGAGTAATTTGCCAAATAATTCAATAGTGCTTGCATTAGGATTGGTAGCGCATAATGCATTATTAATAACATTTGGCTGCCAAAAAAATAAATATAAATTCTCTCATAGTGGTCGACATGTCCTTCCAAATGGATTAATTTTATATAATAGTTATCACTGTAGTCGTTACAACACACAAACAAAAAGACTGACAGAAAAAATGTTTCAAGATGTTTTTTTACTAATCAAAAATGAAATGGAGATCTAAAATGCCTTATATTAATATCAAGCTTGCTGGAAATTTAAACCAAAATCAGAAGCAAGAAATTGCTAAAGAGATAACAGATTTAATGCAAAGAGTTGCTAATAAACCTCCTTCATATACATACATAGTTTTTGATGAGGTTAAGTCTGAAAATTGGTCGATTGGGGGAAATTTGCTAGGCTAGTCAGTGAAAGATCTTAAAAGTCTTGTAAGTAATTTTCCTAGTTTGCCAGGAGTTTATCGAATGATAAATTCCAGTCAAGAAGTTATATATATTGGTAAAGCAAAGAATTTAAAAAAAAGAGTCACTTCATATCTCTCTAGGACCCATGAAAGTCCGCGGACTAAAATTATGGTAGGCAATATAGACCATATTGAAATTACCATCACTAATACTGAAGCAGAAGCATTAATTCTTGAGAATAATTTAATTAAGAAATTTATGCCACGTTATAATGTTATTTTCCGAGATGACAAGTCATACCCTTACTTAGCTGTCACTGGCGATCAGTATCCGAGAATTAAATTTCATAGGGGCATTCAAAGAAATGATTCTCAATATTTTGGACCATTCCCAAATACAAACGCTGTTCGAGAGAGCATTCACTTACTTCAAAAAGTCTTTATGCTCAGAACCTGCGAGAATTCAATCTTTAAAAATAGGACCAGACCCTGTCTTGAACACCAAATTAAGAGGTGCACAGCACCATGCGTTGGCTTAATAACTGAGTTGGATTACAAAAATGATACTAAACAAGCTGTACTTTTTTTAAATGGTAAAGATAATGAGGTAATTAAAAACTTGTCGAACAAAATGAATGAGTATTCTGAGGCACACGATTATGAGAAAGCAGCAACTTATAGGGACAGAATACAGAGCCTCAGGCAGATTAGGCTCAAACAATTTGTGAGTGACTTTAGTGAGGATGATGCTGACGTAATTGCCTCATCGGTCTCGTCTGGCCTTATTTGTATTAATGTCGTTATGATAAGAGCAGGGCGGCATCTTGGGGATAAAAGTTTTTTTCCAAAAAACCACAACCAATCAGTGGAAATAAATATTATTGAGACATTTCTTACGCAATATTACGACAATAATATTCCACCACCAGTTATCGTCATCGAAGAAAAAGTTGATAAAGATTTAATTAAAAATTTTTTCCAGCTCAAAAGCTTTCCTGAGGTTAAGATAATATCTAGGATTATTGGAGATAAAAGAAACTGGCTCTCCATGGCTAAAAAAAATGCCGAGATCGCTGCTCAGCAAAAAAATGTATTAAAATCTAATCAAGCAGCTCGACACGCAGAGCTTAATAAATTACTTCCTTTTTCTAGGACTATAAATCGCATTGAATGCTTTGATATCAGCCATACAATGGGGGAGAATACAGTAGCCTCCTGCGTTGTTTATGATAAATTTAGCATGCAGAATAAAGACTATCGAAGATACAATATTAAAAATATTACTCCAGGTGATGACTATGCAGCCATGAGAGAAGTTTTAACTCGCCGATATACAAAGATGGTCAGTGAGGATGCATTAAAGCCAGACTTAATATTAATTGATGGTGGTAAAGGACAATTCAGTATTGCCAAAGAGGTTATTGATGAAATTGGTATGGAAGATACTTTTCTAGTCGGTGTTTCAAAAGGCGTGGAAAGAAAAGCAGGCAAAGAAAAGCTCATAATGGGCAACAATAAAGTACTCAGCAATATTGACGAAACAAACCTTGGATTTCATTTGATACAACAAATAAGAGATGAAGCACACAGGTTTGCAATTGCTGGACATAGAGCCCGAAGAGCGAAAACTCGCCTTTCTTCATCGGTTGAGGATATTGAAGGAATCGGATCAAAAAAAAGAAAAAGCTTACTTGCATATTTTGGTGGCCTTGAAGGCATTAAAAAGGCTAATATTGACGAATTAATTACAGTTGAGGGAATTGATACCCAGCTCGCAGAAAAGATTTACAATTATTTTCACTAGCTGAGCTATATTAAATGACATATAACATACCAAATACATTAACTATGTTTAGGATTGTATTAATCCCGTGCTTAGTCCTAATTTTTTACATCCCAGAAAACCTTCTGTCAATTGAACTTCAAAATCTTGTTGCAACTATAGTATTTGTGATTGCAGCCATAACTGATTGGCTTGACGGCTACCTTGCAAGAAAATTAAATCAAACATCTACCTTCGGAGCTTTTTTTGATCCAGTTGCCGATAAATTGATAATAATCGCTTCATTGTTAATTCTGATTGATCTTGGAAGGCTTGATGTACTAATTGGTCTGGTTATTATCGGAAGGGAGTTTGCCGTAAGTGCTCTTAGAGAGTGGATGGCTACTGTTGGTAAGCCTGGAAGCATTGCTGTTGCTTTCATTGGTAAATTAAAAACAACGTTTCAGATGATTGCGATTCCGTTTCTTTTGTATGATCATAATATTCTTTTTATACCGATTGCATTAATAGGTGAACTCTTAATTTACATCGCAGCACTTTTAACTATCTTATCGATGTTCTATTACATTAAGGAAGCGATGAAGATCATTAGAAATAGGCATTAATAACCTTGTGCTCAATGTTCTTGATTGACACGGATGTAAAAATCGATAAAATACTGCCTTCGTATGCGGGAATAGCTCAGCTGGTAGAGCGATACCTTGCCAAGGTATAGGTCGCGAGTTCGAACCTCGTTTCCCGCTCCAGATAATATAAGCAAGGGGGAGTCAATATTGTCTCCCCCTTTTGTTTAGGAAGATATGGCGCGTTAGCAAAGTGGTTATGCAGCGGCCTGCAAAGCCGTAGACGCCGGTTCGATTCCGGCACGCGCCTCCAAAATCATTACTTTATGAAAGTAATGATAAAATACAGGTTATGCCCGGGTGGTGAAACTGGTAGACACAAGGGACTTAAAATCCCTCGACTTCGCGGTCGTGCCGGTTCGATTCCGGCCCCGGGCACCAATTTAATTAATGGACAATAAAGAATTAAAAGAAATTAAACTTACCTTGCAACAGATACATAAAACATTACATTATGTTTTTTTACTCGTTGCTTTCTTTGCGTTGTTATATTTTATTTTATTATTCATTACAATCTCTAACTAACCATTGAATCTAAATCTAACGTTAACCTCAGATTCAATTTTTAATCATCCAGACTTTGAGAAAATTGTTTCTCAAGGAAATATAACCTTTAAGGTGGCATCCTACGAAACCCTTGTATGTGAGGATTTTGGGATTAGAAAGCAAATAGATTTTCCTGTTGCTGCCATTGAGTCGTTTAAGAAAAAATCTGACCCCAGTAATTTTATTTTAAAGGCAACCCCCTGTTACTTTTCATTACAGAAAGATCACTATCGATTTGAAAAAAATATTGAGAATGATATTTTAAAAATTGATTTAGAGGATCTATGTAATAAATTAAATAAAAATTTTTCAAATAATCACCAATCATTTTTTGTTGAAAGTAATAAGCTCTTTTTTCAGTCAAGTAAAAATATTAATATAGCGACGTACTTTCCTGGAGAGATTAATCAAATTGAAGAGAGAAAGTTTTTACCATACGGGCAGGATGCACTTAAATGGCATAGTTTTATTAATGAGTTGCAGATGTTTCTTTATAGCGATCCTGTAAATAAAAAAAGAGAACAAAACAATCAGTTACCAATAAATACTATATGGTTTTCAGGTGGAGGGACCTTCCCAGAGAAGATTAAAAGCCCCTTAACCGGACTGGCAATTACTAATTCTAACTTAATAAATAAACTATCCGAATCTACCAATACTTTTAAGGTTCAAGAATTTAATTCTAGCGCCAAAAATCCATTTAGCAATGCTCAGTATATTTATTATGAACTGCCTTATGACGATAAAAAAAATGACGAATTATTGACAGCTATATCAAGCTCATTCAACAACGGTATTATTAAGCAACTAATTATTAGAATATGTATTGGCCATGTCTGTTTATTGACCGAGGTAACTAGATTAACAAAATTAAAATTCTGGAAGAGAGAGGTTTCTCTTATTAAGTTATTCAATGAATATTATTAAAAGAAAAATTAAGCAGGAACTAAAGGAATTACTTGTCAGTTTAGGCTTTGATTCTAAACTCGCCGCGCTATACTCATCACGCGATATTTCATCTGTTGAAGACATTACTTACCAACTAGATAAATTGATACCTCCATCATTGATGTTTTCAATAAGTACTTCTGCTGCATTTTTAGCTGATCACATTGACAATAATAATAAAATTATTATTATTGGGGATTATGATGCTGATGGTGCAACTGCTACAGCATGTGGCATATTAGGACTGAAAAAGTTTGGTGCTGATGTGAGTTTTATTGTTCCTAATAGGTTTAAATTTGGTTACGGACTAACTCCTGAAATAGTGGAGTTGGCATCAGAACAAAATCCCAATCTTATTATTACTGTAGATAATGGAATTGCTAGTATTGATGGAGTTAATGCTGCAAGAAAAAAAGGAATTGATGTTTTAATTACTGACCATCATTTACCTTCCGACTCTCTCCCTAATGCTAACTTTATTATTAACCCTAACCAACCAAATTGTAAATTCCCTAGTAAAAATTTATGTGGCGTAGGAGTTATTTTTTATTTATTACTTTCTTTAAGGGCGCATTATCGAGACAAGGGAAAGTATATTGGCTTAGAGGAGCCAGGCTTGTCAGATTTATTAGAGTTAGTTTGTCTTGGTACAGTTGCCGATCTAGTAAAGCTTGATCTAAACAATCGTATTTTGGTAGATGCAGGATTAAAAAGAATCCGGAGTGGAATAGGAAATTACGGGATTCGTGCAATTGCAAAATTAAGTAAAAAGAATTTAACTGATATTAAAACCAGTGACTTATCATTCTCCATAGCCCCTAAGCTAAACGCGGCAGGAAGACTTTCGGATATGAGCCTGGGTATAAAATGTTTAATTAGTCAGGATCCACAGGAGGCTAACTCCTACGCAATACAACTAATCCAACTTAATGATAAAAGAAAAAATATTGAGTCAGAAATGCTTGAAACAGCATTAAATTCAATTAATATTTCAGGTAACATTGGTCATTCTTTAGTTCTTTTTAATGATAAATGGCATCAAGGGGTTATTGGAATTATTGCTTCAAGAATAAAAGAGAAATATTTTCGTCCAACACTTGTTTTTGCTAGAGACGAAAGTGGATTTTTAAAGGGATCAGGGAGATCTATCCCTTCACTTCACCTAAGAGACGCTTTAGATTTAGTTTCAAAAAAATACCCCAAAATTATTATGACGTTTGGCGGTCATGCAATGGCTGCCGGACTAACAATAAAAGAAGAAGACTTTACTAAATTTTCTGAGGTATTTGATCAAACTTCACAGGAACTATTGTCAGAAAGCGATTTAAATATATCAACAGAAGTTGACCATTCAATCTTAGATCAAGACTTGACCTATAAATCAGTAAATCTAATTAATAAAGAAATTTGGGGTCAGGGCTTTCCTTCACCCTTATATTCAGATGAATTTGAGGTAATTTCACAGAAAATAATTGCAGAAAAACACAATAAATTATTATTAAGAAAGAATGAAAAAAATTATGATGCAATATACTTCAATAGTGATCAAAACCAACCTGATACAATAACAGCTATATATTCGATTGAGGTCAATGACTTCAATGGAGTTAGAGCTATACAGCTAATAATTAAAAGTGCCTTATGATGAATAAAAATATACCAAAAATAATCATTGGAAATCTCAAGATGAATGGTTCGTTGGCATTTTTTGACTCTTATTTGTCGGCACTAAAAGATGGGCTGAATAACGAAAATAAAGTTAATGTTGGCTTATGTCTTCCTTACCCATATCTCTCACAGGCACAATCTATTTTGAGTGGCAGTAAAATTGGCTGGGGATCACAAAATATTGCTAAATTTGAAAATGGCCCTCACACGGGCGAAGTAAGTGCGAAAATGCTTAATGATTTTGGTGTTCAATATGTCATTGTAGGGCATTCCGAGAGAAGCACGGCATATTGTGAATCCGATGAAAATATCGCTGAAAAATTTAATAACGTTAAAAAACATAATATGACGCCAGTTTTGTGCGTGGGTGAAAACTTAATTGAGCGAGAAGCAGGGATTATGGAGCAGGTGGTTGCAGCGCAAATTGAAATAATTATCAAATCCTTTGGGACTAAAATTTTTGAAAACTCTATCGTAGCGTATGAGCCTATTTGGGCAATTGGTACTGATATGGCTGCATCACCAGAGCAAACAAATCATATGTGTAGCTTCATTAGAAAAATAATTAATCAAGACGGTTTAAATGAGATAAATAACCTTAAAATTGTTTATGGTGGAAGCTTAAACTCTAAAAATGCGGTACAATTATTCGGCTTAAATAGCGTTGATGGCGGACTAATTGGGCGGGCATCGTTGAATATAAATGAATTTATAAAAATATGCCAACTTGCACAGTCATTCAAAACTTAATTTTTTAACTACTTAAGAGTAAAATGGAAAATCTAATAATTACGATACATATTTTAGCAAGTCTTGGAGTGATTGGGCTCGTTTTAATACAACACGGCAAGGGAGCTGATGCTGGCGCAGCGTTCGGCGGGGGAAACTCTGGAAGCGTATTTGGTGTTCAAGGATCTTCTAATTTCTTGAGTCGTGCTACCTCTATTTGTGTAACAACTTTTTTCTGTACCAGCATTGCGCTGGCTGTAGTAGCTAGTAAAAAACATGGAAATTCCAGTGTAGTAAATATAACCCCAGAAACCTCGGAAACTTTAAGCTTAGATAATGTGTCAGATAAGCCAGTGGGTGCAAAAGACATTCCAAACTAGTATGGCCTCTTTTTAAATTTGCCGTCGTGGTGGAATTGGTAGACACGCTATCTTGAGGGGGTAGTGACGAAAGTCGTGAGAGTTCGAGTCTCTCCGTCGGCACCAATATAGAAATTTTATTTTCAATACAAGGACAATCAGTGCTGGAAGCTTATTTTCCAATTTTAATTTTTATCGTAGTTGGGCTAGGGGTTGGTTTTGGCCCCCTTTTACTTGGCTCTATTCTCAGTCCAAACAGACCTGATCCCGCAAAAAACTCTCCTTATGAATGCGGCTTTGAAGCATTTGAAGATGCTAGAATGAAATTCGATGTCCGCTATTACCTTGTTGCAATCCTTTTTATATTATTTGATCTTGAGATAACCTTTTTATTTCCATGGGCTGTTGTAATGAATAAAATTGGACTTTTTGGGTTTCTTTCAATGATGGTATTTTTGTCGATCCTTGTTGTTGGTTTTATTTATGAATGGAAAAAAGGAGCGCTGGATTGGGAGTAATTTATGAGCATTGAAGGTTTATTAGAAAAAGGCTATGTCACAACAAATTTAGACGCGCTCATTAACTATACCCGGACTGGCTCTCTCTGGCCTATGACTTTTGGTTTGGCATGCTGCGCCGTTGAAATGATGCATGCTGGTGCATCTAGGTACGACTTAGATAGATTTGGAATTGTTTTTCGTCCCAGCCCAAGGCAATCGGATGTAATGATTATTGCAGGTACATTGGTAAATAAGATGGCTCCCGCATTAAGAAAAGTTTACGATCAAATGGCTGAGCCAAGATGGGTTATATCTATGGGTTCTTGTGCCAATGGTGGTGGTTATTACCATTATTCTTATGCTGTTGTTAGGGGTTGTGATCGTATTGTTCCGGTTGATGTCTATGTTCCTGGATGCCCACCAACAGCAGAGGCTTTAATGTATGGAATTATTCAGCTACAAAAGAAAATTAAAAAAACTAATACCATAGCAAGATGAGTAATCCCATTCAAATTTTGTCTCAGGACCTAAAGAAATACTTTGGAAAAAAACTAATCAAGTCATCGGTCCAGTTTCATGAGCTAACCATTACAGTTGCCGCAAGTAGTATTTTAGACGTTTTAAAAAATTTACGAGATAGAAAAGAGTTCGATTTTAAGCAGTTAATAGACCTGTGTGGTGTTGATTATTTGGAATATCCAAAAGGATCAACAAATAATAAAAGATTTGCAGTTGTCTATCACCTGCTGTCATTAAAAAAAAATCAAAGAATTAGAGTTCGGGCATTCCTTGAGGACGATAATTTCCCCATTATTGACACAATAACAAACCTTTGGCCGGCCTCTGACTGGTATGAAAGGGAAGCGTTTGATTTGTTTGGAATAATGTTTTTAGATCACCCTGATCTCAGAAGAATTCTGACTGATTATGGATTTGTGGGACATCCTTTTAGAAAAGACTTTCCCATGATTGGCAAGGTAGAAATGAGGTATGACCCAACACAAAAACGAGTTGTTTATGAGCCTGTGTCCATAGAAGAAAGAAATAATGTTCCTCGTGTTATTAATGGGGAGGGATCACGTAATGGCTGAGATAAAAAATTACACAATGAATTTTGGGCCTCAGCATCCGGCCGCTCATGGTGTCCTCAGGTTGGTTTTAGAGATGGATGGTGAGGTAATTCAAAGAGTTGATCCTCATATTGGATTACTTCATCGAGCTACAGAAAAATTAGCTGAAAATCGAACATACCTACAATCAGTTCCTTATATGGATAGATTAGATTACGTTTCCATGATGATGAATGAACATGCCTTTGTAATGACCATAGAAAAAATGCTAGATATTAATGTACCTATTCGCGCTCAATATATTCGAGTTATGTTCGATGAAATTACTAGGGTCTTAAATCATCTATTGTGGCTAGGGGCTCATGCATTGGACGTTGGTGCTATGACTGTATTCCTGTATGCCTTTCGCGAAAGAGAAGATTTATTTGATTGCTATGAAGCAGTTTCTGGAGCGCGAATGCATGCGGCTTATTACAGGCCTGGTGGGGTTTATCGTGACCTTCCTGAAACGATGCCAAAATTTGAAACAACCCACAAAAAAAACATTAAACAGGTCAATAAGCTTAATAATAATCGACAAGGTTCTTTGTTAGACTTTATTTCTGATTTTACGACTAGGTTCCCAGGCTACATTGACGAATACGAAACACTTCTCACCGACAATAGGATTTGGAAACAAAGAACTGTAGGGATTGGCGTTGTAAGTCCTGAAAGAGCAATTGCACTAGGAATGACAGGACCCATGCTTAGAGGCTCAGGAATCGAATGGGATCTAAGAAGAAAGCAGCCTTACGAGGTATATGAGCAAATGAAGTTTGATATACCAATTGGCAAGGAGGGTGATTGTTACGATCGATATTTGGTTCGTATCGAAGAAATGCGAGAGTCAAATAAGATCATCAAACAATGTATTGATTGGCTAAGAATAAATCCAGGACCTGTTATATCTATAAATAACAAAATTGCACCTCCGTCCAGAGAAGAAATGAAAGGCGATATGGAGGCTATGATTCACCATTTTAAATTATTTACAGAGGGGTTTCATCTCCCTGAGGGGGAGGCTTACGCAGCGGTCGAGCATCCAAAAGGTGAGTTTGGAACCTATATTATTTCTGATGGAGCGAATAAACCATATCGCCTTAAGATTCGTGCTCCTGGATTTCCACATTTGGCAGCTTTAAATGAGATGACCCAGGGCCATATGTTGTCTGATTTAGTTGCAATTATTGGAACCCAAGATATTGTTTTTGGGGAAATTGATAGATAAAAATGCTTTCAATACAATCAAAAAATAAAATAGATCAAGAGCTTAAAAAGTACCCTGACAATCAAAAGAAGTCAGCAGTAATTGCTGCGCTACAGATTATACAAAAAGAAAAAGGATGGCTGAGCAATAAAGACATTTCATTAGTATCTCAATATCTTGAAATACCTGAAATTGCTGCTATGGAAGTAGCTACATTTTATAATATGTTTGATTTAAAAAATGTTGGAAAATATAAGATATCTGTATGCACCAATATTTCATGCATGCTAAGAGATGCAGAAAAATTAGTTAACCATATGAAGAAAAAGTTTGACATCGACTTTAATGAGCTATCAAAAGATGGGAAGTTTTATTTAAAGGAAAGTGAGTGTATGGGGGCTTGTGGAGGGGCGCCTTTAATTACCATTAATAATCATGATATGTATGAAAACCTTACTATTGATAAATTTGATGAAATTATTGAAGGTTTGAAGTGATGACAGACACAGCTGAACTTAAGATTAATCCTGTTATTAAAAAAGAATTTCCTGTGTGCTTAAGGACAAAATTTATTAATAATCCTGCCAGCTTAGAAACATACTTAAGCATTGGTGGTTATGAGCAAATCAAAAGAGTACTAAAAAATAAAATTACACCTGAAGCCCTTATTGAGGAAATTAAAATTTCCGGCCTAAGGGGTAGAGGGGGGGCGGGATTTCCTACTGGTTTAAAATGGTCATTTATGCCAAGAGCAAGCCAAGGCGATAAATATATAGTTTGTAATAGCGACGAAGGTGAACCAGGAACATTCAAAGATAGGGATATTATCAAATATAACCCTCATCAGTTAATTGAAGGAATGATTATTGCCGCTTATATTATGGGGGCAAAAACAGGATATAACTATATTCATGGCGAAATATGGGGTGAGTATTGTTCTTTTGAAGAAGCAATTAAAGAGGCAAGAGCAGCAGGATTTCTTGGTAGCAATATATGTAAGTCAAATTTTAATTTTGACCTTCATGCAGTTCATGGCTATGGAGCTTATATTTGCGGAGAAGAGACTGCCTTAATAGAGTCGATAGAAGGAAAAAAAGGTCAACCAAGGTTTAAACCACCATTCCCGGCAACATTTGGTATTTATGGTAAACCAACCAATGTCAACAATACTGAAACCTACGCGACGATTCCTTGGATTTTGGAGTATGGGGGGCAGGCATTTAGTGACCTAGGAGTAAAAAACTCAGGGGGTACAAAAATATTTTCAGTGTCAGGTCATGTTAATAAGCCTGGTAATTATGAAATTCAAATGGGCATGCCATTCAAGGACCTTTTAGATTTAGCGGGTGGTGTGTGGAATGATAGAAAATTAAAAGCCGTTATTCCTGGTGGACCATCAACGGCATTAGTCCCAGCAAAAAATATTTTAAATGCTACGATGGATTATGAAGGATTGACAGCCATTGGTTCAAGCCTTGGAGCTGGATCACTTATCGTCATGGACGATTCAACCTGTATGGTCAAAACCTTAAAAAGACTCTCTTATTTCTTTTACGAAGAATCTTGCGGGCAATGCACCCCATGCAGAGAGGGTACTGGCTGGGTTTATAGAATTATCAAAAGAATTGTTGATGGAAATGGTAAACCTGAAGACTTAAGGCTTTTAACAGATGTCAGCAAGAAAATTTCAGGCAGAACCATTTGCGCTTTGGGGGATGCTGCCGCCGTTCCTGTTCTAAGTTTTATCAATCATTTTGAAAAAGAGTTTGAATATTATATTCGGCATGGCCGATCAATGATTGGGAATACTCATGATTAAAATTAAAATTAATGGAAAAAGCATTGAGGTAGAACCAAAGACTACAATTATTCAGGTAGCAGATAAAGTAGGTATTGATATTCCAAGGTTTTGTTATCACAAAAAATTAACGGTCGCAGCAAACTGTAGGATGTGTTTGGTAGAAGTTAAGAATTTTCCTAAACCATTGCCTGCATGTGCAACCCAAGTAATGGAAGGTATGGAAATATCGACAAAATCAAAATTTACTAAAGAAGCACAGCAAAGTGTGATGGAATTTTTATTAATTAATCATCCATTAGATTGCCCTATTTGTGACCAAGGCGGCGAATGTGACCTTCAAGATACAGCTATGGCTTATGGTGCTAGCGGCACCAGATATACTGAAGAGAAACGTGTGGTATTTAACAAGAATATTGGCCCATTAATTTCTACTGATTTAACGAGATGCATTCAATGTACACGTTGCGTTCGATTTCTAAAGGAAGTGGGTGGAGTAATGGAATTAGGTCTTGTAGGAAGGGGTGAGCATGCAGAAATATCAGCATATGTTGATAAGTCAGTAGAGTCTGAACTTTCTGGAAATATAATTGATCTATGTCCGGTGGGCGCATTAACATCAAAACCTTTCAGATATAGCGCAAGAACATGGGAGTTAATTAGAAGGTATACGATTTCACCTCATGACAGCCTTGGTTCAAATCTCGAGACTCATATAAAAAATAATATCGTGATGAGAGTGCTGCCTAAGGAAAATGAAAAAATTAACGAATGTTGGATCTCAGACAGGGATCGCTATTCTTATGAGGGCCTTAATCATGAAGATCGTCTAACCCATCCCATGCTTAAAAAAAATAATAAATGGATTAAAGTTGAATGGGAAGAGGCTTTTGAATTTATTACTCAAAAATTAAATAAAATTACTCAATCTTATGGGGCAGATTCAGTAGCATTTATAATGTCACCTCAGAGCACATTAGAGGAAGGGTTCTTATTCAATAAACTGGCAAAATCAATGGGATCGTCAAATATTGATTACCGAATATCACAGAAAGGGTCTGAACTAAATGGGTCTTGGTTAGGATGTCAGGTTAATGATATAGAGACCTTAGATCTGGCAGTAATTATTGGCGCAAACCTACGGCAAGAACAGCCGTTATTAGCCCACCGATTTAGAAAAATGACCAGTCATGGCGGTAGCATTGTCTTAATTAATGGCCTAGATGATGAATTATTAATGCCAATTAAGGAGAGGGTAATATGCTCACCGACTGAATACTCGATTGAGATTTTGAAAATTATAAAGTCTATTCAGACACACAAAAAAATTAAAAGCATCGATAAATCAATAGATTTAATTTTAAAAAAAATTACCACTGATTCAAACTCACAAAAAATTTCTCAATTAATCTTAGAAAAAAATGTGCGAGTTGGTATATTTTTAGGGCAAGGAGCTTTAGATTTAGAGTGTGCAAATGATTTGTATTATTTGTCAAATATTTTGTCTTCTCTAGTGGATGGAATTTGTGGTTCATTGTCGAATTATGCTAATGGTGTTGGCTTAGACTATTTGGGGATAGGGGCCCCTGGCATCAATACAAAAAATATTTTGAAAAAAAATATGGCAGCAATCATCACCATGAATATTGAGCCTGATATTGATATTACTTCGGATACTAATATTCAATCTCATCTTAAGGCATCTAAGTTTAATATTGGGATTACTCCCTACGCCTCTAAATCTTTCGATGCATATGATTGCCTTCTACCAATGTCTACATTTACTGAATCGTCTGGGACTTATATAAATATCTCAAGGCAAGTTCAATCAGTCAAGGCAGTTGTCTCAAGCCTAGCCGAGTCAAGACCCGCATGGAAAATCTTAAGGGTATTGGGTAATTATTTAGGGTATGACGATTTTAATTATGATTCAACTGAAGAGATTGTAGGTGAAATATTACCCAGCAATACACTGATGACTTACCCTGAAATTAATAAACCTGAAAAAATTAACACGATTAATATCCGTTCAACCACTAACTCACTTCAAAGCTACACAATTGTAAGGCATGAAGACTCTGACATGATTGTTAGAAGAGCTCGAGCGCTGCATGCACGAGACGCTAAGTTTTCTGACGTAGTGAATATTCATCCAACAACTCTAAAGAGGCTTAAGTTAACTGATAAAAATTTATTTGAGGTTGAGCGTAACGGTGTAAAAATAAAACTCCCGATTCATTCTGATCTTAGGGTTGCATTAAATACGGTTTGTTATCACAGTAAATACAAGCCAAGTTTCAAGTTACCTTTAATTAAAGTGGCCGACAAGGCTACGCTATAAAATGGAGGATATTTTATTTAATTATTTTCCAAGCGCTGCAAATATCATATGGATTATTTTAAAGATTATTGCGATAGTTATTCCGTTGATGATTTCTGTAGCCTACCTTACTTACTTTGAAAGAAAAGTTATTGGATACATGCAGGGCAGGATAGGACCTAATCGAGTTGGCTACTTCGGATTACTGCAGCCAATCGCTGATGCATTAAAACTTATGTTTAAGGAAATTATTCTCCCAACCAAATCTAATAAATTCTTATTTTTTCTTGCTCCCATCTTAACTATTGCACCTGCATTTGCAGCCTGGGCAGTCATCCCTTTTGATATTGGTTTAGTCCTAGCTGATGTTAACGCAGGCCTTCTCTATGTACTTGCAATGACATCCATAGCTGTTTATGGAGTAATTATTGCAGGATGGGCATCGAATTCAAAGTATGCTTTTTTAGGAAGCTTAAGATCTGCTGCGCAAATTGTTTCCTATGAAATTGCAATGGGTTTTTCACTAGTCGGCGTGCTGATGTGTGCTAATTCTCTTAATTTGAGCCAGATTGTTCTAGGTCAGTCAGGGGGTTTGTCACAATGGTATATTTGGCCTTTATTCCCATTATTTATTATTTATTTTATTAGCGCTGTTGCTGAAACAAATCGAGCCCCCTTCGATGTAGCAGAAGGGGAGTCAGAGATTGTTGCCGGATTTCATGTTGAATACTCTGGTATGGCTTTTGCAGTATTCTTTTTAGCGGAATATGCAAATATGATTTTAGTCTCAATGCTGGCCGCATTAATGTTTTTAGGTGGATGGCTATCTCCTGTGGAATTTATTTCCGATGGCGCCCCATGGCTGTTTGTTAAGGTTGGTTTTTTATTGTTCTTTTTTCTATGGTTTAGGGCGACCTTCCCAAGGTATCGATATGACCAGATCATGAGATTAGGATGGAAGGTATTTATTCCAATTACCTTAGTTTGGATAGTATTTATTGGCATAATGATGCAAACCCCATACCAAGGAATGTTCCATTAAAAATGATGTTAATTAAAAAAACTATTGATTTATTAAAGAGCCTATCTCTGTATGAGTTAGTCATAGGGATGGCATTAACGGGCCGGTATTTCTTTTCTAAAAAAGTAACAATTCAATACCCAGAAGAAAGAACTCCTCAGTCACCAAGATTTAGGGGTCTACATGCTCTCAGGCGCTACCCAAATGGAGAAGAACGCTGCATTGCATGCAAACTTTGTGAGGCGGTATGTCCTGCGCTGGCTATTACTATAGAGTCTGAAATGAGAGAGGACAACACTCGAAGAACTACTCGTTACGACATCGATCTTACTAAATGTATTTTTTGCGGGTTCTGTGAAGAATCATGTCCAGTTGACGCAATTGTTGAGACAAGAATTTTTGATTATCACGGGGAGCAAAGAGGGGATCTGCTATACACCAAAGAGATGCTGTTAGAAGTGGGCGATAAAAACGAAAAGCAAATTGCAATCGATAGGCAGCAGGAGGCGAAATACCGATAATGGAATTCATCTTTTATTTTTTATCTTCGGTGCTTTTGTTCTCTGCATTAAGGGTTATTACATCTCAAAATCCAGTATATTCCGCCTTATTCTTAGTGCTGTCTTTTTTTAGCGCTGCTGGTATCTGGCTTTTACTTCAGGCTGAATTTTTAGCGATTGCGCTTGTATTAGTCTATGTGGGCGCTGTAATGGTGTTATTTTTATTTGTAATAATGATGCTTGATATTAATTTAAATCAAATGAGAAAGGGGTTTTGGGACTATCTACCTGCCGCAAGTTTTGTAGCAATTATTATGCTTATTGAAATGATCCTCGTTTTAAATAAATCATATTTTGAAAGTCCAAACCTTTTTACTTCTCCTACTATTAGCAATACTGATGCACTTGGGAGCGTTCTTTATAGTGACTATATTCTTCCATTTGAAATTGCCGCCATTATTTTACTGGTTGCAATAATTTCAGCCATTACATTGACATTAAGGCATACAAAAATTAATAAAAATATGAATCCTGCGGATCAGATTAAGGTTAAAAAAAATGATCGAATAAAAATGATTAATATGAAAAGTGAAACGAGACTCAAAAAGGTTAAAGATAAGTTATGATCCATTTATCACATTTCCTTATACTTTCTGCCTTACTTTTCCTAATAGGTGTTGTCGGTATTTTTCTTAACAGGAAAAATATCATTACTATTTTAATGGCTATAGAACTTATGCTTCTTGCGGTTAATATGAATTTTATTGCTTTTAGTTACTTCTTGGGAGATCTTGCTGGCCAGGTATTTGTTTTTTTCATACTGACTGTCGCAGCTGCAGAATCAGCAATAGGTCTAGCTATTATTATTCTGGTATTTAGAAATAATCACTCCATTAATGTGGATGAGCTTAATAAGCTAAAAGGATAAATTGAAGCTTCTGCACATATTTTCTATAGCCCCATTTGCTCCCTTGTTGGCCGCATTCGTCATAGGTATTTTTGGTAAAAAACTGCCTAAATTTATGAGTTATGGATTAACAGTCCTGGCGGTAACCATATCCCTCCTTATTTCTATTTATACTGTTTATATAACAAGCCATGGATTTATTTTTAATCAGACCCTTTATCAATGGCTATCTTCCGGTAGCTACACCTTTGAAATAGGATTCCTCATAGATAATTTAACCGCCCTAATGATGGTTGTTGTTACTTTTGTTTCATTAATGGTTCATATATATACCATTGGCTATATGAAAGATGACCCAGGATTCAGCCGATTTTTTAGCTACATTTCATTATTCACATTCTCTATGCTAATGCTGGTCATGAGTAATAACTTCCTTCAGCTTTTCTTTGGCTGGGAGGCGGTTGGTTTAGTCTCATACTTATTAATTGGCTTTTGGTTTAATAAACCTACCGCAGTCCATGCTAATTTAAAAGCTTTTCTTGTTAATAGGGTGGGGGATATTGGTCTTTTATTAGGGATTGCATTAGTTCTATTTTGGTTTGGTACGTTAGATTACGCCACTGTATTTGATCGATTAGAGCTTTTAAGTGGAGAAAAATTCTTTTTTTCAGAGGAAATTTCTGTCTCAGTAATTTCATTGATCTGCATTCTTTTATTTATTGGTGCTATGGGTAAATCTGCACAAATACCATTGCATGTATGGCTGCCAGACTCAATGGAGGGGCCTACTCCAATCTCAGCTCTCATTCATGCCGCTACCATGGTTACAGCTGGTATTTTTATGGTGGCACGGATGTCGCCTCTATTCGAACTTTCTTCGAGTGCATTATCATTTATAACAATAATAGGTT